>WBZM01002261.1_pt1 | contig 16780 bp, 12 predicted proteins | sample 5204271 | NCBI WGS metagenome assembly WBZM01 (sample SAMN12344346, study PRJNA552823) | activated sludge metagenome | biome: Activated sludge suspended growth; feature: Nitrification reactor; material: Wastewater; isolation source: activated sludge from nitrification reactor of wastewater...
AACATGAGGCTGCCTCCGGATATTAAACGGAGCGGTCCTCCGTTTGTCAACAGGGTTGTTTTCAGTGGATGGCAGTAAGCGGAAGAGGCGAGCGGACGCGGAACGCAACCGGCTGCGTTTGTTGAACGTGGCCCGAGTCGCGTTTGCCGAACGGGGCATGTCGGCCAGCCTCGAGGACATTGCGCGCACCGCGGGCGTCGGGATCGGCACGCTGTATCGCCATTTCCCGACGCGCGAGATGCTCGTCGACGACATCTATCGCGACGAGGGCGCCCGGCTGATGGTCGCCGCCAGGGAACTGGCCACCAGCCACGATCCCGTCGAAGCCGTACGTGCATGGATCTCGCTGTTCATCCACGCCCTGGAAACCAGGCAGATCTTGAGCGGGGTCCTGGACCCCAGCACGTCGGCTGGCGACGACGAATTGTGCGGTGTCTCGGGCGAAGTGCTGGTGTCGGCCCTGGACGGGCTGCTCGATCGGGCGATCCAGAGCGGTGACATGGTCCGCAGGATCGAGGCGTTCGACCTCCTGTGCGCCGTCGCCGGGATCGCCACTTACCGTCGCAAGACAAGCTGGGACTCCAGCGCGAGACACCTGGTGGATATCCTCGTCCTCGGCCTGACCCGGCCCGAAACGAAAAAAAAGGCGCGACCGAGACGTTCGGCCGGCAAGGCACGCAGCCGACCGTGAAGGGTCGGCCGGCCTCCCCCCGCCTTCAGCAGCGGAGGGTTGGGCCGGGCGCGACGGCCTCTACAGCCCGGCGCCGGCGAGACTCGCGTCCAGGTTCTTCAGGAAATCTTCGTAGGCCAGGTCATACGCGCGCTGCCAGTGCTCGTTGCTGGCCATCTGGCCTTCCTCCCGGCCATGGCCCTTCACTTCGAGCGTGCGTTGTTGTCCGGCGACCGTGAACGTCAGGACCGTCCGGATGTCCGCCTCGAACGCGATCTCGGCGAAACCGGGCCGGAACCACGCCCAGAACTCCTTGACCAGCACTTCCACGGAATCCTCACCGGGGCTCGCACCCACGCGGTAGCCGCGGCGCTTCAGTCCTTCGGCGACCAGGGCCTGCGCCTCCGTCTCGACGGTCGCGGGCGGCGTGAGCGCCACGTCGCCCAGCGCGGCGCCGAAGCCCCCGCGTTGTCGCCCGATCAACGTCTTGAGCGTGTCGCGCGAAGCGGCGTTGACGTCGCCGTCGATCGACGGCGTGGACGCCTGCGCCGGCTTGTTCTCGAAATGTCGTTCGTCGGTCACCCGGGTGATCGCAATCTTGCCCTTCTCGGCCACGGCGACGGCCGAGGACGGCACGTTGAGATCGATCGTGCGCCGGCCGGTGGCGCACCCGGCGGTCAATGCGCAGATTGCGCTCAGTGCGATGGTCAGAGTTGCTGCCCGGATTTTCACGTCGGGTCTCCTTGCGTGCTGCGACTCGAGGGTGACGACCATGTTGCCCCCGGGGTGGAGCCGCGGGATCGTGGCTTGCCGCAGGCCGAGGCGGCGCCGTTCGGCGGTGGCGAAGGATGCCGGGGAATATGCAATGCAGCTCGACGGGCGCCGCGCGTGTGGAATACTACGAACAGGTCTCGATTCCGGACCGGTTCCCGCCCAGGTGCGACCAGCCTTGAACGTCCTTCGATCGCCCAATCGAATCGCAGTCCGGGCCGTCGTGGTTCTGGCGGCAATCTCCGCCATCTCGGCCTGTGCGACCACGGACGTCGCCCCCGACGCCGGCGAGCCTGTCGTCATCGAGTCCGTGCCGGCCACCCTGGACGTGCCCGAGACGTCCCCATCGGGTATCGCGGACGAAGGCGAGGTCGCGCTCGCCGTGGCCGAGTCGGAGCCTGCCGCGCCGGTCGCCGGCGACAAGGATGTCGAGGAACTCGTCGTCCAGGCCCAGCGCGAGCGTCACGAGGTGATCCGCGACCTCGTGGCCGAGGCGGGCGGCGTGCTGCGCAACGTGCAGCTCGACTACGTCTTCACGAAAAAGGGCCGCAAGGAACTGCTGCGCGGCCGGCCGGTGGCCTTCGCCCTGTGGAGCGAGGCGAAGTCGCAGTGGACCGTCGTGCACCTCGAGATTCCTCGCCCGCCGTTCAAGTGGAAGCCCGGTCGCCGGCCGTTCCCCTTCCGCATGCTCACGCCCGGGGTCGAGGCCTGGCACGTGAAGGGCACGGGTGCCGAGCGGCTGATGTTCGCCTTCGCCAAGGACGGGGAGAAGCTCAAGGTCTACGGACGCAAGTTCCCGGTGTTCGACAGCGCGCTGGTCGCGAAGAAGAAGTGGCGGGCGGTTGCCGAGACGGCGAAGCCGATCGTGTACCTGCCCTTCAGCGAGGACACGCTCGATCCGGAGTTCGTCAGCGACGGGACGGAGTTCCTGCTGGCCACGGCGCGCAAGGCGATCGAGGACCTGCGCCGGGCGAACGCGCCCTCGGTGGCCTTCCCGGGCGAGTGGCTCGCGGACGTCGTGCCGCCGGAGGTCATTGCGACGCTGGCGGTCATCGAGCAGACCGACGACGCCGATTTCCTGAAGAAGAAATCGGGCGCCTTCGACGAGGTGCTGAGCCAGTACGGCCTGAAGCGCAACGAGGCGTACCGCTACAGCGTCTCGCGTGCGGCCGCCATCGGCCCGATGCAGTTCACGAACCGGCGGGGCAACGGCACCTACGCCCTCGTGGTCCGCCGTTGCCCGGAGGCTCGCCTGGACCCGAATTTCGAGCGAGGCGCGGCGGACCTGCTGAACGCCATGAAGGCGGCGATCTGCCTGTTCGACATCGAGCTGGCGCAGATGCGGCCGGAGATCCGCTACGCGTACCGCGACAACAAGGAAGTGCTCGGCATCTTCCCGGTGGCGGCCTACAACGGCGGGCCGCGCAACGTCGCGAAGCTGCACGGTGTGGTCAGCCGGATGGGCGTGGCGCTGGCGGACCTGCGCTCGCCGGGCGAGCAGCCGCCGGACGAACTGGTGCCCTGCCCGTGCCTGTGGGTGGAGGACGCCTCGGGCATCCGTCCCGTGACGATCCCGAAGTACAACAACGAGAATCGCTGGTACATCGAGAAGTACCAGTCGATCCTCGGCGTGTTCGAGTGAGGGCGGACGCGCCTCAGCCGTAGGCGTGCCCCTCGAGCCGGTCGGCCGTCGCGTACAGCTCCTGGTTCTCGCGCCGGATGCGATCGCCGAGCACCTTGAGGATCTGCTGCGTCTCGGCGATGAACTGGGCCGGCTGGGCCTTGATCGCCGAGGGCGTGTTCCACTTGCCGTTGTAGTTCGCGACCGCCGGTGCGGTGTTCTCCATCTCGGTCGAGAACTTCTTCGCGAGGTTGGAGACGGACGCATCGCCGTGGTGGCACAGCTCGGGGTAAAGCACCTTGTCCTCGGCCGCAAGATGCATCGAGAGCTTGCCCATCAGGCGACTGAGGCAGGAGCGGGCCGGGGTCGCATCGGCGGCGAGCTGCGCGGGCTGCAGGTGGCCCTGCAATTCGCCGGCGATCTGCAGGATCTCGGCATGCTGCTGGCGGAACTTCTGGGTTCGGGACATGGCAATCCTCCGGCACGGGGGGCAGATGTACCGCCGCTGTGTCGGCCGGAACGGTCCGAACTGAATGCTCCCGAACGCCGACGCGGCCGCGCAGGCCGCGTCGCGCGCCGATCCTCGTCAGCGCTCGCCGACGCCCGGTGCGCGATACCGCGGCTCGCGCAGCAGCCAGCGGTCGAACCACGCGATGTTGTTGCGCATGCGGTGAACGAGGTAGCTCGGCACGACCAGGCTGTGGTTCTCGCCGGGGTAGACGATCAGCCGCGTCGGCACGCCGCGCGTCTTGAGGGCGAGGTACATCTGCTCCGCGCCGACGCAGGGCACGTTGTTGTCCGCCGAGGCGCACTGGAAGAGGGTGGGCACGTTGACGCGCTGGGCCTCGAGGAACGGATAGGCCAGCTTGCGCCACACGTCGAAGTTCTCCCAGGGTGTGCCCAGTTCGAACACGTACTCGCGCGCGTACATGTCGACACCGAAGGTCGCCAGCACGTTGGCGACGCCGGCGCCGGAGATCGCGGCGCGGATCCGCGGGTCGCTGGCGATCATGTAGTCGGTGAGGATGCCGCCGTAGCTCCAGCCGACGACGCCGACACGGTCCGCATCGGCGATGCCGGCGTCGATGACGTGCGTGATGCCGGCACTGATGTCCTTGGCGTCGAGGTTGCCCCAGTCGGCGTAGATGGCGCGCGAGAAGTCGAATCCGCGCCCGGACGAACCACGCGGATTGATGGCGAGCACCGCGTAGCCCGCGGCGGCGTACAGGCGTGCCTCGAGGTTGAACTCGTGGCTGTGCTGGTAGACCGGCCCGCCGTGGATGTCGACGACCAGCGGGTAGCGACGCGTGCCGTCCGCGCCGGGCGGGAGCGTCACGAACCCGTGGATCTCGGCGTCGCCGCTGCGGAAGGAGACGTCGCGCACCTCGCCGAGGGCCCGCTCCGCGACCCAGGCGTTGTGCTGCGTCAGCGCGCGCGACTCGCCCACGGCCTGCAACTCGGCCGGGTGCGCGCTGTCGCTCTCGAGCAGCGCCACGCGCCCGTTCGGGGCCACCGCGAAGTCGAGGCCGAACTTCCTGCCTTCCGTCAGGTAGCGGAGGTCGCCCGTGGCCGGATCGATCCGCGCCAGCCAGGTGTCGCGATCCTGCTCGACCAGCGCGAGGAGGCTGCCGTCGGGCGCCCAGCGCGGCATGTAGAACCAGCGGTCGATGCGCGCGGGACGACTCACCGTGCCGGTCGCGACGTCGGCCACGGCCAGCTGCACGGAGGCGTAGTAGATCCACTTGTCCTCGCCGCCCTCGAGCCACGCGAGGCGGCGCGAGTCCGGCGACCACGACGGCCGTGCGCCCCAGTCGGGGTCGTTGTCCGCATTGGGCGAGTCGCTGATCCGCCGCGGCGCGCCGCCGTCGGGCGACTGCACGTAGACCTCGTAGTTGAGGTCGCGGTCGGTCTCGCCCTGCTCCTTGGCCGTGTAGGCGACCGACCGGCCGTCCGGTGACCAGACCGGGTGCCAGTGGTCGCGCGCGCCGCTCGTCCACTGGCGGGCCTCGCCGCCCTTCAGGTCGACGAGGAAGAGCTGCTGCGTGCGGTCGTCCAGGTACCCGCGGCCGTCCTGCTTGAAATAGAAGCGCTCGGTCTCGACGGGCGGGGGGGTCTTCGCCTCGCTGCCGACGGCGAGCCCGACCTCGGCGACGACGACGGCCCGGCGTCCGTCCGGCGCAAGGTCGAAGTCGCTGATGCCGCCCGGCACGCGGGTGACCTGCCGCGCGCTGCCGCCGCGGGCCGGCATGCGCCACAGCTGCGTCTCGCCATCGTCGTCGGCCTTCTTCCCGCCCGGGCCGGTCGCGTCGCCCAGGAAATAGAGCCAGCGTCCGTCGCTGCTGTACTTCGGCAGCCATTCGCTCGAGGCCGGCGTGCGGGTCAGGCGCTTCGGCGGGCCGCCCTGCCAGGGCACGACCCACAGGTCGCTGGTGGCGGCGTCGTCCTCCACCACGTCGAGCGTGACGCTGTAGGCGATGCGCTCGCCGTCGGGCGAGAACGCCGGCTCGGCGACCCAGGCGTAGCGGTGGAAGTCCGCCAGCTCGATCGGCGCCGGCGCGGCCCACGCGGGGGCGTGCAGCAGCGCGAGCGCGAGTCCGGTGGCGAGAGTGGTGCGAAGTTTCGTCATTGGGCCCGTCCGAAATCCAGCCTGGCGCCGGCGTAGTAGTAGCGGCCCATCGCCGAGATCGGGTACGAGCTGTAGCCGAACTCGGGGTCCTGGCCGAAGAGGTTGTTAACGCCGGCGTACAGGTTCAGCTGGTCGTTCACGTCCACGCCGACGTTCAGGTTGTGGTCCCACTTCTCCTCGATCCGGAGGTAGCGCTTCGCCGCGTAGTCGGGGTCGCCGGCGAGGATTTCGCGCGAGAAGCGGTCGGTCTCGCTGAACCAGTTGAGGCCGTACGCGACGGTCACCGGTCCGCGGTTCCAGGTGGCGTTGAACGTGGCCACGTACTCGGGGCTATAGGGCTGGCCGCGCTCGGAGATCGCAGCGGCGCCGGGCGTCGCGACGAACTCGAGGCGGTCGAGGTACCCGCCGACCAGCTGCACGCCGAACGTGCCATACCGGTCGGTCGGCTTCACGTAGCTGACCGTCAGGTCGAGCCCGGCCGTGCGGAAGCTCGCCACGTTGTCCGGCCGCACGTTGAACCCGACGATGTAGCCCGTGTCCGGATCGCGCGCGATGCCGTCGCAGAACGGGTTCGCGAGCGAGGGCTGGTCGACGCACAGCTGCGCGAGGTCCTGCGCTTCGGGCGTGTTGATCGCGTCCTCGATCTCGATGTCGTACCAGTCGGCCGACAGGCGGAAGCCCGGCAGGAAGTCCGGCTGCAGCACGAAACCCACGGTCCAGGTCTTGGCGGTCTCTTCCGACAGGTCGCGGTTGCCGCCCGCGAGGCCCTCGGTGTAGACGCTCGACTGCGGCGTGCTGGACGGCGAGAAGGTCGTCGGATCGACGCCGAGCGCGGTCAGCAGGGCGGCGCAGTTCGCCTCGCGGGTCGCGCTGCCGTTGTTGAGTTCGGCCGTGTCGCAGGGATCGACGATGAAGTTGAACGCCGAACTCGGCGGGGCGAACAGCTCGGCGATGTTGGGCGCGCGCACGGCCTGCGAATAGGTGCCGCGGAAGCTGATGGCGCGGGTCGGCGCATAGACGGCATCGACTTTCCACGAGGTCGTCATGCCGACGGTGCTGTAGTCCGACGCGCGCACGGCGGCCCCGAACGACAGCAGGTGCGCCCCGCGCGCCTCCTTCAGCACCGGCAGGTTCACCTCGGCGAAGATCTCGCTCACGTCGAAGTGGCCGGACTCCGGCTGGACGGCGCCGGACCAGGTGAGGCCGTCGGCGATCGCCGGGTCGGGATCGAACTCGCTGGATTCGCGCCGGTACTCGGCGCCCACCGCGTAGCCGAGCGGCCCGCCCGGCAGGCTGAAATACGCGCCGAGGTCGCCCGACAGCGAGCCCGAGACGACGTGCTGGGTCACCTTCGAGCGGCTTTCGCTGTCGGTGGTGACGAAGTCGATCGCGGCCGGGTCGCGCACGCCGTCGCCGAAGATGTTGTATGGGACGCAGCCCGCGAGCTCGGGCGGCGCGTCGGGGTCGAGCGACGAGCGGCAGACCGGTTGCCCGGTATCGGGGTCGGTGACCACGTCGACCGCCGCCTGCCACTGGGCCTCGAGGCGGTTGCCCTGCGTCAGGATCCGGCTCTCGGTCTGGCCGTAGACGTAGGACACCTCGTAGCGCAGGTGCTCCGACAGCCGCCCGTTGGCACCGAGCACGCCGCGCAGCGTCTCGCGCGTGTTCTCCTCGGTGTTGATGCCGAGGTCGAAGTTGTCGCGCGTCACGAGCACGCCGTCGGGCGTGGACGGATCCTCGAAATACGCGGCCGCGGCGCCCGGCACGATCGCGTCTCGGATCGACTGCGGCATGAACGGGTTGTCGGGGGTCATGAACAGGTAGAAGTCGAAGGTCGGCTGCGAGAGCGTGCTTGCGGTCGTGCGGGCGTACTTGCCCTCGGCGAACACGCTCAGGCGGTCGCTGACGTCGAAGTGCGAGATCACGTTGGCGACGTGGCGATCGACGTCGGGGAACAGGTCGCCCTGGTAGCCGTCGACCATCGTGCTCGAGCCGCCCTGCGTGTAGCCGCCCGAGCCCTCGAGCACGAAGCCGCGATCGTAGGGCTGGCCCGTGCCCTCGAAATCCGACAACAAGTCGAAGTCGACGTCGACGGCGCCCATGCGCGCACTGTCGGCGTAGCGCACGTCGTTGTACGGCACCAGGTCCGGCAGGTCGGGCGAGTCGTCGAGGTCGTCCTGGTTCTGGTACAGGTTGGCGGCGTGGGGGTTGCGCAGGTAGCGGCGGTCCTGGTCGGAGACCCGCGCGTCCGAACTGTACTCGTACGCCAGCGCGACGTTGCCGCGGCCCTCGGCGAAGTTCTGGCCCGCGGTGAGCGCCAGGAACAGGTTGTCGCCGTCGCCGAGGTCGGAGACACCGCCCTGCGCACGCGCGGTGATCCCCTCGAAGTCGTGCTTCATCCGGAAGTTCACCACGCCCGAGACGCCGTCCGCGCCGTAGATCGCCGAGGCGCCGCCCGTGAGCACGTCCACCGTCTCGATCAGGTCGGTCGGGATCGCGTCGATGTCGACCGCGGCCGAGCCGGCGACGCCCGCCACGTGGCGGCGCCCGTCGACCAGCACGAGCGTGCGGTCGGTGCCGAGGTTGCGCAGGTTGAGCAGTTCGAGCCCGGTCTCGCCGAACTCGGAATTGGAGCCGGCCGTCAGGTCGCCGGTGAGCGAGCCGACCAGCGCCGGGCTCTGGACCAGGAAGTCGGCGACGTTCGTGCGGCCGGACTGCACGATCGACTCCGCCGAGATCGACACCACCGGATTGGCGAAGTCGGACTCCGCGCGCGCGATGCGCGTGCCGGTGACCACGACTTCCTCGAGACCGGTCTCGCCCGCCGCCGGCGTGCCGGCTTGCTGGGCCGCAGCGGACAGCGCCGTCAGTACCCCGGTGGCGAGGGATGAACCGACCCACGGACGCAGCTTGGCCTGACGCATGGCTGGAGCCCCCTTACAGTGATTGCGGCTGGCCGGCGCGCCCCGGGTTGCCCGGACGCCTTGCCCCGTTCCTGTTCTGGAGTCACGTTGCCAGTCGTCCCGGGGCGCGTCAAATTCGCCTCCGGGCCACCGACCGGTGCTCGGGTTGGGAGGGCGTGCGGGCGGAGCGGCCTGCGGTGCCCGTCGCCGTCATTTCGGAAATCGCTCAGGCGCGGACGCCGGCCCCGATTCGGCATACTTTCGGTCATGCACAGACTCGCCGTCTTCCGCCGGGCGCTGCTCGCGTCGGCCAGCGTCCTGGCGCTGCTCGCGATGCCGGGCATGGCCGGGGCGCAGAACGCGCCGGCGCCCGTCCCCATCGGCCAGGTCCTGCCGGACGTCACGATGGCCGGGCTCAACGGTCCGTCGCGATCGCTCGCGAGCTACCGTGGCCAGCCGCTGATCATCAATGTCTGGGCGAGCTGGTGCGGGCCCTGCCGTGCGGAGGCGGCGTCGCTGGAGCGCCTCGCCTGGGGCCAGGCGGGCGGGCGCTACCTCATCATCGGCGTGTCGACCGACGACGATCGCGGGGCGGCGATGCGCTGGCTCAAGCAGTCCCGGGCGACCGTCAGCCACTACATCGATTCGCGCCTCACGCTCGAGAACATGCTCGGCGCATCGAGCATTCCGCTGACCGTGCTGGTCGACGCCAATGGCCGGGTCGTCGCGCGCTTCCGCGGCGCACGCGACTGGGATACGCCGGAGTCGGTCCGGCTCATCGAACAGGCATTTGCCGGCGCGCAGCGGCGAGGCACGCCGCGCTGAAGTGACGCGGGACCACGACGTACGCGCCGCGGTGCCCCTGGTTTCCGGCTGAGGAGTTCCCCGACGCCCACGTCGTGGGCGCCGGGGGCGCATCACCCCACGGGTGAGGCGATGCGGGCCATCGCCGTGGCGATCAGAAGCGGCGCGGACGCGACGCCGTCTTGGCCTGGGCCTCGTTCACCTTCAGGGCGCGGCCGTCCATCTGGTAGCCGTTCAGGCTCTGGATGGCGCGCGCGGCCTCGGAGTTCGAGGTCATCTCGACGAAGCCGAAGCCCCGCGGCTGGCCCGTGTCGCGGTCGTTGATCAGCGCAACGGAGTCCACCGTGCCGTGGGCTGCGAACAGCGCGCGCACCGCGTCTTCCTGGGCCGAAAAGGGGAGGTTGCCGACGTAGATCTTGCTCATTGATGTCACCTTGACTGGAAAGTGTCCGGGCCCGCCGCCCGCGAAGGGGGGTCGTGGCCGGACGCCGAATGAGGCCCGCGTCCTCGCGCTCGCGCTCCCGGCCGGAGCCGGACGAACGCGTCCGCGTGGCGACGAAGCCACCTGGATCGGAAACTCTTCGGCTTGATGCGCAAGGCCCAGTGAGGACGCGCGAGACTCGCGCAAGGGCCCGGTACAGAAAGTAGAAGTGAGACTACCCGCGGCCACTATACGCCCTCGCGGCCGGGGCGTCCGATTTATTTCGTGGGTCGCGTCGCGGTTTGCTGTATCGTGCTTGGCCGCACAGGAGTCGCACCGTGGCCAAAGAAGAGTTGATCGACATGCAGGGCACGGTCGTGCAGGTGCTCCCCGACACGCGTTTCCTCGTCACGCTGGAGAACGGCGTCGAGGTCACGGCCTATCTCTCCGGCAAGATGCGCAAGCACCGAATCCGCATCCTCGCGGGCGACAAGGTGACGCTCGAGATGTCGCCCTACGACCTCACCAAGGGTCGCATCAACTTCCGCGAGAAGGACGAGCGCGCCGGCCCGGGCTCCGGTGCGAGGCGTCCGGTGTTCCGCCGCCGCTGAGGCGTCTGGCGAAAAAAGAGGGGCGGCGCGTCCGCGCCGCCCCTGCAGTCACGACTCCACGTCAGCTCAAATCGCGTCGAAGCGGTCGAGGTTCATCACCTTGTCCCAGGCCGCGACGAAATCCTTCACCAGCCGCGCCTGTCCGTCGGCCGACCCGTAGACCTCGGCCACGGCGCGCAGTTCCGCGTTCGAGCCGAAGACCAGGTCGACCGGCGTGGCGGTCCACCTGAGCGCGCCCGAGCGGCGGTCGCGGCCTTCGTAGATGCCCTCCGCGGTCGCCGACTTGCTCCACTTCGTGCCCATGTCGAGCAGGTTCACGAAGTAGTCGTTCGTCAGTGTGCCGGGCCGCGACGTGAACACGCCGTGCGGCGACTGCCCCGCGTTGGCGTTGAGCGCCCGCAGGCCGCCCACCAGCGCGGTCATTTCCGGCACCGACAGCGTCAGCATGTTCGCGCGGTCCACCAGCGCCTCCGCGGGGGACGTGCGGCTGCCGGTCGCGAAGTAGTTGCGGAAGCCGTCGGCCGTCGGCTCGAGCGCCGCGAAGGAGACGACGTCGGTCTGGGCCTGCGTCGCATCGGTGCGACCGGGCCGGAACGGGACGGCGACCTCGTGCCCGGCACTCTTCGCCGCCTGCTCGATGGCCGCGTTGCCGCCGAGCACGATGACGTCGGCGAGTGACACCCGCTTGCCGCCGCCCAGCGTGCGGTTGAAGTCCTTCTGCACGCCCTCGAGCTTCGCGAGCACCCGGGCGAGTTCCGCCGGATCGTTCGCCGCCCAGTCCTTCTGCGGAGCGAGCCGCACGCGCGCGCCGTTGGCGCCGCCGCGCATGTCGGTGCCGCGGAAGCTGGCCGCGGACGCCCACGCCGTGCGGACCAGTTCCGGCCCGGTGAGACCCGAGGCGAGGATGCGCGACTTGAGCGCGGCCACGTCGGCGGCGTCGATCAGCGCGTGGTCGACGGGCGGCACCGGGTCCTGCCAGGTCAGCACCTCGGCCGGCACCTCCTTGCCGAGGTAGCGGGCGCGCGGGCCGAGGTCGCGGTGCGTGAGCTTGAACCACGCCTTGGCGAACGCGCGCTGGTACTCGGCGGGGTTCTCCTTGAAGCGCAGGGCGATCGTCCGGTAGGCCGGATCGAACTTCAGCGCGAGGTCGGTCGTGAACATGATCGGCGCGTGGCGACGGTTCGGGTCGTGCGCGTCCGGCACGAGCGTCGCGGCCTGGCCGTTCGCGGGGATCCACTGGATGGCACCGGCCGGGCTGCGTGTCTGCACCCAGTCGAACCCGAACAGGTTGTCGAGGTACTGCGTGGTCCAAGCGACCGGGTTGGCCGACCAGGCGCCCTCGAGGCCGCTGGTCACCGTGTCGGCGCCGTGACCGGAGCCGCACTTGTTCTGCCAGCCGAGGCCCTGCTGCTCGATACCGGCCGCCGCGGGCTCCGCGCCCACGCATGCATCGGGCTTGTGCGCGCCGTGCGCCTTGCCGAAGGTGTGGCCGCCCGCGATCAGCGCGACGGTCTCCTCGTCGCTCATGGCCATGCGGCCGAAGGTCTCGCGGATGTCCTTCGCGGCCGCGAGCGGGTCCGGGTTGCCGTTCGGACCTTCCGGGTTCACGTAGATCAGGCCCATCTGCACGGCGGCGAGCGGCCTCTGCAGGTCGCGCTTGCCGCTGTAGCGCTGGTCGGCGAGGAACTTCTGCTCCGGGCCCCAGTAGACGAGGTCGGGCTCCCAGTCGTCCGCGCGGCCGCCGGCGAAGCCGAAGGTCTCGAAGCCCATGGTCTCGAGCGCGACGTTGCCGGTGAGCACCATCAGGTCGCCCCAGGAGATCTTCTCGCCGTACTTCTGCTTGATCGGCCACAGCAGGCGCTTGGCCTTGTCGAGGTTCGCGTTGTCCGGCCAGCTGTTGAGGGGATCGAAGCGCATCTGGCCGCCGTCGGAGCCGCCGCGCCCGTCGTGCACGCGGTAGGTGCCGGCGCTGTGCCACGCCATGCGAATGAACAGCGGGCCGTAGTTGCCGTAGTCGGCGGGCCACCAGTCCTGCGAGGTCGTGAGCACCTGGCGGATGTCCCGCTTCACGGCCTCGAGGTCGAGCGTCGCGAAGGCCTTTGCGTAGTCGAAGTCGGCGCCGAGCGGGTTGGATCGCGCGTCGTGCTGGCGCAGCACCGAAAGGTCGAGCTGGTCGGGCCACCAGAACTGGCTGGGCTTCGGCTCCATCTGGGCGCCGGCGGTCGACACCGGCAGCATCGGCAGCGTGGCCACGGCGATCGCGGCGGCCAGCGCGGTCATGTGCTTCTGCATGGAATTCTCCTGGTTCTGAACTTGGGAACTGCGGGTTGCGCGGAGATCCTAGGCAGTCGCACGACATCGATGAAATCGATTGTTGCTATCGTTGCCATAGTTGGTGCCGATTAGCCAGGCGCGGCGTGGAACGCGGGTTCGGCTCGCGGCGTCGTCGTCGGGAAACGCCGGCAAAAAAAAGCCAGGCCCCGTCGCCGGGGCCTGGCCATCACGCGTCGTCCGGTCGACGCGAGATCGCGATCAGCGGCAGTCGAAGCGCGGCCAGGGGACCGCGCCGCCCGTCACCACCTGCATGACGTTGAAGAACACGTCCGTGTTGTCCAGCGTGCCGCCGAACAGGTAGGCGCCGATCCCGCAGGCCGAGAGCGGGATGTCGTTGGCGGTGTGGGCCGCCACGGCGTCCGGAATCTGGCCGGTCACGAGGAAGTTTCCGGTCGTGTCGCGATTCAGCGGGCCACCCGGATGCGCATTGAGCGGCGCGAAGCCGTTGCCCGGCTGCTGGCTGTCGCGCAGCGGCAGCGGGTTGGTGCGCCAGTCCTCGTAGCGGTCCGCATTGGCGGCGTAGCCGACCAGCATCCTGAAGTCGGGATCCATGGTCACCGGGTAGCCGTCGGTGGAGGAGATCGGGTACTTCGGGAAGCCCGCGCTGTCGTAGGTGCCGACGACCCCGTTGCGGACCTGCGCGGCCCCCTGGCCGGTGGCGATCCGCGCCTGCAGGGCGGCGTCGCTGACGCGCGAGCCGCCGATCACCGCGACGCCCGCACACTCGTGGTCCGCCGTCACAAGCACCAGCGTCTGGTGGTCGCGGGACGCGTAGCGCTTGGCGACGCCGATCGCCTTGTCGAGTTCGATGGTGTCGAGGATCCAGCGCTCCGTGTCCATGTTGTGGGCCTGCTTGTCCACCGAGGCCCCCTCGACCATCAGCACGAAGCCGTTCGGGCTGCGCTGGCTCAGCACCTCGATGGCCTTGGCCGTCATCTCCTCGAGCATGGGCTGGTCGGGGAACCCGAAATCGTCGACCACGCTCGACGTCCCGCGGCGCTTGCCGAGCTTGTCCCAGGCGATGTTCATGTTCGAGAACGAGAACAGGCCGAGCAGCGGCTTGTTGCCCGGCGCAGCCGCGAGGCTGCTGGCATCGGAAGCGTAGGTCCAGCCGGCCGACTTGAACTCCGCGACCAGGTTGCGGGCCGGGTCGATCGCGCCCGGCGCGGCGCCCCAGCCCGCCACGATGTCGGCCGGCATGACGTAGTCCGTGCTCGTGCCGCGTGCCGATCCATTGAAGCCGCTGGCGTCGTCGCAGTCGGCCGCCGGACAGGTCGTCGGGTTCGGCAGGAACCACTTGCGGCCGCCGCCCATCAGCACGGTCAGGCCCGTGCGCGCACGGTCGTCGAAGAACTGGTCGACGATGCCGGTGCCGGCGCCACGGTTCGAGGTGTGCACGGCCATGGAGGCCGGCGTCGCGTCGAACACGTCCGCCGTCGTGACGATGCCGAGCTTCTTGCCCTGCGTGCGGGCGAGGAACTCGGCGAGGTATTCGACGCGCGGATTGTCGAACGCGGCGACCGTGTCGTCGGGGAACACGCCTTCCTGGTTGTTCGCCGACTTGTTGCCCGTGACGTAGTTCTGCATGCCGGGTGCCGAGTCGGTCACGATCGAATTGAGGGACGGCGTCATGATGCTGGCCGTCGCCGGGAAGGTGTCCATCGCGAGCTGGCCGCGGGCCTTGCCCTGCGAGACGCCGAACTGGACGATGCGCGCCGCGGTGCGGTGGCCCGAACCCATGCCGTCGCCCAGCATGATGATGATGTTGCGCGCGCGCGCGCCGCCGAAGTCGACGCCTTCGACTTCGAAGTTGCCGGTGGCGGTGACCGTCTCGCCGTTGCTCTGCGTGGCGGTGACGGTGAGGCGGTGAATGCCGCGCGAGAGCGTCGAGTAGCCGCGCGCCGACACGACGGCCGTCCCGGCGGGAACGCCGGACACGAGGCCCGTGGTCACGATCGAACGCGCCGCAGCCGGCACGTTGATGGGGCGTCCGTCGACGCGGAACTCGAAGCCCGTGACGGTCATGTTCTCGTCCGGCACCACGGTCGCCTGCAGGTCGAACTTCTGCCCGGCGAAGAACCGGGCGACGATCGGCCGCGACTCCGCGCCGCCGGTCGCGAACAACTGGCTGGGGGGCGTCAGGCGGGTGACGACGGGGGCGGCCTCGGCGGCCGGGGTCATTGCGCTCGACAGGCCCAGCGCGGCCAGGACGGCTGCGGCGGTGCGCGTCAGCGTGCTCGTGCTCACGATCATGCTCTGTGCTCCTTGCGAATCTCAGTGGGCGTGGGTGCGGGGGGCGGTCTCGGTCAGGGTGAGCGCCTGCTGCTCCGGGCCGCGGACGTCGCTCGCGTCGCTGACCTGCAGGCGCACGTACGAATAGCGGCCGTGGGCTTCCGGGCGGCCGCCGAGGTCCAGGGTTCCGGTCACCGTCCACGGTCCCGGCTGCGCGACGACGTAGTGACCGGCGACCGACGCCGGCAGCCGGACGTACGCCGTCGACACCGGCAGTCCGTCGGCGGGGCCGTCCGCAATGTCGGCCAGCGCCGCGGGAACGGGCGAGAGCAGGAGCAGCCCCGGTTCGGGTTCCTCTTCGTGCACCACGTAGCCCGTCAACTGGACGCGACGGCCGTCGAGCGCGAGGAAGCCCGGCGTCGGCTCGAGGCCTTCGGGTCCGACGGGCATGCGGTAGAAGTCGCGGAACTCGAGGGCTGCCGGTGCCGGCGAGGAGGGCCCGGCGGGAGCGGCCTCGTCGGAGCGGGCGGGGTTCGCGAGGCCGACAGCCGCGGCCAGCAGGATCAGGCTGTGCGTGGCTGCTGCGAGCCGTCGGTCGTGTCGCATCGTCGGATCACCCGGGGCAGTTGGTTCCCGGGGCGCACTATCCGGCGCGACTGTGTCGGCCTCGTGACCGGTGCGTTAAGGATTGTCTCCAGCGGTCGCCGCCATCAGCACGACGTACTCGGCCATCGCGCGCATCGCCGGAATGCTCGCCCATTCCGCGCGCGTCCCGCGCTCGCCGCCACGCTCGCCCTGGATCGCGACGGCGGGTGTGCCGCCGGCGATCGCTACCCGGGCATTGCAGCACGCGAATTCGGAGAGCCCGGGCGAGCGACCCAGATGATGCGCAACGGCCTGCGCAGTGCGCGTGAGCAGCGAGTCGCGCGCGCCCGGCAAGCGTCCGCCGAGCGACTGGAAATCCGGCTGCATCTCGAACTCGATGCCGGTGCTCGTCGATACGCGGTCGAGCAGCGCGCGGACGTCCGTCGCCATCGCTTCGACGATCTCGCGATCGTCCGAGCGCAGGTCGAGCGAGAACCAGCCGCTCGCCGGCCGATGGTTGAAGACTTCTCCACTGCGGAGGATGCCGACGTTCGCGAAGGTGTGCCGGTCTCGATGCCTGATCGGCTGCGGCAGCCCGTAGATCGCGCTCACCGCTTCGGCGAGAGCCTGGTTGACGCTCGGGCCGGGCTGCGTGGTGTGGCCCTCCGGTCCGCGTGCGACCACGCGCCACCAGCCGATCGCGCCGCGCGCGTCGTATTCGATCTCGCGCCCGTCGCCGAGGATCTCGACGAAGCCGACCGCGCGATCCCGGTACTGCGCGTAGAGCGCCTGCATGCCCTGCAGCCCCGTCTCCTCGCGCGCCACGGCGGCGAAGACGAGGTCGTGGCGCGTCTCGACGCCGGCGGCGACCAGCGCGTCTGCGGCGGTCAACAGGGCGGCGAGGGCGGACTGGAGTTCCGTCGCCGGGCCGACGACCCGCTCACCCTCGCGTCGCGGCACCGCCCCCTCTCGCTGCAGTGCCTCGATGGCGGGGAGGTCGTCCAGCATCGCCACGAAGACGAGCGCCCGGCCGGACGTGCCGGGAATGCGTCCGACGACATTGGGCGTGTCGTCCACCTGTACGTCGGCGAGACCGGCCGCGCGCATGCGTCGGGCAGTCGCCTCGGCGCGTGCAGCTTCGCGCCCGGACGGCGACACGATCGAGGCGAGTTCGATGAGTGCGCCGACCGACCGTTCGTCGC
>WBZM01002263.1_pt1 | contig 16776 bp, 10 predicted proteins | sample 5204271 | NCBI WGS metagenome assembly WBZM01 (sample SAMN12344346, study PRJNA552823) | activated sludge metagenome | biome: Activated sludge suspended growth; feature: Nitrification reactor; material: Wastewater; isolation source: activated sludge from nitrification reactor of wastewater...
ATCGGTTGCGTACAAGTTCGAACCCAGTATCGCCCACCGAGTGTAAATAGTCTCTGACCAGCAGAAATGCGTGGTCAGAGGCTATTTGTTTTCGGTTTCTTACTCGTCGCTGAGGGATCTCACGCGTGGTTAGGATTCGACGGTGGCTTGAAAGGTCCCGGCTCTCCTGTTCTTGTCGGTGGGACGATGTAGATTCGCTTCTGTATGAGTGGCGTGAACTTGGGGGAATGGTGCACGATTGGAAATCCGGCTCCGCGAGCTTGGCAAGCGTTGTTGATGAGCAGACGCGGGTTTGTTTGAACGTGTATGCGGAAGATCCATCACGTGTGCGGCAGGATGCCAATAATGAGCGTCGCATTGCGCAGGGTGGCTACTCTTCGCGCCAGCTCGAGGAGTTGATCCAGAACGCTACGGACGCGGCGGCCAAGGGCGGAGGGCGCCTCGAGGTCTACCTTAGCGACACGACGTTGTATGTGGCGAATGATGGCGAGCCCTTCACTGAGGGGGGCATACGCTCGGTTCTGGCCTCAGACATCTCCGCCAAGGATGACGAGCAAATCGGCAAGTTCGGAATTGGGTTCAAGTCGATCTTGGCGGTGTCGAACACACCCAAGGTCTTCAGTCGCACCGTCTCCTTTGGATTCGACCGCGTGTGGTCGACTGAGCTACTCCAGAGCCGGGGGTACACCGAGGATCACTATCCGGTCATGCGGCTAGCCCGAGTTCTTGATCCGCAGGTGGACGGTGCCCATGCCGATCCTGTGCTGGCAGAACTAATGGGCTGGGCATCCACCGTGGTGGCGGCTCCGCTCAACACTGGGGTCATGCCGCTGGCGGCCCGGCTTGCGGAGTTCCCCTCTGAGTTCGTCCTGTTCTCGCCGCACCTCAAGACGGTTCGGATGCGTAACAACGTCACGGACGCTGACGGCCAGCCATCCGTCTTGGCAGGAGGCCGGATCATCGAGCGCCGGGACAACGGGGACGGTTTCGTGACCGTCAGTTCGGGTACGAGTTCAACCACGTGGTCCATTGCCTCACGCAAGCTGGAGGTGTCACGTGCTGCATACGAGGAAGCGGGCCATGTGGCCGGCCGCCAGTCCGTCGAGATTCAGTATGCGGTCCCGTTCCCTCCGTCGAAGAGTGACGGTGCGTTCTGGGCCTACTTCCCGACTGAAACTAAGACGACGTTGTCGGGGATCGTGAATGCACCTTGGAAGTTGAGCGATGACCGCCGACACCTCTTGGAGAGTGCCTTCAACAGAGAACTGCTCGAAGCCTTGCCACAGTTGGTCGGATCAGCCCTGACCCGATTCGGGGCTACTGAACATGCCGTGAGTATCCTGGACGCTCTCCCGTCCCGCGGTGGGGAGCTCGGCGCGAAGGAAGCCCGGAACTGGGCGGACGAGGAGATCAACGGCCCCATCTTCCAACACATGCGGGGCACCGCATGCGTACTGAGCGCCGGTGGTGAGCTTCGCAAGCCTAAGGAGCTCCAGTGGTTGGGGAACATGGGCGCCAGCGGTTGGCTGGAGCGGTGGGCTGCGATTCCGTCTGCCCCGGTGAATGATTGGGTCGACGGCTCCGTGTACGCCCCAGAGGAACGCCGCCTAAAGGTGTCGCGTCTGATGGGTGCAGGAGCGGCGATCGAAGACAGTGCGGCTGAGTTGTCTGAATGGCTCGAGGCGCTGGTCGTCCCGGAGACCCCGGCTGCGTCGGCAGACGCCATCCTCCTTGCTGAACACCTGTTCACTGACGACAGAGGTATCGAGGAGTTCACAAAGCGCCGCCGAGGTCAGGACGGCAGAGAACTGCAACGAGAGGTCCAGCGCCAGGTGCGGGCTGCCAAGATCGTGCGACTCGAGGATGGATCGTTCAGCGCGCCTGCCAAGGGGCGGGTCTTCGTTCGCGTAGCTGGCGATGAAAGCTCCGATGTTGCTTTCGTGGATCCAGAACTGGTGAAGTTCCCAAGAATTCCGGACGCCTTGGGAGTTCTCGGCGTGAAGCTGATGGACCTGAGCGGCGAGTTGCGCAAGCTCTTGCACAGGTGGACAGCCAGTGCAAAGAACCCAACGGATGCGGGAGTCTGGGAACAGATTTGGGACGTGATGCGTCTGCTTCCGCTTGAGGGAATCGACGAGATCCTCCGTGAAGACCTCCCGGGCGAGTTCGTCACATCGGTACGCGTCAGGACTGCAGCCGGTCAATGGGTGAAGGTGTGCGACGCCTTTATTGGCGGACGGCTGGTGCCTCTGGATGGGAGTCGCGATCGAGACTTCTTGATCGACCCGAAGTTCCACGCCCGCGACGACGAACTGCTCCAGCATTTCGGTGCGGTTGAAGTTCCGCAGAGCCGAAGTCGCCTAGCAGACGAGCCGTGGTTCGCGGAGTGGAAGGAGGTGGCCCGGCAGGCCTTCGTGGACGGCACGAAGTTCCTCGATCCGAACAAGGCCGAGATCGCGCATTCCGGGAGTGTGACGTGGCCACTGCAGCCAGTCATCCGCATGAGTGTGGAGGCCAAGCGCATCGTGACCGATATGTTGCTGACGCGTGGCTTGCCCTCGTCTGTGCGCGTGGCATACCGTGGTCAATCTGTCCTTGTCTTTGCCCCAGAAACCTTCTTCCTCTGGCACCACGCGCACTTCGCGACCTCGCTAGGAACGCTCCGACCTTCGGCCACAGTGGTTCCATTGGAGGGCGTCAAGCCCGAGGTCTTCCCAACCGTGGACATCTCACCGAAGACGGCGTCGATGCTCGGCGTCAAGGAGGCACTCGAAGAGCTCGACGAGGGATCTTGGCGGCGTATGAAGCAGGTAGTCGATACTTGGCAAGCGCCAGATCGGGATTCAGACCGTTCCCACTTCTACGCATGGAGCCTCTATCACGCTCCGAAGGACCTGCTCACGTCCTCTCCGCCGGTGGTTGCTGTGGGCACACGGCGGCAGCCTGTGGAGGTACAGAACATCGGCGTCACCAGTTCCTCCACGACGTACGATTCGCTCCTCGACGCTGGTATCCCTGCGTTGTTGGTGGAGGACGCAGAGGATGTGGACGAGTTCGTCCGTGTGCTCGACATGCCCCTCGGCGAGGATCTGCTGCAAGAGGAAGTCGTCGTCGAACCTGCCGGCGAGCTGGTTCACCTGACAGATGAGTTCCCGCCGCTGAAGCTTCGCCTGCAAGGTGCTGATCAGGACCTCAAACTGCAGCCTGCCACCCGGATCGAGCGCATGACGGCGACCCCGAATGGACAAGTGGCCCGACGGCTGCCCTTCAGACGGGAGGCCGCGACGCTCTTCGTGACGGCAGAGAATCCACGTGATCGCCTTGCCCAGGTCGACGCGGCACTGGGCCTCGGCCTCGGGCGAGAAGGTGTGGACCAAGTCCTCGGCTCCATGGCCAAAGCGGCGACGGACAAACTCCGTACGAAGGTAAAGCGCTGCAAGGACGACGATGAGCGGCTCGTGCTGGCGGTGGGTGTCGAGGCTCTGCGGCGTACTGTCCCCGCCCAAGCGCTCGCCGTCCTCGAGCAATCGGCAGGCGAGGCATCGCCCACCCAAGTGGCAGCCCTTGCCCGGGCTGTTCATGGAGTCGGAATCCTGAAGGTGCTCCGTGCCGCGCTGGAAGACAGCGGACTCATGCCGCCGCGTGAGTGGGCGGGGCGTCGACTGACGCGGCAGTGGGTGGACGGTCTGGGCTTCCCCGCCGATTGGTCTGGGTTCCCAGGGAGCCAGAGGGCCGCAGTAGAGATGATCGACGGACCGGCTGTGTTGAGTCCGCTCCACGACTACCAGGAGTTCGTCACCGAGAGGATCGAGGGACTTCTGCGGGGGGTGGGGCCGGACCGCGGCATGGTCTCCCTGCCCACGGGTGCGGGCAAGACACGGGTCACGGTGGAGGCGCTGGTCAGGGCCGTTGCTTTGGACATCGTCGCCCCCGAAAAGCCCTTGGTCTGGATTGCGCAGACGGATGAGTTGTGCGAGCAGGCCGCCGAGACCTGGACATACGTATGGCGTGCCATCGGGCCCCAGGTTCCCATGCGGTTGGGTCGGCTCTGGGGCAGCAATGAGGTGCCCGAGGAGCCCGGTGCGTTCCAGTTGGTGATTGCCACCGTTGACAAGTTGTCCTCCCTGCAGAAGCGGGGGGAGGAGTACGACTGGTTGCGCGACCCCTCGATCGTAGTCATCGACGAGGCGCACACGTCGATCGCGTCGTCCTACACGCAAGTACTCGATTGGATGGGGCGTGGCGGCAGGGGGCGCGACAAGGGCGTTCGACGCCCGCTGCTGGGGCTGACGGCCACACCGTTCCGAGGTACGTCGGAGGGCGACACCAACCGACTCGTGGGCAGGTACGACGGCAATCGATTGGACCGCGGCGCCTTTCGCAAGGAGGATCCGTATGAGGAACTCCAGGACATGGGGGTCTTGGCGCAGGTGCGTCATGAAGTTCTCGACGGTGTTGACGTCACGCTCAGCGAGCAGGACAAGTTGGATATCGAAAAGACGCGAAAGCTACCGTCGACGGTCTCCGAACGGTTGGGGTCGGACCTCGATCGGACCAAGCGCGTGGTGGACCACATCGCGTCGTTGCCACAGGACTGGACGGTGATCGCTTTCGCCCCGTCTGTGGAGAACGCACGCGTACTTGCGGCGCTTCTGGCCCAGCGTGGCGTTCCCGCGGTCTCCGTGTCCGGTGACACGGAGCCCGCAGTACGCCGTCACTACATCGAGGAGTTCAAGGCGGGACGCATCAGGGTGATCACGAACTACAACGTGCTCACCCAGGGTTTCGACGCCCCGAAGGTGCGTGCGGTGTACGTTGCTAGGCCCACCTTCAGCCCGAACGTCTACCAGCAGATGATCGGACGGGGACTCCGGGGGCCACTCAACGGTGGGTCGGAAGAGGTCCTCATCGTCAATGTGGAGGACAACTTCGATCAGTACGGCGACTTGTTGGCCTTCAACGAGTTCGAGTACCTGTGGACCAAGCATTGAACGACATCGATCTCGATGACGATCAGCTCAGCGTCGCGACCAGTGCAGCATCCGTACGTCAGGTAGTCATCGCTGGCCCGGGGGCGGGCAAGACACACGTGGTGTCCCGTCTGGTGGAGAACCTGATCTTCGACGAGGGGATCGACCCGGTTCGAGGACTGCTGGTCCTCAGCTTCTCCAACGCGGCTGTCCACGCCGTCCACGCTCGTCTGAAAGCACACGATGTGCCGCCCGTTCAGGTGAGGACCATCGACTCGTTGGCTGGCTCCATCCTACGCAGGTACGCGGAGGACGACTTGGCGGGTGCGTCCTTCGAGGCACGAATCGTGGGGGCGACGAGCGTGCTCCGACGCGGCGAGTGGGACGAGGGCGAGGACATCGAGCATGTCGTGGTCGACGAGGTGCAGGACGTGGTGGGAGCACGTGCCGACTTCGTCCTGGCGATCATCGACGCGATTTCGCAGGAGGCAGGGGTGACCCTCTTGGGTGATCCGGCGCAGGCGATCTATGACTTCCAGCTGGCGGATGAAGGTGGCGGAACCACCGCCTCCCAACTGCTCGACCACGTGCGAGCTGGCGGGGCGCGAACCGTGGAGCTCAGTGGCCAGTACCGTGCACGGAGTCGAGACGCGCAGGCTGCTGCTGGACTCCGGACCCGGGGCGACGACACAGCAGACCCCGACGACGTGGAGGACTTCTGGAACGAAGTGGTCCCGGTCGGGGGTATTGGTGAGGCGTGGGACGTGCTGGCTACCCGCCCCGGTACCAAGGCGTTCCTGACGGGTACGAACGGGCACGCACTTCTGGTGGCGGCGGAGCTGCGGGCCCAGGGGGTGAGAGTGGGCCTCCAGCGCGGAGCGCAGCAGCAGATCATGGCAGGCTGGATTGCACGCGTCTTCACCTCGCCCACGACGTCGCTCACTCGAGAGGAGTTCAGGGACCGGCTCGGTGAGGTCATACCCGAGGTCGATGCCGTTGTGGCATGGCAGGCTCTCAGGTCTGTGGTGGCTGGGCGGGGTAGGGAAGTCGACAGGGTTGCCTTGGCATCTTCGCTCCGGGCACGGTTCAGGCACGCTCCGGAACTCCTTTCGCACCCCGCCGTGGACGTGGTCGTTTCGACGGTGCACCGGGCCAAGGGATTGGAGTTCGATCATGTTGTTCTGGTGGAGGAGCCGACGTCGGCCCGGTCCGATGCGCCCGAGGAGGAGTCCAGACGGCGGTTCGTGGCCCTGACACGGGCAAAGGATCTCCTCCTACGAGTGAGCGGCCCTTCCGATCGCATGGTTCGACTGCACAAGCCGCATCCCCCCGCAGGGGAGAGATGGATCCGCGGAGGGCCGCAGAAGTGGCAGACTCAGGCGTTCGAGATGCGTGTGGGAGATGTCGACGCCGATCTCGCCGGGGGACTCGCGTCGATGGGATCAGGAATCACAGACGTGACGGACCTGGTCGGGAAGCCTGCTCGGCTGACGCCTGATCCCGTCCTTTCCACCTTGGAGCGCCCCGTGTACAGGGTCCTGGTTGAGGGGCAGGCTGTGGGCGTCACGACCGAGACCTTCGGGACGGATCTCGTGGGCCGCATCGGCGGGTTGAAGAATCGACGCCGAGGGTGGCCGGCCCTCACCAATGCCTACATCGAAGACTTGACCACCACTGTGGACGAATCCCTCAACTTCAGGCTCGTTCCGGTGCTGTCCGGCCTGGCCGACATAGAATGGAGCGAAACAAGTGAATGACCTATCCCCGTGGTACACCGCCCGCCGGATGATGGTCGAGGCACTGGTGGCAGACCTCCAAGGAACCCAGGAGCACGAGGTGATCGACGAAGCTCCGCTACGGCGCTTCGTGGTGGGCGTTCTCTATCCCCGGTCCACCTCAGGCGAAGCCTCACCCGATGCAACACTGGGCGATGAGACGGACCACGACCCTGGAACCGAGGTGGACGCTGCCTACGACCCGGGTGTTTCGTTTGCTCATACGCGCCGCCCGTCCACCATCGGACTGACCACCTCGGTCAGCGGCAGGACTCCGGCAATCGGTGTGACCGTGCAGGCGGACCGGTACGAGCGGGTCTCCCAGGAGCCCGAGGACAAGTCATGGAGCCGGGTTCGGTTCGGACCTGTCGACGTGGACGTCTCTCTTGCCGCTGAGGGATCCGGGGAGGCCGTCCTGGGTCAAGGTCTGGTGCTGCGCTACGTGGTCCGTCCGGTTAAGGACGGCCGTAGAAGCGTGACGGTCGTCCTGCTCAACGAACTGTCGGAGCCCACACAAGGTGCATCCGACGGTGTCTGCTGGTTCAGGCCTTCGCTCTCGGTGCACACACCGGACGGGGAGTTCGTTGACCGACGCCCCGCCCCGAGCACAGACTTCATGGACGAGGACGAGTTGAGCGGAGCGTTGCTGCACCGGCGCCAGAGGAACCTCGCCGTGGGGCACGGTGTCGCCGTCGAATGGGACGAAGGAGTCGAGGTCCGTCGACTGAGGACCACGTTCTTCCCGCAACACGATCTCCCACTGGCTGATGCCAACCGTGCCGACGTTGCCCCGTTGGACATGGGGACCTTGGCTTCAGGAGAGAGATCCCTCCTCCATGGCCTGGTCGAGGCCTACGAAGCGTGGATCAACGACCGCGCAAAGGACTTGGAGCCGCTGGACGGAGTCCACCTGGAAACCGCGCAGAGGCACCTGCGCGAGGCACGGGAGGCCGCTGGCAGGATGAGACGAGGAATCAGTCTCCTCGAGAGTGACGCCATGGTCGCTCGAGCCTTCGAGGCCATGAACCTAGCCATGCGAAGCCAACGACAACGGCAGGAGGTACTGAACACCGGGTCGGAGCGAGGCATCGACACCGTCGTTGCAGCCTGGCGTCCGTTCCAGATGGCCTTCATCCTCATGAACATCGAAGGGGTAGTCGACCCTGTCAGCAGCGACCGCAAGCTTGCGGACGTGCTGTGGTTCCCCACCGGTGGCGGAAAGACGGAGGCGTACCTCGGCCTGATCGCTCTGACTCTGGTGATCCGGCGACTGCGTGGGACCGGCAGCGACGGATTGGGTGGCGGTGTCGGCGTCATCATGCGCTACACCTTGCGCCTGCTGACCCTGCAGCAGTTCGAACGGGCAGCAGGACTCATTTGCGCACTCGAGGTGTGGAGGACCGAGCAGGCGGACCTGTCGTCCACCTCGCCCTTCTCCGTCGGACTATGGGTGGGACAAGGTGCTACCCCGAACAATGTCAAGGACGCTGGAAAGGCCCTGCGTGACAGGGCAGGTGGACTCACGCCGGAAGCGGGGGATCCCGTGCAACTACTGCGTTGCCCTTGGTGCGGGAGCCGCCTCTCGGAGGCGGACTACGTCGTTGACAGGTCGGCCGACGAACTCCGGGTCGAGTGTCCCGGAGCAACCTGTCCGTTCGCGGGAGGCCTGCCGGTTGCTCTGGTCGACAGCGACGTGTATGCGAAGCGGCCGTCCCTGCTCATCGGGACCGTTGACAAGTTCGCGATGTTGGCGTGGAGCGCTGATTCGTGCAGCATCTTCGGGAACGGAACCGATGCCCCGCCCGACTTGGTCATCCAGGACGAGCTGCACCTGATCAGCGGGCCCCTCGGCACCTTGGTCGGGTTGTATGAAACAGCCGTTGACCGGCTCGCGACGGACCCACACACTGGAGCCCGCCCCAAGTTGGTGGCCTCCACTGCGACCATTCGCCGGTCGGCGCAGCAGGTCCGTGCAGTGTTTGATCGGGACTCGCGGCAGTTCCCCCCTCCCGGGATCGAGGCGAACGATTCATTCTTCGCCGTGGACGCACCAGCGGCGGTGAAGGGCACTAGGCAGTACGTCGGTGTGATGGCCCCAAGCACGAGCCACGCGACCCTGACCGTGCGCGCCTATGCGGCGCTCCTACAAGCAGGCGTCGGCATGCAGGCGTCCGACGAAGTGCGGGATGCCTACTGGACCCTGCTCGGATACTTCGGCAGCTTGAGGGTTCTCGGAGCGACCTACATCGCAACCATCGATGACGTCAGGGACCGGATCAAGGTCGTCGCAGCGCGGCTAAACCAGGCCGAACGCAAGACCCGAGACCCCCGCGAGCTGACCTCTCGCAAGAAGGCGAGCGAGATCCCCGTGGAACTCGATGCCCTGCAGACTTCCTACCCCTCACCCGAATCCCCGGACACGGTGTTGGCCACCAACATGATCTCCGTCGGCCTGGACGTCGACCGGCTGGGGTTGATGGTCGTCTCCGGCCAACCACAATCGACCTCCGAGTACATCCAGGCAACGAGCCGGGTGGGGCGGCGCCACCCCGGACTGGTGATCACCCTGTACAACGCGGGGCGATCGAGAGACCTCTCGCACTTCGAGTCGTTCACCAACTATCACCGATCTATCTATCAACAGGTCGAGGCCACCGGAGCCACACCATTCGCCCCCCGAGCCCTCGACCGCGGACTCCACGGCGTGCTCGTCATCCTGCTTAGACACCTGTTGACCGGCGCACGAGCGGAGACGGCGGCGGGCATGGTCGACGAGGTGCCGCGCTCAGACATCGACGATGCACTGGCCTGTGTCCTGGAGCGGGTGCGGAGCATCGCACCTGAGCAGGAGGACGAAGTGCTAGAGGCCATCGATGCACTCGTCGAGCACTGGATCGATGGGGTCGCAGACGGGTACGTGTCGAAGTACGCGGGCTGGAGATCCCCGGAGTCAGCGCTGATGGTTCCGGCCGGCGCCCAGATCCGTGGCGCGGACAACGAGCCACTGGTCGCGATCTTCCCTCCAGGCCGGCCCGCGTGGCCGACCCTCACCAGCCTCCGGAACGTCGACAGCGAGAGCACGTTGCGTTTGGTGCACGTGAAGCGAAAGGGGCGCACGTCATGAAGCCCGAGGACACGAGAGTACGACAGAGCCAACTCGTCTCGACCTTCGGTGTTGGGGCGATCTTCCCGTCCGGTGACCACAGCTACCTGATCTGCGGACTGGATGAGTGGGACGAGCGATGCTGTTCCCCGGTCGAGGAGCCGCGGCTTGCGCGATCCCTGGGCGTTTCCCTGTTCAGGTCGCCGTCCACGGGTGCGCGGCGTGGAGATGTCCCGGTCGTCCGCTTTCCGGAGTACCAGTATTGCCCGGAGTGTCGCCGCCTGGCGCGCTACTGGGAGTTCGACGCCCAGACGATGCAGTGTCAGAAGTGCATCCGAGAACTAACGCCATCACGCTTCGTTGCATGTTGTGAAAATGGCCATCTCGAAGAGTTCCCGTACTTCCAGTGGGTCCATCTTCGGGTGGAAGGAGCTGTCACGTGGGATGAGTCCGCTGAGCACTCCCTGCGACTGGATACACGTGGGACCTCGTCCTCCTTGGGAGACATCGTGGTCAAGTGCTCATGCGGGGCGCCACCACGCGACCTCGAAGGGGCGTTCGGTCGACACGCAGTCGCCGCCGTCAAGGCCTGCGGAGGGCTGCGCCCGTGGCTCCCCGGCGCCGAGCCTGAGACCTGTGACAAGAACCTGCGTGCTCTGCAGCGAGGATCTGCGAACGTGTGGTTCTCGTCGATCCGGTCCAGCATCTCGATCCCGCCGTGGTCCAGCCCGAACGCCCGCCTCGTGACCAAACTCTGGGACTCATTCGAAGTGCTGGACGATGCAGCCGTGCGCTCAGTGGTCGAGGCACAGGCAGCAAAGAACCGTGACATCGACGTCGAAGCCACCATGGCCCTGGTGGCCCACCGGCGAGGTGTGCAGGGTGGCGCTCCTCCCACAGAAGGGGAACTCCGAGCCGAGGAGTACCGTGCCCTAGTCGATGGAAACGACGGCGGTCGCGATGACTCATTCCAGTGCCTCGCCGTGGACGTGGCCGCGAGTCTGACAGGGATCGTGGCTCAAGTCTCGAAGGTTACGCGCCTGCGCGAGGTCAGGGCCCTGAGCGGATTCTCGCGGGTGACGCCAGTTGCCCCGGCGCATGACCCGGGCGTGGGTCTGAGTCTCCGCCATCGCGACTGGCTGCCGGCCATCGAGGTCTTCGGCGAAGGCGTTTTCGTGCGACTCGAAGAATCCCTGCTCACTGAATGGGAGTCAGGTACAGAGGCGACCGAGCGTCACACGATGCTCGCTAACGCGTTCGCAGCCCGAAACTCCGGCACGGAGGGAGTGCCCTCGGAGGTGCCCACCCCTCGCTTCCTAGTCGTGCACACGCTCGCGCATGCGACACTCAAGGAACTAAGCCTCGACGCTGGATACCCCGTGGGCGCGCTCAGAGAACGGGTCTATGCGGAGAAGCTGCAGGCTGGTTTCCTCGTCTACACCGCTACGTCGGACGCGGCCGGGAGCCTTGGCGGCTTGGCTGCCTTGGCGCAGACCGAGCGCTTCGCCGAGATCCTGCGAACAGCCATCACCAGAGCTCGCTGGTGTTCCAACGACCCTGTGTGCTCGGAGTCGGGGCCTTCGGGAAGCGACGGGTTGAACTTGGCGGCGTGCCACGCGTGTCTGCTCCTCCCGGAGACGAGCTGTGAACACCGAAACATCCTCCTGGACCGTGTAGCGATCGTGGGAGTGGAAGGCGGAGCTGTGCGGGGCATGCTGCACGGGGTGTAGTGGGCTTGAAAAGTGCGTGCTCGGGGTGATGGCGGGCGGGTGAACCCGACGCTCGTGGTTTCGGATTCGGCGAACACGGTCAAAGATGGTCTGAGCCTTGCCCTGGCCTCACCCGTATCGGCGCCCGCGACGGGCTTCCGAACACTGGAGTTCGGACTTTCCCTGAAGAGGCACCAGTTTCACCGACTGCTGATCCCCTGCTCGACGACGTCCGCCGCGGCGCAAGGCTCTTCGTGCTCCCAGATACGTACAACCGTCCAACCGAGTTGGCTGAGTACTCGATCCGTGTCACGGTCACGCTCGACGTTGGCCTGAAGCTTCGACGACCACCAGTCGGCATTGCGCTTCACCGGGATGAAGTGCTCGGGGCAGCGGTGCCAGAAGCAGCCATCGACGAAGACGGCAACCTTCGCTCGGGTGAACGCGATGTCGATCGTGCGGCGGGGGAGTCCGGGCACTCTGTAGCCAACCCGGTACCGGAGGCCCCGTGCATGGAGTTCGCGACGCAGGAGCATTTCAGGGGTGGTGCCCGCGCGAAGTTGGCCGACCATGCGATTTCTGACGTGCTCTTCCGGGGGAACATGTGTGGCGCACTCTCGGTTCTCCACAACACAAGGCTAGATGACACGATGGCATGGTGTTCTCTTGGCACACTGGTGCTGCGTCCTGAAGGGTCCGGGCGGTTCGAACAGAGGATTTGAGGCAATAGTGAGCATCCCAGTCATCGATGTCTTCGCGGGGCCGGGAGGCCTCAACGAGGGATTCTCGTCCATCGAAGACGAATCGGGTAGCGCGGTCTTCGAAGCCGTGGCTTCGTTCGAGATGGACGCTCTGGCATGCGATACGTTGAAGTTGCGGGCCACCTTCCGGCGCCTGCGACGTGCGAACTTTGGAGTCACCCCCTCGACGTACGTGCAGTTCCTCATGGGAAACCTCACCAAGGAGCAGTTCTATGCCGAGCCCGAGGTCCGGGAACACGCTGAGGCTGCAGCTGAGGAGGTGCATCGGGTGGAACTGGGCGAGCAGACCCGGGGCGAATCCGACGCCATCATCGCGCGGCGGCTAGGCGCCGCTGCCAAGTCGGGGAAGTTTGTCCTGATCGGTGGCCCGCCATGTCAGGCGTACTCGCTTGCCGGGCGTTCGCGACGTGCTGGTGACCCGACCTTCGCCGACGATCACAAGCACGTCCTGTACCGCGAGTACCTCCACATTTTGGGGAGATTCAGGCCGATGGTGTTCGTGATGGAGAACGTCAAGGGGATGCTCTCTTCGAAGCACGAAGGGGCCGCCATCTTCCCGAGGATCAAGGCTGACCTCGAGTATCCTGCTGGCCCTGAGGACGACTTGGCGTACGAAATTCGGTCCTTTGTCGTTCCCCTTGAAGCGGAGGAACTCGAGCCACGCGACTTCATCATCAGGTCCGAGGAATACGGCATCCCTCAGAAGCGCCATCGCGTGATCCTGTTCGGGGTGCGTAGGGACCTTGCTGACCGGCCCAGCAAGATACTCGAGAAGCAGGGTTTGGTATCAGTCCGCGATGCCCTCGAGCCACTTCCGGCGGTCAGGTCACGCTTGAGCCCCCTCTCCCAGGACTCCGAGGACGCTTGGGACGCCGTGAGGCAGGAGACCTCGCGAAGGTGTGGTGGCACCGTTACACCGCGGATACCCGGTCTCGGCAGCGCTTGGATGAACGCGTTTCCCGGCTCGGTGCCCGGTGAACTGGGCAAGTGGCTCCTTGATCCGGATGTCCCCGGTGTCTCCCTTCATGAAGCCAGGAGGCACATGCGAAGTGACCTTGAGCGCTACGGCTTTCTGGCCCATGCAGCAGCCGGCGGAGAGTTCCTGCGGCTCGCCGACCTCCCGGCTGACCTGCTGCCGAACCACGCCAATGCCTCACGCCCCGATGTGCCGTTCGCAGATCGGTTCAAGGTTCAAGGATGGGACGCGCCCAGCACAACCGTGGTCTCGCACATCTCCAAGGATGGGCACTACTACATCCATCCTGATCCGAGCCAGATGCGCAGCCTCACCGTGCGTGAAGCGGCGCGACTGCAGACCTTCCCCGACAACTACTTCTTCGTGGGCAACCGCACACAGCAGTACCACCAAGTCGGCAACGCTGTCCCCCCGCTTCTCGCACGCCAGATCGGCGAGATCGTCTGCGGGTTCCTCGACCGCTGACCTAGGGTCTGATCTCTTTCCGCTCTCGGTGATGCACCCCTGTCTGAATGGCTGCGTTGACGAGGTTGGAGGTGGCGTACACCCCTCCAAACTGAAATCCATGTGACCACCCGGCGCTTCTTCGATGCTCTCAACGACGCTGGATGTGAGCCAAGGTGCCGTGGCAAGATTCGTAGAAGCGAAGATTCTCGCGACCATCACGGCAACGGGCCTCGTGCGAGCCACACCGCGACCTCGAGGGCCTCCCTTTAGCTCGCTCTGCTACCAGCCGCTCTGCTAGGGGAGTCCAGTCTCCACTCTGGCTGAGGACGAGGTCACCGGAGCCTGATGTTCACGGCGACAAAGCCGCTAGCCGGGACCGCTTTTCAAGGCCGAATACATCCACATTACGGTCACAAGACCGTTGGGATGCTGGAAGTCAGTCAACGACGTCGAACTGGCCCGTGCCGAATGCGAAGCGAACCACTAGGCTAGCCAGACCCGTGACTACGATCATGAACCAGCCCCGGCCGTGGTATCAGAGTGAGGAAGGCAAGCCTCTCTGAAACCCAGGGCGCAACAGCACTTAGGAAAGCGATTGCAGGACAGGCATTTTCAGACTCCTGGTTCAGCATCCCTCGGTAATAGGTTCTGGCAAGGACAGCAACGTGTCCCTATGACCTCTGTGCGGGGTGCCAACTGCCGGAATGGGATGCGAGCGCCCAAGTGACGGGAAAGAGGATCAGCATGAGGACGGCGATGATCACGCTGTAGGTCTGGAGGGCGCCTACTATTGAACCGAGCTCGCCGGCTCCGCCGACAGCGCCGAAGTCAGGGCCGACAGTTTAGAGTTCTGGGGTGGCCGTGGTCATGCCAGCGAGGTGCGAACCCATCGCCGTTGTCGGTGGCTTCAGTCAGGATGTCTGGATCGACCGCGGGAGCGCTGGAACCGGCTCCCACTTCGTCCAGAAAGGCTTTCTATGAACGAGGACGTCAAGGCTTTCGTCCAAGACTTGATCGACAACCCACCCGAAGACCTGAGGAAGGCGCTGGCCCGCAACCCGGACATGCGGGTGAGCTACTTCAAGGAGTTCGACCTAGACGATCCGCTCCATCAGGGATTCGCTCGGGACGCCGAGGAGGTGCTGCCCGAGTTGATCCGCCGGGCCAGCCTCGGGCAGACGATCACCTTCACCGAGGTCGTGGAGTTCCTCGGACGTGGTAACAAGCGTCAAGTAGATGGCCGCATGCTCAACCCGATCGTCGCGCTCTGCATCACTCTGGGACTCCCGCCGCTGTGGACCCTGATCGTCCGGGCCTCCACCGGCATGCCCGCCGACTTCTGGCGCGAACACACGGACAAGCAGAAGGCAGACCGCCAGAATGAATGCTTTGCCTACTACGGGGCAGTCCGAGAACCCGAAGGTGGCGCTGTGGACTTGTGCCCTAACTGCTTCACCGAGCGGACCAAGGCCGGCACCTGCATGTGCTGAATCCCGTGCTGGGATTGCTGGCTCTGGGCCTGTTAGCCGAGCCCCCGAACCGTCATGACCTGCCCGCCGAACGCCCCGATGGTCCCGTAACGCACGACATCGCCCGTCCGGGGCGCGTACCGTATCCGGTCGACGCCGACGTAGATCGCGACGTGATGCGGACTGCCAGCGTCCGGATAGCTGAAGAAGATCAGGTCCCCGGGCTGCTTGTCGGCCTAGGCCACGTCACGGCCGAGGTGGATCTGCGCGCCTGAGTAGTGGGGGGGCCGGAGCCAGCCGCCGGATGCTTGGTAGGCGGCGTACAGGACCAGGCCGGAGCAGTCGAAGCCCCCGCCGGTGGGGCCGTTGAAGTCGCCGCCTCCCCACACGTACGGCTTCCCCAATTGCGTGGCGGCTGCCCGGATGAAGGCGCCAGGGAAGCCGGGCGGGAGGTTGCCGGGCACGTCCTGATCGGCGCCGCACATGCCTGAGCCGAGGCTGACGCCGGTCAGGGTGGCGAGGATCTTGGCTGCGGTGGGCTGATTGACGGCGTACCGGTCGGGAAATGCGGACATCTGAACCGCCTGGGCTGCTGCGCCGGGGTCCATCGTGTGACAGTCGTCAAGTTCGAGTAGTCATCGCGGTGAGCCGTGGTTGGGGCGGTTGGGGCCACCGTAGAAGGCTCGCGAGGACCAGACCGGGTCCATCAGGTGCTCGACGGTGCCCCATCCCGCGGCGGGCCGTTGCTGGATGAGGCCGACCGAGTCGTGGTCGCCGCAGTTGCCGTCGTTGGGGATGTTGGCGGACTCCGGGTAGGCGCCCGTGTTCGACAGGACCTGCAGCATGGGATGTTCTGGCTCTTCCCAACGGCGATGATCGCGGCAGCTCGCTGGAGTTGCAGCTTGCTCAGGGTGACAGTCTCCCCATGAGCGTTCTGCGTGGTGAGGCTGTCAGGGATCTCGCCTGAGACTTCGAGTGCGCCGGTTGGGGAGGCAGATTCCTGCTCCCACAGGCAACCAGCCGACCCTGCCGCCGAGGGGCTTATGAGGGTGGCGACGCCCAGAAGTGCGACGAGGGGCAGGATCACGACTGCGGCGACGCCGAGGGTCAACGCTTTGGCGGCCATTGCCCGATCACCTCAACGAGTTGTCGAGTTGCGAGAGCCTGAGCAGGCTGCAGCGGTCGAACGCTGGTCGGCAGGCGGCGAAGACGGTGAACGAGACCTCGGAGGTGGTGCGCGAGGTCTCGCCGTTCCAGACCCTTACGTAGCATGACTGAGTCGCGACACGCGGCCCCTGGAACTGTCGACCCAGCTTTCGGAGGTGTCGGCGCCTGACCCGTGCCAATGTGTGTGTCACCTCGGGGTGATCTAGAGGGCGTCGAAGTGCAGCCGGTCGGGTGTCCGCGCGTCAGAGGCACACCTTGCATAGTCGAATGTCGGTCACCTGAGCCGGATGTGCACGGTGTCGAAGCCGCCAGCTGGATAGTGAGCGGGCGCGGGTGCTTGAGTGCCGGGTTCGACACTGATCGTCGCGGCAAAGAGTTCCTCTAGGAGCACTCGTAACT
>WBZM01002264.1_pt1 | contig 16775 bp, 14 predicted proteins | sample 5204271 | NCBI WGS metagenome assembly WBZM01 (sample SAMN12344346, study PRJNA552823) | activated sludge metagenome | biome: Activated sludge suspended growth; feature: Nitrification reactor; material: Wastewater; isolation source: activated sludge from nitrification reactor of wastewater...
CGCGCCGAGAGAAGATTGAGTGCTGTGAGTGCCATGTGTATAACGCCTCCAGTTTGGCCCGTTACACACTCCATTACACACATGAGCACTGGATTTGTCCAGCTTACAGAATCGCTCGATGGACGATCAACCCTTTAAAAACATAGACTTAGAGTTGTTCCATGGAGGTTGATAGACGCCAGTAGACCTCAATCGTAGTTATCGACCATCAGCAGCATGTCAGAAGCCCTCCTCGACGAGCTCGGCAGCGCGGATCAGGGCTCGGGCCTTGTGCTCGGTCTCCTTCCATTCCATCTCGGGCACCGAATCGGCGACCACGCCGGCCGCGGCCTGCACGTACAGCGTGCCGTCCTTGACGATGCCGGTGCGGATCGCGATGGCCACGTCCATGTCGCCGGCGAAGCTGAGGTAGCCGCAGGCGCCGCCGTAGATGCCGCGCTTGCTCGGCTCGAGCTCGTCGATGATCTCCATCGCGCGGATCTTCGGCGCGCCGGTCAGCGTGCCGGCCGGGAAGGTGGCCTTGAGCACGTCGATGTTGGTCATGCCGTCCTTCAGCAGCCCCTCGACGTTGCTGACGATGTGCATCACGTGCGAGTAGCGCTCGATGACGAAGGCCTCGGTCACCTTCACGCTGCCGGTCCTCGCGATGCGGCCGATGTCGTTGCGCGCCAGGTCGATCAGCATCACGTGCTCGGCGCGCTCCTTCGGGTCGGCCAGCAGCTCGGCCTCGAGGGCCTTGTCCTGCTCGGGCGAGGCGCCGCGCGGGCGCGTGCCGGCCAGCGGACGGATCGTCACCTTCTCGCCCTCGGGCACGTGCTCGTGGCGGACCAGGATCTCGGGGCTGGCGCTGACGATCTGGAAATCGCCCATGTCGTAGAAGAACATGTAGGGCGACGGGTTCAGCGAGCGCAGCGCACGGTAAAGCGACAGCGGCGACTCGGTGTAGCGCTTGCGCAGCCGCTGGCCGATCTGCACCTGCATCATGTCGCCGGCGGCGATGTACTCCTTGCTGCGTTCGACGGCCTTCAGGTAGTCGGCCTTGGCGAACTCGCGCTCCACGCTGCTGGCGGGCACCCGCTTGACCTGCGGCGCGGTGACGCTGTAGCGCAGCTTGTCGCCGAGTTCGGTGAGGCGGCGCTTGGCCTTGAAGTAGGCCTCCGGCTCGGCCGGGTTGGCATAGACGATCAGGTACAGGCGCCCCGAGAGGTTGTCGATGACGGCCAGTTCCTCGCACTGCAGCAGCTGGAGGTCGGGCGTGTCGATGCCGCCTTCCTTCCACGTCTTCGCGAGCTTGGGCTCGATGTAGCGCACCGCGTCGTAGCCGAAGTAGCCGGCCAGCCCGCCGCAGAAGCGCGGCAGCCCGGGGCGCAGCGCCACCTTGAAGCGCGTCTGGTACTCGGCGATGAAGTCCAGCGGGTTGCCCTCGTGCGTCTCGACGACCACGCCGTCGGTGACGACCTCGGTGGTGAAGCCGCGCGCGCGCAGCAGCGTGCGCGCCGGCAGGCCGATGAACGAGTAGCGGCCGAAGCGCTCGCCGCCCACCACGGATTCGAGCAGGAAGCTGTACTTGCCGCCGCCGTCGGCGTAGGCGAGCTTCAGGTAGAGCGAGAGTGGCGTCTCGAGGTCGGCGAAGGCCTCGGTGAGCAGGGGAATGCGGTTGTAGCCCTGCGCGGCCAGGCTCTTGAATTCGAGTTCAGTGATCACGGGTCGGGGCCCTCCACGGCCCGGCGGGAACGAGGCGTCCCCGCGTGACGGTTCGATTCGGTGAAGCGGGCCGGAGACTTGTCCGGCCGGTGGAGCCGATGGGCGCGGGTCAGCAAGTAAACGCGGCGCCCCGCGGCAGGCAAACGGGCCGGGTCAGCGCCCGGCCGGGCGGCAGGAGCAGCGGCGCCAGGGCCAGGCTCCCCGGTCGTGCGACCCCTTGGTTTGCTTGCGCGTCGAGAACATGGCGGCGGAGTGTAGCAGTGGCCACGAACGGCCTGGAGAGCTCTCCCGACTCGTGCAAAACGCCATGGACAGGCGCGATGGGCCTTTGACACACTCCGGGGCTTTCGTCGGCCCACCGGCCGGCCAGAACCTTTCCAGGAGAGCGTCGTGATCCGTCGCACCATCGTCCTCGCCGCCGCGCTCGCGGTCGTGCTCGCCAGCCCGCTTGCGCGGGCCCAGTCTCCGGTCGACGTGGCCGGCGTCAAGTACGACACCGCCGTGCAGGTCGGCAACAGCAAGCTGGTGCTCAACGGCGCCGGCATCCGCTACAAGGCCATCTTCAAGGTCTACACGGCAGGCCTCTACCTCGGGGCCAAGGCGGCCACCACCGACGCCGTGCTGGCCGCGCCGGGCGCCAAGCGCATGCACATCGTGATGCTGCGCGACATCGACGCCAACGAGCTCGGCAAGCTGTTCACCCGCGGCATGCAGGACAACGCGCCGCGCGAGGAGTTCTCCAAGTCCATCGCCGGCACGATCCGCCTGAGCGAACTGTTCTCGGCCAAGAAGAAGCTCGCCGCCGGTGAGTCGTTCTCGGTCGACTACGTGCCGGGCCAGGGCACCACCGTGCTGATCAACGGCAAGGCCTCGATCGAGCCGATCAAGGAGCCCGAGTTCTTCTCGGCGCTGCTGAAGATCTGGCTGGGCAACTCCCCGGCGGATGCGCAGCTCAAGGACGCGCTGCTCGGCAAGGCGGCGACGACGCGCGACCCGTTCAACCAGTGAACGAGCGGGGCCGCGCCGGCTAGCGCGGCCGCTGCAGCACACATTCCTGCAAATTTGATATGACTTTGGCGGCCAGGGGGACCGCCGGCGATTATTTCACGTCTGGCAACCGCTCTGACCTGAAGATCGCCCCTTGACTGACATCAAGTGATGAGTCGCCGCCCATTGACCTATCACTAGTGTCATTTTTGTGAATTCCTGAAGCTTCTGGGACATCGCCCCCTTTAGTGCGGGGCTCGGCTGCCGAGAAGGCTGGGGAGGCTCCGAAACGGGGCACGTCTCGAGCAGCAGCCATGACTTCACCGAACCGCAGTCCGCAACACGCCCCTGGCGTGCTTTCCTTCGTGCGGCGCACCTGGCAGCGGATCTGCGGGCAGGGCTCCCGCGACGGCGCACCGACCGAAGACCACGGCGCCGCGCTGGCGGCCCGTTTCGACGAGGCGGCGCGCCTGTGGGCCACCCATATTGGCACGGCCCAGGCCCAGACCCGTGAAGCCGCCGCCGATCTGCTGCAGGGCTTCTCGTCCATCCTCGAAGACCTCGACCGCATCGTCGCCCCCGAAGCGGGGGGCGACGACGTCGACGAGCGCACGCGCGTGCTGGCCAGTTGCGAACAGCGCCTGCAGGGCCTGGCGAAGTCGCTGGAACTCTCGCTGCAGGCACGCGAGCAGATGCTCGATTCGGTGCGCGAACTCTCCGGCGCCTCCGGCAGCCTCGGCCAGATGGCCGAGGACGTGGGCAAGCTCGCGCGCCAGACCAACCTGCTGTCGATCAACGCTGCCATCGAGGCGGCACGGGCCGGCGAGAACGGCCGCGGCTTCGCGGTCGTGGCCGCCGAAGTGCGCCGCCTGTCGGCCGAATCCGGCGAGACCGGCCGGCGCATCGGCGAGCGTGTGCGCGGCTTCGGCGATCGCGTGCAGACGACCCTGGACCAGGCCGGCAAGCGCTCGGCGCACGAGGGCGCCGAGCTGCGCCGCTCCGAAGAGACGATCCGCGAGGTGATCGCCGACGTCGACGGCACCGTCAACGGCCTGAACGACCGCGCACGCCAGCTGCGCACGCGCGGCGAGGCGGTCAAGGCGGAGGTCGAACGCCTGATGGTGGCCTTCCAGTTCCAGGATCGCGTGAGCCAGATCCTCGACCAGGTGGTGCAGTCCATCCAGACCGCCGCGACGCACTTCCGGGAGGCGGCAGAGGCCGGGCGCGCGCCCGATGCCGCCGCCTGGCACTCGCTGCTGAGCGCCGGCTACACCACCGCCGAGCAGCGCGTGGCCACCGGCCGCAGCGCGCCGGCCGCCAAGGCGCCCGCGCACACCGAGACCACCTTCTTCTAGAGCGAGCCCGCATGGCCAAGACCATCCTCATCGTCGACGACTCGAGCTCGCTGCGCACGGTCGTCAAGATGGCGCTCCAGCGCGCCGGCTACGAGGTGCAGGAGGCTGGCGACGGCCAGGAAGCGCTGACGAAGCTGGAGCAGCTCGCCAAGGTGCACCTGATCGTCAGCGACGTGAACATGCCGAACATGGACGGCATCACCTTCGTGAAGCACGTCAAGCAGCACCCGCGCCACAAGTTCACGCCGGTGGTGATGCTCACCACCGAGGGCCAGGACGCCAAGAAGGAACAAGGCCGCGCCGCCGGCGCCAAGGCCTGGATCGTCAAGCCCTTCAACCCGCCGCAGCTGCTGGACGCCGTGTCCAAGCTGATCCTTCCGTAGGAGCGCGCATGACCGCCGCACTGGTGATGCCCACCGAGCTGACCATCTACACCGCCGCCGAAACGAGGCAGGCCTGGCTGGCCGCCTTGGCCGAGCCGGCCGAGGGCCCGCTGTGCGTCGCGGCCGATGCCGTGGCCGAGGCCGACGCCGCCGGCGTGCAGCTGGTGCTGGCGCTGTCGCGCTCGCTGGCCGAGCGCTCGCGCAGCTTGCGCCTGGTCGACCCCAGCCCCGCGCTGCGTGGTGCCTGCGAGCGGCTCGGCCTGTCGGCACTGCTGTCTTCCGGAGACGCCGCATGAGCAGCGCGGAATACGACGCCAGCTTCATCGCCGAGGCCCTGCCGGCCTTCGTGAGCGAGGCGGAGGAGCAGATCGCCACGATCGAGCAGCTGCTGCTGCAGCTCGAGGACGCGCCGGACGATCGCGGCCTGCTCGACGCGCTGTTCCGCTGCGCCCACACGGTCAAGGGCTCGGCCGGCATCTTCGGACTCGACGCCGTGGTCGGCTTCACCCACCACGTCGAGACGCTGCTGGACCGCCTGCGCGAAGGCGAGATCGCGCTGACGCCGGAGCTCTCGACGCTGCTGCTGCGCTGCAACGACCAGATCCGACAGTTGGTAGCCCAGGCCCAGGGCGGCGACGCCGACGCCGAAGGCGAGGCCGAGCGGGCTGCGCTGATCGCGCAACTGGGCGCCCAGGGCCAGACGGCCTCGGCGCCGCACGCGGCGGCCGCATCGGTGCCCGCGCCGAGCGCTGCGGCGGCCACGCGCTGGAACGTGGCGGTGACATTCGCCGCCGACACCTTCCGCAACGGCATGGACCCGCTGGCCATCCTGCACTACCTCGCCCAGGCGGGCACGATCGAGCGCATCGCCTGCACGGGTGACGCCGTCCCGGCGCTCGAGCTGCTGGACCCGGAGAACTGCCACCTCGGCTTCGACTTCGATATCGCCTGCGCGCAGGGCCGCGACGCGATCGAAGAGGCCTTCAGCTTCGTGCGGGACGACGTGCAGCTGCAGATTGCGGCGCTCGACGCAGCACTCACGGGGGCTCCGGTGTCGGACGTGGCCGCCGCGAGGGCCGACGTGGTGACGACCCCCGTGCCGGGGGCGACCGAAACCGCGCGCGCCAAGGGTCGCGAGGCCGGCGACTCGAACCGCTACATCCGCGTGCAGGCCGACCGTCTGGACGCGGTGATCAACCTGCTGGGCGAGCTGGTGATCGCCGGGGCGGGGGCGCTGCTGCTGGCGCGCCAGAGCCGCCAGGCCACGCTGGTGGAGGCCAACGAGCACATCGGCCGCCTCGTCGAGGAGATCCGCAACGGCACGCTGCAGCTGCGCATGGTGCCCATCGGCGAGACCTTCGCGCGTTTCCGCCGCGTCGTGCGCGACACCGCCGCCGAGCTCGGCAAGGACGTCGCGCTGCACATCGTCGGCGGCGACACCGAGCTGGACAAGTCGGTCGTCGAGCGCATCGCCGACCCGCTGATGCACCTGGTGCGCAACGCGCTGGACCACGGTCTGGAGTCCCCCGAGGAACGCCTGGCCGCCGGCAAGCCCGCCCAGGGCTCGCTGACGCTGGCGGCCTTCCACGAGAGCGGCTCGATCGTCATCCGCATCGTCGACGACGGCCGCGGCATCCGCCGCCAGCGCGTGCTCGAGCGCGCCTGGGAGCGCGGCCTGGTGGAGCGCGGCACGGTGCCCTCCGACGAGCAGATCCTGCAGCTGATCTTCGCCCCGGGCTTCTCCACGGCCGAGAAGATCACCAACCTCAGCGGCCGCGGCGTGGGCATGGACGTGGTGCGCTCGAACATCGAGGCACTGCGCGGCAGCGTCACGATCGACAGCACCGAGGGCCAGGGCTCGACCATCGAGATCCGCCTGCCGCTGACGCTGGCGATCATCGACGGCTTCCTGGTCGGCGTGGGCGCCAGCAAGTTCGTCTTCCCGCTGGAGTCGGTGGTGGAGGTGATCGAGAACCGCTCGGCCGCCAGCACCGGCATGGATGCGCGCGGGCGCAGCGTGATGGAGCTGCGCGGCCGCGTGCTGCCGCTGCTGAGCCTGCGCCGCCTGTACGCGCTGGACACCCCCGAGCCGCCGCGCTGCAGCGTGGTGGTCATCCACGCCGGCGCCCAGCGCTTCGGCGTGCTGGTCGATGCGCTGCTCGGCCAGCACCAGACCGTCATCAAGCCCCTGGGCCGCATGTTCCGCTCGCTGCGCGGCATCTCCGGCTCTTCCATCCTCGGCAACGGCGAGGTCGCACTCATCGTCGACGTCGCCTCGCTCGCGCAGCTCGCAGAACACAACCCATCCCCCACCGGAGCCCTCACGTCATGAACGCGCAACCGACCCCCTCCCTGATCGACCGTCTCTTCGCCCGCGGCAAGCTCGCCGAGCGCCAGGCGCGCCTGGCTGCCGAAGCCCAGCTCGGCGAGCTGCGCCGCCAGCTCGAGGTGGCCGAGGCCGACCGGCAGAACGGCCGCGGCGTGCTCGCCGCCGTCGACGAGGCCTACGCCTACATCGAGTTCGAGCTGAATGGCAACGTGATCACCGCCAACCGCAACTTCCTCGCGCTGCTCGGCTACGGGCTCGACGAGATCGTCGGCCGCCATCACCGCACCTTCGTCGATCCGGCCGAATCGGGCTCGCCGGCCTACGCCGACTTCTGGGCCGACCTGAACGCCGGCCGCGCGAAGAGCCAGGTCTTCAAGCGCGTCACCAAGACCGGCCGCGAGGTCTGGATCCAGGCCGTGTACGCACCGGTGAAGGATGCCGGCGGTGCGGTGCGCAAGATCGTCAAGATCGCCACCGACGTGACGCAAGCGCGCCTGCAGGCGGCCGACTTCGAGGGCCAGATCAACGCCGTGAGCAAGGCGCAGGCCGTCATCGAGTTCACGCTCGAGGGCCGCGTGATCACCGCCAACGACAACTTCCTCAACACCATCGGCTACTCGCTGGCGGAGATCAAGGGCCAGCACCACAGCCTGTTCGTCGACGCGGCCTATCGCGCCAGCAACGAGTACCGGCAGTTCTGGGAGAAGCTCGGCCGCGGTGAGTACGACGCCAACCGCTACCAGCGCATCGCCAAGGGCGGTCGACCGGTGTGGATCCAGGCCTCCTACAACCCGATCTTCGGCCTCGACGGCAAGCCCTTCAAGGTGGTGAAGTACGCCACCGACATCACCGCCGAGGTGCTGGCCGACCAGATGCTGCGCGAATCGGTCGCGCAGGCGCAGGTGGTCACGTCGGCCGCGCGCAGCGGCGACTTCTCGCAGCGCCTCTCGCTCGAAGGCCGCAGCGGACCGATCGCCGACCTGTGCGGCGGCATCAACACGCTGCTGGACACCACCGCGACCATGTTCGACGACGTCGGCCGCGTGTTCGGCGGCCTCGCTTCGGGCGACCTCTCGCAGCGCATCACGCGCGACGTCGAGGGCGTCTTCGCCAAGCTCAAGCAGGACGCCAACGAGAGCTGCGACAAGCTCGCCTCGATCATCCGCGAGGTCAGCAGCGCGGCGCAGGCCCTCACCGGTGCCGCCAACCAGGTCAGCGCCACGGCCCAGTCGCTCTCGCAGGCGGCCAGCGAGCAGGCCGCGTCGGTGGAGGAGACCACCTCGCAGATCGACATGATGTCGGCCTCGATCACGCAGAACAGCGACAACGCCAAGGTCACCGACGGCATGGCGGCCAAGGCCAGCAAGGAAGCCGCCGAAGGCGGTGAGGCGGTGGCGCGCACGGTGGTGGCGATGAAGCAGATCGCCGCGAAGATCTCGATCGTCGACGACATCGCCTACCAGACCAACCTGCTGGCGCTGAACGCCGCCATCGAGGCCGCGCGTGCCGGCGAGCACGGCAAGGGCTTCGCGGTCGTCGCTGCCGAGGTGCGCAAGCTCGCCGAGCGCAGCCAGGAGGCGGCCAAGGAGATCGGCGACCTCGCCTCGAACAGCGTCTCGACCGCCGAGCGTGCCGGCAAGCTGCTCGACGAGATCGTGCCCTCGATCCAGAAGACCAGCGAGCTGGTGCAGGAGATCGCCGCGGCGTCCTCCGAGCAGAGCCAGTCGGTGGTGCAGATCGGCGGCGCGATGGGCCAGCTCTCCAAGGCCACGCAGCAGAACGCCTCCTCGTCGGAGGAGCTCGCTGCCACGTCGGAAGAGATGAGCAGCCAGGCCGAGCAGCTGCAGCAGTCGGTGGCGTTCTTCTCCGCCGGCGGCGCGCACGACGAGGGCTTCGTCGAGCGCCGCGCACCGAACTCGCCGATGCGCCCCACCACGCCGCGCCCCGTGGCCGCCACGCCGATGCGCCCCCTGGCCACCGGCACCAGCAACTTCCGTCCCTACTGAGGAGCGTGCGCATGAGCTCCCTGCTCGCCACCCGCGAGGCGCCGGCGGCTGCGGCCGCGGCCGCCGCGCAGTTCCTCACCTTCTCGCTCGGCGACGCCGTGTTCGCGCTCGACATCCGCGGCGTGCGCGAGATCATCCAGCACGGGCCGACCACGGCCGTGCCGCTGATGCCCGCGTTCGTGCGCGGCGTGATCAACCTGCGCGGCGCGGTGGTGCCGGTGATCGACCTGAACGCGCGCTTCGGCCACGGCTCCTCGGCCGTCGGCAAGAAGACCTGCGTGGTGATCTTCGACGCCGAACGCGACGGCACGCGTGCCGACCTCGGCCTGATGGTCGATGCGGTCAGCGAGGTGGTCGACATCCCGGCCGACGCGATCGAGCCGCCGCCGGCCTTCGGCAGCGTCGTGCGGCGCGACTTCATCCGCGGCATCGGCAAGCTCGGCGAGCGCTTCGTGATCCTGCTCGACCCGGAGAAGGCCTTCGACGTGGAGGAGATGGCGCAGCTGTGCGCCGGATCGCCGGAGAGCGCCGCCGCCTGAGCCCTCGCGTGCATCCGGCCGGGCAGGCTTCGCGTAACCTGCCCGCATGACGACGCTGCTTCGACTCGCGCTCGCGGCCCTGGCGCTGGCCGCCCTGCTCTACGCCGCCGTGCTGGCCCTGCTGTGGTTCGGCCAGGAGCGGCTGCTGTTCCAGCCCGAACCCCTGCCGGCCGACGCCGTGCTGGCGCGCGAGCCCGACGTGCACGAGCGCACCGTCGAGGTCGACGGCGCGCGTCTCTCGGTGCTCGAGCTGCGCCTGCCCGAGCCGCGAGGCGTGGTGTTCTTCCTGCACGGCAACGCCGGCAACCTGGCGAGCTGGTTCGTCAACGCCGACTTCTACCGGCGCGCCGGCTTCGACCTCGTGATGCTCGACTACCGCGGCTACGGCAAGAGCAGCGGGCGCATCGCCAGCGAGGCACAGCTGCACGCCGACGTGCGCGCCGTCTGGCAGACCGTGGCGCCGCGCTATGCCGGCAGGCGCGTGGTGGTCTACGGCCGCTCGCTCGGCACCGCGCTGGCGGCCTCGCTCGCCACCGAGCTGCAACCCGACCTGACGCTTCTGGTCTCGCCCTACACCAGCATGGCGGCGCTGGCGCGCGAGCACTACCCCTGGGTGCCGGCCGCGCTGCTGCGCTACCCGCTGCGCACCGACGAGGCGATCGCACGCATCCGAACCCCCGTGCTGCTGCTGCACGGGGAACGTGATGCGCTGATCGCGCCGTCGCACAGCGAAGCGCTGCGCGCGCTCGCCCCGCAGGCGCGCCTGCACCTCGTGCCCGGCGGCGGGCACAACGACCTGCAGGACTTCGAGAGCTACCTCGGCGCGGTGCGAGGCGCGCTGGATGCGCTCTGAGCCAGGCGCGGCAGCAGTGCACGCTGTCCTGCCGGCGTGAGCGCGAGCGCGCGGCCCTCGCCGCGGCGCAGCCAGCCCTGCGCGAGGCAGTGCGCGAGCAGCTCGTCGGCGAGCTGGCCGGCGAGATGGTCGCGCCGCTCCGACCAGTCCATGCAGGCGTAGGCGTAGCGGCGCCGGCCGCTGGGCGGCGCGGGTGTGAAGCCCAGCGTGCGCAGCCAGGTGCGGCCCGCCTCGGTGAGCGCAAGGCCCTCCGCCTCGGGCTGCAGCGCGCCGTGCGCCAGCAGCGCATCGAACAGACTCACGCCGAGCCGCCCGGCAAGATGGCCGTAGCAGCAGCGCGCCTCGCGCAGGCGGGCACGCTCGGGGCGCGCCCACGCCGACTCGCGCGCGCCGGCTTCGGCCACCAGCGCGAGCGCCTCCAGCGCATGTGCGACTTCCGGCCCGGCGAGGCGGTAGTAGCGGTGCCGGCCGCGCGGCTCGCAGATCACGAAGCCAGCCTCGCGCAGCCGCGCGAGGTGGCCGCTCGCCGTGGCGGCCGTGACCGAGGCCACCGCGGCCAGCTCACCGGCGGTGGCGGCCTCGCCCGAGAGCAGCCGGCTCAGCATGCGCGAACGCGCCGCGTCGGCCACCAGCGCGGCGGCGCGGGCGAGGCGGGGTTCGTGTTCGCGCGGCATCGGCCCAGGCTATCACTGCCCGCGCGTGCCCGGCACGGCTTCCAGCCAGCTGCGCTCCTCGCGCAGGATGAAGCGCTCGCGCTGCGCGAAGGCGAAGTTCTCGCGGCCCTCGGCGTCGGCCTTCAGCACGGCGCGGTAGCGCTCGTAGGCGGCGAGGCTGTCGAAGCCGATCAGCCCCCAGGCGACGTCGTTGCTGCCTTCGTGCGGCAGGAAGTAGCCGATCAGCCGGCCGCCGCAGCGCGGGATGATGCGGCCCCAGGCTTCCGCATAGGCGCGGAAGGCCTCGCGCTGGCACGGGTCGATCTGGTATCGGATGAAGCAGGTGAGGTTCATGCCTGCACTGTGCCGCCGCTTCGCACCGCGATGCTTCGGCGCGTGTCGAAGCGTGCGACGCCCCGCCCTCAGCGCGGATCGTCGGCGTGGATCTGCAGCGCCTCGAGGAAGCGCGAGACCATGTTGTACGAGGCGATGGTGGCCACCAGCTCGACCAGTTGCCGTTCACCGAGCTGCCCGCGCACCGCCTCGACGACCGCGGGTTCGACGTGCACCTCGCGCGTCATCGCATCGCACAGCGCGAGCACGTCACGCTGCAGTGGCGTGTAGCGCTCGCACGCGGCGGGCCAGTCGGCCAGCGCGTCGAGCTGGGCCGGCGACAGGCCTTCCTTCAGCGCGATCGGCGCGTGCTGGTCGGCCTCGTAGGGCGCGCCGTTGAGGTGGGCGATGCGCATGATCACCAGTTCGCGCAGCGCGCCGCCGAGCGCGAGCTTCTGGCGCACCTGCGTCATGAAGCCGAGCCAGCCTTCGGCCAGCGGCGGGCTGTGCATCAGCATCTGGTAGAGGTGCAGCACGCTGCCGCGCTCGGCGACGATGCGCTGCACCAGCGGCTGCGCCTCGGGCGCGGAGAGGTCGGCGTAGGGAATGCGGGCCATGGCGGAAAGGGAACAAGGTCAGACAACGAGCGCCGGGTCGATCTGGCGCACGCGGTGGTCGACGTAGTAGCCGCCGTACTCGGTGTACTGCAGGAAGCCGCGCCCGCAGGCGGCGCAGGCCCACACCTCGCAGCGGTTGTAGGGGAAGTAGGCCGGCGCGATGGGCGCATCGGCGGCCCAGAAGCGGCTGCCCGGGACTTCCTCGACGGTGGGCTCGTCGACCGCCGGATCGCGCAGCGTGCCCAGGCGCCGGAAGGCCGGCGCCGCGAGCGGCGCGATGGTCGACTCCCAGCCGGCACACTGCAGCCGCGCGCAGGCACAGTCCGCAGGCCACGCGCCGACGGGCGGCAAGGCGCGCAACTCGTCGGCCGTCATCAGTCGGCTTTGATGTCGTTGGCCTTCACCACTTTCGCCCAGGTGTCGATCTGCTGCTCGATGAAGGTCTGCGCCGCGGCCGGCGTGCCGATGTGCGTGCTGATCCCTTGCGCCGCGAGCTTGTCGGCCACCTCGGGCTGCTTCAGCGCGGCATTGATCTCCTCGTTCATGCGCTTGACGATCTCCGGCGGCGTCTTGGCCGGCGCGAGCACCGCCCACCAGGCCGGCGCATCGAAGCCGGCGAAGCCGCTCTCGGCCACCGTGGGCACGCCGGGCAGGTTGGCGCTGCGCTGGCTGGTGGTGACCGCCAGCGCGCGCAGCTTGCCGCTGTCGACGTGCGGCTTGGCGAGGAACACCGAGCCCACCGCGAGCGGCACGTGGCCGGCGATCGCGTCGCTCATCAGCGGGCCGCCCCCGCGGTAGGGCACGTGCACCAGGTCGAGCTTGCCGCTCTTGGCGAGCATGGTCACCGCGAGGTGGCCGAGGCTGCCGTTGCCGATGCTGCCGTAGCTCACCGAGCCGCCGCCCTGGGCGGCCTTCACCACGTCGGCGAAGGTCTTGTAGGGCGACGAGGCGACGGTCGCGATCACCATCGCGCCGGTGCCGATCAGCGACACCGCGGCGAGGTCGCGCTTGGTGTCGTAGGCCAGATTGGGCTGCAGCGCGGGGTTGACGCCGTGCGTGTCGAACACCACCGCGAAGGTGTAGCCATCGGGCGCCGACTGCGCCACCGCGGTGGTGCCGATCGCGCCCGAGGCACCGCCCTTGTTCTCCACCACCACGCTCTGGCCGAGGCGCTGCTGCAGCACCGGCGCGAGGATGCGCGCCACCTGGTCCACCGAGCCGCCGGGCGGGAACACCGCGACCAGCTTGATGGGTTGCTTGGCGGGCCAGGCCTGGGGGTGCGCGGCGAGCGGCACGGCAGCGATGCCGATGGCAGCGGCGACGAACCGCAGTGCGCGGATGAACGATCGAGGCGAACGCGGCGAGGTCGAGGTCATGCGGTGCAGGCGCGAAGTGGGAAGACCGCGCGAGTGTGCGCGAGGCCCTGCGGCTTGTCCCTGTGGAAAGCCCGCACGCCCACGCGCGGGCGAACGCAACAAACGCTGATCTGGCGCATGCCGACGCATCGGTCCGATTGCCGGGACGCAATGCAATCGCCGTGACGGCGGCGCAAGCTCGGCGCCCCGGGTGCCTCTCGTGCCCGTTCGGATGCAAGGGAGAGCAAGATGGATCTGCGCTCGACACGGCGCGCCGTCGGCCTCACGCCGCTCGCGCTTTCGCTCATGACGGCCTTCCCGCTCGCGGCGCCTGCCGCCACGCCGGAATGCCTGGCCACTGGTCAATGCAGTGGCGACCAGTCCGGCGGCATCGACGTGAGTGCGCCTCCGGTCATGCTGAACGTGTTCTCGCTGTCCGGCAGCGGCATCCGCCCGCCGGCATCGCACCCGGGCATCCGCCTGACCAGCCAGGCAGGCAGCAGCCTCTCGGTGTTCAGCGGCGTGGCCGGTGCGCCGATCAGCGTGAGCACCGACGGCGCGCCCGGCATCCAGGTGAACAGCCAGGGCCGGCCGAGCGGCAGCGGCAACGACCCGTTCCTGCAGATCCCGATCCCGCCCCTGCCCGGCCTGCAGCCGCCCCCGGGCTCGCAGCCGGCCGCCGGTGGCGCGGTGATGGTGCGCAACCATGGCGACATCACGACCAGCGGCAGCGGCGCGCACGGCATCGTCGCCGAGAGCAGCACGCTCGGCTACGGCACCGAGGTGGTGGGCCAGTTGCAGGCCTTCGATGCGGGCCGCTTCAGCTTCGCGGTGACTTCGGTGGCGGGCCAGCCGGTGAGCTTCGGCACGCCGGTGCCGACGCCACTGGCCACGATCACCCAGTTGCCCAGCGGCCAGTGGGTGTTCGGAAACCAGTTCGGCGCAGCCCACGGCAGCGCGACCTTCCGCGCAGACGGCACCGTGGATCTGGGCCTCGACACGGCCTACTTCGACACCGCGCTGGTGGCCGGCCAGCGCCAGGTGGTGGCCGTGCCGATCGTGCTGATCGGCACGCGCGACGACGGCGTCACGCAGCCCGGCGTGCAGGGCTGGCTGATGGTCGCCTACAGCAAGGACGCGCACGGCGTGCTGAGCGTCTCGAGCTCGACCTACTTTCCGAGCTACGGGCAGAGCCTGCTGGTGGCTGGCACGCGCCAGCTGCCGTGGCCGGACCTGGCGGACTACGCGCTGCGGCTGAGGAACGCCGCACAGCAGAGCGGCGGCAGCGGCGGCAACGTGACGGTGGAGCATCTCTCGGGGATGATCCTGACGCAGGGGCCGGGTGCGCACGGCGTTGTCGCGCGCAGCATCGGCCAGGGCGGCGGCAACGGCGACGACGGCGGCGGTTTCTGGACCTTCGGCCTCGATTGGCCCGATGCCGGCGCGGCCGGCAGCGGCGCCGGCCAGGTGAACGTGCGCGTGGACGGCAACATCCACACGAGCTTCCAGCCCACCACCACCGTCGCCGATGCGGCGCGCGCGCAGGCGAGCGTCGGCGTGCTGGCGGTGAGCGCCGGCGGCCAGGGCGGCAACGGCGGCTACGGCGGCACCTACTACGACGGTGCGGCGGGCGGCGCGGGTGGCAACGGCGGCGAGGTCCACGTCACCGGCCGGGGCACGATCGTCACCGAGGGCCGCTACGGCATCGGCCTCTACGCGCTCAGCACGGGTGGCAACGGCGGCAATGGCGGCGGCGCGGAGTTCGTCACCGATGGCGGCCAGGGCGGTGCCGGTGGGCACGGCAATCTCGTCGTGGTCGACGGCGCGTGGAACGTGCAGACGAAAGGCGACGAAGCGCACGGCATCTGGGCCAAGAGCGCGGCCGGTACGGCCGGCAGCGGCGGCTCGGGCGGCTGGGCAGCCGGCGCGCCGGCCAGCGGCGGCCGCGCCGACGACGGTGGCGAGGTGCGCCTGACCAGCGCCGGCCAGATCACCACCGAGGGCGACCAGGCGATCGCGTTGTTCGGCCAGAGCGTCGGCGGCTTCGGCGGCAGCGGCGGCGGCGGCTTCAGCCTGTTCTACTCGCGCGGGGGCAGCGGCAGCAGCGCCGGCAGCGGTGGCAAGGTCACGGTGACGAACGACACCGGCGGCATGCTGCACACCTCGGGCACCGCGTCGCACGGCCTGATGGCGCAGAGCGTGGGCGGCGGCGGCGGCGTGGGTGGCTCGACCAGCGGCATCGTCGCGCTCGGCGGCCAGGGCGCGGAAGGCGGCAACGGCGGGGAGGTGATTGCCGTCAACCGCGGCAGCATCGTCACCGAAGGCCAGGACGCGCGGGGCATCTATGCCCAGAGCGTCGGCGGCCAGGGCGGCGACGGTGGCAGCAGCAGCGCGATCGGGGCGGTCGGCGGGCAGGCCAGCGGCACCAGCCGCGGGGGCACGGTCACCGTGACCAACGAAGGCAGCATCGACACCGGTGTCATCGCCACCGGCGGCGGCACCACCAAGGGCTTCGGTGCCAACGGCATCTTCGCGCAGAGCGTCGGCGGCGGTGGCGGCAGCGGCGGATCGAGCAGCGGCTGGTTCGCCGTCGGCGGACAAGGCGGCGGCGGAGGGGCGGCCGGTGCCGTCAGCGTGACGCACAGCGGCGACCACATCACCACGCAGGGCGAGCAGGCCAGTGCCATCTTCGCGCAGAGCGTGGGCGGCGGCGGGGGCCGTGGCGGGAACGCCATCGCGGTGGGCACCATCGCTGCCGTGGCGGTGGGCGGCAGCGGCGGTGCGGCCGGTGCCGCGGCCGACGTGACCGTCACCACCAGCGCGGGCACGCTGCACACCGAGGGCGCATCGAGCCACGGCATCTTCGCGCAGAGCGTGGGCGGTGGCGGCGGCAGCGGCGGCTACGCGGCCGCGACGACGATCAGCAGCGTGAGCCCGGTCGACATCTCCTTCGCGGTCGGCGGCAAGGGCGGCGGCGGCGGCCAGGCCGGCAACGTGACGGTGAGCAACGCCAGCCGCATCGAGACGAGCGGCAACGACGCGGTGGGACTGTTCGCCGAGAGCGTGGGCGGCGGTGGCGGCAGCGGCGGCTTCGCCTTCGCCGGCGCGATCAGCGAGACCGTCGGCATTTCGCTCGGCCTGGGCGGCGACGGCGGCACCGGGGGCATCGGCCTGAAGACCCATGTCGACAACTACGGCAGCATCGACACCACCGGCGCACGCGCCATCGGCCTGCAGGCGCAGAGCATCGGCGGCGGCGGCGGCAACGGCGGCTTCAGCCTCACGCTGGCGGCAGCCGGTGTCGGCGCGCTCGGCCTGAGCTTCGGCGGCGATGCGGGTGGCGGCAACGACGGTGGCATCGTCGAGGTCGGCAACCACGCGCAGATCGACACCGACGGCAGCGATGCGCATGCCCTGTTCGCGCAGAGCGTGGGCGGCGGGGGCGGCAACGGCGGCTTCAGCGTCGATGCGGCCTTTGGCGGCACCGCCGCAGGCGCGCTGACGCTGGGCGGCAAGGGCGGCAGCGGCGGCCATGCGAACACGGTCACCGTGATCAACGACGGCGCGCTGAACACCGAAGGCACACGCGCCATCGGCCTGTTCGCGCAGAGCGTGGGCGGCGGCGGCGGCGACGGCGGCTTCAGCATCGCCGGCGGCATCG
>WBZM01002265.1_pt1 | contig 16761 bp, 13 predicted proteins | sample 5204271 | NCBI WGS metagenome assembly WBZM01 (sample SAMN12344346, study PRJNA552823) | activated sludge metagenome | biome: Activated sludge suspended growth; feature: Nitrification reactor; material: Wastewater; isolation source: activated sludge from nitrification reactor of wastewater...
CAACACCACGGTCGAGCCCCGCTCCCAAGTGATTGGAGCGGGGTTTTACCATTTCTCCCCATTTACAAGGAGACTCCTTGTAAAGTGGTTGCTACGTGGGGTTTTAGGCGTTTAGCAGTGCTTCGATTCCTGGTAGTTTTTCGCCCGCCATGAGCTCGAGGCTGGCACCGCCGCCTGTCGAAACATGCGTAAAGCTCCCGCCATTTTTACTATCCCAGTGCAGTACAAAATCTGCTGTGTCTCCACCACCAATGATACTCACTACATTTGAGTGAGTCGCTAGCGCCAGGGCGATTCGGGCAGAACCATGGGCAAATTCGGGTAGTTCGGCAAAGCCCATAGTGCCATTCCAGATCACCGTTTTGGCACCTTCGATCGCCCGTACGTAACGTTCTATGGTTTCTTCGCCGATATCCAGTGCTTTGTCGTCTGCGGCAATGGCGCGGAGTTTTACATTTTTGCGTTTGGCGTGTTCATCAGTAGTTTTTGCCACCGCCACGTCGCTTGGTAGCAGCAAAAAATCTTTCACTTGTTCGCTACCGACCTTTTGTACCGCTTGGTCATAGATTTTCTTTATCGTGTCGTTTTGGTCGAGCTCTAGTTTGCTCGCCCCCATATGTACTCCTGCTGCAGCGAGGAATGTGTTTGCCATGGCACCACCTACCAGAATTTTGTCGGCAATCGGTTCGAGTGCTTCGATCAGTGGTAGTTTGTCGCTGACCTTTGCGCCGCCCAGCACCGCTACAAACGGATGGTCGGGGTGTTTCATAGCGCGCATGATCGCCGTGTATTCGCGTTCGAGCAGTAGCCCCGCCGCGCTCGGTAGGTACTGCGTAATCGCGCTAGTGCTGGCATGTGCGCGGTGCACCACCCCAAAACCGTCTTGTACAAAGTATTCGGCTCCGCTACTACGCGCCAGTTTTTTGGCAAATTCGGAGTCGTTTTGCTCTTCCTGCGTATAAAACCGCAAGTTTTCGAGCAAAATTAGGCTGTGTTTGGGCGCTTTTTTCACCGCCATTCGGACTTTTTCGCCCACGCAGTCGCTCACAAATTCAACAGGGTATGCTAGCTCGCTCGCCAGGCGGTCGGCCACGACTTTTAGGCTACACGATTTGTCACGGCCTTCGGGCCTTCCCAAATGGCTCATCACCACTACCTTGCAGCCTCGCCCAAGCAAATACTTCAGTGTGGGCAGGCTCGAACGAATCCGAAAATCATCGGCAATACTCCCATCGGTTTCGAGCGGCACGTTGTAGTCGGCACGTACCAGTACAGTTTTGCCATCGAGCGGCATTTTGCGCAAAACGCGTTTTGTAAAAAGTTTTGTCACTTGTTTATTATCCTTTTGAAAGATTCTATAGAGTGTTATCGCCCTAGTTTTTTCTCGGTTTTGGCAATGTCTATTGTGGTTTTGACGACTGTGTCGGGGGCAAGCGAAATACTGTCGATCCCTGTTTCGACCAAAAACCTAGCAAACTGCGGATAGTCAGACGGCGCCTGGCCGCACAAACCAATCTTCACCTTCTTTTTCTTGGCCACACCCACCACCATGCGGATCAAGGCTTTGACTGCGGGGTTGTTTTCGTCATAGACATGCGCCACTTCGTGATTGTCGCGGTCGACACCAAGTGTTAGTTGCGTTAGGTCATTACTGCCGATTGAAAATCCGTCGAACCTATCGGCAAATTGTTCCGCCAGAATCACATTGCTTGGAATTTCGATCATAACGTAGGCTTCAAAGCCATTGACACCACGTTTTAGGCCTTGTTTGGCCATAATTTTCAGCACATTATCGGCTTCGCGTAGGTCGCGGCAAAATGGCACCATGGCTTTGACATTGGTAATTCCCATGTTGTCACGCACTTTTTTGATCGCCTGACATTCTAATTCAAACGCTTCGCGGTACGTGTCACTGTAGTACCGACTTGCGCCGCGCCAGCCAATCATTGGGTTGTTCTCTTGGGGTTCAAACTGCGCTCCACCAATCAAATTAGCATATTCGTTACTTTTAAAATCGCTAAATCGAATAATCACATCGTTGGGCCAAAACGCCGCACCAATAATCGACACGCCTTCGGCGAGTTTATCGATAAAGTACTGTGCTTTATTAGGGTAGCCACGGGTGAGTTCGCTAATGGTTTCGCGCACCGCAGGATCTTTGACTTTATTGAAATGCAGCAACGCGAGCGGGTGGATTTTAATATGCGAATCGATAATAAATTCTTCGCGTGCCAAGCCCACACCGTCGTTGGGAATTTGCGAATACGCAAATGCGTGGTCGGGCGAGCCGATATTCATCATGATCTTGGTTTTTGGTCGCGGGAGGTTTTTTACATTGGTTCGTTCTACTACAAATTTTAGTTTGCCCGCATATACCGCGCCTTCGTCGCCTCGCGCACAGTCGACTGTTAGCTGCGCTCGATTAGCGATTTTTTCGGTGGCGTTGCCCGTGCCAACTACACACGGAATCCCTAGCTCGCGCGAAACAATTGCCGCATGGCAGGTTCGTCCGCCTTTGTCAGTCACAATCGCACTGGCCATTTTCATGATTGGCACCCAATCGGGGTCGGTCATTTCGGTCAGCAATACGTCACCTTCTTTAAACCCACCGATATCGCGCACGCTCATAATCTTGTTGGCGCGTCCTGTAGCAATCTTGTTGCCTACACTCGTACCAGTGGTAATTAGTTCACCTGTTTCAGTTAGCTTGTATTCTTCTATTACCTGAGTGTCTTTGCGCGATTGCACCGTTTCGCCACGAGCCTGCACAATATACAGCTTGCCATCGTCTTCATCGAGCGCCCATTCTATGTCCATTGGTCGGCCATAATGTTCTTCAATAATCACTCCCCATTCGGCCAAAGTCTTGACCTGCTCGTCGGTGATCGAGAATCGATTTTGGTCGCGTTCGCTTACTTTTAGGTTTTTGGTTTTGCTGCCAGGCACACCTACCATCTTCATTTTTTTGCCGCCCAGCTTGCGCTTCAGTATCGCCATAGTGGGCTTAAACACCACAAATTCATCGGGGCTGACATGGCCCTGCACGATATTTTCGCCCAGTCCGTAGATCGAACTTACTACCACCGCGTTTTTGAACCCCGTTTCGGTATCGATCGTAAACATCACGCCCGCACATTCACTACGAACTGCCACCATTTGTTGAATCCCAACACTCAGTGCCACCTGCATGTGATTAAAGCCGTTTTCGACGCGGTACACTATAGCGCGGTCGGTAAACAAGCTCGCGATACATTCTTTGGTGGCGAGCAGCACGTGTTTTTCGCCTTTGATATTCAGAAATGTTGCTTGCTGGCCCGCAAACGATGCATTGGGCAAATCTTCGGCTGTAGCCGACGAACGAATCGCGACCGTAAGGTCTGGCTTGCTATGACCACATTTAGTGCTGAGTTCGCGGTACGCGCGCAGTATTTCGTCTTCAAAATCTTTTGGCAATTTGGCTTTTACAATCATGGTACGGATTTTGTTGCCGCACTTTTTTAGTTCGCGCATGTTGGTGACATCAAGTCCCTTTAGCGCAGCTTCGATTTTTTCGTTTAACCCTGCTTCGCGTAGGAAATATCGGTAGGCATCGGCTGTCGTCGCCACGCCGTTGGGCAAGTTCACCCCTTTTGGTGATAAATAATGATACATTTCACCTAAACTTGCATTTTTGCCCCCGACTTGAGGGATGTCTTCGAGACGCAAGTCTTCGAAGAACTTAAGATATTTGTACATGCCCGAGCCCTTTTGTTAGTTTGCTTCTGCTTACTATACTAGCACTCTGAGGCCAAAAAGCTAGTGGTTTACGACATTTTCTATCATGTAGCGATAGTTCCATACGTCATTGGTTTCGGTTTTATAACTCCAGTAGCAGTGCGCTAACGTCATGTCATATATTTCATGTTGTTGGTCAAAAAACTCACGCGTTATTTCTTCGCTCGGCTGGTTCGCTAACACCGCACTCCATTCACCAATTATGATTTTTTGCTGAACCCCAATCATTGCAAGCATTCGTGCCCGCCATCGAATAAGCGTGCTGTGCTGACGCATAGTTTTTGCTTTGTTTTTGGCTCCAAAACAGTGATACAAATGAATATCGATTACGGGCGGATAGCCTCGCTGAGCCAGCCAGCCAAAGGTGTTGGTGAGCAGCCATGGTTTGTAGCCATCAGAAAACACAATGTAGGTGCCAGGACGCACACACTGCACAACACTACGATACGCTCGCCGATAAAACCATGCCAAACGTAGCCCGAAGTGCCCAACAGTTGGTTCGTTTAGTAGCTGCAAACCCCATAACTTTGGGTGATGACCATATTCTTTGGCAAGCTGCTCAAGTACCGCCACCGTTTGCACCTGGCTATTACGACTTTTCAGCCACCGCATTCCCCGACGTGTTTCACCGCTACCGCTATGGTCGGCATCGTTCTGCGCGCCAGGTGCACCATGGAGATCAAGCAGCAAACGAATATTATACTTTTTTGCCATCGCAAACGCCCAGTCGAGCCGTTTTTTGGCCTGTACATACGGGGTTTCTCCGCTGAGTATCCAATACCCCACAGGAAGTCGCACCAGCTCTATGCCATTTTCGGACATCCACTGCCAGTCAGGTTCTTGGATAAATGTTTTGTGATGATGCAGCAAGCGCTTGCGTCCCACGGGGTCTTGTGACAGTTCGTACTCGTTGCGCGCAGCAAGGTTTTCGAACAAACTTGGCGTCATCCAGCGCTCTACTAGCAACCAACCGCCCAAGTTCACTCCCTTTAGCGCACTCGTATTACGCGGTTGTCGTGCCAAATAGTACTCCAACATAATAAGTAATCGCCATAGCAGCAAGTCCGCCCACAACAACGCGAGTAATGGCGCGTACTTTTGAGGCATTGCCTGCTCGCGCACTTAGGTATCCAACGCCAAACAGTGCAATTAGTACAGCAACCGATGTCGCCTGAATACGCCACTCATGAGGAGCCAATATAATCGCCAAAAAGGGAATCAGCCCACCAGCAGTAAATGCCACCAGCGAAGCAATTGCAGCTTGCCATGGGTTGTTGATATCGTCGGGATCGAGGTTGAAGTGCACATGTAGGTGGGCCCTTAGGGCATCTTTTTTTGTCAGCTCCTGGGCTACTTTGTCAGCGGTTTTGCGTGTGAGGCCAAGTTTTACGTATTCACGGGCCAGTTCGTCTAGCTCGTGTTCGGGATTTTCGGCCAAGTCTTGTTTTTCGAGCTCTATGTAGGCTTTTTCGGCGTCGCTTTGGCTGCTCACACTCACATATTCACCTACTGCCATACTCAGTGCACCTGCAATAAGCGCCGCTAGCCCTGCAATCGTTACCGCTTTTGGGTCACTCGTCGCCCCAGCAACACCCATTACTAGTGCTGAAATACTAACAATACCATCATTAGCCCCCAGCACCGCCGCTCGCAAACGGTTTAGCATAGCATTGTTAGCTTGGTCTGATGGAAGATCGTATTTTGTGTTATCGAATTCTGGCATAGTACTTTTAGTATAGCACCTCTTGTTACTGCCCTCCATCACCAGCCTCTAAGAGGAGACTCCTTGCCTCACGGAGAAGAACGCAAGATGATAGACTAGCTAAAGCTATTCCATCATCAACTAAATTCTGTACAAATCATAGATTTGACAGAATTCGCACTCCTTCGGAGTTCGGGTTTTTTGGTAAAAACCAACCAAAGTAAAAACGCCACCCTGGAGTGACGTTCTTACTTTGGTGACCTCACGGAGAATCGAACTCCGATTGCCAGGATGAAAACCTGGTGTCCTAACCGTTAGACGATGAGGCCTTAGTTGTGAGTGCCACGTAGACAAAATATGCTTGCATTTTTTTCTACATGACCGAATAATTTGAGGCTCATACATTAGTATGAGGCCAGGCGGTGAGAGAAATGACAAGCAAAAATCAGCTCGCTTATTTTTGTTGACACTTCCGAAGCGCTGAAGCCTAATATGGTCGTTCACGATCCATATGAGGCTTTTATGCTCCCGAACTAGTACACAACTCGCTAGATTATACCAAAAAAATAACCCCTTGAAAAGAGCCTGCGAGGTTATTACCGCAGAGCGCGGCGGGAGCTCGAAGCTCCGCAGTGAAGCAGAACCGAAGTCCCGCCACGCTCTGGGTTGTCAGGCTGGAGCCCCCGACTTCAAGAATCTGACTGCGAGTGCAAAGTCAGACCCCTTGATCTCTGCGAGAGTCTGAGTCACAGGCACTCCCTGCTTGAAGAGCCAGATGAACAGCTGCTTCCTCTGGTCCTTCTCTTTGCAGAGATTCAACAGCCTACGCTGCGTACTGCGATGGAGTAGGTTGTACCCCTTTGACCTGTTCTCAAACCGCTGCGCAAGCGCAGGCTCGACGATAAGCTCCTCCTGTGTAATTGGCATATACCAATCACTTCCTTTCGGATTTCATGCGTTCCTCGAAGGCCAATCCTTCGCGCACATCCCCTTATCCTACCGTTATTGACAAACCCTGTCAATCATTACAATATATAGTACTCTCCTCTTTCCTCTACACACTACATCTAGCGTTTGCACCCTCCACCCCTTTGCAAGGTTGGACCCTGCTACAGGGTCCAACCTTGCAAAGGGGTATGTAGCCATAAGCATTGACATTTTGAACGATTTGTGTTACATTGTAAGTATACTATTGCGAGGAGGTAGTACCCATGAAAATTAAACTTTTCACCTTTGTTTTAAGCCTTTTGGCTGTTGCAACATTTGGTGTTTCACAAATTCAAGCTGATGCAGCCGTACCTGGCAAAGTGGGTGACGCACCCCGTTGTGATGTCGTTGCTGTTGGCGAACGAGCCAGCGCATTTAATCTAGGAGCCAACCCTGCTCCAGTGACATTCAAGGTCACAGGCGGTAAAAACTGTAAAGTCCGTCTTTCGACTGGTTCATTCTACGCTCCAAGTATGGACGGCAAGCCCTACAATAAACAAATACTCTTTCATCGCAACATCCGTGTCTTCGACACTCCTGGCACCTACACAATGGTCGCCCCTATCCCTACTAGCAGCACCCCAGCTCAGGGTTGTTACTACCAAGTAGATCTTTCGTACGGTACAGTAGTCAACACTCCTGTAATCGCCTACGGTCATGGCAAAATCCCTGGTTGTGGCGACGTACCCGTACAGGTAAAAGATATCGCGGTTTGCCGTCTTAGCGACAAGGTATACCCTGTTACGATCAAAGAAGATCAGTTCAACGCCACTCTTTATTCAAAAAATCCTGAGGACTGTAAGCCAGCTCCCGCGCCCAAGCCTGGGCTATCAATCACCAAATACGTCAATGGTGTTAAGCACGATACTGTCGAGGTGAATGAACAATTTAGCTACAAACTAACCATAACCAACACTGGTGATGTAGAGCTAAAGAATGCCAGCGTAAGTGACCCCACCCCTGAAGGTGTGCAGTTTATTGGTGCAGATAAAGGTACAGTAAGTGGCATAAAATGGAGCTACACAATCCCTAGCCTCCCTGTTGGCCAATCAGTTTCTGTCACAATTCAAGCAAAGGTTACCAAGCAAATGTCGGGTGCCATCAAAAATACTGCCTGTGTTGCTGTTCCTGAAGTCAATTCCAACACCCCAGCCTGCGACAGCGCAACAGTCGATGTACCCATGCCTGGCAAAACCGAAGTCTGCGATGCTGCCAGTGGCACTATCATTACAGTAGACGAAAATAACGCTAGCAACTACGAGCCAAAAAATAGTGATAAATGTAAAAAAGTCGAACCTGCTGTCAGTCCTAAGGCCGAACCATTGCCGCAAGACTTACCGCAAACTGGTCCGATTGATACTGCTCTACAGGTTGTCGGTGCTACTACGCTCGCAAGCGCTTCAAGCTACTACTTCGTAAGCCGTCGCCGCAGCTAATAAACTACTGCTACCACCAACCAGTAGGCTCCCTAAAAGCCTACTGGTTATTTTTTGGCTTATTTAGCTTAGCACCTCACCCCTTTGCAAGGTTGGACCCTGCTACAGGGTCCAACCTTGCAAAGGGGTGACAATTTTCGCAAACTACACTACTATTACACTATGCCGACTAAAAATAGGATAAAGACGTACGGTGCGGGTGAATACTACCACGTATACAATCGTGGGGTTGCAAAGCAAGCAATCTTCAAGGAAGAAACTGACTACTTTTATTTTTTGTCACTTTTCAAAAGACACCTGCAGATCGACGAAGAGAGCATTGATCGCTATGGTCGGCCTATAAAAAATTTTAGCGAAGAGGTCGAGCTAAATGCTTTTTGCTTAATGCCAAATCATTTTCATCTACTGTTCTTCTTAAAAGAACAGACTGGCATTGAATACCTTATGCGCAGTATCATGACTGCCTATACGATGTATTTTAACAAAAAATATCAACGCGTCGGGCAGCTATGTCAAGGAAATTTTCTTGCAAGCCGCATTACCAACGATATGTATTTTTGGCACATAAGCAGGTATATTCACCTCAATGCTATGGATATCGTTGAAAATTATACTCGGTATCCATATTCGAGTTTTCAGTATTTTACTGGCGAAAAGCATGCTTCGTGGCTGCACCCTGAAAGAATCGTCACGACAGATGAAGAGAAAAAGCAATACATTGATTTTGTTGCCGACTATGAGACTATGCATGATGATATGAAATTACTAAAGGAAATCCTCGCTGCTGAATAGTTTTTGCAGGGTCCAACCTTGTAGCAAGGTTGGACCCTGCAAAGATGAGAATGCTAGCCTCTCTGATAAATCGTGATTGTTATTTTAGCGGGAGGGTGAAACCGAAGGTGCTGCCCTTGCCTTCGGTGCTTTCGAAGATGATTTCACCACCATGTGCGTTAATAACTTTTTTGGCCAAAAATATCCCCACTCCCGTGCCGTCGGGACGTTGCTTGCGCGCATTGGCCGCGCGGAAAAACTTGGTGAACAAATGTTCTTGTTCGGCTTTTGGCACTCCTATGCCCGTGTCGGTTACTCGTAGTTCTATTGCGTCTCCGACTTTTTCGAGCGTCACATTGATCACGCTTTTGGGGTTGGAATAAAAAATCGCATTGTCGATAAAATTCATCACCACCTGACGGATTTTGGTTTCGTCCAGCGACAAAAGCTGGGATTTGACAGACGATTTGTAAATAACTTTCAAGTCACGAGTTTCAGCAACCCGCTGCAAACCGTTTATTTCACCTTGCACCAGTGTGACGATATCGTAGTCTCGTCGTTCTAGTGTGAATTTGCCATTTTGCAAGCGTGAAACATTCAAAAAATCGTGAATGAGGTGCACCATACGCTCGCTACTTACAAACGCCTCTTGCAATAAATGCCGCTGGTCTTTGGTAATCTTCCCCGCATCACCTTCGAGAACCATACTTAGGTATCCCTTTATGCTCGTCAGAGGTGTTCGCAGCTGGTGCGACGCCATACTAATAAATTCGTCTTTGGTGGCATCCAAGCGCTTTAGCCGTGCGTTACTCGTACGCAGTTCGGCCGTTGCGGCTTCGATGCGCTGTTCGAGGTTAGCGTTGATATCACGTATTTCTTGGATGGAGAGGGAGTTTTGGATGGCCATCACCAATTCATTCGATATTGCTGTCAGCACTTTAATATCTCGACTCGTATAACCGTTGACCCGCTGCTCTCCGAGAGCTAGATAACCCATCGTTTTACCGTCATGTACTAGTGGCATTAAAATTTCTATGGCGTGGCTTTTGAGTAAACGATACAAATACGAATTGGCAGGAAGCATACTGGCAACTAATATTTTTTCGCCCTCGATATGTTTTTTTAGCCATGTAATGTCGCCGATTGGTAGTGAGGTACGATTTGGCGTACCTGCAGTGATGTATTTATTTTGACCGTACTCTACATAGAAGAATGCTTGCTCGGATTTTAGAGTATCGCCAATCCTCAGCGCTGCACGCTGTAATAAATTGCGTAGATCTGTCGTCGTTGCAAGAACACTCCCGAGATTAGTGATGAAATCGTCAATCTCATACTGGTTTCGGAAGAAGATTGTGTTGGTAATTTTGTCGAAGAACTGTTTGATGGGCTGGAAACTTAATGTCAGCACCAGTACAATAAAAAAATTAACGAAGTTTAGAGTCGCCAATGACTTCTGTTCGTCCGCAAAAAATGTTCGTGATATCATATAGGCAATAAGATAGTATATACCCGCCAGCGCTATTAATGTAAGGATGTACGTAGCACTTCTGACTACAACTTGCTTCATGTCAAATAAGCCATGTTTCACAATAGCATAGCTCAGACCTGTCATGAGTATCATAATTGCAAACGGAACAAATAGAGAACTATTCGTGTTTCCTGCAAAGAAGGGGATAATCAAATTAGTGAAAACCGCTAATGTAATAGAGAAAAGTGCTGAGTATGCAGTAATACGGATCTGAACACGCGCTCGTCGATCCTTCACTGTAGACCCGCGTAGCACAATCCAGCTAATACATCCGAGAACTGCAGCCATGCTCACTAGGTATCCTGCAATTCCAAGACCGTACACAGGTGTCGGCAAACCTTCTGGCTCGATAACAACACCTTTTACCACAACGTTGGTCACTAATCCGACTAAGCCGACAACAGCTGCAGGAGCCATAAAATATAGGATCAGAGATCTTCGAGAGATAAGATATATGGATAAGCTTAGCATTAGTTCATTCAGGAACCAGAGTAAGCTTGCAGTGCTTGCAAGTCCTAAAGTAAATACACTTCGACCATATTCAACATTATCCCCAAGGCCCTTGATTCCAAGACCATATAGGCTTGCGAGCCATGCAGCAATGAAAATGGAAGCTACTGCAAAACTTGCATTAACCCATTTTTTTGGCCCCTGAGATACCACTAGTACGGCTAGAGATGCGAGGTATATAACTGTAATGATCAGAAGCACTATCACAAGATAGATTATAACAGCAAGCTACCGTGTTTAGGTATGGCTCTAGGTTAGTTTTGAAATGAATCAATCGTACTGGCAATCTGTGTGTGTATATTTGGTCTTCCATTACTATGTGTATACATGTTTGATTGTGCATGCACATATACTTTTTCCATAAAAGTTGCCAAATCAACATATAGATTTACGAAGCGTGCTTCTTGATTCACTCTAGCTAGCCCTATAGTATGTTCAATACCATCATCTTCAATATTAACAAAAGTGTCTTGACCAAACAGCAAACGTAAGTGCTCGACCTTTGTGTTTTGGAGGCTCATTATTGCGTAATCATATTCTCTATCGATAAGCACTTTACCCAGACCAAGTATACAGGCAACTACTTCATCAAAAGTTTCACGATGAAAGTCTTTTGAGAGTGCTGAGATTTCTACGACTCTCTTGCCTGGTTGAGAAAATGGATGTCTCGCTAGATCATCTGGATGGATACGACTTACAGCTGGCAATGTGTCTAGTCTTCCGTCATCTTCATCTATCCAGCGTACGCCTGCTAGAATATTTTTCTTTTCATCATTAAGTGAAACAACGTAAGTCGCTCGCCTTCGTACTTCATCAGAGTCAAGATATTCTGCTAACATGCCGCTCTCTGTAGCATCTGGACCAATAAGTCCATCAGCTATATATGCAGTGGCATGAAGATGTCGTGCTGAATCCACCAAATCCTGCGAATGAACCAACTGAGCCTTGCGTAACAATTCACATGATGGTGTGATTTGTGTAAAGTCTTCCCCCTCAACAAATGGAGAAGTACGCTCAACGTTGCACATCTCTCGCCACTCATTACCCAGCTCTATGTCTTGTTTCGTAGCCTCAAAGAGCACACTTTTCTTATCAAGCAGTTTTATTTGTTGCGTGACTACATTTGGTAAAGTCACTTCTTCTTGTGGATTTTGTGAGGTATACTCTTGCAACTGCTGTAGTAAGTCGCCAAGCTCATGTAGTGCGCTAATATTCTTCGTTTGCCTTAAGAAGCCAAGTGCGCTATCACCTGTTTGCATAAGCAATGGCAGGGCTTTCGATATAGGACCAATGAACGTGCTGTCTTCTATACTCTCTTCGATTGCTACGCTATCCGAAGATACACTCATAAGCTTCTCTACCTTCAAAGCAATGTCTTGCGACATAGTACTTCCATACTCTGGATCGAAACCTGCACTTTTCATGATTTTTTTTACATATTCTACAGCTTGCAAAAATTGCTTCGGTCCTTTGACCGTCGACCAGTCATAGTCTGTAATAACAATCGACATATTATTCTTGCCAACGCGTAGCATTTCAAGTAATGCCGTAGTACGCTGAGAGTCCTTTAGCCAGCCGAATGTAAACCGTGAGTTAAACGCATCAGCTGTGTTTGAATCAATGTTCAAAATTGTTGCAGGTGAATGAACTGTTTCATGTCCCACAGCCTGGTGGTGACGTAATGCATCAGAACGTTGGTCAACAGCGACATAACGGATCTTTCCTGTGCTACAAAAGCGCTCCCCTAAAGATGTACTGTCCCCAGCACCCACATCAACGACTACACACATGTCTCCTTGATCTCCCATCGCGTGCTCATCTACCAGAGCTATTCCGCTCATCACAGCATAGAATGATCGAGGATCAACCAGATCTGCCATAGTTTGCAAACGCTTAGTCTCGGCCTCCTCTACGCCATTGTCATAAAAAGCTCTTGAGAGAGCCTCTGCGCCCACTTTTTTATTAGAGATACCTTTGTCGGCACCTCTTTGTTGCTCTTCGTACTCGTACGTCATAAAATAATCAACTTTGTTAGCTATTATGTCGCATCTTGTGCTTATGTGCAAATCACCCTTGTGATATAATTTCTATATGACCAAAATCGCCATCATCGAAGACGACCAGACTATTAACCAAATGTACCGCATGAAGTTTCAGGCAGAGGGGTTTGATGTCCAGATGGCGGCCGATGGCAAGCAAGCGATTACTGTCGTAAAAAGTTTTAAGCCAGACATTATGCTGCTCGACCTACAAATGCCCGAAATGGACGGCGCCGAAGCGCTTACCGAAATTCGCAAGCACGATTGGGGCAAAAATATCCCCGTGATAGTACTGACAAACATGGGCGAAGAAGAATCGCCTGCGAGCCTAAAGGCCCTGAATGTTTCGAGCTATATCGTAAAGGCCGATCTTACACCTAGCCAGGTGGTGGCAAAAGTCAAAACCACACTTGGTATCCAGTAACTAGTTAGTTTTTATGGCTTCGGCAGCTTCAGCCATACGACGTGCAGCGCGTGTGACATTGTCGAACAATGCACTGACTGTTAGCGGCCCGACACCGCCTTTCTCTGGGGTGATTGTCAGGTCGGTCCGCGCACGCACATCACTGGCTACATCGCCCACAATTTTGCCATGCTCGGCTGCCGTAGCGGCGTCGACCACTACAGCTTTGGGCTGCACGGCCGCGCTCGTAATCAGTTGCGGAACCCCTGTGGCAGTCACAATAATCGGGAAACGGCGCAATTTGCTTGCAACAACAGGTGAATTACTATCAAATACCGTAACGTTGTATCCCGCCGCACGCCACATACGTGCCAAAGGTGCACCAACCAAACGGCCGTTTCCTACAATCGCAATTTTCTTCCCTTTTAGATCCACGTTGTAGCCATTGACCAGCCAGTCGATCGCCATAGGTGTAGCGGGGTCAAACTGTGCGGCCGAGCCCAAACCGTCGACATCTTTTTCGGGCGCTACAGCATTGACAGCTGCTTCAGTTTGCGATTCGTCTGCCAGCGGCAACTGCACGATGATACCATGGACGTTGCTGTCGGTATTTAGCTGATCGATCGTTGACAGTAGTTCGCTCGACGAAACTTTATGTTGCTCAACATCGATCAAAATATCTGCGCCATACGCCTGCTTCATGCGCACGTATGTATCAATTACAGGATTATCAGTCGTTTGTACAATCGCTAGCCGTGGCGCTATGCCGTTTGCCTGTCGCAGCCCACGCACTTGGCGCGCCTGACGCTCTTTTATAAACTCAGCCAGTTCTTTTCCATCGAGAATTCTCATCTGTTACAGCGTACCACAAAATGGATTTGCGTGCACGCCAAATGAGGAATACAATAGAGCAGTAAACATAAGGAGTATTTGAAAACTACAATGAAAAAATCTATCGCATTTGTTTCGACTGCCTGTCTGGTGTTCGTTGGACTAGCAGCTGTGCAGCCTGCCTATGGGCTCGAGCGTGAAGACACCGAAAAACCAGAACTAAGAGAGCAAGCTAGGCCTGAACAACAGAAAAAACAAGCAGAAAAAGCACAAAAAACTAAAGAGGCCGAAGCTACACGAAAGCTCAACAAAAAACAGCAAGTTTGTCGCAATCGCGAAGCAGAGATTAAACGAACGTTGCTGCGCGTGAGTGACCGTGCCCAGGGACATATCGACGTGTTCAATAAAATCACTCAGCGTACCCAAGAATTTTATACCAAAAAAGGCAAAATCCTCGATACCTATGAGCCACTCGTCAGTGACGTGGTCGCCAAAAAAGCCGCCGCCGAAAAATCTGTAGCCAACCTAAAAGCAATTGCAGGTGTATTTACCTGTGATACCGAAAACCCTCAGGCTGGTTTGCAAGCAGTGCGCGACGCGCTTAGGGCAAAGCGTGACACAATGAAAGCCTACAAAACAGCGGTCAAAAATCTAATTGTTGGCGTAAAATCTGTCCAAGCCACCACTAAGCCCACTGAAACCAAGGAGGTAGAGCGATGAAAACCCGAAAAGGATTTGGTGCGCTAGAGATTATCGGTGTACTTGCCGTTGTGACGCTTGTTGGATTTTTGGGCTACACTGCATTTATGCGCTACGAAGGTCAGATGGCGAGCACCAAAACTACCCCCATAAAGCAACCTGCAGACACTGCCGTCGCACCAAAACTCGATGACGTAACGATTGCCACTGCTCCTGAGATTGCCCAAACAGCTGATCTAGAAAAAGCAAGTTCGACACTCGACGATATCAACATCGATAGTGCCGATGACGACGCACAACTTGGCAGACTCGTAAGTGACATGAATTAGCCGTTCCCTAGTTAAAAGATACATAGAAAAACCACTCATCAAAGGAGTGGTTTTTCTATGGAGGGCCAGGAGGGGCTCGAACCCTCGACACCCTGCTTAAGAGGCAGGTGCTCTAACCAGCTGAGCTACTGGCCCGTATATTTTTATTACACCACAAATGCGGATTATAATCAATGGTACACCCGGCACGATTCGAACGTGCGACACCTGGTTCCGAAGACCAGTGCTCTATCCAGCTGAGCTACGGGTGCGTACTATTTATTATAACCTGCGATTTTCCATTATACCACTGTCGGGCCAATTGCAGTATACTATTACCTAATGGACGTACACACCAACATCCCCCTAAAAAACTACCTCACTATGCGCATCGGTGGGGCGGCGCGATTCATGACCGACGTACATAGTGCAGACGAACTGGTCCAAGCCATGCAAAACGCCAAAAAACAACATCTAAAAACTTATATTTTAGGAGGTGGGAGTAATAGCATTGCCTCAGATTCGGGATTTGACGGCATGGTGATTCACAACCGCATACTGGGCTTTGAAATACTGCAAGACGACGCATTCGAAACACACATAAAAATCGGCGCGGGTGAAAACTGGGACCATATCGTGCAGCGCACGGTAGAAATGAAACTAAGCGGCATAGAAGCAATGGCAGGTATTCCTGGTACGGCAGGCGCTGCACCTGTGCAAAACATTGGTGCCTACGGCCAAGAAATCTCCGAAACACTGCTCGAACTCGAAGCCTACGACAGCGAAACCAACGAAATTGTAACGCTTGCCAACCAACAATGCGGCTTTAGCTACCGCCACAGTATTTTTCGGGGCGAAGCCGCAGGGCGGTACGGCATAACTTCTATTACCTTGCGGCTTTTTAAAGCTATGCCCAAACCACCGTTTTATGCTGCGGTGCAAGCGTATCTCGACGAACGCGGGGTGACCTACTACACCCCTGCCGAAATCCGCAACGCCGTGCTCGCCATCCGCACCGAAAAGCTTCCCGACCCTAGACAAAAGCCCAACAGCGGTTCGTTTTTCAAAAATACAGTTGTCGAGCAGTGGAAACTGCACGAACTGCTTGAAATGTACCCTTCGATGCCCTACTACGACATGGGCAACAAAATGTATAAAATCCCCACGGGCTGGCTGATCGAAAAGGCGGGTCTAAAAGGCAAATTACTCCACGGCATGCGCGTACACGAAAAAAACGCCCTGGTACTGATCAACGAATCTGCCACCAGCTACGCGCAGCTTGCGGCAGCCCGCAAAGAAATCCGTGTGGCAGTGCAAGAACTATTTCAGGTTATCATCGAACAAGAACCGCTCGAAATGGCATAAACGCCTCTTGCCGATACGCACAAAAAAGCATATGCTTAGTGTATGCAGGCGTATAGGCGTGGGTTTACTATCATAGAGCTGCTTATTACTCTCGTAGTAATGGCAGGCCTTTTGACGCTTGGGGTTATGGCATTTGGTAATAGCCAGCTAAAAGCACGCGATGAACGACGAACATCCGACATCACAGCCATTGCTCGCGGGCTCGAACAGCGCTACGAAAAAGGCAATAGCTACGCCACTGGCCAACCCGCAGGCGAAGCCGTAGCAGGTTCGTACCCTAGCATCAACGAAATGCAAAACATGGAAGCTCAGGCTGTTTCGGGCTGGACTCCCACTCCTACTAGCGACTACAAACTCAAAGTATTTACGGGCACGCAGGATTCCAACTTTGTTAGTCCTACAGGGAAA
>WBZM01002266.1_pt1 | contig 16758 bp, 17 predicted proteins | sample 5204271 | NCBI WGS metagenome assembly WBZM01 (sample SAMN12344346, study PRJNA552823) | activated sludge metagenome | biome: Activated sludge suspended growth; feature: Nitrification reactor; material: Wastewater; isolation source: activated sludge from nitrification reactor of wastewater...
ACGCGGATTACTGTTCTACCGCTTGGCTCAGCAAGCCGTTGCCGTCGGCCCAGCACCGTACAGTTCCATTATTCACGGCAAGTCGGCTTGGCGTGCGTGAAGGGGATACCCATTTTGCAAAATTTTGCGTGAGGCAAGCGTGGCCAGTTCAGAGTCCCCCGTCGTTGCGGTTTCTTCAGGAACGCCTGTGGCGCTGGCTCGCGCCTGGTTATGGCTGGGTGTGCTGGCACTGATCGGCTCGGGCTTGCTGGCCATCCTGCTGGTACTCTCGCGCACGCCGGGAATCCAGGACATTTTTCCGCTGAAGGCGTTTTTCCGCGCGGCGCTGGTGGTCCATGTCGATCTCTCGGTGGCGGTCTGGTTCATGGCCTTCGCCGCGGTGATGTGGAGCGCCGTGGGCCGGGCCGGCCTGGCGTGGCTCGGCTGGAGCGGCTTCGGTCTGGCGGTGCTGGGTACGCTGCTGATGACGGTTTCCCCGTTCTTCCCCGGCGCCCGCCCGATCCTCAACAACTACATCCCGGTCCTCGAGCAAACCCAGTTCTTTGCTTCGTTGTGGATCTGTGGCGCCGGTTTCAGCCTGGCGGTGTTGCGGGCCCTGCTCACGACCTGGCCGCGACGCGTGTTTGCCGAGCCATTGCAGCTTGGCGCATTCTTCGGTGCGCTTGCCGGCTTTCTCGCGCTTGCAGCGTTCTTCTGGTCGTGGTGGATGGTCCCGCGCATCGAGGAAGAGATCTATTACGAGGTCGTCTTCTGGGGCGGTGGCCACATCCTGCAATTCCAGCACTCCATTCTGATGGTGGTGGCGTGGCTGTGGATCGGCATGCATCTCGGCAAGCCGCTGGTCGCCTCTCCGCGGTCGCTGGCAGCGCTGTTCTTCGTCGCCTTCCTGCCGCTGCTCGCGGTGCCGCTGATGTATCTGATGGTGCCGCCGGGTTCTCTTCCCCACATGGAGCTCTTCGCCCTGTTGATGAAGTGGGGACACCCCTACATGGGGCCACTCATCCTCGCCGGCGCCGTGTCGCTGTGGAGGGTGCGCGGCGTTTCCGCCGCTCCGGCAAAATCCGCGTTTGTCGCCTCCTTCCTCCTGTTCGCGCTGGGTGGCGTTCTCGGCTACATGATCCAGGGTGCCAACGTCGTCATTCCCGCCCACTACCACGGTTCGACGGTCGGCGTCACGCTGGCATTTATGGGGCTGACTTATGCGCTGCTGCCGACCCTCGGATTTGGCAAGGCAGAGGGCCGTATGGCGGTCTGGCAGCCCTACGTCTATGGCGCGGGCCAGTTGATCCACGTCCTCGGTCTCGCCTGGTCGGGCGGCTACAGCGTGCAGCGCAAGGTCGCCGGCGCCGAGCAGGCGCTGGTCACGCTGCCGCAGAAACTGGGCATGGGCATGATGGGACTGGGCGGATTGATCGCCGTGATTGGCGGCCTGATGTTTGTCGTGATCTGCCTGAGAGCCATGTTGGCCAAGAAGGAGCGATGAACGAACGGACCGCGCTGCGGTTGGCGGTCGCCGCCGGAGTGGCGTCACTGCTGACCGCCGGTGTGCTCGGATACCGGCTGCTCATCCAGACCGGCCCGACGTCCGCGGGTCGTCCGCCCGGTATGATCTCGTCGCAGGCGTTGACGCCGGAGGAGGCCGCAGTTGCGGTCGACGCCATTCTTGCCCTAAATTTGCCCGATCTCGATGGCCGTCCGCAGCCCCTTGCCCAGTGGCGCGGCAAGGTGCTGGTGGTCAATTTCTGGGCCAGCTGGTGCAGGCCCTGCGTTGACGAAATGCCGGCCCTTTCGCGCCTGAACAGCCGCTTTGCCCCCTTGGGCGTGCAGTTCGTCGGAATCGGTGTTGACGACGCCGAGAAGCTGGCTGCCTTCATCAGGACCACGCCGGTGTCCTATCCCGTGCTGGTCGCAAGCCCTGCCGGCATGACGCCGGGCCTGCAGGTGAAGGGCTTGCCCTATACGGTGGTCATCGGTCGCGATGGGCGCAGCGCACTGACCCGCCTCGGGCGCATCGATGAAGAATCGCTCGAGCCCGTCCTGCGCCGCCTGATCGGGCAGTAAGGGCTTCCCGGACTACTTGCCGCGCGGCTGGAATGCCATCGAACGCGCCGATACGGTGAATGCATCGGAGAAGCAGGCGCCGTCTTCCGCACCGTGGCTCTTGAGGAAGGGGAAGATCGCCTCGACCATTCGTACCGAACCGCAGGCATAGATCTCGTGCCCCTTGAGTTCGGGGAAGTCTTCGAGAATGGCTTCGTGCACAAGGCCGGTGCGACCGCTCCAGGCATCTTCCGGCGCCGCTTCCGAGAGCACGGGGATGAAGTGGAAGTTGGCGTGGTCGCGCGCCCACTGCTGCGGCAGCTCGGGCAGGTAGAGATCGCGCAGTTGTTTGACGCCCCAGTAGAGATAAATTTCGCGCTTCAGGCCGCGCTCGAAGGCATCCTCGACCATGCTCTTGACCGGGGCGAAGCCCGTGGCGCCTGCGACAAAGACGATCGGCCGCTGCGATTCGCGCAATGAAAAATCGCCGATCGGGCCTTCAAAGCGGATTTCGTCGCCTTCCTTCATCTTCTCGAAGACGTGGGTGGTGAACAGTCCGCCCTTCATCAGGCGGATCTGGAGTTCGACGAACTCGGCCTCATGCGGCGGGTTGGCAAACGAGAAGGCGCGCCGCTGGCCGTCGTCGAGGATGATATTGATGTACTGGCCGGCCTTGAACGCGATCTGCTGTCCTTCGGGCAGCTTGAGGAGAACGCGCATGACGTCGTAGGTGAGCTTCTCCATCTTGACGACCCGGGCGCGGTATTCCTTGAACGCCTTCACGGGCGCACTGGCGTCGTACTCGATCTCAGCGTCTTCGATGGCGGTGGCGCAGCACAACAGCACCTTGCCCTGCGCCAGTTCCTCCGCCGACAGCGCGCTGGGCTGGTAGAGACCGGGATCGACCTTGCCGGCCAGAACCGTGCACTTGCAGGCGCCGCAGCCGCCGTTGCGGCACTCGTAGGGCAGGTTGATGTCCTGGCGCAGCCCCGCGTCGAGCAATGTTTCGCCGAAGCGGGCGGTGACCGCCCGGTGGTCGGGATGGAAGGTGATGCTCGTCTGCTCCTTGGCGGCCCCACGCCGCTTGGGCGGAAGCCACGGGATCAGGAACAGCAACGCGGTCAGGCCGAGCACCCAGAACCACAGGTGCAGCGGGTTGGTGACATAGACGAGCGCCAGGACCGGCAGTTCGAACCAGTCGAAGTCGATGTTGGTGGGCACGACCGACATGTCTGCCTCGCCGCCCTGGCTGACGATGGGCTTGACCAGGGCGAGAATGACGAACATCAGCGTTACGGCGAAGGCGATCGGGCGTGGCGGATTGATGTGGGCGCGCGGGACGCGCTGGACGTGAACCCACATGATGAAAACGACGATCAGCGGCGCGCCGATGTGCACGAAGGCGAGCAGGGTGAACAGGCGGCTGTTGACGCTCTCGAGGTAGAGGAAGTTGCGGATCAGCGTGCCGTTGAACATCGGCAGCACGTCGAACCACTCGGCGGTGGCGATGACGACGAATTGCGCCAGTTTGTCCCACACCAGCATGAAGCCGTTGACGCCGGCGATGTAGACCAGCCAGATCAGGGCCACTCCGGTGAGCCACGAGAATGAGCGGAAGCCGCGATAGCGATCGTAGGCGAAGTGCCGCAGCAGGTGCAGGATCATCGTCAGGATCATGCCGTCGGTGGCGTAGCGGTGGATGCTGCGCATGATGCCGCCCGCCCACCACTGTTGGTGCGTGATGCGTTCGACCGACTCGTATGCGTCGTGGATTCCCGTTTCAGCGAAAATGTAAAGGTAGAGGCCGGTCCCGACCAGCAGCCAGAACTGCCAGAAACTGATGGTGCCGAGGTGATAGAAGGGGTTGAGCTTGTCGCCGAAGGCGACATTGAAAATGTTCTCGATGCGCATGAAGAACCAGCGCAGGATCTGTTGGAGAAGTTTGACCATGGTTTGTGTCCGCTCAGGAGAGTAGGGAGAGACGAATCGTGTTGATGCTGTCCGAACGGCGCTCTACTTGAAGAAGAGGCCGCCCTTGTCCGGATTGAAGTCGATCACCATGACCTGCCCGGGCTTGAGCGTGACCTGGTCTTCCTTGACGAAATTGAAGCCTGGCTTGACTAGGTTGTCGTTCATCCTGACCGCCACCTGATGCGTGCCGGCCTTCACCTCGAAGCGCTTGTAAACCGTGGAAACGCCATCCTTGTAGACGCCGGTCGGATGCATCACGGTCCGGAAGGCCGGTTGCTCGTCGATATCGACTTCGAGGTTGATGTCCGAGCGTTCACGCGGGCAGTCCATCGGGGCGCGCATGTTGGGGGGCAATTTCTGCAGCTCTTCCGGAGTCCGCTTGCGGCATTCGCGATCCCCGAGATGGCTGATCGACAGCTTGATCAGGGCCACGTCATCGGGAATCTGCCGGTATTTCGGGGAGGTCGCAAAATATCCGATGAAGGCCGCAAACGCACCGTAAAGGATCACCTGACCGACAATGGCGGCGGGCTTAAGCATGATGGGATGTTCTCCGGAAGTAGGGTGGCAACGGGTCGTCGGAAACTGCCTGGGTCTGGATTCGCGTCCGGAATTCCTGCAAGGCCGCAGCCAGCACCTTGCCGTCGTTGCTGGAGGCAAAAACCAGTTGCAGGCGGGCGAGAGGAACCTTGCTGCGCAGGCGCGGTTCGCGCTGACCGGTCATGCGCTCCGCGGTCCACCGCTCCCCAAGGCGAAAATCGCAACCGCCGCTGCGGCAACCGGTCAGCAAGACTCCATCGGCGCCGCCGCGCAGCGCATATTCGACGAACGACGGGGGCAGGATGCCCGTGCACAGCAGGCTGATGACGGCGGTGTCGGGGGCGGCCAGCGCCTTGGCGTCGGCGCCGCGGTCGCAGCCGAAGACGACTATCCGTGAGCGCCCTTCGAGCCCTGCAAGCGCCTCCTCGAGTTGCTGGCGAAGGGCGTTCACCGTTTGCTGCGGCATGTCGATGCCGGTCAACAGTCGTTCTTGGCGGCGGAAAGGGGTCGACGAGGGGCATGCACCGGCACAGATGCCGCAACTCGCGCAGAGGTCGGCATCGACGACGGCGATCTTGAAGCCCGGGCGCTGCGGATGCGATTCCATCGTTATCGCCGCATACGGGCAGTCGACATGGCAGCGACTGCAGCCGCTGCAGTTGGCGGCGTCGACCAGCGCGACAGGACCGGCCTCCGGATGCGGCAGGAACGGCAGGATGGTGAGCAGGAGAGTGACGGCGAGCAGCAGCGTCCACACGACGGCTGGCGAGCTGACGTCGGTCAGCGGATGGATGAACAACATGAACCAGTCAAGGCGAAGTTCGGCGGGGATCAGCGCGAGATTGGCCGGGGCATCGCTGAGCGCCGGCTTGACCAGGGCGAGCAGAAGCAGAACGCCCACCGTTCCCAGCATCGACTGGCGCGAGGGCAGGTAATCGACGCGGCTGATGCGGTGAACGTGCGCCCAGAGGCCGAGAATCAGCAGCAGCGGTATGCCGATGTGGATGAAGACGAGTACGGTGAAGAAACGATCGTTGATCGAGTCCGGCGCCAGAAAGTTGCGCGCCGCAGGTTCGCTGAATATGGGCAACCAGTCGAGAAGTTCGGTTGTCGCGGTAGCCGAGAACTGTGCCACCTGGTCCCAGACGATCCAGTAGCCGCCGATGCCCGATGCGTAGACCAGCCAGATCAGCGGAACGCCGGTGATCCAGGAGTAGAAGCGGAACCCGTAATAGCGGCCGTAGGCCCATTCACGGATGAGGTGCAACACCATGACCAGAACGAAGGCGTCGGAAGCGTAGCGATGCAGGCTGCGCATGATGCCGCCGAAATACCACAGTTCCGTTGTTTGGTAGGCGATCGATTCGTAGACACCGGTGATGCTGATATCGAGCACGCAGTACAGGTAGAGCCCGGTACCCACGACAATCCACAGGAGGTAGAGCCCCATCGCGCCGAGATGGCGCAGCGGGTTGTTGGCGCCCCCGAATGGCACATCGAATGCCTCTTCGATCCGCTGGAACAGGGCTTGTGTCTTGTTGCGAACGGAAGTGTGAAAACTCAATGGAATTGTCCAAGGAACATCGGAGGCGTCAAAGCATTAGCGGAAAATTATATGTCGCCGACCCGAATACCTGCTTGACGCACATCAAGTACGAAAAAAGCCCGCGAAAATTGCTCGCGGGAGCTTTCGTGCCGATGCGGGTGGCGCAACGTCCGGCCGGTTGTGCAATGCAGGCGCGCCGGTCACCCCGGACCTTGCCGGCTTGCCTGCGCCGTGTCAGGCGGAAGGAATGACCCGGCGCCGGCGGTTTCTCCAGAAATGCACGCAAAGGTAGATCGTGAATCCGGTGAAGGTCAGGAAGCCGGCGATCATGAAGTAGGTGGCGTAGTTGGTGCGGTATCTCCCGGTCACCGGGTCATAGACCGAGCAGAGTATCCTCACCCGCTCCATGATCTCCTTCAAGGTGCCGGTCTCGGGTGGAATGGGGGCGCCGGCGATCATCGCCTTGAGGGGCTCGGCGAGGTCCGATGCGTTGAACTTCTCCCCGTATACCTGGCGAAATATCTTCCCTTCGGCATCGACCATCGTGACCTGGTTCAGGTGGTCGAAACCGGCGGGAGTGGCGACGTAGCTGAAACCGAAGTTGGCGGTAAGGTCGTCGACTATGGCCGGCGACGGGCTGAGGAATTCCCAGTTCGGCAGACTGATGCCGTACTGTACTGCAAAGGTCTTGAGCGCCTGGGGCGAGTCGAAAGGCTGGTTGAAGCCGATGCTGATCACGTTGAAGCGGTCGGCGCCAAGCACGCTGACCGTGTTCTGCACCGCCTTCTGCAGATTGCGGGTGGTGGTCGGGCAGACCTGGAAGCAGGCCGTGTAGATGAAACTGACCAGCAGCGGCTTCCCGCGATAGCGCGAAAGTTCGACAGGTTGGCCCTGGCGGTCGAGCAGGACGAAATCGCCGACCTGTTTGCCGATCGCACTCTGCGAGCGTTCGAAGGCTGTCTTCTCGTCGAGCGTTGTGAGCGCAAGCCCGCTATTGACTCCCTGCGGTCGCGCGGTGAGTTTGGGCTTATCGTCCTCGCCGTCCACGGCGAGCAGCGGGTTGGCAGCCAGAAAGACGACCGCGGCCAGTGCGGTGCGCAGGAATGCGGTAATCACCACGAGTACGGATCAGAAGCGGGCGTCGATGATCGCCGCCAGCAGGACCAGGGTCAGTTGAATGAGCGAGGAGAAGAAACAGGCCATCGCGGTCTTGCGGGTCGGTTCCTGGGCCAGGCGCCATGCCTTCTGGATGAACAGGAACCCGCCTGCTGCGGCACCAACGGCGTAGATGAGTCCGAGCCCGAAAGCCAGCGGCAGGAAAGAGGCTGCGACCAGCGCCAGCGTGCTGTAGAAGATGGTCCGTGCTGCCCGCTGGTCGCCGACGACTACCGGCAGCATCGGCACGCCGGCTGCCTTGTAGTCCTCACGGAAGGCGATGGCCAGACTCCAGAAGTGCGGTGGCGTCCACAGGAAGAGAACGAAGGCGAGGGCGAGCGGAACGGCTCCCAGATGCGGATCGGCGGCTGCAGCCCCAGCCAGGACAGCCCAACTGCCGGCCAGCCCGCCGAAGACGATGTTGAGCCAGGTGCGGCGCTTGAGCCAGACGGTGTATACGATGGCGTAGAAGAAGGCGCCGAGAAAGACGAACAGGGCCGACCAGGCATTGAGCGCAATCCACGCGGCGCCGACCGAGAGCACGGTCAAGGCGGCGATGATGACGAGCCAGACGGGCCCGTGCCTGATCTCGCCGGTGACGAACGGCCGCGTTTTGGTACGCGCCATCAACGGGTCCAGATCATGCTCGTAATACTGGTTGAAGGCTCCGGCGCTTGCAGACGAGACCAGGACGGAAAGCGTCAGCACGAGCATTTGCATCCAGGTCAGGCCCGCTCCCGGGCTGACGGCCAGGCCGGCAAGCGCCGTAAACGTGATGACGACGCCGATGCGCAGCTTGAACAGGCTCAGAATGGCGCGAATGGGCAAGCCGGAAGTGCCTCCGGGCGGCAACGTCGATTGCATAGGTTCTGGTGGCGTCGTACTCGGATCATTATACCAAGGTGAAACCTGCTTGAATCGAGCCTGAATGGCCAGGCCCGATTGAGGCAGGTCCCCGCGCCCGAGGGCGCGGGGAGCCTCTGCGGGCTCAGCTCAGCAGCCAGACTTCGGACAGGTATTTCCAGTTGACGAAGTAGTAAAGGACGAAGCAGACGAACAGCAGCCCGGCCAGCACTACCGTGCCCGGCACATTGACGTGCTCGTTGCTGCCCGAATGCGATGCCGCCTGGGCAATCGGATTCGCCGGGATCGGCGTCGGCTGGTCGGAAACCTTGCCACCGTCGAGCTTCTTGCCGAAGAGCAGGGAACCGACGACCAGCAGAATCCAGAGTCCGCCGCCAATGACCGCGATGACTCCGAAGATGCCAGTCAGGCCCATCATCAGGTAGGCGGCGCCCGGCCATTCATACTGGAAAGGCGCGCCCGAGAAGGCCATGTCCCAGTGGCGGCGGGAAACGCCGAGCGTGCCGGCGCCCATCATCACCAGACCGAGGACGGACATGCTGATGCCGAACAGGTAGGGCTGGATCTGGCACAACTTGGGCAGGATCATCTCGCGGCGGAACAGCACCGGCACCAGAAGGTAGGTGATTGCCATGAACGCCAGTGTCGTGCCGGTGACCACGGTGGTGTGGAAGTGGCCCGGAACGTAGAAGGTGTTGTGCATCAGCATGTTGATCTGTTCGGTCCCGAGAACGACACCGGAGATGCCGCCGAGAAAGCCGAAGCTGACCAGCGAGATGAACATGCCGGAGAACACCGGGTTGCCCCAAGGCGCCTTGCGCAGCCATTCGAACAGGCCGTTGGTGAAACCCTTGCGCCGCTGTGCCGCTTCGACCGCGCCGGGGACCGTGAAACCGTGGATCATCGAGGCCATCACCGCGAAATACATGAAGTAGGAGGTGTTCAGCACCTTCCATTCGGCGCTCATTCCGGGGTCGGACAGCAGGTGGTGCGCGCTGGCCAGTTGCAGGAAAAGGATGTAGAGCAGGAAGGCGCCGCGGGACACCTTTTCCGAGAGCGGCTTGGCGCCCAAGACCACGGCGGCGATCAGGTACCAGATAGAGACGTGGGCGGCGACGTTGATCTGCTGCGACGAGTGCCCGAGACCCCACCACACCATGCGATAGAGTTGCGCGTCGATTTCCTTGATCAGCCCGATGGACCAGAAGAAGGTCGGAACCAGGATGCCGGCGCCGGCCAGGATCGTGAAGGTGGCGATGATCGCGGCGGTCAGCGCGCCAAAAACGACCAGCGGCAGCGAACCGGTGTAGGTCTTGTCCCTCTTGGCGACCACCAGCGTGCCGAAGAACACGGCGGTGCCGAGCAGCGCGCCGACGGCGACCAGGATGATGCCGAGGTAGAAGTGCGGCGCGGCCTGCATCGGGACGTACGAGGTGAACATCACGCTCGATGAGCCTTGGTAGATGGCGACGTTGGTCATGATGCCGCCGACGACCATCAGCCAGAAGCCGAGCCACGCCACCCTGGGCGTCGCCAGCCGGCATCGCAACAGTGTCGATGAGGCAAAATAGAGAACCGCCATTTCGAAGAACAGGATCCACAGGATCAGCATGTCGATGCCGTGGGCGGTGAGGATCGTATAAAACTGATCGGCCGGCAGCAGCTTGATTGCCGGCCAGCGGGTCAGAATCACGAGCAGCGCCGTGATGCCGCCGACCAGCAGCCAGAGAACGCCGGCGACGGCGTTCCAACGCATCAGCTTTTCGGCGTGGTTCTCGAATTGCAGCCCGGAAATCGGGCAGGTACGATAGGTAGTGGCCATCTATGTCCCCCTTATTTGACGTAAATACGGCCAAGCATCGAGTGATGACCGATGCCGCAGTATTCGTTGCAGACGATGGCGTAGGTGCCTGCCTTGATCGGTGTCATCTTGACCACATGTTCGTAGCCGGGGATGACCTGGATATTGATGTTGACCGGCTGCAGCGAAAAGCCGTGGTTGTAGTCCATCGACGAAAGATGGATCTTGACCTCCTTGCCGGCTTCCAGTTCCAGAATCGGATACCAGTTCCACAGGCGGGCGATCAGGTAACCCTCGCCACCGGGCGGAACCTTGACGACCGGGATTTGCTGGTCGGTCTCGGTGCGGATGGTGTTCTCGGCGATGAACTTCTCGGCCTTGGCGGCAAACCTCTCCGGAGTCGTCTTGTAGACCTCGTTCGAGAGGTTCTGCTTACCGTAGATGTGCCAGTAGAGCATCATGCCGAACATGATCATGCCCCAGACGAAGGCGATCGCGATCCACGCCCATTCGACCCCGGCGATGGGCTGTTTCCACCAGAGCCGTTCTGACGGCGGCAGAATTGCACTCATATTCTTCTCCCTTTGATTGACGAGTTACTTGGCGAGTGGCACGTTCATGATGTCGATGATGCCCCACAATATATAGATCAGCATTGGGGAGGCCACGCCGAGGAACAGAAGCAGGAAATGGTTGTCCAGCAGCTTCTGCATGAAGGGGATGTCGTCGTCGTTGGTCATGCTTTTGTCCTCCATCGTTGGTGCGTGTTGCACGCGGTTGATTGCCTGAAAACCGGAACCCGAAATGCCGGCTCAAATGACCGGAAGGCTACCGCCGGGAGGCTACCGACGGCAGGCGGTCGAATATATGATCTATGTCAAGATCTGCGACAAACTGTCACAGGCCGTTACGGCTCGCTAACTGTTGGCAACTTCTCACATATAATCCGTGCCGAAAAATCACCGGAACCCATGATGATCCGCTCGACGCCGTCCCTGTCTGGTGCTGACGACCTGTCCGTCCGCCGCCAGATCGCCATCTGGCTTTTTGCCTGCAGCACCATGGTTTTCGCGATCCTCGTGGTGGGCGGCGTCACGCGCCTTACCCATTCCGGCCTGTCGATCGTCGAATGGAAGCCGGTCATCGGCATTATCCCGCCGCTCAATCAGGCCGAATGGGATGAAACCTTCGACAAGTACAAGAAGACGCCCGAATACCAGAAGGTGAATCACCTGATGTCGCTGGACGAATTCAAGTTCATCTTCTATTGGGAGTACTGGCATCGGGTGCTGGGACGATTGATCGGCGTCGTCTTCCTGGTGCCGTTTGCCTACTTTCTGTTGCGGCGAAAGCTCGACCCGCCGCTGATTCCGAAACTTCTCGGCATTTTCCTGCTCGGCGGGATGCAGGGCGCGATGGGCTGGTACATGGTCAAGAGCGGCCTGGTCGATGATCCCCGCGTCAGCCAGTACCGGCTGACCGCGCATCTGTCGCTGGCTTTCCTGATCTTCATCGCGATGATGTGGGTCGCCCTTGGCCTGTGGAGCGCGCGCGCGCGAGTGACGGCCGATGCCACATTGCGTGGATTGCAGAGAACGGGGTTCTGGCTGGCCGTCCTGGTCTTCTATATGGTCATCACCGGCGGCTTCGTCGCCGGAATACGCGCGGGCAAGGCCTACAATACCTTTCCCCTGATGAACGGCCATGTGCTGCCGCCCGAGAGTTTCATCCTTGACCCGTGGTATCTCAATTTCTTCAACAACATGGCGCTGGTCCAGTTCGATCACCGGGCAGGCGCGTGGCTTCTGGCACTTGTCGTGCCCTGGTTCTGGGTCAGGAGCAGGGCGCCCATCGTCTCCAGCCGGGCGAAATCCGTGGCCAGTCTGCTGCTTGTTGCCGTGGCGGCACAGATCGTACTGGGCATCGTGACACTGCTGGCTGCAGTTCCCGTCGCCCTTGGCGCGGCGCATCAGGGAGGCGCGATGGTGGTGTTCGCCGTTCTGCTCTGGCTGAACCACGAACTGCGGGTCGCGCGCGGTCCGGGCATCGGCTGATGGAGGCGAGCGCTGCGCGCTTGCGCAGAATCAGGGGCCTGGCAATTGCGCTGACAGCGCTCGCGGCCCTCGTGGTGCTGGTGAGTGCGATGATGCGTCTGGATGCCGCCGGGCTCGGCTGTTCCGACTGGCCGGCATGCTATGGACAGTTGCTCGGGCGCGAACCACAGGCGCTTGAGTTCGGCACCGTCCGCATCCTTCACCGATTGGTCGCTTCGACTTCGCTGGTGCTCGCCTGCATCGTCGTCTGGCTCTGCCTGCGCCCACAGCCACTACAGCCGGCTGCCACCTATGCGACGCTGCTGCTCCTGCTGATGCTGGCGCTTTCAACGCTCGGCATCTGGAGTTCCGACCCGCGGCGGGTCGCCGTCGGATTCCTCAACGTCATGGGCGGCCTTGGCCTCGTGACTTTCTCCTGGCGCATCGTGCTGGCTTGCAGGATGCCTGGTTCCGCAGCCGCGACATTGCATCCGGGCTTGCTGTTGCGTCTGGGCCTCGGCGCGCTGTCGCTGACGGTGATGCTGGGCGCCTGGCTGGGAGCCAGTTACGCGGCGCTTGCCTGCACCTCGATTCCCGGCTGTGACGGGGTCTGGTGGCCTGCCGCTGCCGGGCTGTCAGCCCTGAATCCCTTTCTCAGGCAGATCGCGGCGCCGCTTGCCGGTGATGCGGGCGGTGTCATGCTGCACCTCGTGCACCGCTATCTCGCCCTGGTGACCTTCTTGCTTCTTGGCACGGCAGCCCTGCAACTGCTGCGCAATGAGGCGCAGCGCAAGACGGCCGCGGCGATCCTCGCATTGCTGGTCCTCGAACTGGTCTTGGGCGGATTGACCGTGCTCAGCGGTCTCAATCTCTGGCTGGTGCTTGCCCACGGCCTTTGCGCCGCTGCCCTGCTCGCCTCGGTCGCGACACTGTTGCGGCGTTAGCGCCTGTCGTCCCGACAGGACCACCCAGGTAGCAGAGCCATCAATGCTGGCCATCAGAAGATGGCGGTTCTCAGTGCTGGTGCGGATTCGCGGCGGGCGCCTTGCTGGTCAGGTCCCGAACCTCGGCGACGACTTCGACCATTTCCACCTTCTTGTCCTTGCCTTCGAACTGCAATGTCAGCGGGACCGAGTCGCCAGCCTTGATCGTCTGCTTGAGATTCATCAGCATGACGTGATAGCCGCCCGGCCCAAGGATGACCGGCTTGCCGGCGGGCAGGTCGAGACGGGCGACGGCGCGCATCTTCATCACGCCGCCATCCATCTTCATTTCGTGGATCTCGGTCACACCAGCCACCGGGCTTGCCGCACCGACCAGCGTCGCACCCGCCTTGCTGGTAACTTCCATGAACGCGCCGGTCGCCATCTGGCCCGCAACGGTGCCGCGCACCCACGGCGCCTTGATCTCGATGTCGGCGGCGAAGCCTGTCGTTGCGGACAGGACGAGCAGGGCGGATGGCAGGATGCGGTGCACGGCTTTCATGGGGGTCTCCTTTAGGGCGTGGGCAGGGGATTATAAGTGCTGGCTTGCCGGGCTCGGCGCGACACGATGTCGCAGCGATCCGGGGATGGGTGGCGACACAAGGCTACGGCTTCTTGTACCAGTTGCCTTGCGCATCCTCCATCCACCAGCCCGAGTGGAACTGATCCTTCCAGCGCTGTATCTGGGCCGCGCGCACTGCCGGCTGCGCTTCCTTCCCGCCATGCGCTTCGGCAATGGCATAGATCAGCGAGTTGCGCTCGGGATTTTCCTGGTCGATGAGTTTTTCGGCGATCTGTCTCTGGGTCAGGGTAAGCCGGCTGCCATCGTGCATCTTGATCATCCCGTCGTAGCCAAGGCCGATGACGCCGGCTTCATAGAAGCGAACGAGCCGCGATGTGCGCTGGGCCAGCGTATGTTTGGCGACCATGACCGGCGGCGTGCCGACATCCAGGTTGATTTCGTTGCTGGTTGGCGCGGCGGCGGCAGGAATGGCAAGGAAGGCGAGCAGTATGAGGATGAGTTTCATTTGATTTCCAGGAGATCACTTGCCGGCCAGCAATAGCTGCAGGTCGCCGGCGACAGTGGCCGGCGTCTCTCCGTGGCGCAACAGGAGTCTCAGCCGCCCTTGCGGATCGAAGGCGTAGCTTCCGGTCGAGTGGTCGATGCTGTAATTGTCTGGAGTCGTGCCGGGCTGCTTGACGTAGAAGACCTTGAAATCCTTGGCCAGCGCGGCGATGGTTGCATCATCCCCGCGCAGACCGATGAAACTCGGGTCGAACATCGGGACATACGCGGCCAGCAACTCGGGCGTGTCGCGGGCCGGATCCAGCGTGACAAAGAGCACCTGAACCCGGGCGGCGTCATTGCCGAGCAACTTCAACGCTTCGCGCATCGACGCCAGTGTGGTCGGGCAGACGTCGGGGCATTGAGTGTAGCCGAAGAACACGACGACCACCTTGCCCTTGAAGTCGGCCAGGCGGCGCGGTTGTCCCCTATGGTCGGCGAGGTTGAAATCCCTGCCCCATTCGACACCGGAGATGTTGGTCGAATGGAAATTCTGCGGCTCGGAACACCCGGCGACCAGGAGAGCGATGCACAGAATGATTGCGGCGAGTCTGGACATTGGAAACAGCGGCTCTGGATGGATGGTTTGGGTTCCAGCGGGGGTTGCCGGCAATGCCCCGGCATATCTTCGGCATCGAAGGGGGACATTGTAATTCGTAATCGGTCTCTGGAAAGTGCATTGGGAAAAGAAACAGCCCCACGCAGAAAGCGTTCCGGCCGACCCGTCCGGAGGCTGCGCGGCAGGGCCTCGTTCCCTGTCGGGAATTGCCGGGCGGCGCCATGCGGTGTCGGCCGGACCGGGCGGGCTCCATGTGTTGTCCGCGAAAGGCGGACATCTGTCAGACCTGCACGGTATACTCCGGCTTTCTCAAGTTGAAAGTCTTTCATGGCCGCATCCGACGACACCGCCAGCATGGCGCTTTTCTGTGATTTCGAGAACATCGCCCTCGGCGTTCGCGATGCCCAGTACGAGAAGTTCGACATCCGCCCGGTGCTGGAGCGCCTGCTCGCCAAGGGCAGCATCGTGGTCAAGAAGGCCTATTGCGACTGGGAGCGCTACAAGGCATTCAAGTCGGGAATGCACGAGGCCAACTTCGAATTGATCGAGATCCCCCATGTTCGCCAGTCGGGCAAGAATTCGGCGGACATCCGCCTCGTCGTCGATGCCCTCGATCTTTGCTATACGAAATCGCACGTCGATACCTTCGTCATCATCAGCGGCGACTCGGATTTTTCGCCGCTGGTTTCCAAGCTGCGCGAAAACGCCAAGCGGGTGATCGGCGTCGGCGTCAAGCAGTCGTGTTCCGACCTGCTGATCGCCAACTGCGACGAATTCATCTACTACGACGACCTGGTGCGCGAACGCAATGGCGCCCGGCGCGAAAGCCGCGAGGCGGCGCAGCGCCGCTCGGCGGAAGACGACGCGAACCGTGGCGAAAAGATGGAGGCGCGCAAGACGAAGGCCGTCGAACTGGCCGCGGCGACCTTCGCCGACCTGATCGCCGACCGTGGCGACAGCGAGCGCGTCTGGGCCTCGGTGCTCAAGGAGGTGATCAAGCGCCGCAACCCCGGGTTCAACGAAACCTATTTCGGCTTCCGCAGCTTCGGCAACCTGCTCGAGGAGGCAGCCAACCGCGGCCTACTCGGCTTCGGCCGGGACGACAAGTCGGGCGCCTACGTCACCCGTGCTGCGGCGCGGTCGCTGCCGGAAGAGGAAGCTGGCGGCGAGACAGTTCCGCCGCAAGAGGCCTTGGCGAGTGGTGCGGCCGATGGTTCCGGGGAGGTCAAGGCAGCGCTGCCTGGCGAGGGCGAGTCGAAGGTCGGCGGCCGTCGCCGCGGCGGCGGCCGCCGCTCGCGCAAGGAAGGCAAGGAAGTCAAGGACAGGCAGGCGCCGGAGCCGGACGCTGTAAGCGAGGAGCCGGCCGCTGCGCCATCGCCGGCTCCGGCCGACGAGACTGCTGCGGTCGCTGTTGTGGAAGCCGATCTCCCGCAGTCGCGCCGGGGCGGCCGGCGCCCACGCCGCGCGTCGGCCGAGACGGACTCACCGCCGGGGGCTGCAGTGGTTCCGGCGGAGCCGAGCGCGCCGGATGTGGCGAATGCGCCAGCAGCCAAGCCGGCTGGCCGCACGCCCCGGAGCCGCAAGCCGAGGGCCGACAGCGGGCAGTAGCTGCCGGGTGCGGGTCTCAGATCACCAGGAGCAGTTTGGTGCGTAGACCCTCGGCCTCCCGCCTGCCGTCACGCGACGTGGTTATCGCGTGGTACCACTCGTCGTAGAGGCCACGCAGGTCCGCGTGTCCATCAGCCTTCTCGATACGGTCGAGCAGCGAACTGGTCCCAAGCGAGCCGACGAAGGTCTTCAGCGTATTGCTCATGAAGTTGCGCGCCTGCTGCAGGCGTAGCGGGTCCGGCGTGGCCGGCATTTCGCCGAAGGCGGTGATCGGCGGCAGCGCCGCCGCCGGCATGCTGGCCGTGCCCTGGGGGCTGATCACCGAACTGACTGCGATATAGCCGTCTTCCTCGAGCATGCCGAGGGTGTGCTGGAGGTCGTCGCTCTGCAGCATGCCGCGCAACTCGTCGACAGTGCGCTTGCCGTCGACACAGATCAGCACTCGCCGAACCCGCGGCGTCAGCCCGCCGGCCCGGGAGGTGATCTCCTCATGCCCCTTTGGGGTCTTGGCGAATACAACGCCCATCGTCCTGTCTCCGTTGTCGGGTAGTCGTGGGTCATTGTACATAGATTAAAAAAAACAAAATGGGTA
>WBZM01002267.1_pt1 | contig 16754 bp, 17 predicted proteins | sample 5204271 | NCBI WGS metagenome assembly WBZM01 (sample SAMN12344346, study PRJNA552823) | activated sludge metagenome | biome: Activated sludge suspended growth; feature: Nitrification reactor; material: Wastewater; isolation source: activated sludge from nitrification reactor of wastewater...
AGGCAAAAATTTATGACGGCGAGGAGTTCTTTAAACAACTTTTACCACAAACGAGGCAGCGTGCGCAAAGTTTTCCATGTTTCCCCTTGGCGTTCTCCGCGCTCTTTGCGGTTGCCACCCGTCCATGATCCCTACACAAATTCAAGAATGCTGTAGAGGCTCAGGTTTCCTTCACGGCCGTCTGCCCTAAACTGCCCCACCACCTGCAGGCCGGCCGCGGCGGCCAACGACGCAATCTCGGTTTCATCAATCATGCGGACATAGCGCAGGCCAAATTCGTCGCGCTGCCAGGTCAACAAGAAATCGTTTGGGTCCACGTCAGATTCGGTCAGCCCGACAGCGGCCCAATCGATAATTTTTCGCTGCTGGCGTTCGCTGCTTAAAAATTGCCAGGTGGAGATGAAGATACGGCCGTTGGGCATTAGCGACCGCGCCATTTCATTGACCAACACCTGCCTGTTTTGCGCGCCGGGGATGTGCTGCAACACCGCCAGGCAGGCAATGGCCTGATATTGCCCCAACCCATACAGCGAACCGGGCTGGCTGATGTCGCGTTGGTGAAAATCACCCATGGTAATCGATTCGGCTCTGGCCAATAATTCGGCGCTAAAATCAACGCCAGTGTACCATTTGACTGCGCGCCGCGCCTGGAGGTACCGGCCCAAACGGCCGTCGCCACACCCCACATCCAGCAGATAATCACAAGGATTTGGCAGTTCCGCCAGTAATTGCTGAAAACCCGGCTGCGGTCTTGCCCGGCTTTCAGCAAAAGGCACAGCCAAATCGTTATAAAAGTCTTGGTTCAACGCCAATAATTTACGGACAGTTTCTTCGTGCATGTTCACTGTTCTGTACCACTCTGGCGGCGAATATGCCTGATATTGGTGACAAACCAGAGACGGCCGTCCGCGGTTTGTGCCCATATTCCCGGGTGCTGTAATTCTCGCACCGTCGCCGGCAGCCACACATTCTCACCAAAACATATTTCCACACGTTCCGTCACCTGATAACTCTCAACCAGTCGTTTTACCATTCAAACCATAAATAAAGCTAATCTATGCGCCTACAGCCGAATGTTCAAAATCCAAATTGGCGCAACGTTCGATCGACCTGATTGACATAACTTCCGCCAAATAGCCGCACATGAACCAATAACGGGTACAAATTATAAATATCGCGCCTTTCGGCAAAAAAACCAGGGCTTATCGGCCTGATTTCGTCATAGCGAGCGAAGAACGGCCGTGAAAATGTGCCAAATAACGTAATAAACGCCAGCTCCATTTCCGCATGGGCGTAATAAATGGCCGGGTCGACAAACCCGGTAATCCGATCGCCAACGGCCAGGACGTTGGTTGTCCAGACGTCGCCATGAATCAGAGACGGCCGTTCCGGTTCCACGAGCCATTTGTCCAAACGTTCACAAAATCGTCCCAACCGCCGCAAGACAGGAGCCGGCAGGCGGCCAGAACGCACCCCCTCTTCCGCCATATACAACAATCGCCGCTCGCGAAAAAAATCAAGCCAGGTGGGCATCCACAAATTCGGCTGGTGCAGCCCGCCAATCAAAGTATCTTGCTCCAAACCATAAGACGCAGCCGTAAGCTGATGCAGCGACGCCAATAATTCCGCCGCATGTTCCTGGCTGCCCGCTGTAAAATGGCTCTCTCCCGGCAAATATGCCATGACCAGCAGCCCATCGGCCTCATACAAAACCTCAGGAACCGGCAAACTGCTGTGCTGGGCCAGAAATCGAAGCATAAACCCTTCACGGGCTAATGAGGAATGGGGATGATCATCAACCTTAGCGACAACTTGCCGCTTATCGGCAAGGGTAAGCAGGTATACCTGCCCAACACAGCCGCCGCTGAGTGGAGCCACATCGCGTACGGCCGTGCCGAATGCCGCTTCAATTTGTTGGCGGTTCATTACGGTTCCCGCACAACGACGTTGTCGAAAGCGACCTGCAAACCCGGTTGGCCAAAGGTACCGGCAGCCAAACCAATTGCGCCAGAAAGGAATAGAGCGTCATTGATTTGCTGCAGGAGAACGTCGTTGACATAAAACGACAGATTGGAGCCTTGGGCGACCACTTTTAAGCGATTGGGGACGTTCAGGCCCTGGTTAATGGCGTCAGAGGCAGTCCAATCCGGTAAGGCCTGGTTCCAACTGCCATTGGCATTGCGCCACTGAACCATGTAGAGGCCGCTGCCGGTGATGTCGAAACGGTAAAACTGATCGTTATTTTGCATCCGAACCAGCACGCCAAAGCTGCTTTCGGGATTCCCGGCTAGCTGGCGCGCATCGACTTCCAACATAAAATCGTTAAACAACGGCTCTGATAGGGTGGAAAACTGAAAGGTATTGGGCTGATCGATGGCGATGACAAGCTCCTGGTTGATAACGGCCGTTCTGCCCACGTCATCCCCTTCCAACAACCACGGGCCGGTAGAATCCGGGGAAAAGGTGTCGGCAAAGAGCGCGTCTTTGCCGACCGGGTTGGGGGCTTCCGCGCCGCCACTGCAGGCCGTCAGTCCGCCAACAACAAGGAACAACAAACTAATAATCAGGCGCTTTTGCCGCAAAATCGAATCTCCAATCACCTAACAAGGCGAATTTTTGGACCGGTACTGAATAGGTTCTAGGGCGCAACCACGCGAAAATCTGAAAATTCGACAACGGCCGTGCCCGGCTCCAACGTACTAACACCCAACCCCACATCGCCAATGACAAACGTAGGATCGGTCACTGTCACCAATGGAATGCCATTCGCCGCCAGACTCAACTCGTTGCCAATGCAGCTGGCGCGGATCTGATTGGTAGCCAGACCCTGATTAATCGCGTCGGAGTATTGGTATTCGCCATTTGCCGTCAGATAAGTCACCGTCGGTGAGTCACTCGTATATTTTCCAATCGCGTAATACCCGTCACCGCCGATCAGAAAGATGTAAAAATTCTCTTCGTTCTGGTAACGGCAAATGACGCCATAAGCATTGTTGTCTGGACCACTCACCTGCCTTGCCTGGACAGTGATGATCGCATCATCAAAACTGCGTCCCGGATTCGTCCACCGAACCTGCCCCGGCTGGCTGGTGCTGATGCGCAGAACGCCCGCATCAATCTCGGTAATCGCGCCGCCGCGATTGTAAAGCGCCCAACCGCAGGTTTGTTCACCGCTAAAATCATCAGCAAACAAAACGCCGCCAGCGTTACACTCATCGATGCTGCTGCCGCCAAGATTGCAGGCAGCTAAAAATACCGTGCCGCTAAAAACCAGTATGAAAATGGCAACTATTTTCCGCACCGTTCCCTCCCAAAAGACCAAATGATTGGCCGCGCCTATTGCGACGCGTCTTTTTCGGTTTTATCCAACAGGGTTTGTAAAGTTTGAATGTCGTCTTTTAATGTTTCTTGCTGCCGCGAAGTGTACAAATAATAGATCGTCGCGCCCAACCAGGAAGCGATAATTAAAATGGTAATAACAAGCAAATTTGTAAACATGCCTAACTCCAATCAATCGTTTTGATGGTGAAAAGTGTACCTAAAAAGTAGAAAACCGGCATCTCGCCTTAAGCTCTGGAATCCCACAAGGGTTCTGGGATGCCCTGGGCGTGGTTTTCATACCGGGCCATAACAAAGAGGGCGTCGGATAGACGGTTTAGATAGGGGATGACTTGTGCGCCGACAGAATCTTGCCGCGATAAGGCGATGACGTGGCGCTCGGCGCGCCGGCAAACCGTGCGGGCGACATGCAGGTGTCCTGCGCCGACTGAGCCGCCGGGTAAAATAAAGTTCTCTAAGGGGCCGACAACGGCCGTTAACTCATCAATAAGCGCTTCTAATTTTTGTACATGGCGTTCTTCAATCTGCGGGATAGCAAACTTGGCTTTGTCCTCCTCCAAAAAAGCCAGATCCGAACCTAAATGAAACAATTCGTTCTGGATAGCCAGAAGTTCTTGCGTCAGCCGGTCACTTAAGTCACAGGCCAAAGCTACGCCTAATTGGGAATTTAGTTCATCCACCGTTCCATAGGCTTCAATTCGCAGCGATTCTTTTGGCACCTGCTGTCCGCCGGCCAGGGCAGTCATGCCGGTATCCCCTTTGCGGGTATAAATTTTGGTTAATCTTGGCATTTCATCCTCTAAGGTGGTCTTTTGCGTTTAAGCATACTCGACCAGGGGTGGGGGAGCAAGAACGGCCGTCGCCCTTTTATGTAAAATTTCCCTTGACAAATACCCGCGCCTTGTTATAATCCCGACTCGTTGATGCGGGGTAGAGCAGAGGCAGCTCGTCGGGCTCATAACCCGGAGGTCGCAGGTTCGAATCCTGTCCCCGCTATTCCAAAGCACTCCACCAGGGAGTGCTTTTTTTATGCCGCCGCGTCCATTTTTTGCGCCAAAGCTACGTCCAAATTGCTGATCACATTGCCCAAATCGTGCGTCACCAGATCAACACGCACCCGATTATAAACGTTGCACCACTCCGGGTGATGGTCCATCTTATCGGCGGCAATGGCCACGGTCATCAGCCAACCCATCGCCTCCGCAAACGAGGCGAATTTGTATTCTTTATGCAATTTGCCATCTTGCACGGCCCAACCGGGCAAGTTTGCTAATGCTTCTGCTAACTCATCTTCAGTTAATTTGTGCCTAGCCATACCTGTTTATCCTTTCCCGTATTTACTGATATTCCTCACCCAAAATCCGAAGCCCGTCTATTGCTGTCTGATAATTATTTCAGAGTTTGGACCTTTTGCTCACGGATTACGAATGACGGATATTGGTTTACCGGGAGCTAACCGCCCCACTGTTGACAAAACGCGACAATGTGAGCAGATGAATATAAACCGAAAAACACACCAACCGCGCCAAAAGCAGCGCCAGCCACGGCCGTTTTTAGAATTACGCCACGAGTGTGCCCCTTCAGCGCCTGCAGCAGGTGACCCATGGGCCAATCATCCGCGCCCATCATCACCGTTTCTACCAAGGAGCGCATGGTGATCAGGACGCCGGAACGGCCGTCTACATCCCCCAACGCCCCAAACAACATACTCAGAAATGCCGCAAGCATCGTTATCAAAAGTAACCCACCAGGGCCAGCCGCCAGCGCACCGATAATCGCCCCGGTTACGACGGCGGGCAGCAAATACGGCACCAGACCTTGTAAAAGCATATCACGCGGCGCTTCCAACGCCTCCAAAATCATGGCCTTTGGGCCACGGCCCAACAAACCACCGGCCGCGCCAATCGCCGCCACAAGCAGCATTGGCGAAGCAGAACCAGCCATGCCCCCTACGACCAATCCGGCAACAGGACCCCGGAAAAACAGGGAAACGGCCGTGCCCAATACCCCCAGCCCAACTCCCATCCAAAGCGCCCGCTTAGACTGAAAATAAGAACCGAGATACCCGCAAACAATCCCTCCCACCACAACAGCCAAAACCATGCCCCAAATGCCCTCAGCCACGCCGCCTAATACCAATCCGGTCATCAAGCCCACACTGGCAGCCAACAAAGCGCCAAGAAAAATGGATCCCACAAGCAAAAACAACCTGGCGACCAACGAATCTCCTTCGTCATACCGCGCCCGTGTAATCAACCCCACCAATGCGCCCAGAAAAAAGCCCAGCGTCACACCAAATTGTGCGCCGCTCCACAAATTCGTGATTGATTCTCCCAAGAATACGCCTGCCGTCCCAACGATTACCCCTAACATGGAACCCAAAAACAAACCCCGGTCTAATCCTAGATGCCGGGGAAGCAGTTGATGATAGATATTAAAAATGCTCAACAACAACACGGCTGCCAACGCGCCAAACGGCGCGTGAACAGCGCCGCCCAGAAGCCCCCAAAAAGCTCCCACCGCGACCAGAAACAGTACATCAACCAGATACTTTGCCCGATCAAGCCAGGAAGTAAGGATGAAAAATTCCTTTGAGATCAGCCAGCGCTTTCTATCTCAGCCTAACGATCACGAATCTCGAAACGGCAAAAATCGTCCCCCTGCGCGATGCAGTGGGTCTCTACCACCTCAAATTCCTGAAACGATTTGCCGGTAGCGTACGTCATGGCCTCTTGTAAAGAGCCAACGTAAAGATGGCACACAGGCCGCTCGCTGTGGCGCAGATGGCAGCTTACGCAAGCGTAATCCGTAAAAATGAGGGCGCCATTTTCTTCCTTCACGTCAATAGAGGCATACGCCACGGTGTCCATGATGCCCTTGCGCACCCCCAAAAGAACAGCTCGTTTGCGCAGTTGTTGCGGCAGCACCTTCAAAGCAATGCCGGCCAGACCCATAACGGCCGATTGTTCCTTCACCCCCCACCGAAACGAAGAACGGCCGATGCGCTGCAACATCCCTTTACCGGCGCGCCCGGTAAATTTCTCGATCGCCTCATTCAGACCGGCGTATTCTTTCGCCGTAACGCCAAATTCAAGGTTATTCGGTGGCGGATTGTCAATGTACCGTTCCAGGCCGCTCAGACGCAGCACCGCGTTCAGGCCGTTCACGCCCATCACCTCTTCAACCCCCTTGATCATTTGCAGGAGCATGGCATTGACATACGGCGTGTCTTCGGCTAATTGAACTTTGTGAAGGTCTGCCATCATCTATCCTCCATTCACCTATCAACCGCAACACATTGACACATCAACAAAGGCCAAAATGTCAGGCTAGATGGTTTTCGACCAAACCGGGAGCCGCTCGCCGGTCGGGAGAAAGCCAAATTTTTTGTATAAATGCCGAGAAGTTGAATTATCGACCTGGGTGTTTAACGAAATATATCGTAAGCCATCATGCGCAGCCGTGCGAATGGCTTGCGCCAGGAGCGCGCTGCCTACTCCCTGACCTTGCACCTGTGGAGCAATGGTCAGGCGCACCAGATGGGCGCTGTTGGCTCCATAAGAACAAAGCTGGTAACCGACGATACGGCCGTTCCACTCCGCCACATCAAAACACAACGCATCGCGCTGGGCCAGAGCTAACGTGTCGCTGCTCATGCGCCACAACGGCTCAAAAGCAATCGTCTCAATCTCCGCCAAAGAGGCAAAATCGCCCGGTTGGACGGGACGGATGATTAAATCGAGGGCTTGATGAAAGTGCGGCACATCCAGATCGTATTTGACATACGTTTCAATCTGGTTAATTTGCTCAAAACCCAACGCAGGTAAATGGCGATTCGGCCATTCCTGAGCGACGAGCCAGGCTAATTGGGTAACGGCCGTATCCCGCAAAGAACCCACCACCCGATCCAGCATAGCCCCCAACAACGGCAAACTCTCCGCCTCTTGGGCCACAGCCGCTACGCGCACCCAGGCCGCCGGCAATGGATCAGCCGTCGCCGCCAGACAAGCAGCCAAGCGCTCCGGCAGCGCAAAAAACTTAGAAAACCGCGTACCGGTTTCTTCCAAACTTTGGGGGACAACCACAAAATGGGGCGAACCCAACCACTCGATCGGCAGCCGCCAATCCACATGCACATGGCTGCTTCCCGCCGACCGCAGCAGCCGGGAAATGGCCCCGGAATCAGCGTCAACCGCGACTCGGACCTCAATTTCAGACTGGTCCCTGGTGGATTCTTGAGCACGCCAATGGTTTGCGAATTCCATGACGCTATTGTACACTACACGGTCAAAATTCGACATAACCATTCGGCTGAAAAAAGCATGAACAAACAGGATCGCGACCGCACATTAGAAAATACTTTGGCGACCCTCAACAAACGTTTTGGCGAGGGTGTCATCATGCGGCTTGGGGATGCCTACCACTTACAGGTAGATGTCATCCCCACCGGCTCTCTCTCGCTGGACATAGCGTTGGGTGTTGGCGGAGTTCCCAAGGGACGTGTCATCGAAATCTACGGCCCGGAGTCATCTGGTAAAACAACACTTTGCCAACACATCGTCGCTGAAGCGCAAAGACAAGGCGGCATCTGCGCCTACATCGATATGGAACACGCCTTGGATCCTGGCTACGCAGAAAAGTGCGGCGTGGATGTGCAAAACCTCTACGTTTCGCAGCCGGACACAGGCGAACAGGCGCTAGAAATCGCCGACGCGCTCATTCGCTCCGGCACAATGGACGTCGTGGTTGTCGATTCTGTCGCCGCTCTGGTTCCCAGAGCGGAGATTGAAGGTGAAATGGGCGACGCCCACGTAGGTCTGCAAGCCCGTCTCATGTCGCAGGCCCTTCGTAAATTATCTGGCGCCATCAAACAAACCAACACCATTGTCGTTTTCACCAACCAATTACGCTCCAAAATTGGCGTAATGTTTGGCAATCCGGAAACGACAAGCGGCGGGAATGCCCTCAAGTTTTATGCGTCCGTACGCATCGACATTCGCCGCACACAGGCCATTAAAGCCGGCAATGACGTGGTGGGCAACCGAACCAAAGTAAAAATTAAGAAGAATAAAGTAGCCGCGCCATTCACCGAATGCGAATTTGATATCATGTATAATGAAGGGATCTCCAAAACAGGCGATGTTTTGGACTTGGCCGTTACGTATGACATTGTCAACAAACGCGGCGCGTATTTTCGTTTCGAAGAAACCTTGCTGGGCCAGGGGCGCGAAAACGCAAAGGTTTTCCTGTCTGAGAACCCCGAAATCTTGGCAAAATTGGAAGATTTGGTTCGCGAAGCAGCCGGATTACCAGCCTTAAAGCGGCCGGCCAGCGCCAGCCCGCTGATTGATTAAATAACTGATATTGAAATTCTGTCGACGAATCAGGTTGACAGGGCCACAGGCCAAAACTGAACGTGGGTTATTCTGTTAAAAATACAATCAATTTCCTGAGAGTCGGGTAATTTCTCTCCAGGTTTGAGACAGCATCAGACAATTGAGCAAGCTAGCAACTTTTTTAGTATGGTGAAATGTAAATCAGCAGCCGTTTGGCATGAATCGATGACATGACCCAGGCGGGAATTCGGCTAACAAGCTCATATTCGTCGATAACAGACACGATTGTGTAGCCGTGAGGCTATACAGACTACGTTATCAGTAACGGCCGTGGTAAACGAGGACCACGGTCGTTTTTCGTTAAAATGGGTACTATCACCGCACTAAGTGCACAAAAACGCAGCCCAGATCGAGTAAATGTTTACATCGATGGCGAATTTGCTTTTGGCCTGGCATATGTGGCCGCGGCTCGCCTTCACCTGGGACAGATCCTTTCTGCCGCCGATATTGCGGCGCTGCAAGAATTAGATGCGGTGGAAAAAGCGAAGGAAAACGCCATGCGTTTTCTCAGCTATCGCCCTCGCAGTCAGGCCGAAGTCCAGCAACATCTTCAGAAAAAAGGATATTCCGAGACAGCCATTCACGACGTTATCGAACGCCTGACGGCCGTTGACCTGTTAAATGATGAAAGCTTTGCCCGTTACTGGGTAGAGCAGCGCGAAACATTTAAACCTCGCGGCCAGTTTGCCTTAATGCAAGAACTGCAACAAAAAGGCATACACCCACAAATTATCAACCGGGTCTTATCTGAACTCGACGAAACGGCCGCGGCTCAACAAGCCGCCGATAAAAAAGCCCGCCAATTGGCCGGCCAACCGGAAGCGATCTTTAAACAAAAACTTAGCCAATACCTGCAACGTCGTGGGTTTCCATACGATATTATCCGCGCCACGGTCGACGATTTATGGGGTTCCTTAGGCGACGCCTCGACCACCGCGCAAGATTTTTTTGATTAAAACACCTGGCAGGCACGGCCTTCCTCAAGGGAAAAGGACCGACCTGCAGCTACTTTTTAAGGAGAACAAACATGCCTGGATTATGGATAGGCATCTTCGTGGGACTAATCATTGGCGCTGCGGCAGCCGCAGCCGCCACCTGGTACTTCCTAAAGCCCCGGAACGAAGAGGCCCTACAACAATTTAACGAAGAATTAGCCCGCCGCCGGGAAACGGCCGAGAAAGAATCTGAACAAATTTTGAACACGGCGGCCAACGAAGCCAAACAAATTCGTCTGGAAGCTGAAAAAGTTATCGAAAAGCGTTACGATGACCTGGCAAAGGCTGAAGAACGTGTAGACAATCGCAGCGCGGCCCAAGATCGGCAGGCAGCCAAGCTGGAGCAAAGAGAGCAAAAATTAAACAAGCGTCAAAGTCGTCTGGACAAAAGCTTCAACGAGTTGACGCAGCAAGAGGAAGAACAACAACAGAAGTTGCAAGAAATTGCCAATATGACGGTTGAAGAAGCGCGCGGCGTGCTTTTGGCTGAAGTTGAAAAAGAGTCCAGACAGGATATGGCGCGAGTCATGCGCGAGATCGAAGATGAAACGCGGGAAACGGCCGATGCCAAAGCAAGAAACCTGATCGCCATGGCCATGCAGCGCATTGCCAGTGATCAGGTCGCCGAGATGACGGTTTCGGTGGTTCCGCTGCCTTCGGAAGAGATGAAAGGGCGCATCATTGGGCGAAACGGCCGTAACATCCGCGCCTTTGAACAAGCGGCTGGCGTCGATATTGTCGTCGATGATACCCCTGAAGCCGTTACCGTTTCCAGCTTCGACCCCGTACGCCGCGAAATCGCCCGCCGGGCGTTGGAGAAATTGATTACAGACGGCCGTATCCATCCCGCGCGCATCGAAAAACTCATCAAAGACGCCGGCAAGGAAGTCGAACAAGTCATCAAAGAAGCTGGCGAGCAAGCCGCTTACGAAGCCAACGTCCACGGCCTCAATCCACAAATCTTGCGCATGTTGGGCCGCCTCAAATATCGTACCTCCTACGGCCAAAATCAGCTCCACCACTCCGTAGAAGCCGCCAAAATCGCCTCTGTGTTGGCTTCTGAACTGGGCGCAAACGTAGAAATGGCCAAAATGGGCGCTCTCCTCCACGATTTGGGCAAAGCGATGGACCACGAACAAGAGGGCACCCACGCCATGCTCGGCGCAGAATTCGCCAAACGCTTCCGCGTGCCGCCCATTGTGATCAACGCCATCGCCTCCCATCACCACGAAGTTGAGCAGGAATCGGTCGAAGCCATCATCGTGGAAACAGCCGACGCCATTTCCGGCGCACGCCCCGGCGCGCGTCGCGAAAGCCTGGAAAACTACATCAAGCGCGTGCGCACTCTGGAAGACATCGCCACTTCCTATGAGGGCGTGGAAAGCGCCTATGCCCTGCAAGCCGGACGAGAAATCCGAATCTTGGTCAAACCCGGCGCTATCGACGATTTGGGCGCCATGCGTCTGTCCAAAGACATCGCCCGTACCATCGAAGACAGTATGCAATATCCGGGTCAGATTCAGGTCACAGTCATCCGCGAAACTCGGGCGGTTGGTTTCGCCAAATAACCAGAACAACTTGCCACGCCAAACAAAAGCCTGCTGCCATTCACAGCAGGCTTTTTTATTCTCCTTCTTAGCCTTTTTTATCGGTTAAGGATATGCTATGAGTCAGTCCTGTTCATTCACCACAGAAGCCCCTAGTCTGTGGCAAACCCTCAAACAGAGATCGGATCTTTTAGGAGGAAAGCATGATTTATTTCATCATCCGGGTTATTGTCAACGCCCTGGCGTTAGCTATAACCGTCATTTTCCTTCCCGGCATCGCCATGCAACCCTTGCTGCCCGGGGTCGTCAATATCAGTCCAACTTACCTCCTGTTTGGCATTTTATTCGGCATCATCAACGCGCTGATCCGACCATTAGTGCTGCTGCTCACAGCGCGGCTCCTGGCCCGGACAATGGGCTTGTTTGCCATTGTAATCAACGCCTTTCTCTTCTATGTTCTAATCTGGATCACCCCCAATAGCATCGAGATAAGCAGCCCTAAATTACTTTGGATTGTCCTTGGGGGTACCTTCATGGCTCTGACAGTGTTGGTGATGGAGGCCTTTTTCGGTCTCGATATGCCAGAGTTTCAAAACAAGACCGAAAGTCAGTTTTACTGGCGATGGGTAAGGCTGCTATCTTCAGGCCGCCGCAACGCCATCGCGGAAAACCTGCGCGTCGCTCAGATTTCGAACATTATCGGCCGATACACCAAAGACATCGCGGTTGATCTGACGCCGCTGGCCCGTTTCCGAATTTTTATGCAAGAACTGCTCTTCCGAAACGTGGATCCCGTAGAAAAGCTGTCGCTGCCAGAAAAAGTGCGCTATATGCTGCAAGAATTAGGGCCAACGTTTGTCAAGTTTGGCCAGATTGTCAGCAGCCGAGCGGCCCAATTGCCGCCTGAATGGCTGCATGAATTGGAACGATTACAGAGCAACGTGCCGCCGTTCCCCTATGAAATTGCCCACAAAATAATTGTCCGCGAATTGGGCGATGAGCCGGAAAAATTATTTGCCGCTTTTGAAAACGAGCCTTTCGCGGCTGCGTCTACAGCACAGGTCCATCGGGCGACTTTATTAGACGGCACGGCCGTTGTCGTCAAAATCCAACGCCCCAATATCGACGTTACCGTCAAAGCTGACCTCAATGTCATGCGCGACCTCACCAAACGCATCCAAAAACGCCAAAGTTGGGCCAAAGAAATCGACCTGCGCGGGCTGGTGGATGAATTCGCCAACGGCATTCTTTATGAACTAGACTATCGTAATGAAGCCTCCAACGTGAGATTGTTGGCGCACAACATGGATGGGCTGCCTTCTATCCATGTCCCCGTCATCTACCCCGAATATTCCACAGACAAAGTGCTGACCATGGAATTTTTGGCCGGCGTAAAAATTAGCGATGTCGCCCGCATTGCCGAGGCAGGTATCGATCCGCAAACATTGGCCCGCGACTTTGTCCGCGCCATGACCAAACAAGCGCTTTTCGATGGCTTCTTTCACGCCGATCCCCATCCCGGCAATGTCCTGGTGAACCTGGAGACAGGCGAGATTGGTTTTCTGGACATGGGGTTGATGGGCGAGATGAATCGCAGCCAGCGCATGGCCCTGGCCGATCTGCTGGTATCGATGCAAGAGATGGACGGCTACAGCATGGGAAAAGCCGCGCTCCGACTCAGCCGCCCGCTACCAGGCCGCGTAATCGACGAGGGGGAATTTCTGGAAGAAATGGAACGCTTTGGGCAGCGGTTCCTGGGCATTCAAGAAGCCGACATCTCATACAGCTTCACAGCTCTGCAAGACGTTCTGCGCCGGACCGGTTTGCGGCTGGACCCTAACTTTACGCTTGTCTTTAAGACCTTAATGCAGGCGGATGAAATCATCCGCAGGCTGGACCCGAATATTGCTCTCTCTAGTGCGGCCGTCGAAAGCAGTCTTGGTCTGGCTCGGGATCAGATAACCACGGAAGCGCTGGCAAAAACTGTGCGGACGCAAATTTCTCGCAGTTCGCGCGAGGTGATTTATCGCATCCCGTCACTGGTAGAAGCTACCACAAAATGGCTCGATCAATACGAAAAAGGGAAAGTTAGCGTCCATATCGACACAAGCGATCTCTCCAAAGAAGTGACGAAACTGGACAAAGCATTAAACAAAAGCCTGGATAGACTGGTGATCGGGTTAGTACTCGCTGGCTGGATCGTTGGCTCCGCAATTGCCAGCACCATTGATACTGAGCTGCTGGGTTTTCGCCTGTCTGATCTGGCATTTTACATGTTTGTGAGCGGAGCTTTGGTTGGCGCATATGTGGTTCTGAAGGCATTATGGCAATCCCGCTCCGAAGATGAGAATGAATATTAAGCTACCGAGGTGAAACATGCTGGTTCCTTTTCTTGTAAATGCTGCTCTGTCTATCCTGGGATTGGTCCTGGGAGGGTATATTTTATTGGCCGGACGCCGCGCATTATGGATTTCGTTAGGGGTTATTGGCTTTACGGTTACGGCTAATCTGTTAGCCATCGTGGTAGCCTCGCTCAATTCTGGCTGGGAATTAGCCGATCAACGTCGATGGCTGTTTTTGCTCATCGCTGTAGCCGTAGCGGCCTTGGGGCTTCATGTGGGGCGCACGTGGCCCCGCTGGGCCATCACGTTAGTGGGGTTTGCCGCCGGAGCGGATATTGCGCTGTGGCTGCACGAGATTTCGTTTTATATTTTGACGAACGATGCAAATCTTTCGGAACCGATCGCGGATTGGTTCAATATCGTGATCATTCTGGTTGGTGGGCTGCTGGGGTTGTGGCTAACGCGCCGTTTTGGTGAAGAAGTGCTCATCATTATTACGGTGGTGATTGGGGTTGAGATAATTTATCAGGCGCTCAGTCTGGATAGCAGCAGTAGTTTTACGGCCGTTATCATTCTCAGCCTTTGCCTTATCGGCGTTGTCGTCCAATATGCCGATTACCTGCGCCTGCTGCGAGTTGCCGCGCCAGTCATATCCGCCGAACCAGCCCTACCCGAAATTTTCCCGCCCGATTTCTTCGAATAAACTTGAGACCCCGGGCATTTTATTGCTGCCTGGGGTCTCAAGTTAAACCACCGAATGCTTAACCGTGGCCCAGTACCGGGTGCGGTTGATATGGCTCCTCCAATTGCGCGATCTCGTCAGCGGAAAGCTGAATCTGAGTCGCCGCCAAAGCCTCTTCTAACTGATACATCTTGCTCGCACCGATAATCGGCGCCGTGATCCCCGGTTTGTGCAGCATCCAGGCCAAGGCAATTTGCGCCGGCTTAACGCCATGTGCGTCAGCTATGGCTATCACCCGGTCCAGCACGGCAAAATCACCTGTTTCGTAATACATGCCATGAGCGTATTCATCGCTGTGAGCGCGAGCAGTCGGTCCCTGCCCTTTCACCTGTCTATTGCCAGCCAAAAAGCCGCGCGCCAAAGGACTCCAGGGAATCAACCCCACGCCCTGATCTTTGCAGAAGGGAATCATTTCCCGCTCTTCCTCGCGGTAGACCAGATTGTAATGGTTTTGCATGGAAACGAAGCGCGTCCAGCCGTGCAAATCGGCCGTATATTGAGCTTTGGCAAACTGCCAGGCAAACATGCTGGACGCTCCGATATACCGCGCTTTGCCTGCCCGCACCACATCATGCAGCGCTTCCATCGTCTCTTCGATGGGTGTATCGTAGTCCCAACGGTGAATCTGATACAGGTCGACATAATCCATACCCAGGCGACGCAGCGAATTGTCAATAGCTTCCAGAATGTGCTTGCGCGACAATCCACCGCCATTTGGACCTTTGCCGATGGGGAAAAAGACCTTTGTCGCCACAACAACTTCATCACGCGGGATCATCTCTTTTAACAATCGACCGGTAACTTCCTCGCTAACGCCCAGAGAATACATATCGGCGGTATCGAAAAAGGTGATGCCCGCTTCAAGTGCGCGCCGGACAAACGGCCGGCTCTCTGCCTCTGGCAGCACCCAATCGCGCCACTCCGGTGTGCCATAAGTCATCATGCCTAAACAGATGCGCGAAACCTTCAACCCTGTACGGCCTAAATGTACATATTCCATTGCATGCCTTCTCCTATGAAGCTTAATTCCCAGACATCAAGATAGTGGGAAACGGTTTGACGAATCGTGCGAGAGGTGGATCGAACTAGCGATGGGCTTCCAGGCAGACCACGCCATCGGGGCCAACGGCCGCGTTGTGCCGCACACCAGCCGGTAAATCCAGACGATCACCTGGTCGCAAGATCGTCGGCTCATCTACGACAGGAAAGCCAAAGGTAATAGACCCGGCAACGACGTAGATAACTTTGTGGTAGTCGTGAACATGGGCATCGTAATAATCGCCCGGCTCGTTCGACCAACGATAAGGGACTAGCTGTTCTTCCAACAAAAGTTGACGAAGTTCTTCCTCGGTTGGTGGATATTGGTAGGGCCATTTTGCTATGTGAATGATATTGTCCAACATGTTTTCTGCCTCTTCGGAACCCCATAAAACTTCTGTCCGTCAATGCAGTGCATTATAACGCCTGCTTGATTGCCTGAGCAAACAAATTGGAGTGAATCCGGCGTTGCGGGATTTTTTTGTGGCGTTACAAACCCTTAAGCAAGTCCTTGCAAGTTAGAGCAAGAGGGGTTGCCGGGAGAATCGCATTATCCTCCACAGTCCTAAAGTGCCATGCAGCACGCTTATTGTTATAATCCCGCCGATATGGATACGAATCAGAAGCAAAAAAGTCAATTTTGGGTGGGCATGATGGTAAGCCTTATCTGTCTGGTTGCCATCTTCTTTTTTATTGAGCCGGCAGAAATTCTAGCGGCTCTGGAGACTGCGCGTTGGGGATATTTGGGGTTAACGGCCGTCGGCATCATCCTCTTCCTGCTCATCCGCGCCGTGCGCTGGCGTTTCATGCTCAACAACGACATCAGTCTGGCCAACACCTTCCATATCCAAAACATCGGCTATCTGGTTAACAATTTCCTGCCGCTGCGTCTGGGCGACGTGGCCCAGGCCGTTTTAATTGGCAGCGTGCCACCGGTGACGATTGCGCGCGGGTTATCGACCGTTGTCGTCACACGCATTTTAGACATGCTGTTCATGGTCATCTTGCTGCCGTTTACACTGGCCTCTGTGGACACATTGCCCGAACAGGTACAATCTACCGCCCTGGTCATTGGCATTCTAACCACGGCCGTCGTGGTCGTGCTGGTGATCGCCGCCAACCAACGGCCGTTAGCCCGCAAATGGGCCACGGCCGTCTTCTCATGGATCGCCCGCCTCAACCAATGGCTGGCCGCCCGCACGGCCCGTATTGCCTGGCTCAGCCGCGTATTTACGGCCGTTGGCCGCCTCAACGTCGCCGCCTGGGTCAACCGCGTCGACGATTTACTTGTCGGACTCAGCAGCCTGACCAGCCTCAAAAGCGGCTTTATCCTGCTGCTCACCACCATCCTCACC
>WBZM01002270.1_pt1 | contig 16734 bp, 13 predicted proteins | sample 5204271 | NCBI WGS metagenome assembly WBZM01 (sample SAMN12344346, study PRJNA552823) | activated sludge metagenome | biome: Activated sludge suspended growth; feature: Nitrification reactor; material: Wastewater; isolation source: activated sludge from nitrification reactor of wastewater...
GGCGGCACCGAGCACGCGGTCGAGGTGGTCGTTGCCGATGCGGTCGAGGCTCGGGCCGTAGTCTTCCTTCAGGATGCGCGTGAAGCCCTCGACGACGCGGATCGGCGCGCGCAGGTCGTGGGAGACCGTGTAGCCGAACGACTCGCGCTCGGCCTCCGCATCGGCCGGCGAGGGCAGCACGATCTCGTCGACCACGCGCAGCGTGCCCGAGTACCCGGCGAAACGACCGTCGCCGTCGCTCACCGGCATGCCGCGCAGCAGTGCGCGGCGCGCGGGCTGGTCCGGGGCGGGCGCGAAGCGGCCCTCGATGTCGTGCAGGGGCGCGCGTGCGGCGAGCGTCTGGCTCAAGGTCTCGGGCGCGGCTGCCACGATGCGCTCGGCCAGCGCCATGCCGAGGGTCGGCGGCGCGTCGATGTGTTCTCCTGCCGGCGGGCGCAGCATCACCAGGCGATGCTCCGCATCGGTGCGCCACTGCCACAGGTCGAGCAGGTCCTGCAGCCGGCGCAACTGCTCGCGTGCCTCGCGCAGCTCGTCGCGAGCCTGCGCCTGGCGACGTGCCAGGCCGTAAGCGAACCAGGCGCCGATCAGCAGCGAGGGCAGGACGATGGCCCAGGAGGTCAGCGCGGACATGCGAACGATTGTAAGGAGGGGCTTCGTGCCGCCCCCGTGACCGCTGGGTTCAAGTTCGGGGGCGGGCCGCCGATGACAGCCTGACTGTCGCGTGCTGCCCACGCGTGCGAACCGCTGCTCGACCCCGATGCTCTTCCGTCTGTCCCGCATCCTCTTCTGGGTGGCCGCCGCAGCCGCGATGGCGGCCCTCGCCGGGCCGGCGACGCTGGCCACGGCGCTGACCGCCCTGGCCGGCGCGGCCGTGCTGGCCGCCTACGCCGCGGCGCGGCTCGGGCTGGCGCGCGGCAGGCAGGCGCCCGACCCTTCGATCGATGCCGATGCGCCGACGCTGCTCGGTGCCGATGCGCTCGACGACATTCTGCTGCGCGTGGATCAGGCATTACAGGCCGCCGCGCCTGCGCTCGAAGCGGCGGCACTGGCTGCGGGCGCGGTGCTGCGCGCCGAGCTTGGCTGTCGAGAGACCACCGTGCACCGCGTGCGCGAACTCGTGCCGCCGTTCGTGGACCTCGTCACGCTCACGCCCGACGGGCAGGACGGCGTCGCACACCGCGTGCGGCTGGAGCGTACGCCGCTCGGTGTCGCGCTGCGTGATGCCCGGATCGTGCAGGGCGAGGGCGGTGCCTGGGCGCTGCCACTGCGCAACCGCGATGCCTGGTCTGCGCTGATCGAGCTCGGGCCGCCCGCGCTCCAGGCCGCACCGGGCGCGTTCGAGACCCTCTTCGACGCCGTCGTGCAGCGCGTCGAGCAGGCCGGCGCCATCGGCGGATCCCACTCGCTGTCTCGGGCAGGCCACTCCCGTGACATCCTCACGCCCACTCATGCCCCTTCCGCCCTGCTGCACGCCGGACAGGAGGAGGTTTGTCGCACACAATACCGCGAAACAGCTGCCATGCCGGACCCCTTGCCCGCCTGCGCCGTGCCCGACCTGCCGACCCGCCCGAACGCGCCCGCCGTCCTCGACGCGCAGGCCCTGGCCCGGCTGCGCGAACTCGATCCCAAGGGAGAGAACCAGCTGGTCGAGCGCGTGCTGCGCGCCTTCGAGACCTCGGTGGCGCGCCTGCTGCCGCAGCTCGAGATGGCCCGCGCCGGCGGCGACCGGGCCGGCGTGCGCCACGTGGCGCACACGCTCAAGTCCTCCTCCGCCAGCATCGGCGCGCTGGTCCTGTCGCAGCATTGCGCGGCGGTCGAGGCGCTGATCCGCGAGGAGCGCGCCGACGACCTCGAGCCGCCGCTGAACGCGCTGGTGTCCGAGCTGGCCTCGGTGCGCCTGGCGATCCACGCGATGCTCGACGCCGCGTGATGAACACGATGCGCTCGACCATGGACGACGACGACCTGCCCGGACAGCCCAAGGTGCTGCTCGTCGACGACGACGAGGTCAACCTGCTGCTGACCTCGATCGCGCTGCGCGAGCGCGGCTTCGACATCACCGAAGCCACGAGCGGCGAGCAGGCCATGCGCATCCTCACCGAGTGGCTGCCCGACGTGGTGGTGCTCGACGCGATGATGCCCGGCCTCGACGGCTTCGAGACCTGCCGCCAGCTGCGCCACCTGCCGGGCTTCGAATCGCTCCCGGTGCTGATGCTGACCGGCCTGGACGACGACGCCTCGATCACGCGCGCCTACGAGGCGGGCGCCACCGACTTCTTCGTCAAGTCCACGCAGTGGAGCCTGCTGGCCGGCCGGCTGCGCTACCTGCTGCGATCGGCGCGCACGCGCCTCGAGCTGGAGCGCAACAAGGCTCGCCTCGCGCGCGCCCAGGATCTCGCCCGCATGGGCAGCTTCGACTGGCGCCGTGGCGACGGCGGCCCGGTGTTCTCGGCCGAGGGGCTGCGCGTGTTCGGCCTGGCGCCCGACGAGCGCCTGCCGTTCCGTACGCTGCTGCGCATGCTGCCCGACGTCGAGCGCGACGGCCTCATCACGGTGCTGCACGAGGTCATCAAGCACAGCTCGGTGCTGGCGCGCGACGTGACCGTCACGCTGCTCGACGGCCGCCAGCGCATCGTGCACGCCGAGGCCGAGCCAGAGTTCAACGAGCACGGCAACCTGATCGGCTACACCGGCATCGTCCAGGACGTGACCGACCGCCGCGTCGCCGAGGACAAGATCAAGCACCTCGCGAACTTCGACGGCCTGACCGGGCTGCCGAACCGCCGCCAGCTGATCTGGCGCACCGAGCGCGCGCTCGAGCATGCGCGCCGCCTCGGGCACCAGGTGGCACTGCTGCTGATCGACCTCGACCGCTTCAAGAACATCAACGACACGCTCGGCCACAGCGCCGGCGACGAACTGCTGATGGAGGTGTCGCGCCGACTGCGCTCGTGCGTGCGCCACTCCGACCAGGTGATGGAGAGCTCGCTCGAGGCCATGGGCTCGCGTTCGCACCGCACGCTGGAAGCCGTGGGCCGGCTCGGCGGCGACGAGTTCGTCGCGCTGCTGCCGGAGGTCTCCGACGAGCGCGATGCGGAGCGCGTCGCCAAGCGCATCCTCGACCTGATGCGCGAGCCGTTCTTCCTCGGCGGCCAGGAATACTTCGTGACCGCCAGCGTCGGCATCGCGCTGTATCCGCGCGACGGCGCCAACATGGCCGACGTGCTGCGCAACGCCGACGTGGCGATGTACTCGGTCAAGTCCTCCGGCCGCAACGCCTCGGCGCTGTACAGCCCGGTGCTGGCCGGCAAGGGCCGCGAGAAGCTCGACCTCGAGACCGCGCTGCACAAGGCGCTGGAGCGCGAGGAGCTGGTGCTGCACTACCAGCCGCAGATCGACGTGCGCAGCGCGCGCATGGTGGGTGCCGAGGCGCTGATGCGCTGGCGCCGCAACGGCCAGCTGGTGCCGCCGGGCGAGTTCATCCCGCTGGCCGAGGAGACGGGCCTGATCAACCAGTTCTCCAAGTGGGCGATCGACGAGGCGGCCCGCCAGGCCCGCGTGTGGCAGGACAGCTTCGGCTTCTCCGACTCGATCGCGGTCAACCTGCCGAGCCGGCTGTTCGAGCGCACCGACCTGGTCGAGGACATCCACCGTGCCGTCAGCCGCCACGGCGTGCCGCACCACGCGATCCAGATCGAGATCACCGAGACCGGCATCATGTCCGAGGGGCACACGCCGGTGCTGCACCGCCTCAACGAGATGGGCGTGGAAATCGCGATCGACGACTTCGGCACCGGCTACTCGTCGCTGGCCTACCTCGCCACGCTGCCGATCTCGGAGCTGAAGATCGACATCAAGTTCGTGCGCGACCTCGGCCTCTCGCTGGCCAGCTACGCGATCGTCGGCGCCATCATCGCGCTGGCGCGCGCGCTCGGCCTGCGCGTGGTCGCCGAAGGCGTGGAGAGCCTGCGCCAGATGGAACTGCTGCACCGCGCCGGCTGCAGCGTGATGCAGGGCTACCTGTTCAGCCGCCCGCTGCCTGCCGAGGAAGTGGAGTCCTGGCTGCAGCAGACCGTGCTGCCGCGCAAGGCGCCGTGGATCGGCAAGGTCGGCGAGGCCGATGCGCTCGACGCGGCGCGCGGCGCCGACGTGCGCGGCTCGCGCTTCAAGCCGGCCGGCTGACCTTTCTCGCGAACGACCATGGACACTCCCCGCACCCCGGCTGCGCGCCCCGGTGCCGAGACGCTGCCGGCGCAAATCGCCAAGGCCGCGCTGCGGCGCCTCGTGCTCGACAAGCTGGCGCCCACCCCCGACAACTATGCGCGCGCCTATGCGCAGGAATCGGGCGAAGGCCCGGCCGGCGGCAACGACGGCGCGGCGCTCGCCGCGCTGATCGGCAAGCTGGTGCGCGGCGTCGAGCGCGGCGGGCGCCACTGGACCGCGGCACGCCGCAAGGATAGCCTGCAGCGCGTGCTCGAAGGCAGCCGCAGCGACGCCAAGCGCCTGCAGCAGCGGCTGACGCAACTCGCTGCGAGCTGGGACTCCGACACGCCGGATGGCGCCGTCGAGACCGAGCCGGCGCCGCTGGACGAACTCTCACCGGCGTCCGCCGAAGCCTCCGCACCGACCGCTCCGGCGGTGGTGGAGGCGCCGATCTCGCTGAACCTCGCCGACGAGCGCCCGTGGGGCCGCGTCGTCGACACGCTGGGCGACACCACGCGCCGCGCGCTGCCGATGCAGGACGACGCGGCCGCGCAACTCGCCGAGTCGCTCGGCACGCTGGTGCAGCGCGTCGGTCGCGAAGGCGCCTCGGTGCCGCTGGCCGACGAGCTGGAGGACGTCTGCCGCCGTGCCGGGATCGTGCTTCAGCACCGCCATCACCTTGTGGACCAGCTCGGCGCGCTGTGCCAGGAGCTGACCGCGAGCCTCACCGACCTCGCCGAGGACGACAGCTGGGCCAAGGGCCAGTGCGATGCGATGCGCGTCAAGCTCGACGAGGGCCTGACCGCGCGCGGCGTGAAGGCGGTGAGTGCGCTGCTGCGCGACACCCGCGAGCGCCAGGGCACGCTGCGCGCCGAGCGCGAGAAGGCGCGCGAGGCGCTCAAGACGCTGATCAACCGCATGCTCAGCGAGCTGGGCGAACTCGGCTCGCAGACCGGCCGCTTCCACGAGAGCGTGGGCCGCTACGCCGACGTGATCGAGAAGGCCGACTCGCTGGAGAGCCTGGCCGGCGTGGTGCGCGAGATGGTCGAGGAGACCCGCACCGTGCAGGCGCTGGTGCAGCAGACGCAGTCGCGCCTGCAGGAGGAGCATGCGCGCGCCAGCGAGCTGACCTCGCGCGTCAACGAGCTGGAGGGCGAGCTGCGCCGGCTCTCGAACGAAGTCTCGACCGACCAGCTCACCCAGATCGCCAACCGCCGCGGCCTGCTGCAGGCCTTCGACGCCGAGCGCGCGCGCGTCGAGCGAGAGGGGGCGGCGTTGGCCGTGGGCCTGCTCGACATCGACAACTTCAAGCGCCTCAACGACGAGCTCGGCCACGCCGCCGGCGACGAGGCGCTGCGCTCGCTCGCTGCGGTGGTGAGCAAGACACTGCGCCCCACCGACATGGTGGCGCGCTACGGCGGCGAGGAGTTCGTGGTGCTGCTGCCGGCCACGCCGGTGGACGAGGGCCAGCAGATCCTCACTCGACTGCAGCGCTCGCTCTCGGGCGGCCTGTTCATGCACGAGAACAAGCAGGTGTTCGTGACCTTCTCGGCCGGCGTCACCGCCTACCGCGTGGGAGAGGCCATTGAAGCGGCGCTGGAACGCGCCGATCAGGCGCTGTACGAGGCCAAGCGGACCGGCAAGAACCGCACCTGCATCGGCTGAGCCGCGCAGCGCGGCCCGTCGTGCTACTTCGAGAAGGTGTCCTTCAGCCCGGTGATCTTGTTGAGCACCGGCCGGTTGCCGCTGTGATCGACACGATCGGCGACGAAGTAGCCGTGGCGCTCGAACTGAACGCGCTGGTCCGCCGCCAGGCCGGCCAATGAAGGCTCGAGGTAGCCCGTCACCACGCGCTTGCTGGCCGGGTTCAGGCTGGCCTTGAAGTCCTTGCCGCCGGCATCCGGCTGCGGATCGGTGAAGAGCCGGTCGTACAGGCGCAGTTCGGCGCTCACCGCATCGTGCACGCCGACCCAGGTGATCGTGCCCTTGACCTTCACCTTGTCGGCGCCGGGCGTGCCGCTGCGCGTGTCGGGCACGATGGTGGCGAACACTTCGGTCACCTCGCCGGCGTCGTTCTTCGCGCAGCCGGTGCACTCGACCACCACGCCGTACTTCAGCCGCACCTTGTTGCCGGGGAAGAGACGGAAGAAGCCCTTGGGCGGCACCTCGGCGAAGTCGTCGCGCTCGATCCACAGCGCAGGCCCGAGGCCGAAGTGGCGCTCGCCGAGCTCGGGCCGCTGCGGGTGCGCAGGCGCCTGGCAGGGCTCGCTCGTGGCCGAGCCGAAGATCTCGCCCCAGTTCGTCAGCGTGAGCCTGAGGGGGGCGATCACCGCCATCGCACGCGGCGCCTTGCCTTCGAGGTCGTCGCGCAGCGCGATGTCGAGGCTGGCGTAGTCGGTCCAGCCGCCGGCCTTGCTGGTGCCGGCGCGCTCGCACATCAGGCGGATCGCCTCGGGCGTGTAGCCGCGCCGGCGCAGGCCGACGATGGTGGGCATGCGCGGGTCGTCCCAGCCGTCGACGATCCTCTCGTCGACCAACTGCTTGAGCTTGCGCTTGCTGGTGATCACGTAGGTGACGTTCAGGCGCGCGAACTCGTACTGGTGCGGCCGCGGCTGCGCCAGCAGGCCGAGCGTGCACAGCGTGTCGAGCAGCCAGTCGTAGAAGGGCCGCTGATCCTCGAACTCCAGCGTGCAGATGCTGTGGGTGACGCACTCCAGCGCATCCTCGATCGGGTGCGCGTAGGTGTACATGGGGTAGATGCACCAGCGGTTGCCGGTGTTGTGGTGTTCGGCGTGCTTGATGCGGTAGATGGCCGGGTCGCGCAGGTTGATGTTGGGCGAGGCCATGTCGATCTTGGCGCGCAGCACCATCGTGCCGTCGGCATGCTGGCCGTCGCGCATCTCTCGGAAGCGCGCCAGGTTCTCGGCCGGCGCACGGCTGCGGAACGGGCTGTCGGTGCCGGGCGTGGTGAAGTCGCCGCGGTTGGCGCGCATCTGCTCGGGCGTCTGCTCGTCGACGTAGGCGAGTCCTGCGTCGATCAGCGCCTCGGCGGCGCGGTACATGAAGTCGAAGTAGTGGCTGGCGTAGTAGAGGTGGTCGACGCCGCCGACCTTCCAGTCGAAGCCCAGCCACTTCACCGCGTCGAGGATGGAGTCGACGTACTCCTGCTCTTCCTTCTCCGGGTTGGTGTCGTCGAAGCGCATGTGGCAGATGCCGCCGTACTCAGCCGCCAGGCCGAAGTTCAGCGTGATGCTCTTCGCGTGCCCGATGTGCAGGTAACCGTTCGGCTCGGGCGGGAAGCGGGTGCGGATGCGCGCGGCGTCCAGCGGGGCGGCTGCGTGGTGGGCGGCGTCGCCCGGCGAGCCGGCGAAGCGCCGCTGCCCGTAGGTGCCCTGGTCCAGGTCGCGCTCGATGATCTGGCGCAGGAAGTTGCTTGCTTTGGGGCTGTCGTCGGCGGGCGCGGAACTCATGGAGTGATTCTATCGACGCGGTCTGATGCCACTCCCCCGTCGGAGGGAACGCCTCGCAACATGTCTTTACCTTGCGGCGTCAACGACGCCCCCCCGCCCGGCCGTTGTCGGCATCAGGTACGCACACCTTTTGCGTGCCGCCCAAGGAGAAATCGCATGAACAAGTCCCTGTTGGCCGCCGTCGCAACCGCCGCTTCGCTGCTGGCCGCCGGTTCCGCACAGGCTGGCGACGTCCACTGGTCGATCGGCATCAGCCTGCCGCCGGTCGCCACCGTGATTTCCAGCGCGCCCGCGCCCATCTACGCCCCGGCTCCCGTCTACGCGCCGGCACCGATCTACGCTCCGGCCCCGGTGGTCTATGCGCCGCCGCCCGTGGTCTACACGCCGGCGCCGCGCGTGGTCTACCCGGCCCCGGTGATCGTCAGCCGCCCGGTGCCGGTGGTCTACGGCCCGCCGCACCGCCACCATGGCTGGGGCGACCGTGACCGCGACGGCATCCCGAACCGCTACGACCGCTACGACAACCGTTACGACAACCGCGATTGGCGCGACCACGACCGCGACGGCATCCCGAACTGGCAGGACCGTCACGACAACCGCCGCGACTACCGCGACGAGCGCAAGTACCGTCACTGATCCCGGCCACCGGCGGCGCCTGCCGCCGGTCGTCCCCCCGAGGGGCGATGCGCAACGCGCCCGGTTCTCCTAGATTTCGACGCAGGGTCCGCCGTGGGCCCGGTCTCCTGGAGAGCCGCATGAAGCACTACGAGTCCTACGTGGCCGAAGCACAGGCCCGCCGCCGGCGCCAGCTCGCGCTGGGCGTGGTCGGCGCGGTGATGCTCGCCACTCTTGCCCTCACGGCCCTGACCGTGCTCGGTCCCAGCCGCCTTGCCTGAAGGCGGGGCTCACATCGGCTTGAAGCGGTGGGCGTAGAGCCGGCTGACCGTCAGCCGGTCACCGTGGCCGCGCAGCGTCAGCGTCACCTTGCCGGCCTCGTCGCGCAACGCCGTCGCGATCGCATCGCAGCGCACCACCGTGCCTCGATGCACCTGCCAGAACCGTTCCGGATCCAGCTGCGGCAGCAGCTCGCGCAGCGAGGTTCGGATCAGGTGCTCGCGCTCGGCGGTGATCACGCGCACGTACTTGTCGGCCGCCTCGAAGTAGATCACCTCGTTCACCGGCACCAGGTGCACAGCCGAGCCCTGGCCGGCCTGGATCACCGTCAGTCGTGCGGCGGGCGCAGCCGGCGCACCCAGCCCGGGCGAGCCGAGCAGGGCGCGCAGCTGGGCGAGTGCCGCCTCGGCACGGCCGTCAGCCGGTGACGCCCGGCGCTGCAAGGCGTCGCGCAGCCGCGCCACGGTTTGGGCCAGGCGCTCGGGCTGTACCGGCTTGAGCACGTAGTCGACTGCAGCGCGCTCGAAGGCCTGCAGCGCATACTGGTCGTAGGCCGTCACGAACACCAGCAGCGGCGGCGTGCGGTCTTCCGGCCACTCCTCGCCGATCGCCTCGGCCGCCTCCAGCCCGCTCATGCCGGGCATGCGGATGTCGAGGAAGACGATGTCGGGCTGCTGTGCCAGCGCCATCTCCACCGCAGCCGCGCCGTGCGGCGCGATGCCACCGACCTCGAGCTCGGGCCAGAGTCGAGCGAGTTCGGCGCGCAGGTGTTCGGCCAGCAGGGCTTCGTCTTCGGCGATCAGGGCGGTGGTCATGGCGTATAGGGCAATCTCACGGTGGCGAGGGTGCCGCCGTCGGCATCGGCCGCGGCTTCCAGGGTCAGCGAGGCCTGCGTGCCGTACAGCGTGGCCAGGCGCTCTCGCACCTGCTGCAGTCCGAAGCGCGTGCCGTCGCCGCACGGTGCCGCGAGTCCGACGCCGGTGTCTCGCACTTGCAGCACCAGCGCATCGCCATCGCGCGCCGCGGTGATGGCGATGCGGCCGCCGTCGACCTTGGGCTCCAGCCCGTGGCGGATGGCGTTCTCCACCAGCGGCTGCAGCAGCAGCGGCGGCACCGGCGCAGCGGCGACGGCGTCGGGTAGTTCGAAGCGGGTCTGCAGGCGAGATCCCATGCGCACCTGCATCAGCGCAAGGTAGTCGGCCAGCCGCGAGTACTCGGCCGACAGCGCATGCCGGCCAACGCGCGAGGCGGCCAGCGTGGCGCGCAGGAAGGCAATGAGCTGGTCGAGCATGGCCTGGGCGCGTGCCGGGTCCAACCCGATCAGCACGCGCAGGTTGGCCAGCGTGTTGAAGAGCATGTGCGGCTCGAGCTGCGTCTCGAGCAGCCGCAGCTGGGCCTCGGCGGCCTGGCGCTGCGCCTGCAGCGCACGGGCCTCGACCGCCGCCAGGCGACCGCGGGTGTAGAAGATCCAGGTGGCGATCACGCCCGGCACCATCGAGAGCAGCAGCTGCGTCAGCAGGCGCTGCGAGCCGCCGAACAGCACGCCCGGCACGTCCTGGCCGGTGATCAGTCCGCCGATGGTGGCGCCGAATGCAAAGCCGAGCACCGTGCCGATGACCACCACGGCGGCCATCCAGGGCCAGCCGGGCCAGTCGGGGTCGGCTTCGGGCCGGCCGCGGTTGATCCAGCGTGCGGCCAGCAGGCGTCCGCCGTCGATGAAGAACCAGCAGCCGAAGGTGATCGGCAGCGCGTAGGCCATCGAAACACCCATCTGGTGAGGCGCCGCCATCGTGAAGATCAGCGCGATCACCGTGCCGATCGCCATCACCCGCATGCCGCGGGCGACGAAGCCGCGCTTGGGGGGCGGGGGTGGGAGCGGGGCAAGCGAGTCCATGGCCGGGATTGTGCGGCGTGCACCGCGCCCCAGGCGATCCGATGCGACGAGCCGGCCGCCCGCGGCGCCAATCGCGTGCCGCGCGGCGCCAGCGGCCCGGCGCCGCGCCTCAGCCGCCGGTCAACTGGGCGCGGATCGCCTCGACGCGCGCGCGGTTGGCGCCCTGGTCATGGCGACGCAGGCGCGACGACGAGCGCACGTGCACGACGCCGGCGCGCGGGTCGAACCAGAATTCGCAGTCGTCCACTCTGCGCAGCCAGCGGCTGGCGAACTGGACGTAGAGGTAGCCGGGGTCGCGGCGCACCACGCGGGCGTCGGGCAGGCCCTCGACGATTCGGCGCAGGCGCTCCAGCGTGCGCGGGCCGCTGTCGATCACCGCGAAGGGCTCGATCGCCGCGTAGGCGCGCTGCGGATGGTCGGGGTAGAGGCCGGCCTGGCTGCTGACGCTGGTGGGTGTCATCGCCGGCGGCTTGAGGCGGCCGTCGCGCGTGCCCAGGTCGGGCGGCATGCGGCCGGCGAACAGGCCGAACTGCGCACCGAGCGACACGCCCACGGCCAGCAGCAGAATCAGGAGGAAGAAGGTCTGGAACACGACGGAACAGCGGGGCGCCGATGCGGCAGGGCGGATTGTGGGGGGTCCGCGCCCGGTGCCGGCTTGACCCGGGTGTGGCTGGCCTATAGTGCGCGCACTTCCGCTTCTGCGCTGCCGAACGCCGATGCCCCGAACGCTGCATGCCCGCGGCCTCGTGCCGATCGCCGGGCTGCTGGCCGCCCTGCTGGGCGCCTGCGCCACCGTGCCGCCGCCCGCCGCGCCGCCGCGAGCCGCGCCCGTGACCTCGTCGACGGTGGCCGTGGCGCCGCCGGTAGCCCCGGCCGCACCGACCCCATCGTCGGCCACACCACCGACCGCGCGCCCGGCACTGGAGCCGGCTGCGCCTTACGCCGCGGCGGTGATGGCACGCTTCCCCGACCCGCCCGGGCGCCTGCCGACGCCGGCCTTCGACAACGGCCGCACGGCGTTCACCAGTCAGACCGAACTGCAGGCCGCACTGCGCGCCCTCGTGCAGGAGACCAAGGCGCCGGGCGTGCGCGTGCAGCTGCTGGTGGCGGGGGTGTCGCAGAAGGGCGTGCCGATCGAAGGCCTGCTGCTCTCCCGACAGGCCGATCTCGCACCCGCCGCGCTGCGGGCCGCGGGCCGCACGACGGTGCTGCTGATCGGCCAGCAGCACGGCGACGAGCCCGCCGGTGCCGAGGCGCTGCTGGTGGTCGCGCGGGCGCTCGCGCAGGGTGCGCTGGCACCGCTGCTCGACAGGCTCGACGTGATCGTGCTGCCGCGCGCCAACCCCGACGGTGCGGCCGCCGGCCAGCGCGCCACCGCCAGCGGCATCGACATGAACCGCGACCACCTGCTGCTGCGCACGCCCGAGGCCCAGGCGCTGGCCGGGCTGATGCGCGACTACGCGCCTGCGGTCATCGCCGATGCGCACGAGTACGCCGCGGTGAAGCCCTACCTCGACAAGTTCGGCGGCGTGGCGCGCGCCGACGCGCTGCTGCAGTACGCGATGGCGCCCAACGTGCACGAGTTCGTCAGCCGCGCCGCCGACGAGTGGTTCCGCCGCCCGCTGATCGAGCGCCTCGAGCGCGAGGGCCTGACGAGCGACTGGTACCACACCCTCCCCAACTCGCCGCAGGAGCGCAAGGTGTCGATGGGTGCGCCGCGGCCCGAGATGGGCCGCAATGCCGGCGGGCTGCGCCATGCGGTGAGCTTGCTCGTCGAGACGCGTGGCAGCGATCTCGGCCGCACCCACTTCGCGCGACGCGTGCACACGCAGGTGCTGGCGATGGAGAGCATCCTCGGCAGTGCCGCGCTGCGCGCCGACGACCTGGTCAAGCTGCGCCGCTTCGTCGAGACCGAGACGGTGGCGCAGGCCTGCAGCGGCGAGACCGTCGTCGAGGCGGGCACCACGCCGAGCGAGTACGTGCTGCGGCTCGTCGACCCGTCCAGTGGCGCCGATCTGCCGGTGACGGTCGCCTGGGAGTCCTCGCTGCAACTGCAGACGCTGCGCGCCCGCGCACGGCCGTGCGGCTACTGGCTGGCGGCGGGAGAGCGCGAGGCGGCGCTGCGCCTGCGCGGCCTGGGCCTGACCGTGCAGCGCATCGACGAGAAGGGCGTGGTGCGCGGCGAGAGTTATCGCGAGCTGTCGCGCTCGGCGCTGGCCGACAGCCCCGGCGCGCTGCTGCCGCAGGTCGAGACCGTGCCCGCGTTGCTGGACGTGGTGCCGGGCAGCTGGTACGTGCCGCTGGACCAGCCATTGGCTGGGCTGGCGATCGCGGCGCTGGAGCCCGACACGCCGGGCAGCTACGTCACGCAGGGTGCGATCGGCAGTGGCGTGGCCGGCGTGGCGCGCGTGCTGGCGCGGCCCGGCTTCCGCCTCAGCACGCTGCCCTGACCGCGTGCCGTGCGGCTCAGCGCCGCCGCGAGCCTCCGCCGAGGATGCCGCCGAGCACGCCGCGGATGATCTCGCGGCCCACTGCCGAGCCCACGCTGCGCATCGCCGACTTGGCGGCCGCCTCGGCCAGGCCCTCGCGCTTGCCGCCGCGCGGGCCGGTGGAGCCGAACAGCACGTCCTTCAGGCCGTCGAGCATGCCGCCGCCGGCCTGCGCGGGCGGCTGCTGGCCGGGCAGCGGCTTGCTGCCCTTCACCGCGGCATCGGCTTCCTCGGCCAGGCCACGTGCGTTCTCGGCGCTCTGCGCCGCGCGGCCCTTGAGCTTCTCGTAGGCCGACTCGCGGTCGACCGCCTTTTCGTAGACGCCTGCCACCAGCGAACCGGCGATCAGCGCCTTGCGCTGCTCCGGCGTGATCGGGCCGATCTGGCTGCCCGGCGGGATCACGAACACCCGCTCGGTGACGCTCGGCCGGCCCTTCTCGTCGAGGAAGCTGATCAGCGCCTCGCCCACCGCGAGCTCGCCGATGGCGGTCTCGATGTCCAGCTTGGGGTTGGCGCGCATCGTGGTGGCCGCCGCCTTGACGGCCTTCTGGTCGCGCGGCGTGAAGGCGCGCAGCGCGTGCTGCACGCGGTTGCCGAGCTGGGCCAGCACGGTATCGGGGATGTCCAGCGGGTTCTGCGTCACGAAGTACACGCCCACGCCCTTGGAGCGCACCAGGCGCACCACCAGCTCGATGCGCTGCACCAGCGCCGGCGGCGCGTCCTTGAACAGCAGGTGCGCCTCGTCGAAGAAGAACACCAGCTTGGGCTTGTCGAGGTCACCCACCTCGGGCAACTGCTCGAACAGCTCGGAGAGCATCCACAGCAGGAAGGTCGCGTACAGCTGCGGCGCGTTCATCAGCTTGTCGGCGGTCAGGATGTTGACCACGCCCATGCCGCGCTCGGACTGCATGAAATCCTGGATGTTGAGCATCGGCTCGCCGAAGAACTTGTCGCCACCTTGTTCGTCAATTTGCAGAAGGCCGCGCTGGATCGCGCCGACGCTGGCCGCGCTGACGTTGCCGTACTCGGTCTGGAACTGGCTCGCGTTGTCGGCCACGTACTGCAGCATCGCCCGCAGGTCCTTCAGGTCGAGCAGCGCGAGGCCGTGGTCGTCGGCGATCTTGAACACCAGCGTCAGCACGCCCTGCTGGGTCTCATTGAGCGCCAGCATGCGCGAGAGCAGCAGCGGACCCATGTCCGACACGGTGGCGCGCACCGGGTGGCCCTGCTCGCCGAACACGTCCCACAGCGTGGCGGGGCACACCAGCGGCTGCGGCTCGGGCAGACCGCGCTCCTTCAGGATGCCGGCCAGCTTGGGCGAGAGCGAGCCCTTCTGCGTGATGCCGGTCAAGTCGCCCTTGACGTCGGCCATGAACACCGGCACGCCGATCTTCGAGAAGTTCTCGGCCAGCGTCTGCAGCGTGATCGTCTTGCCGGTGCCGGTGGCGCCGGTGATCAGGCCGTGGCGGTTTGCCAGGGCCGGCAGCAGGTGGCATTCGACGTCGCCGTGCTTGGCAACCAGGATCGGGTCGGGCATCGCGGACTCCTGAAGACGGGGGGCCGTGGGGCGGCACGTAAAATCGCAGTCTAGCCAACTACAGCAGGCGGCCACCGATCGAAGTGGCGCCGAACCCGAGGAGCCTATGGCCGGTCATTCCAAGTGGGCCAACATCCAGCATCGCAAGGGCCGCCAGGACGAGAAGCGCGGCAAGATCTGGACGCGCATCATCCGTGAAATCATGGTCGCGGCCCGCCAGGGCGGCGGCGACGTCAACATGAACCCGCGCCTGCGGCTGGCCATCGACAAGGCCAAGGCCGCCAACATGCCGGCCGACACGATCAAGAAGAACGTCGACAAGGCCACCGGCAACCTCGAGGGCGTGAGCTACGAGGAGATCCGCTACGAGGGCTACGGCATCGGCGGCGCGGCGATCATCGTCGACTGCATGACCGACAACCGCGTGCGCACCGTGGCCGAGGTGCGCCACGCCTTCAGCAAGTACGGCGGCAACCTCGGTACGGAAGGCTCGGTGGCGTTCCAGTTCAAGCACTGCGGCCAGTTCGTGTTCGCACCCGGCACCAGCGAGGACAAGGTGATGGAGGTTGCGCTCGAGGCCGGTGCGGAAGACGTGGTCACCGGCGAGGACGGCTCGATCGAGGTGCTGTGCGCTCCGCCCGACTTCGAGGCGGTCAAGAATGCGCTCGAGGCTGCCGGCCTGAAGCCCGAGATCGCCGAAGTGACGATGCGCGCCGAGAACACCATCGCGCTGGCCGGCGAGGACGCGCAGCGCATGCAGAAGCTGCTCGACGTCATCGAGGATCTCGACGACGTGCAGGACGTCTATCACAACGCCGAGCTGGAAGGCTGAACCGGATGAAGGTCCTCGTGATCGGCAATGGCGGGCGCGAGCACGCGCTGGCCTGGAAGCTCGTGCAGTCGCCCAAGGTGCAGACGGTCTACGTCGCGCCGGGCAACGGCGGCACCGCGCTCGACAAGCGCCTGCACAACCTCGCCATCACCGACCATGCGGCGCTGGCCGACTTCGCGGTGGCCGAGAAGATCGCGCTGACGGTGGTCGGCCCCGAGGCGCCGCTGGCCGGCGGCGTGGTCGATACCTTCCGCGCGCGCGGCCTGCGCATCTTCGGGCCGACCAAGGCGGCGGCCCAGCTGGAGAGCTCCAAGGCGTTCGCCAAGGAATTCATGAAGCGCCACGGCATCCCGACCGCGGCCTACGAGACCTTCGCCGACGCTGCCGCCGCGCATGCCTACGTGAGCGGCCGCGGCGCGCCCATCGTCATCAAGGCCGACGGCCTGGCGGCCGGCAAGGGCGTGGTGGTGGCGATGACGCTCGACGAGGCGCACCAGGCGATCGACTGGATGCTCACCGGCAACAGCGGCGACAACAAGCTCGGCGTGCAGCACAACCAGGGCGGCGCACGGGTGGTGATCGAGGACTTCCTCGAGGGCGAGGAGGCCAGCTTCATTGTCGTCAGCGACGGCAGGAACGTCGTGCCGCTGGCCACCAGCCAGGACCACAAGCGCCTGCAGGACCACGACCAAGGCCCCAACACCGGCGGCATGGGCGCCTACTCGCCGGCGCCGGTGGTCACGCCCAACGTGCATGCGCGGGCGATGCACGAGATCATCGGGCCGACGCTGGCCGGCATGGCCGCCGACGGCATGCCCTTCACCGGCTTCCTGTATGCCGGCCTGATGATCGACGCACAGGGCCAGCCGCGCACGGTGGAATTCAACTGCCGCATGGGCGACCCCGAGACGCAGCCGATCATGATGCGGCTGAAGACCGACCTGTTCGACGTGCTGATGCACGCCACCGACGGCACCCTCGACAAGGTCGAGCTCGAGTGGGACCGCCGTACCGCGCTCGGCGTGGTGATGGCCGCGCACGGCTACCCGCTGACGCCGCGCAAGGGCGACGCGATCACCGGCATCCCGCCCGAGGCCGCTGACGCGATGGTCTTCCACGCCGGTACCACGCTGGCCGACGGCACGCTGAGCGTCAACGGCGGCCGCGTGCTGTGCGTGACGGCGCTGGGCGATTCGGTCAAGCAGGCGCAGACGCGGGCCTACGAGATGCTCAAGCCGATCCATTTCGACGGCGCGCAGTACCGCAGTGACATCGGTCATCGCGCCATCAAGCGCTGACGCGGTGGCGCCGGCGATGCCGCTCGAGCTGCTCGAGCGGCCGGTGCAGTTGCGCGGCAGCGCGCTGGCGCGCGGCGTGTTGCGCCTGGCCGGCTGGCGCGTCGTGTTCGACGGCCT
>WBZM01002272.1_pt1 | contig 16726 bp, 13 predicted proteins | sample 5204271 | NCBI WGS metagenome assembly WBZM01 (sample SAMN12344346, study PRJNA552823) | activated sludge metagenome | biome: Activated sludge suspended growth; feature: Nitrification reactor; material: Wastewater; isolation source: activated sludge from nitrification reactor of wastewater...
GAAGCTGTTCATCACGGGCGGCGCCGGGTTCATCGGTTCGAACTTCGCGCGCCACATCCTCACCAACACCGACGACTCGGTGGTGGTCTTCGACGCCCTCACCTATGCCGGAAACCGCGAGAACCTCACCGATCTCGAGGACGACCCACGGTTCTCGTTCGTTCACGGCAACATCTGCGACCGCGACGCCGTCCGTGCTGCCATGGAAGGGTGCGATCAGGTTGTGCACTTCGCGGCCGAGAGTCACGTCGATCGTTCGCTCCTCGACCCCGACGTCTTCGTCCGCACCAACTGCGACGGCACCAACGTCATGTGCGACATCGCCACCCAGATCGGCGTCGACCGCTTCCTCCACATCTCCACCGACGAGGTGTACGGCTCCATCGAGGAGGGCAGCTTCGTCGAGACCGACGCGTTGCACCCGCGCTCGCCGTACTCGTCGGCGAAAGCAGGGTCCGACCTGATCGCCATGTCGTACCACGAGACCTACGACCTCCCCGTGGTCATCACCCGGTCGTCCAACCAGTTCGGGCCGTACCAGTTCCCCGAGAAGCTGATCCCGTTCTTCGTCACGACGCTGCTCGAAGGCGGCAAGGTGCCGCTCTACGGCGACGGTCTCAACGTCCGCGACTGGTTGTTCGTGCTGGACAACTGCACCGGCGTCCAGACCGTGCTGCGCGACGGCAAGGTCGGCGAGGTGTACAACATCGGCGCCGGCAACGAGAAGACCAACCGTGAGATCACCGACACGATCCTTGCCGCCCTCGGCAAGGACGAGTCGAGCGTCGAGTACGTCGAGGATCGCAAGGGCCACGATCGCCGCTACTCGATCGCCACCGACAAGAGCGCAGCCCTCGGCTGGGCGCCGAGCCGAACCTTCGAGCAAGCGATCGACGACACGATCAAGTGGTACGTCGACCACCGCGACTGGTGGGCACCGCTCCGCGAGCGGGTCAAGAACCGCTGATCATGCGAATCCTGATCACCGGCGCCAACGGTCAGCTGGGCACCGAGCTCCAGCTGGCCCTCGCTGACGGCCACCACGAGGTCCTCGGCGTCGACCTGGATACGTGCGACATCACCGATCGCGACCAGATCCTCAGCGCGATCACCGGGTGGTCACCCGACCTGATCCTCCACGGCGCTGCGTTCACGGCCGTCGACCTGTGCGAGGCGCAGCCCGACACCGCGTACGCCGTCACCTCGCTGGCCACTCGGTTCCTCGCCGACGGCGCCCGTCGCGTCGGTGCGCACGTCGTCTACGTGTCCACCGACTACGTGTTCGACGGCACGAAGATCGGCCCGTACGTCGAGTGGGACACGCCGGCTCCCACGTCCGTGTATGGGAGCTCCAAGCTGGGTGGCGAGCTCGAGATCGACCCGTCGTGGACGATCGCCCGCACGTCGTGGGTCTGCAGCGCCCATGGCAACAACATGGTCAAGACCGTGTTGAAGGTCGCCGCCGAGCGTGACGAGCTCACGTTCGTCAGCGACCAGGTGGGCCACCCGACGTTCGCATCCGACCTCGCTGCGAAGCTCATCCAGCTGGGGGTGGCCCGGGTGCCGGGCGTCCATCACGTCACCAACCAGGGTGCGGTCAGCTGGTACGAGTTCGTGCAGGACATCCTCGAGGCCGGTGGGCATTCGCGCAACAAGGTGAAGCCCATCTCGACCGACACGTTCCTCGCCGGGCGTCCCGCCGATGCGCCGCCGATGGCGACGCGCCCGGCCAACTCGGTGCTCGACAACTTCGCGCTCCGTGCCAGTGGCCTGGGTGAGCTCCGTGACTTCCGTGAGCCGCTCGCCGAAGTGGTGGCACAGCTGCGAGCCGAGTGACGAGCTCCGGAGGGGTCCGGCGAGGGGTGGCGGTCGTCAGCTGACGAACGGTCAGCGACTAGTGTCATCTGCCATGACGACCCCTTCCCGAGACTCGGTGATCGCTGCGAACATCGAGGTGCACACCGTCCTGGCCCACCAGTACAACGAAGACGAGCCCCATTTCCGCCCCGAGAACCTGGCCAAGGTCAAGGGCCGGTTGCAGGAGCTCGCTACCTCCGTCGGTGGCGGTCGGCTCCTCGATATCGGGTGCGGTACCGGCTTCGTGCTCGCGCTCGCCGTCGACTTCTTCGACGAGCTGCAGGGCGTCGACGCCACGCAGGCCATGCTCGATCGCGTCGACACCTCGAGTGGCAAGGTCCACGTCCAGCAGGGCCTCGCCGAAGAGGTCCCGTTCGAGGACGCCTCCTTCGACGCCGTCACCGCCTACTCCTTCCTGCACCACCTGCTCGACCACAAGCCGGCCTTCGCCGAGGCGTACCGCGTGCTCCGGCCCGGCGGTCGGTTCTACATCGATCTCGAGCCCAACCGCCGCTTCTGGGCGGCGATCCGCCGTGCGTCGGACATGAGCCAGACCGGCGTCGAACTCGACCCGCTGGTGCAGCGTGAGGTCGGCGAACTCCTGAGCATCGAGGACGAGATGCAGGAGGCCCACGGCATCGATCCCGAGATCTTCCGGAACGCCGAGTTCACGAAGTCGATCCTCGACGGTTTCGACCCGAGCGAGTTCCAGAGCGATCTCGAGGCGGCCGGCTTCGTCGACGTCGAGGTGCAGCTGGACTGGTTCCTCGGTCAGGCCGCGATCATGCACGGCACCTCCTTCGAGGCCGCTCAGGGAATGGACGATCACCTGCGTCGGCTCCTCCCGACCACCGATCACCTGTTCAAGTACCTGAGGGCGACCGCGACCAAGCGATGACCGGATCCGCCGTCCCGGAGCTGGCGATCGACGGGTTCGCGATCATTCCCTCGGTGATCGGCGCGGCCGACGTCGAGCGGTTGCGCAAACGCCTCCAGGTCCTCATCGACGAGGATCTCGAGAACGACGACCCCCGGCGCGCCCAGGACCGCTGGATGGTCCTCAACGTCATGCTCCGCGACCCCGAGTTCATGGAGTTGCTCGTCAACCCTGCGCTCCGTTCGGCGGTCGACGCCGTGTTGGGTGACACGAGCATCCTCTACGCGTTCGTCACGTCGTCGATGCCGCCGACGGGCACCAACTACTCCCATCGGGTGCACGTCGACTCCCAGCGGGTCATCCCCGGGTATCCCACGAACCTCGGCGTCATCGTCGCGTTCGACGACTTCACCGATGACAACGGCGCGACGTACTTCCTGCCGGGCTCGTTCGCGAGCGAGCGTGTGCCGACGGACGAGGAGTTCATGGCGAACGCGGTGCGGGCGTACCCCCGCGCCGGTGACGCCATCATCTTCAACGCCCGCACCTGGCACCTCGGCGGGAACAACGTCACCGGGTCGCCGCGCCACGCCGTCACGATGAACTACGTCCGCTCGTACATGCGGCAACACTTCGACTTCCCGCGAATGATCGACCCGGCCGACGCAGCGACGATGTCGCCCGAGTTGCGTCGGGTGCTCGGATACAACGTCCGCGTCCCGACGTCGCTCGAGGAGTACTACGTGGACCCTGCCGACCGGCTGTACCTGCCCGGCCAGGGTTGACGCCGTGTCCGATCCCGCCAGCCTGCACGTTCCGTTCAACCGGCCGACCGTCGCGCCCGACCAGCTGGCGTACGTCACCGAATCCTTCTCGTCGCCCAAGATCTCGGGCGACGGCCCGTTCACCCAGCGAGCCGTCCGAGCGTTCCGCGAGCACCTCGACACCGACCGTGTCCTCCTCACCCCGTCGTGCACTGCTGCCCTCGAGATGAGTGGGCTGCTGCTGAATGTCGGCCCGGGCGACGAGGTCATCGTGCCGTCCTTCACGTTCGTGTCGAGTGCGAACGCGTATGCGCTCCTCGGCGCCCGCCTGGTGTTCGCCGACGTCGACCCGGTCGACTTCAACATCGACCCCGACCACGTGCGCTCGCTCATGACCGAGCGCACCAAGGTCGTGGTCGCGGTGCACTACGGCGGGGTCGCCGCCGACGTCGAGCGCCTGTCGGCGATCTGTGCCGAGTTCGGTGCTGCGCTCGTCGAGGACGCGGCGCACGGCATGTTCGCCCGCCACGACGGTGTGCCGCTCGGCCGCTTCGGCGCCCTGGCCACGTTCAGCTTCCACGAAACGAAGAACGTGTCGTGCGGCGAGGGCGGCGCGCTCGTCGTCAACGATGACGCCCTCTGGGACCGAGCGCGGATCGTGCGCGAGAAGGGCACCGACCGCAGCCGGTTCCTCGACGGCCTCGTCGACAAGTACACGTGGGTGGACCGGGGGTCGAGCTACCTGCTCGCCGACCCGCTCGCAGCGGTCCTCCTCGCCCAGGTCGAGTTCGCTGCGGAGATCCAGCGGCGACGCCGCCATGCGGTCCAGCGCTTCCACGACGAGTTGTCGACGTGGGCCGCGGCGAACGGCGCCCGCATGCCTCCGAGGTCGGCGACACCCGACAGCGAAGCCGCGCACCTGTTCCCGCTCCTGTTGCCGGATCGCTCCGATCGCGATCGGTTCCTGAAGCACACCGGCAGTTGCGGCGTGTCGAGCGTGTTCCACTACCTGCCGCTGCACGATTCGCCGTTCGGCGCCCGATTCGACGGCGCCGAGTGCCCCGTCACGACCGACGTCAGTGCCCGGCTGGCCCGCCTCCCGTTGTTCTCCGACATCGGGGACGACGAGATCGATCGGGTCGTCGAGGCCGTGACCTCCTTCGAGGCCCACGGGTGAACGCGTCCGTTTCGGTCGTGGCCCCCGTGTACAACAACTCCTCGTCGATCGAGGAGTTGGTGCGGCGGGTGCTGGCGGTCTTCGACGACGTCGGGCTGGACGGCGAGTTCGTCCTGGTCGACGACGGCAGCGCCGACGAGTCATGGGCGCTGATCAGCGCCGCACAGGCTGCCGATCCGCGCGTGGTCGGGGTCCGGCTGTCGCGTAACTTCGGCCAGCACCCGGCGATCGCTGCCGGCTTCGAACACGCCCGGGGCGATCACATCGTCCTGATGGACGCCGATCTCCAGGATGTTCCCGAGGAGATCCCTCGTCTCCTTCAGCCGTTCGACGACGACCCGGACGTGGACGTGGTGTTCACGACGTTCGTGGCCCGAGACGGCCAGGTGCGGGAGCGCTGGACCTCCAGGGTCTTCCACCGGGTGTTCTCGGCGATGGCGGGCCTCGACCTCCCCCGCAACCTCGGAACGTTCCGGGCGCTGACCGCCGACTACCGCGACGCCGTGCTGTCCTACCCGGAGTACTCGGCGGTGTACGGCCCGCTGATGGCACAGATGGGGTTCTCCCAGGCATGGGTGGAGGTGCCCCGCGACGCATCGAGTCGAGGAGAATCCAGCTACTCGTTCCGTCGGCGACTGACGCTGGCCATCAACACGATCGTGGCGTACGCCGATCTTCCCTACCGCCTCCTCACGTGGGGCGGCAGCCTGCTGATGTCGGCGACGTTCCTCTACCTGGCCGCCGTGGTGCTGCAGTACCTGTTGTCCGACAGTTCCCTCCCGAGTGGCTTCACCCTCGTCCTTACGACACAGGTGTTCCTGTCCGGTTCGATCCTCCTCGGGCTCGGCATCGTCGGGGGCTACGTGCACCGGGTGTTCCGGGAAGTGCTCCGCCGTCCCCGGTTCCACGTCGCACGGCGCATCGGAACGGGACTGGAGGAGGCAGCGTGAGCCGAGTCGCGATCCTGCAGTCCAACTACATCCCGTGGCGCGGCTACTTCGACCTGGTGGCGAAGGTCGACGAGTTCGTCATCTACGACTCGTGCCAGTACACCGTCAACGACTGGCGCAACCGGAACCAGCTCAAGACCCGTCAGGGCCTGACGTGGCTGACGATCCCCGTGCTCACCAAGGGGCGGACGGGCCAGCTCATCGACGAGGCGGAGTTCGATGGGTTCGGCTGGGCGTCCAAGCACCGCAAGTCGATCGAGCAGGCCATGGGAAAGGCGCCGCACTACGACACGGTTGCGCCGATCCTCGAGGCAGCACTCGGGACCGCCCCGCCCACGAACCGTCTCCACGACGTCAACGTCGCGCTCATCGGTTCCATCGCCACGGCCCTCGGGTTGTCGACCCGTATCACGATCGACCGGTCCTACGGCGACCTCGAGGGCGACGCGAGCGAGCGCGTCGCCGAGTTGGCTGCCCGTGCCGGCGCGACGAGCTATGTCACCGGACCGAGGGGCCTCGACTATCTCGACGCCACCCCGTTCGCCACGCGCGGCATTGCGCTCGAGGTGGTCGACTACTCGACGCTCGGCCCGTACCCGCAACTGTTCGACGGGTTCGAGTCCGCCGTCACGGTGCTCGACCTCCTCGCCAATTGCGGTCCCGACGCTGCGAGCCACCTCACGTCCACGCTCCGAACGGTGACGTCGATCGACGGCGAACTGTCGATCGGCGATCCGGTCGCCTCGGGCTCGGAGGCCTGACCATGGCCGAGCCGTCGATCGTGCTGCGCGCCGTGGAGGAGTCGGATCTCGAGTTCACCCGGGCCACCCGGAGCGATCCCCAGGTCAGCTCGCTGGCGCTCGGTCGGAGGTTTCCGATCACCGAGGTCGGCGAACGCCACTGGTTCGAGCGGCTCGGCACGGGTGCCTTTCCGACCGAAGCGACCTTCATCGTCGCCGACGAAGCGACCGGCTCCCCGCTTGGCCTCGTCGCGCTCAACGACATCGACTGGGTCAACCGCACCTCGTGGTTCGGTATCTGGATCGCGCCCGGCCACCAGGGTCGGGGCATCGGCGGCGCCGCCACCCGCTTGGCCGTCGAGTACGCACGGGATCGCCTCGGTCTCCGGCGCGTCAAGCTGCTGGTGCTCGCCGACCACGACGCCGCGATCGCGGTCTACCGGCGCGTCGGCTTCGTCGACGAGGGTCGCCTGGTGGGGGAGATTCTCGACGAGGGGACGCCGCGGGACCTCCTCCTCCTGGCGCTGCGGTACGACGGCGGCGACGAGTGACGGTGGAGGTCGAACGGGCGGCACCCGAGGTCGTGGTCCTCGACGAGCCCGGCACATCGTCGTCCGACCCGTCGTCGCCCGATCCGTCGTCGCCTGACGAGCCCCGATCGCCACGGCCCAACGACCGGCAGGCTCGCTGGTGGGAGCGCGTCGTGCCGGGGCTCCTCGTGTTCCTCACCCCCGTGGCCGTCCTCATGGCGACGGGTACCCAGCTGTCGTGGCTCGACAACACGATCGACCCCTTCATCTACGTCGGGACCACCGAGCGGCTCGGCGACTACCTCGCGCGCTGGCCGGAGACGTACTACCCCTACCGTTTCGGCTACATCCTGCCGGCTCAGCTGACGGACTGGCTGTTCGGCGACATCGGCGGTTACGTCGTCCTGCGGATGGCGTTTCTCGGCCTTATCGGCCTGCTCGTCTGGCCGCGCCGGGGCCGATGGAGCGGCCGTCAGCTCGCGATCGCCGCCATGGGCGCCGCGATCTACGCCTTGTCCCCATTGGTGCAACGGGCGGCGTTCACGGGCTACACCCCGACCGGCACGGCTTTCTTCGTCGTCTCGATCGCCCTGATCGTCCCGACGCTCGACCGCCGGGACATGGCCGTGTGGCGCTTCGTCGCCGCCGGCGCCACCTCGGGCCTCGCGTGGAACTCCCATCCGACCGTCCTTCCCGTCGCCATCGTGTGCACGACGGTCCTGCTGGTCGACCAACTCGTCGAGGGCCGCGGTCGGAACCTCGTCGCCGCGATCGTGCGAGGTCTGGCCTGGCTGCTCGGCATGGGCGTGGTGATCGGTGCCGCGTGGGCCTACCTCGGGACGCGGTACGACGCCTGGGACCTCTACGGTTCGATGTTCGGACAGGCGTCGAAGGACACCGACTCGGTGTTCCTCGAGCAGACGGCCACCTGGTTCACGTGGCGGCACTACCTCCTCGTCGGCCCGCTGGCACTGGTCATCGGGCTCATCGCGCACCGGGTGACGATCGACGCGGGTGTGCGCCGGTCGTTGCGCCGGCTCGTGCTCGTGACAGCGGCCAGCCTGGCGGTGTTCGCCGTCTTCCAGTGGTTCCTCGACACACCGCTGCTGTCGATCTACTACTACTCGTGCATTCCGCTGGCGCTCGCGACCTTCCTCCTCGCGCGTTCGGTCGCTGCGATCGTGAGCGAGCGGGCGTCGGGCGCTGCGTTCTGGATCGCTCCTGCAGTGGTGGCGCTCCTCGTCGGGATCCTGCTGCTCGGGCGCGAGGTCAAGGCCGGGTACACGGTGATCGCCCTCGCGGCGGTGGTCGTCACGATCGCCGGCATGGCGGCTGCGTTGGACGACGCCCGGCGACGGTCGGCCGCCAGCCGTGTCCGCGCCGTGGTCGGGGCCCTCGCCGTCCTGCTCCTGGCCGGCTACGTGTCCACCAGCTCGCCCCACGACTTCCCCGGATCCAACCCCGGGTTCCGGGTCGACCCGATCTACGACTCGTCCATGTTCACCTACGACCAGTCGGGCCTCGACGTGTACCGCCTGGCGTACGACTACGCCGACTACGTGCCGGACCTCGCCGACGAGCCCGGCAACTTCCGCGTGTGGTTCCGCCGGTTCGAGTCGGGCTACACGAACCAGGTGCAGGCGACGCTCGTGCACGGCATGACCGCACTGCAGCCATTCCCCGACGGGGGCCTTCCCGATCTCACCCCGTTCGAGGTGGCCCGAATCAGGCAGGAGAACCTCCGGTACGTCATCGTCGTCGACTCCGACCCGCTCGTGGTGACCGCCGGTGTCCGAGCCCTGGAAGGCGCCGATCTGGGCTTCGCCGTGAAACGTTCGACCACGTTCGATGAGGGCGGCCTCGCCGTGACGGTGGCGATCATGGAACGCACGCCGACAGCTGGATGACCGACGGAGCCGGGGTGCCCTCGCCGGTGGTCCGTGCCGATCGGACCCGTCTGGTCGCCGTGGCGCGCTCGGGCCAGGTGGCGATGTCGGTGGGCCTGCTCGCCTTCGGAGCGGCATCGTACGTCTACCTCGCGGCGAGTGGTCGCGCCCTCGGTCCGGCGGCGTTCGCTCCGGTGTCGGTGCTGTACTCCGTCGTCTACCTGGTTGGAAGCGGTCTGTACGTTCCGTTCGAGCAGGAGCTCGGTCGGTCGATCTCCGCGCGTCGTGCCAGGGGCGAGGGATCGGCTGCGCTGGTGCGTTCCGCAGCGATCGTCGCGGTCTCGACGTTCGTCGTCGCCGCCGCGATCGTCGGTGTCCTCTCGCCGTACCTGTCCGATCACCTGTTCCGGGGTCGGTCCGGGTTCGTCGTCGTGTTCGTCCTGGGCATCGGAGGCGTCGGGCTCACGTTCTTCAGCCGGGGTCTGCTCGCCGGCTCCGGTCGCTATCACGGGTTCGCCGCGCTCTTCCTTGCCGACGCCGCCGTCAAGAGCGTCCCGGCGCTGGTCCTCCTTGTCGCCGGTGTCCGCGAGCCGCTCGCCTACGGAGCGGTCCTGGCAGCGAGCTGCTTCGTCGGTGCGCTGCTGCCGCTGACACGGCCGACGCCGCTCGGCGGCAGTGGGGCTCCGACCGCAACGAGCGCACTCGTCACCTCGTTGGGGTTCCTCCTCCTCACGTCGTTCTTCAGTTCGTTGACGATCAACGTCGGCACGATCGCCGTCGAAGTGCTGGCCACGCGGTCGGAGGCGACGGAGGCGGGGGTGTTCCTGTCGGGGCTCGTGATCGCGAGGATCCCACTGTTCCTCTCCCAGGCCGTGCAGGCGATCGTGCTGCCACGATTGTCGGAGATGGCGGCGTCGGGACGGATGGGCGAGTTCCGTCGCAGCGTCCGGCTCCTCGGCACCGCGCTGGCGGCGGGGACTGCTGTCGCGACCGCCGGGTCCGCGATCGTCGGGCCGTTCGTCGTGCAGCTCATGTTCGGCGACGCCTTCGACCTCCTGGGCGCCCTCGACATGGCGCTGCTGACGTTGGCGAGCATGCTCGGCATGTGCGCACTCACGGTGAACCAGGCGCAGATAGCGCTGCACCACCAGCGGCAGACCTGGTGGCCGTGGGCCGGTGCCTCGCTCGTGTTCGTCGTCGTCACGGCGCTGACCGGGCCGGACCTGTTCCGCCGGGTGGAGGTCGGCATGGTCGCTGCGTCGGGCGTCGCAACGCTCCTGAGCGCGTCGTTGCTGCTCCGGGAACTGCGGCATCCCGACCGGATCGGGCACGACATCCCGGCGCTCTGAGGCGCGGCGGGCCGGGGGGGGGGTCAGCGCGTCGGGGCGAGCGCCGCTGGACGCAGCCGGTCTGCCCCGAGCAGGGCCACGAGCAGCGCCTCGGCCGCGGCGTCGTAGCTGTTGGCCTCGGCGTACCCGGCCTGGGCCTCGATCATCTCCGCCCGACGCACCGGGTCGAGCGCCAACGATTCGAGGTGCCTGGCGAGCTCATCGGCCGTGGCCCCGTGGGCGACCTTCGCCGCGACGGCATCGGGCAGGTCGCTGAATGCCCCCATGTCGGTGACGACCAGCGGTGTGCCGGTCGCGATCGCGTCGCACGCAGCAGCGGACGACTCGCCGTTCGAGGTGCGCCGGAGCTGGGCCAGCACCCCGACCCGTCGGAGCCAGTCGTGATACTCCTCGTCGCTCACGACGTCGGTGAACTGCACCCGATCCCGGCAGCGGCGGTCTGCGGCCAGCGACTCGAGTACGTCCCGGTACTCGGCGCCGACCGGGCCGACGAACACGAGTCGGAGCTCGGAGGTGAGCGCTACGGCCTCGATGAGGTCGTCGGGCGCCTTCGACGGCGCGACGATCCCGAACGATCCGACGAGGTTCGGGTCGCCGTCACCGCGGTGGGCGGACGGCGGGACCGGCAGGGGGAACGCCACGTCGGGGCGCCGCCCGCAGTCGAGCTCGATCAGGTCGGCGGCGTGCGTCGAGTGGACGAACATCGTCGTCGCCGTCCCCGCGAGGTCGCCGACCATCGCAACGCCGTACTGCTGCAGCTGGGGCAGGTCGAAGCCGCCACTCGCTCCGACATCGTGGGGGTACCGGCCCGGGTACATACGATGCAGCGTCTCGTGGAACCCGCCGGGAGCGAGGTCGGGTCGGAGGCGGGCCATCTCCCGGTAGAGGCCGTGGAGACGGGCATCGTGCAGCACCACCGCCCCCGGACGACGCTTGAGGAACTCGGGGTAGAAGAGGTGGTACTCGCTGTTCCCGAAGAAGTACACGACCTCGTCGAAGGGATCGCCCAGCCGCTCGATCTGTTCGAGCATCGAGAGCCGTTCCACCTTGATGTCTCCGGCGAGCTCGACGGTCTCGGGCAGCGCGGCGGTGAAGAGGGTGAGATCGACGTGCCGGGCCATGGCCGGGAAGAGATGGCCGGCGTACATCGCCGGGCCGGCGGGTTCCGGCGGGACCGGCGAGACGACTGCCACGCGCGGCCGCCGGGAGCGACGACTGCGATGGAGGATGCGCTGCTCGGCTTCGATCACCTCGGCGAACCGTGTGCCGGCGGCGTCCCAGTCGAACTGCGGCGGGGGGTCGCACGCCGCCAATCGCTCACGGAAGTGGTCGTCCACGATGCCCTTGAGCAGGACGTCTGCCATGGCGGGCACCGACGCGGCGTCGAACCGTGCCTCGTCGAGCGGCACGAGTTCGCGAAGCGAGGAGTTGTCGCTGCAGATCACCGAGGTGCCGCACCGGCGGGCCTCGAGCACCGGCAGCCCGAGGCCCTCGTACAGCGACGGAAAGACGACGAGGTGCGCCGCCTGGTACAGCTCGATGAGCACCTCGTCCGGCACGTATCCGGTGAAGGTGACCTCGCCGGCAATCCCGAGGTGGTCGAGCGCCCGGCTCAGGTCGTCGAGCTGTGCGGGGTTGACGTGACATTGCACGACCAACTTGCAGGCAGCTCGTACCTCGGGATCGAGCGACGCGTAGGCCTGGAACAGGCGGTCGAGGTTCTTGCGCCACTCGATGCCGCTGGGCACGAGCACGAAGTGCTCCGGCAGATCGGGGACCGAGCGGCGGATCCGTTGCACCAGGGTCGTCGTCGGGTCGGTGGTGGGCACGAACTTGGCGCTGGCCCCGCCGTAGATGGGCGTGACACGGCGCGCCGAAACGTGTGCGTGCGAGATCACATCGTTGGCCGTCGCGTCGGAGATGCAGACGACGTGGCTCGAGGAGCGCAGCATCGCCACGCGCATCAGGTAGTCGGCGGCCTGCTGGGGATCCTGGAGGTATACCTCGGGGAACAGCATGGGGATGAGGTCGTAGACCGTCGTGATCACGCGGGTCCGGCGCGTCACCAGGGGTTCCGGCAGGATCTGCGAGAGGGGGAGTGCCTCGAACGGTGAGGCGGCCTGGAACACGCCGGCCCCTTCGCCGAGGCTCGGGTCGTCGGCGCGGAACAGCCGGCCGGTCGCGCTCAGGGACGACAGCGCGTGCGACACCGGCAGGGCAGGGTTGATCACGAACGCGTCCACGAGGCCGGGGGCCACGCGGTCGACGGCGAGCGCGAGGTCGATCGTGTAGCGGGCGATGCCGCGCTCACCGTGCGCACGGCTCTGCACCGCCTGGACGTCGAGAACGACGTCGGGCACCGGATCAGCCCTTGACGCGCGCCACGACCATGGCGACGCGGTACTCGTCGTCGGTCACGACGGGCAGCGCCTCGTAGTCGGCTGCCTCGACCCGCCATTCGGTGAGGCCGTGTCGCTGTGCGATCTCGACGTGGACGACCTCGAACGGGTTGAGCAGGGCGCGCAGGCGCTCCGGGTCGTAGATGCGCTGGAATCCGCCGTCGCGTCCGTCGCCGAACGGCGTCGTGAGGAGGAGCGTGCCGCCCGGCCTCAGCTTGGTCGCGAGCACCGCCATCAATTCGATGTCGGCGTCGGGCTCGGCCTCGAGCCCGTAGTGGGCGACCCCGACGTGTTCGATCGTCGACAGTACGACGGCGGCGTCGTACGCACCATCGTCCGCCTCCGACACGTCTGCGAGACCCGCCAGGTTCGGGTGGTTGAAGGCGTAGCCACGCGGGTCGACCGTCGTGACGCGGTGACCCAGGCTCGCCAGGCTCAACGACACGGTCGACTCCGAGGAGCCGATGTCGATGACCGACGCGCCGGAGGGCACTGCCGCCAGCCCGCGGAACACGAACGGCAGCTCGACGATGCGCTCGTTGACGTCGGTGACACGGACTGCGCCGGTCTCGTAGTGGACGATCACCGGTTCGTTGACGAAGACTCCGGCCTGCGCCGCCAGGCCCAGGTACCCCGTCGCCTTGTTGAGGAAGTCGGCGCTGTGCTCGTCGAGGCGGTCCAGCGTCGCCGGGCCGTCGGCATGCTCCGCCGAGATGCCGGCGAGCGACGACCGGACGTCGGACGTGAGCCACCCGAGTTCGTCGCGCAGCGCCCGGACGTGCGCCGTCGTTTCGGCCTGGAGGGCACGGAGCGCCTCGTTGTCGGCGACGACCTGATCGAGCAGGGCCGCCATCTCGCTGAGGTTCCGCCCGAGGAGCTCCTCGGTCTCGCCGGTCCGCGCCGCCCAGGCCGCCACCGCACCGTGGACACCGTCGACACGCTGGTTGACCTCGCCGAGTCGCTGGTCGAGAAGATGGTTGATCGGAGCGAGCACCTTGCGGGCCCCTCGTCGAACGGATGGGTTCATGGCAGGTCCTCGGACTCGTTCACGGTCCACACGCCCTGGAGATCGATGAGACCGTGGGACGGCAGCTCGGCACCGTGGCGGACGACGAGCCGCCACTGGCGGTCCTGGCGGTCGTACAGGTGCTGCACGTGCTCGTCCGCGATGGCCGCCGAGAGTTCGTACTCGCCGGGCACGAGCGGCATGCGGGGGATGGCGAACTCGGCGTATCCACGACCGTTGATGACGTTGGTCCGGATGCCCGAGATGTGGGTGTTCAGGCCGGTGAGGTGCACACCGTTGAGCGCGTGGATCCCGAACCCGAAGACGGGAGAACCGACGTCGCCGGTCGTCTCGTAGTGGATGCGCATGCTGAAGGCTTCGCCGTGCGTCGCATAGTCGATGCGGTCCCCCGCTGCGTCGGCGAGGGTGAAGTCAGTGATCCGGATGGAGGAGAGCGCCTCGGAGAGTTCGTCGGCGTCGGCGGTGCCGTCGGTGATGTCGGCGGCGATGGCTTCGCGGCGCTCTTCGCGTTCGACGGCCTCCCGGTCGTTCACCCGCTTCAGGTAGGCGGCGGCGACCTTCGATGCCGTGCCCTCGAGCTGGAGCTCACCGTGGTCGAGCCACGCCGCCCCGTCGCACATCGTCTCGACGATGCCGAGGCCGTGGGTGACCACGACGATCGTGACACCGTCCTTGCGAAGCTTGTACAGGTGCTCGAAGCACTGACGCTGGAACTGTTCGTCACCGACGGCGATGACCTCGTCGATGATCAGGATCTCGGGCTGCACGTGCACGGCCACCGAGAACCCGAGCCGGACGTACATGCCCGTCGAGTACACCTTGACCGGTGAGTCGATGAACTGGCCGATCTTGTCGCCGGCGAACGACACGATGTCGTCGAACGCGTTGTCGATCTCCTTCTTCGTCATGCCGAGGATCGTGGCGTTGAGGTAGACGTTCTCGCGGCCCGACAGATCGGGGTGGAACCCCGCACCGAGCTCGAGCAGCGTCGAGATGCGGCCGCTGATCTTCACCTGGCCGCGATCCGGCTGGTAGATGCCGGCGATGCAACGCAGGAGTGTCGACTTGCCGCACCCGTTGTGCCCGATGAGGGCGTACATCGAACCCTCGGGGATCTCGAGGGAGACGTCGTCGAGCGCCCAGAAGTGCGTCTCCGCCTTGTCGCGGTCGCGGCGCGTGAAGAACTCCTTCACCGAGGTCGGGCGATCGGTCTGGAGCCGGAACTGCTTGGAGACGTTCTCGACGATGATGGGGCTGCTCAAGTTCAGATCTCCTCGATGAAGCGAGGTGCGGTCGAGGCGAACACGCACCACCCGACGACGACCATGCCCCCCGATGCGCCCACCATGACCGCCCAGTTGAGCAGCGTCGGCGACTGCAACAGGTACACCGAGTGGCGCATCGCGCCGACGAAATGGGTCATCGGATTGAACTTGAGCATCGTGGCCGCTGCGGGGTGCTTGTCAACGATGGTCTCCGAGTAGACGATCGGCGTTGCGTAGAAGAGCACCTGCAGGCCGACTGCGGTCAGGTAGGCGACATCTCGGTATCGCACGTTGAGGAGGCTGACGATGAGGCCGACGCCGAACGCGAACAGCGTCAGCAGCATCAGGATGGGGACGAGCAGGATAGTTGTCCACCCGACGTTGCCGATCGCGATCATGAAGCCGACGAGGATGATGGATTCCACCGCCGTTTGCGTCAGCACCGTGAGCGAACCGGCGATCACCGGTACCTCGGGGGGGAAGTAGGTGCGGGTCAGCAGTCCGCCGGCAGCCAGGAACGACTGCATCGCCGTGCTGACGCCGCTCGAGAACGAGTTCCACGCGACGAGGGCGCAGAACAGGTAGAGGGCGAACACCTTGCTGTGCCCGTTGCCCGCGTTGGGCGCCTCGACGCTCAAGAACACACCGAAGACGAGCGTGTAGATGCCGAGCGTCGTGGCCGGATTGATGAGCGACCACGCCCACCCGAGGATGCTCTTCTTGTAACGAGACCGAAGGTCTCGCTGAGCGAGGTTCGTGATGAGCGTCCGGTATTCCCAGACTTTTGCGGGTGCTGTCATCGTGAAGGGGGTGGTGCGAACGACCGGGGGGAACGATAGCAGGGGTGCTTCGACGGCCTCGGCCACCGGCGCTCAGGCTCGCTCCATCGTCCCTCAGGAGCTTCTTACGCTTTGGTACCTCGGCTACGGCCCCTCGGCGCACGAACTCTGTGATCGCCGCCACACCTGGTCGAGGCGGTCGGCGAGCGCCGCACCCACACGTGCCGCCGTGAAAGGACGGAGCGCGAGCGGGCCAGCGGTCGAGAGCCGGTCACGCAGGTCGGCGTCGTCGCGAACCTGCCGCATCAGCTGTGCCGCGTGGTCGAGGTCGGGGTCCGCCCAGTGACCGTGGGCCGGATAGAACGAGCCCTCGCCGATCTCGACGACGGTGACATCGACGAGCAGGGCCGACGCGTCGTTCATGAAGTCCAGGTTCCCCGAGTACCCGCTGGCGATCACCGGGGTGCCGGCGGACATCGCCTCGGCCATCGTGAGCCCGAGGCCCTCGGAACGATGGAGCGAGACGTAGCAGTCGACCTCGCGAACGAGTGCGATGCGGTCGGGTGCGTCGAGGTATCGGTCCCACAGCTCGATGTCGGGGCGGTCGCGAAGGTGGCTCCGGAGCTCCTCGATCTCCTCGAGGTGGAGGTCGCCATTGATCGACTTGAGGATCAGGCGGCACCCGTCGTCGATGTCGAAGGCCCGGCAGTACGCATCGACGAGGCCGAGGGGGTTCTTTCGCTGAACTATCGACAGGAAGTCGAAGCTGAAGAGGAACGTGAAGCGGTCGTCGAGACCCAGGCGGGTGCGGGCGCTGTCATCGGTCGCCCCGGAGAACTCGAGGGGCACCGGGACGTGGACCACCGGCTTGTCGGTGTGCGAAGCGAACACGTCGGTGAGGTAGCGGGTCGCTCCCCACACCTCGTCGACGTGGTCGAACGCCGCCCGCTGGCGGTCACTCATCACATCCGTTTCCCAGTACCACAGCCCGATGTTGTGGTGATCGGCGAAGAACTCGGGACCGACGTCGGACACGAAGAAGTCGAGCTGGTCGGGGGCGACGAGCACGAGGTTGAACCAGTACGGAGCGAGCGCCGGTGTCGACTCACCCTGGTTGCGGCTGTGC
>WBZM01002273.1_pt1 | contig 16726 bp, 19 predicted proteins | sample 5204271 | NCBI WGS metagenome assembly WBZM01 (sample SAMN12344346, study PRJNA552823) | activated sludge metagenome | biome: Activated sludge suspended growth; feature: Nitrification reactor; material: Wastewater; isolation source: activated sludge from nitrification reactor of wastewater...
CGAAACCCGCATCAGAATGGGTGATATGGCGCGCTTTATCATGCCGAAGCTGCTCTCCAGCATGGAGAACGAAAGCTATGAGAGATCGCTGCGGCTTCTCGCCGCCCAGTATTTCGTCCGCGGGGGGACAAAAATGGCGTACCTTGGCCCTAACCTCTCTTCCGAAGAGAAGGCCTTCAACAAGAAACTGACGGAAGACCATAACTTTTTTGAAGAGGCTATCCCGCAAGTGACGGATGACAGCGAGGCATTCAACCGAAAAGTCCATGAACTTAGCGCCTGGTATGAGGAGAACAAAAGCTACTATCATTTCGAACCGAGCGAATATCAGAAAATCAGCCTGATCTTTTTCGATACGCGCTTTTTCAAATATATGTCGCGGGTGGCAACACTCGATTTCGGCTCCATCCGCAACGACCCGAACAAATCGGTCGTGGGCGCTTTCGTCATCGCCGCCGTTCTCTGCTCAATCGGCGGGATCATTGCGACCGCCAGGATCGGGGCCGCCGACGCCAACTCCGGACCGAGCTACCTGCTGCCGGCGTACGCCGCCGTCTTCCTTGGAGCGACTGCGATCAGGCCTGGCTTCGAGAATGTTTGGGGGACAGTGCTGGCGATTTTCGTGGTCGCGGTCGGCGTGGTCGGTCTGCAACTTGCCGGGGCTGACTCGTGGGTCACCGATGTGTTCAACGGCATGGTTCTGTTGATCGCCGTGTCGGCCTCGATGCTTTCGGGTCGCCTCGGTACCGGTGGCAGCCGCTTGAAGAAACTGATTTCGAACCGCCGGCGAAATGATCCCGGCGGGCGCCCGTCTGCACCGGCGGCGGCCGGTCGCGACGGCTGAGCATGATCCCGGCAGGGAGCATGATCACCAACCGCCTCCTCCGGCTCGACCTCGAGCGACGAGAGACGTGGGCCGAGTACGAATCGGGTTTCGCTGCGAACCGAACAGAGACCGGCTCGATCATCGAGTTGATCGAAGCGGCAGAGGTGCGCGGGCGAGGCGGCTCGGGCTTTCCTGCCGCGGTCAAGTGGCGGGCAGTCGTCGAGCAGGAGGGCACGCCGGTGGTGGTTGCAAACGGGGAGGAGGGTGAGCCTGGTTCGATAAAGGACCGTTACCTGCTCCGCCGGCGGCCGCACCTGGTCCTCGACGGCCTGCTGTTTGCCCGGAACGCACTCGGCGCGGACCGGGCGATCGTCTACCTATCGGACGAAGCGTCGCAGGCGAGCGTCGAGGCCGCGATCCGGGAGCGTCCTGAACTGGCCGGAACAGAGGTGATCCGGGTCGCGCCGACCTACATCGCCGGGGAAGAATCAGCGGTGGTCCGCTCGATCAACGACGGTATAGCGCTGCCGACCCAGAAGCCGCCGCGTCCGTTTGAGGTCGGTGTGGATGGCCGGCCGACACTGATCCAGAATGTGGAGACCCTTGCCTACATAGCCTGGCTGGTGCGACACGGCCTGCCCGAGGACGGGATTCACACATTCCTTGCGACTATCACCGGAGCTTGCCTAGAAGGGGGTCTGTTCGAACTGGAGTACGGCCTGACCCTCGGCGAAGCAATCGAGCGGGCCGGGGCGAACGTCGACGAGACCTGTGGGGTCCTGATCGGCGGCTACTTCGGTGGGCTGATGGACCGGAACGCCTTGGATCTTTCGCTCGACTACGACGCGATGAGGGAGGCTGGCTCCGGCCTCGGATGCGCCGCGTTCATGGTGCTCGGTCGAGAGCACTGTCCGGTCGCTACGGTGGCTGCCGTCGTCCGTTACCTCGCCGGGGAGAGCAGCGGACAGTGCGGCAGCTGCGTCAACGGGACTGCGGCTATGGCGGATGCGCTGGAAAGAATTCGCGATGGCAAGCCCCACCCTGAGGATTCCGACAAACTTCGACGCTGGTCGGTCCAGCTCAAGGGCCGTGGTGCCTGCGGCCTGATCGACGGCGCCGCGCACCAGGTTGCCGTGCTGTTCAGGGACTTCCCGGAAGAGATCCAACGGCATCAGGAAGGTCACCCATGTGATCGATGTGTCGGGTTGAATCACGAGGATTGGATCAGACCGGACATCGACAGATTGCTGGGAACAAGAGACGAGAGGAGCGGGTCATGAAGGTGAGACTTGACATGACCAAGTGTCAGGGTATGGGTACCTGCGCTGACGAGTGCCCTTCGGTATTCGAGCTGGACGACTTTGGATATGCGGCGCTGAAAAGTGAGGACGGCACGGTCCCTGAGGGCGACGAAGACAAGGCCCGGGCCGCGGTCGGTGGCTGCGCCGTCAACGCGATCGAGATCGTCGAAGACCAATAGCGCGGCCGGCCGATTTTGGCTGGCGCTACGAACCTGAGGAAGGAAAGAGGGCTTCTGCCGTCACCGCCGCGTTGTTGTCGTCCAACGCACTCAGGTTTTCAATGAAGGCGTTAAGCAGCGGCTGATTTCCTGCGATTCCGTATGGAAAAGGGTCGCCGTCGAACAGAGCGTCGACCTCGGCAAGGTGGTCCTGAAGCCAAGGCAGACCGACCGCGGGAGCTCCCGGATACCTGAGCCGCTCGTAACCCGCCTGCTTCGAGGCCGTGAACGCGGCGATCAGGCCGTCCGTATTTACTCGGTCGAGCACGCCGCTTCGTGCGGCGATTACGGTCGTCATGGGCAGGCCTCCACCGCACTTAACCCAGTCGCGTTCGGCAGCTTCCCGGACATGGATCAGAGGTCGAAGCTGCCCGCCGCCATCGGCCGGCGGAACCGGGTACGGAGTGGCCAGCGCGTCGATCTCCCCGTCAGCCAATGCTGCGGGCAGGTGTTTGCCTGAAGTCTCGTGCCCCAAGTCCAGTACTGAGGCCATCGAGCCCCCCATGGTGCCCGGCTGGAATACGGCATCGGCACCCTTGCTAGTGATCAGGTATCTGGACCATGCCGCCGCCGCCCCTGAACCGGGTGCCCAGCCGACTGTTCTGCCGTTGAGATCTTCCGGTACCGAGTGGGGAGAATCGGCTGCCACCCAAAGGTACCGGTGTGGAAATCGGCGGGAGAGAAACACCGGTATGCCGGTGATCCGGTCATCGCCCCGACCGACGAAAGCTGTCAAGACGCCGAGTGGGACTTCTGCCAAGTCACACTCCTCCGTCAGCAGCCCTTCCAGGCCGCCGTCGATCGTCGGACGTACATCAAACTCGAGCGGAGGACCCTCGACCTCCTTCAATTCGAGGGCGAGGGTGCGATCGAGATGGCGAGGGCCCCGGTAGCGCAGCGTCGCGGTCATGATCCAGTTTGCTCAGGCAGTTACAGCGGTGAACCGGCCCGCGATGTGCTCTGGTCTCTCGAGTTCGTCGATCGTCGCCATGGCGAAATCTTCATTCGAGATGTAGCTCTCGCCATCCGAGTTGTAGAGGAGTTGGTCCGTGCCCAGGGTCACTTTTCCTGTCCGTTCACCGCCCTCAATCAAGGCCGGCGGGCTGAAGTAAGTCCACTGCAACTCGTCCGGTCCAAGCGCCTTCAGGAACTGCTGGACCTCGACTTGTGCCTGAGCCTCCTTCTTGAGAAAGTCGGGAAAGTCCGGTTGGTCCTTTCGCATCAGGCCGGGCTCTACCTCCAGGGTGCCGGCCGTGCCGACGACGAGAAGGCGCTTGACTCCAGCCGACCGGAGGGCGGATGTCAGCGGCTCCATGCATTCGATCGAAATCCTGGTGTTCTCGTGTCCGAGCCCGCCAACAGAGTTGATCACGGCATCGTGGCCGGAGACTGCGTTCTCGACGCTAGCCTCGTTGTCGATCAGCGCCTGGACGACATTCAGTCGAGGATGGTTCGTTTTGACTTTCTCGGGCGAGCGAACCGCCGCCGTAACCTCATGTCCTCTTTCGAGTGCCTCATCGACGATGACGGAGCCGATCACGCCGCTGGCGCCAAAGATCACGATTTTCATGCTATTCCTCCTCTTAGGTGTAGTCTGTAAACTATAGGATCAAGCGAACGGTGTCGAGTTTTCCCTTGAGGAGTAGGAACTTGTGATTAATCGCGTCTCGCGAAAAGAGTCCGGCTATGAAGAGCGTCGCAAAGGCGTTGTCTGGAACGACATGGTGCCGGATCGTTACCCGGAAGTAATTGCCCGGCCCGGAAGCGCCGCTGAGGTCGCCGAACTTGTTCGAGAATCCAGCGCCGCGAACCGCCGGGTAGCGGTTCGATCGGGTGGCCACAACTGGTTGGCCACCTCGCTCCGGGACGATGCCACGACAATCGACTTGGGTGTTCTGAACGAGGTCGAGGTGGATGTGGCCAACAAGCGGGCGACGATCGGGCCCGGGGCGACGCACAAGATTCTCGCCGACGAGATAGCCCCCCGTGGCCTTGCTTTCCCCATCGGCCACTGTCCGAGCGTCGGTCTGGGCGGCTTCCTGCTTGCCGGTGGCGCCGGCTGGAACATGCACGAGTGGGGGCCAGGTTCGTGGAACGTACTCGGTGCGGATGTAGTGACCGCGGACGGCGCGGAGATCTTCATTGACGACGAGAATCACCCAGAGCTCTTCTGGGCTCTTCGAGGATCGAGCGCAGCGTTTCCGGGCATCGTCACCAGATTTCACGTCAGGCTTTTCGACCTTCCCGTGATTCGCAGCCGGCGGCTTGCGTTTCCGAGCTCGCATTTGACCGAGCTCGTTACGTGGGTTGCGAGCCGTATTGACCGACTGCCTCCCGGGGTCGAAATCTCGGTGATCGCGCGGCGACCGGCAGGGCAGGAGGAGGAAGACCCGCGAGCGGCGATCGTCGTGACCGGCTTCGGAGCCGATGACCGTGAGGCGCGTGCGAAGGTCGACCTTGGCTTGATGGGCCTGCCAAATCAAGACAAGGCAATCGTGGATCCCGGATTCGAGGAAATACAGCTCAACGACCTTGAAGGTGAAGGTGGCTGGGAAGAGGGTCTCAGATACTGGGCCGACACCTGCTGGGTCAGCCGAGATTACGAGCAGGTCGGACAGGCAATGAACCAGGCAATCGATTCCGCACCATCGCCGTATTCGCGGATCGTCTTTGCCTGGGGGCACATGCCCTCACCTGATCCCCGGGTTGCATTCACCCGATTCGGTGACCTCACGGTAAACGTTTATGCCACGTGGAAAGAACCGGGCGACGACGTGGCGAACATTGATTGGGTCCGGGAATCGATGCTCCCGCTAGAGCCCATCAAGAACGGCAACTACATCGGTGAGGTCGACTTGGGGGCGACGCCAGACCGGATTCTTGATTGCTACCCGGCGGAGAAGTGGGACCGCATACAGAACATCGTCGCCGAGTATGACCCGGAAGCGAGATTCCACGGATTCGTGGACCAGGACTGACTGAGACACCCATCAAAATGACCAGAAAGCGAATGACAGGAGGACAAGCATGAGCCCCAAACCCGAGGGCTACGTTATCGAGCCACTGAAAGTCTTCGACGCCAAGCACGACGATGACCTGAGCGACTTCGAGCAGATTTTCCCTCGCCGTGAAGGTGAGAAGCCGGAGACTACGACCTGGGAGCCGCAGCAGCAGGTCAACCAGCATGCGCCACCCGAGATCTGGGACGAGCTCCACAGGCGATTCATGGAACTGCCAGGGATCACCGAAGGTGAGAGCCTGATCTCCGTGCCGAACGCGGTCGCTTTCTTCCTCGACAAGGACCTCGCCAAGGGTCCGGAGCAATCTTTCATCATCGAGAACGAGTTCGCCCACATCCATCCACGCCCTGATTCCAGCCTGCACCTGCAACTGCCTCTGGAATTGGCGGTTTACGCAATCAGCGCCGACTGGGCGATTCTTCACACGGTGAGCTGGCTGGGCCTGGCGCCGGCTGAGACCATGATGCTGTTCGCGCCCCGCGATGAGGAAGAACTCGAATTCGTCTGGAGCCTCTGCGAAGAGTCATATCGCTTCGCCTGCGGCCAGCCGGCCAAGTTCAAAGTCGCACCGATCAAGAAAAGCGAAGCTGGGAAAGCCGCCTGAAATTCCGGATTGAAGTCGGTGGAGCTCAGGCCGGGTAGGGCTCGACTTCACTGACTTCGATCGCCGGATCTCGGGGGGGAGAATCACCAAGCCAGCGGACCGTTTCAACTTTCAGTTCTTTCAGGATCTGGGCGACGATCCGGAAATCCCTCGAGATTTCACGTTCGCCGAGATCCTCGCCCGCGGCGAGACGGACGGCTTCGCAACTTGCCAGCGGGTTATCACCGCCCGCCCGGTCGGAAAGCTGGCTAAAAATCAGGATTCCGCCGGATTCTTGAGTCCGCTCCAAAGCTGTCTCCAGGTGGCTGCGACAGTTGCAGAGCCTGCCGTGGAAATTGCTGCCCAACACGCACTCGCGGTGATAAGAGACGAGAACGTCCTTACGGTTCGAGAGGTCCCCCGCGACCAGCGCCAAATGGATGTTGTGCATCACTGGTTCTTCGAAGCCCATAGCCCGGAAGTCACCGTCCGGGGTCGGCAGTTCGACTGACACATCGGCCGGCATCAAGCGGTCATGCGCCCAACGGTAACCAGTGACTTGTTCAACCGAAACCTCGGGCGCGTCAGAAAGATCGTCGGAGTCGCTACGGTCGAGCAACGGTGCCAGGACGGCAGCATCACCACAACCGCATATCTTCATCAGATCGACTGAAGCCTCTGTTGGCCCGGACCTTTCGAGCACCCCACTTCTGGCGGCCCGAAGGGGTAGGACGTGGCCGGGCTTGACGAAGTCGGCTGAGGTCGCCGCCGGCGAACTCGCCAGCCGTATCGTGTGGCTACGGTCCTCGGCTGAAAGGCCGGTGCCGATGCCTTCCCTGGCATCAATCGCGTCGACCTGGTTGTACCCCGCCGGAGTTGTCTCCGGGTTGACTTCGAGGCCCAGCCGTTCGCATTGCCTGTCGGAGAGAGCAAGAAAAGTCTGTCCGTTGGCAACCGAGGAAAGCCGTCCGATCATCGTCGGGGTTGCTTTGTCCGCGGCACAAATGACAAAGGGGGGGAGATTGGACGATGGGTCCGGGGTGAGAATTACCTCTCCGCCTGAGTTGAGGGCATCTGTGATCCGTTGAAGCAGAGCCGGGTCGATTCCGACCGTGGTTTCACCCGTCTCATTCACCGCCGTCTAGAAGTCCTCTTCGGGAGCCGGTGACCGCCAGACCTTCGATTCCATGCTTTCGATGCCTGCAATTTCGTTCCACCTTCTGAGTTCCGGACCCATCTCGGCCACAAACGCATCCCGGTCCGCTTCTGATTTCCACTCGTCGATGTCGAGGAACTCGCCGTCGCCAACCAGGCGGATGGTACGGACGAGTCCGTGCTTGAAGATACCTTCCTGCACATTCTTCTTGAGGTCTGTGTCGTTTTCGAATGCATCGCGCGCGGCTTTGGCCTCGCCCTTGAAATGAACTGTTACGTAGAAGCTCAACCTATTCTCCTCAGATATAGCCTATAAGTGTGGTCTAGCTTATCGGGATTATCCCAAGTTGGTGCAGTACGCTCGACCGGTTCCACGACGCCTGGTCCTCGACGATCCGGCCGTCTTCGCCAAAACGGGAGATAGTGATTCCCCGCGCCTCGACCCTGCGGCCGGTCGCGGGCGCACCCATGTACTCGCCCTCGTGGGTTCCCCTGACGGTCCACCGGTAGGCGACCGTGCTGCCATCCGTCACGACTTCCGCGACTTCGGCGGTCAGATCCGGGAATCCCTCGTGAAGGCGAGCGAGAGATTCCCTGAACTCCTCTCGAGTCATGGTGCCCTCATCACTGTGGCGACGGTATTCCTCGCTGAAAAACTCGTCCATGCGGTCGAGCCGGTTCTCGTCGTCGAGCGCTTGCCACATCTCGCGGAGCCTGGTTCCGTAATTCATCTATTCATCACTTTCGGTAGTCAGGGACGAGCTCCTGAAAAGCCCGCCGTCCAGATAGACCATCGCCGGATTTGAAGTCACCCGGGCGGCGACGACCTGGCCGATCAGGATCGTGTGGGTGTATGCCTGAAGGCGTTTTTCGACTTTGAGTTCGAGCTGTGCAACAGACCCGTCGAGGGTCGGGCAGCCGACTTCGCCAGGAGACCAGGCGAGGCCGGTGAATTTGTCTCCGCCGGACTTCGCGAATGCGCTGACGACATCGGTCTGGTCCTCGGCCAGGATGTTCACGCCAATGTGGTCCTCTCGGAACAGATACGGATGGGTGGACGAAGTCGCAGCCACACATACCAGGACAACCGGGGGTTCGAGCGAGACGCTCGAAAAAGCGTTTACGGCCAGTCCGTATGGCCTCCCGTCTGACTCCACGGTGACGATGGTGACCCCGGTCGGAAAAGCCCGGTGGACTTCCTTGACCGTCTCGACGAGATCCCCGCCAGGTTGACTGCCCCCTTCCTTTCGCGGGTTTGCGATTCCGTCGGTCACAACCGCACCACTCCACCGTCGACCGAGATGGTCTGGCCGGTTACAAAACCGGCTTCCTCGGATGCGAGGAACGACGCTACTCCAGCCAGGTCTTCAGGGGTCTCGGCCCGCTTGATCGCCTGTTTGCCGATCGCCGCCTCGAAAGTCTCCGGCGGTGTCCGTTGTTCCAGGTTCGGGGTCCTGACCAGGCCGGGTGAGATCGCATTTACGGTGATTCCGGTCGGGCCGAGCTCGGTGGCCAGCGCCCGCGTGAATCCAACGACTCCTAGTTTGCTGGTCGTGTAATGCACCATGTTCATTACGTCGTTCTCCCATCCGACTCCCGATGAGACGTTGATGATCCGGCCCCAACCGGCGCGTTTCATCGTGGGGACGAAGGCCTGGCACATCAGCAGAAGCGAATCAAGGTTGATCCGCATCACCTGGCGCCATTCTTCGAGTGGGATCTCTTCGAAAGGGGTGTACGGCGAGATGCCGACGTTGTTGAGGAGGATCTGCGCGCCGCCGAACTCCTCAACGGCCGCAGCCAGCGACGCGACCGCGTCAGGGTCACTTACATCAGCGGTGTGCGAGAGACATTTTCGGCCCAACGCCTCGACTTCGCCGGCGACCTGCTGAGGGTCCTGAAGGTCGACCAAAACGAGGTCGGCACCGCCTGCCGCGAATCTCCGGGCGTAGGCGGGGCCCAGTCCGGAAGCTGCTCCGGTGACGATCACGGTCCGACCTTGATGCGAATTTGGCATTGTCAGTCCTCCAGCCGGGGTTCGAGCACCACTTTGATCGCGCCGCTGGTTCTGTCGGCCGCCGCTTCGAATGCCTTCTCGGCTTCTTCAAGGGGGAAGCGGTGAGTGATCATCCTGGCGATTTCCGGGTTCTCCGCGAGTAGTTGCATGGCATCATCGATATCTCTCGATCCGTTGTGTTTCGCGTAGGCGATGCTGGTCACCGCGGTGACTTCCTTTAGAACTGATTCCGGGGGGAGAAACGGCGACTGCGGTTCGTTCAGTACCAGAACTCTCCCGTGCGGTCGCACAGCAGCGACGGCGTCCGCGACGCCCGCAGCTTCCCCTGCCGCTGCGACCACAAGATCCTGGTCTACGGGAATTTCAGCGATCTCGGCCCCGAGTTGCCTGGCCAGTTCACGCTGGTGCTCGTGTCGCGCGACAACCGTAGTGGCGCAGCCTGTCATTACAGCGGCCGCGGTTGCCATCAGACCGATCGTGCCGCCTCCGATGATCGCTACGAGCTCGCCGCTGGATGCGCCAGCTCGTCGGAGGCCGTGCAGTGCCACCGCCAGCGGTTCCGCCAAGCACGCGTCTGACGGTGCGACAGACGGTGGTATCTCGACCAGACAGCGTTCCGGAACGACGATCTCCTCAGTCATGCCGCCGTCAAGGCTGCCGCCTAGCCAACGGTCTTCGATACACAAGTTGTAGGTACCGAGCCGGCAAGGGTTGCACTTGCCGCAAGGAAGCAGAGGCTCGATCGCAACAGGGGTGCCCTCCGGGGTCAGGCCGACGATTTCGTGGCCGAGCGTCACTTCCGGGGGAAGGCCTTCGCCCAGGCCGTTTGCGGCGAACGCAAGATCGCTACCGCAGATTCCCACCTGCGTGACGCGCACCCTTACGCCCTCGCCTGAGGTATGCCCCACGTCGGCGAGCTTGATGCCGTCGTTTCCGCAGCGAACGGCTAGCACTATTCCTCGATCCGGACCTTTCCCGGGTTCCAGAGGAAACGTTCGTACTCGACTTCGTAAGCCCGACCCTGCGGGTAAGAGATCAGCTCCATCAGCGCACCCCAAGGGGTGCGGAAATACCAGAAAGTTGCCTCCGGACCCGCCTCGGGACCGTCCAGATCGAGCTTCTCGCCCATCGGCTCAACTCCATGCTCCCTCAAGTAAGTCATCGCCTCGTCCATGTCGTCGACGTAAAGGCAGACTTCGCAGGCCCCGTGGTCCGTCAGCCGCGGGATCGAGCGGATCTGGTCTGGCGAGTCCCATTCGAAAAGCTCGATGTTGAGGTTGCGGAACCGGAGCAGGCGCATCCCGGTGACCGTGGCCCGCGGATGGACACCGAAACTGATAGCGGTCGCGTCCGTGCCGTCGTCGCCGTACGGACCGAGCGGGTAGAACGCCTCCGCGCCCAAGACGTCGGTGAAGAAAGCGGTCGCCTGATCCAGGTCCGGGACCGTCATCCCCAAATGATCAACTCCTCTGAGACCCGGGATTGCCACTAGCTGCCGCTGCTCTTGATCGACGCCGAAAGCGCTTGTCTAGTGGATAAATCGATGCAAATTCTCATTGTCTATAGACTATATCAGCGACGTGGCCTACCTCTCGATTCTGCGATTGCCCGGCGTCAAAGCCATTGTCGTGACAACCATCTTGGCTCGCTTCCCGGCCGGTCTCAATGCGATCGGGATCATCTTCTTTGTCCAATCCGAGCAGGAGTCGTATGCAGTGGCTGGTGCGATTGTCAGTTCCATCTCAATCGGAAATACGATCGGTGGGCCTCTTCAGGGTCGGCTGGTGGATCGTTTTGGTCTTGGACCGCTTGTCCTGTTCGGGTTCGCCCATGCGCTCGGGCTGGCCGGAATCATCTACTCCACCAAGTCCGGTGCCGCACTACCGGTTCAAATTGCGATCGGGCTATTCGCCGGTGTGGCCCTGCCGGTCGCAACTTCTGTGCTGCGCTCACGCTGGCCGTTCATCTTGGCCGGCAAGACCGAGTTGATCGCTCCGGCGTTCGCGATGGACTCCGTGATGGTGGAGGTCGTTTTCATCTCAGGCCCGCTCATCGCGGGGGCGACTCTCTTGTTCATTGGGGCGGAAGCGACTCTGGTCCTTTCGGCGGCACTCGCCGCCGTCGGCACGATGCTCTTTGCGTTTTTCCTCGGCCGGTTGCCGGGTCCCGAGATTGTCAAGGTCACCCACAGTTCCGTGTTTGAAGTAGTCCGCGCCCGGGGTGTCCTGCTTCTGACAGTCCTTTCGCTGCCTTTGGGCTTCTATCTCGGGTCGCTTGAAATCGCGTTGCCCGCCTTTGCCACCGAAGCAGGAAGTGAAGCACTCGGCGGAGTTCTACTCGCCACCCTTTCGATCGGAAGCACCATCGCCGCCCTCACCTACGGGTTGAAGACGAGACGACGTTCGCTCTGGCGAATTCACATGCGCTTCACGGTCGTGATGTCTGTGGCGGCTGTCCCTTTGGCCCTGATGTCCAACCCCCTTGTGGCCATCCCATTTATCGGGATTGCCGGGATTCCAGTAGCCGCCGTGATCGCCAGCCGCAACGAGCTGATCAGGCTCGTTGCACCGTCCGGAAAGGAGGCGGAATCATTCGCCTGGCCGCTGACTTCGATGATCTTCGGAATCTCGGCCGGTGCGGCTGCGGCTGGCATATTGGTCACCCAATTTGGCTGGCGGGCACCGGTCATCGCCGCGACTGTCGCCGCGACTGGCGCCGCCCTGCTCATCCTGACCGCGCGCCCCACGGAGGCCCTACTGGCCGAAGGGAGAGGGCCAGTCGAGGAGCCGGCCTGGCTCCCTTAACGACAGGCTGTTGCCTGGATCTCGACGATCAGCTCCGGCATAGCCAACGACGCGACACCTATAAGCGTGGACGCCGGGGGCACGGTTGCCCCTGACAGCCGCTCTTCGATCTGTCCGTGGTTTTCAAGCAGTTCTTCCACGTCGGTCGTGTAAATGGTGAGTCGGACTATTTCTGCGAATGAGAAGCCTGCTTCGCGGAGGGTGGCTTCGAGATTGTCGAGCGCCTGCCGAACCTGCTTTTCCATGTTGCCGGCGTGAACGGCTTCGCCCTTTTCGTCAACGGAGGTCTGGCCTGAGACCTCGAGGATCTTGTTCGGCAAATCCGTCAGCACCCCCTGGCTGAAACCGAAGTTGAGCGACCAGTCGACCGGATTGATGCCACGCCGTTCCATGCGCCGATCCTACAAGCGGGCACGAAGTGGTTGAACTTCAGCGCTCACGAACCAGGGATGCAGCTGCGCCAATTGCATGGAAACCGGCGTCCACGTGGATGATCTCGCCGGTAATCGCACGGGAGAGGTCCGAGAAGAGGAAGGCGGCTGTGTCTGCGACGGTGGTGGGGTCGTTGGAGTCCCAGCCGAGCGGTGCGTTATTGCCCCAGGTGTCGGCGAGGTCGGAGAAGCCGGGGACGCCGCCGGCGGCGGCCGTGCGGATCGGACCAGCCGAGATCAGATTGACCCTGATTCCCTGTGGACCCAGGTCGCGGGCCACGTAGCGGGAGGTCGATTCGAGGGCGGCCTTGGCGACGCCCATCCAGTCGTAGGAGGGCCAGGCGACGCTGGCGTCGAAATCAAGCCCGACCAGGCTGGCGGGGTCGCTCATCAGGGGGCGAAGCGATTCGGCCAGGGCCTTGAAGGAGTAGGCACTGGTTTCGAAGGCTTCGGCCGCACTCAGCCGGGGTGCTTCGAGGAAGTTGCCGCCAAGGGCGTCGGCGGGGGCGTGGGCGATTGCGTGGAGGACTCCGTCGACTTCGTCCCAGTGCTCGCCAACCAGTGCGGGCAGCCGGCCAAGGTCTTCGTCGCTGTTGACATCCAGCTCTAGTACCGGCACCGGATGGGGCAGTCTTGCGGCGGCGCGCTCGGTCATGCGGCGGATCCGGCCGAAGCTGGTCAGGATCACCTCGGCCCCGAGTTGCTGGGCCCGCTCGGCGGTTGCGAAGGCGATGCTTCGACGGTTCACCACGCCGGTGACCAGGATCCTTTTGCCCCCAAGCATTAGAGGTAGACCGGCTCCCGGGCGGGGGCGGTCCGGCGCCAGAGGATCTCGGCGCTGGCCTTCAGCACGGTCTTTTCGTCCTGATTGACGACTATCCAGGCCAGGCGGGCGATTCCCGCCTCATCGTCGATCGGCTTGAGTTCGGCGATCTTTCCGCGCAGGCTGATCTGATCGCCGATGTGAACCGGGCGCTTGAAGACCACCCGATCGAAGCCCCTCAGCGCGACCACCCGCTCCGGATCGATCGGTGCCAACCCGATCGAATAGGAGAGCACAAGCATGCCGTGGGCGATCCGACCGCCGAAGGGCGAGTTGGCCGCCCAATCGGGGTCCGTGTGAAGAGGGTGATGGTCCCAGGTCAGATCCGAGAAGGCTGCGAGATCCTCGTCGCAGATTGTCCGGTACTCGGTCTTGAACTCGTCTCCAACTTCGAGCTGGTCGAAACCGGATCCGAAGACGCCGTCGGTGTTCATGCCGTGATCCTCCTGTCGTCCTGTGTGATTCCGAAATGTCGTTCCAGAGCCTGCGAGTATTCGATTGCCGCCCGCCTGTGGCCCAGAACGGAGGGATGGAGTCCGTCGGCGTCGAGGTTGCCGGGTTCACGCACGCCCGGGTGCTCGGTGACGTCGAGGCAGGGAACCGAGTTGGCAAACGCCACGTCGAGGATCGTCCGATTCAGTGAGTTCATTCCGTTGACCAGCCGTCGTTGCGTGCGTGGACCGACGCTGAGGTAGTGCCAGCTGCGCGGGTAAGTGGAGACGAGGATTCGAACTCCTGGTATCCCTTGGCTGAGTTCCTTGAGCATGCGAACGAAGCGGGTCTCGAATCCCGTAATGTCAGGTCGGGTGCTGAGCAGGACGTCGTTTGCCCCGCAGATCAGGGTGACCAGATCGGGTTGAAGTTCGATTGCAGGGGGGATCGTGTCGAGAACCGCATAGCTGTCAGCCCCGTCCCGGGCCAGGTTCAGATACTCGAAGCCTCTGCGGCCACCGCCGAGTTGGACCGCCAGCAGGTCCGGCCAGCGTCGACCAGGATCGATTCCGTTTCCGGCGGTGAAACTGTCGCCCAGGGCGACGTACGAGTTCACCATTCGCGGCTTCCCGTGGCTACGGTGCGAAGCGCCCAGATCAGCGATGCCCGGGTCTCCGCCGGGTCGATCACCTCGTCGACGAAACCGCTGGCAGCAGCGGCATCAGCGGTGAGATGCTCGGCTGCGTACGCCTCGGCGAGGCTGTCCCTCTCAGCCGTGCCGTCGGCGAGTTCGCGACGGTGGACGAAATTCACGGCCTGCCCGGCCGACATAATTCCGATCTCGGCCCAGGGCCAGGCGAAGACGACATCCGCCCCAAGGTCTCGCGAGTTCATGGTTATCGCCGCGCCGCCGTAGGCCTTGCGAAGCACCACCGTGAGCTTGGGAACACTGGCCCCTGCGAATGCCCGAAGGAGGGAGGCACCGTGGCGGATCACTCCGGCCTTTTCCTGGCGGAGTCCGGGCATGAAACCGGGGGTGTCGACCAGGACAATGAGCGGGAGGCGGAAGCGATCGGCGGTCTGGACGAAGTTCGCGGCCTTTTCTGCGGCTACGGCGTCGATCACGCCTCCGAACCGGCGCGGCTGGTTGGCGACGACGGCGATCGACCTGCCCTGAAGGCGGGCGAAGCCGGTGAAGATCCCGTCACCCCAGCGGGGGTGGATCTCCAGCAGGCTGTCCCGATCGGTGATCGCCCGGACGGTCTCGCGGATGTCGTATGTTTTCCGGCCATCGCGGGGGACCGTGTCTCCCGGATCGGAAACCTCGGGAGGGAGCGGTTCGACCAGCGCAGGAGCGGCGCCGATCGACCCCGGCAGCAGCCGAAGCAGGCGTCGGGCGTCCTCAATCGCGTCGGATTCGGTCTCGCTTACCATCTGGCAGACGCCGTTTCGCTCGTGGATGCGTGGTCCGCCCAGATCCTCCATCGAGACTTCTTCACCGACTGCCTCGGCGACGACCTTCGGGCCGGTCAGAAAGAGGCGAGCGTCGCTACTCATCAGAACGAAGTCGGTCAGGGCGGGGGAGTAGGCGCCGCCGCCGGCCGAGACTCCCGCGACGATGCTGATCTGCGGAACCCGATTGGTCAACCGCACGCTTTCGCGGAAGATCCGCCCGTAGCCGGACAGTGCGGCATGGCCTTCCCGCAGCCGGGCACCGCCCGACTCAACGAACCCGACCACCGGGGCCCCCGACTCTCCGGCGAGCCGAAGGGTGCGTACGATCGTCTCGGCATGAATCTCCCCCAAGGACCCACCGAGGAACTTCGGGTCCTGCGAGTAACAGAACACCGGGCAGCCTCCGACCAGTCCAGCCCCGGCGATAACCCCATCGCCGGGTGTTGCGCGCCTTCCCAGCCCTTGAGAGAGAGTGGCTGAGCGTAGCGGTCGGAAGCTGCCCGGATCACAGAGCCACTCGAGGCGTCGCCGGGGAGACGGCGGTCCCTCGGTGGTCGCGTATGCCACGGCGGTATCCGTCATGCCGCGGCAATGCAGAGCACGGCGTTGTGACCGCCGAACCCGAAGGAGTTGGAGATTGCGTGGAGACGGTTGCCGTTGAGTTGCCGGGCCTCGCCCGGCACATAGTCGAGGTCCAGTCCTTCCTCGAACTGTTCCAGTCCGACCGTAGGTGGCGCGATTCCTCGCGCCAATGCCCGGGTCGTCGCCACCGCTTCGACCGCGCCGGCCGCTCCCATTAGATGGCCGATCACCGACTTGGTCGAACTGACCGGAACGCCGTCGATCGCGTCGCCGAAGGCGAGTTTCAGAGCGTCGGTCTCGGAGCGGTCGTTGAGCGGGGTCGATGTGCCGTGGGCGTTCACGTAGTCGATCTCGTTGACCGAGAGACCCGCATCGTCGAGTGCGATCCGGATCGCCCGGGCCGACTCGGTTCCGGAGGGGTCGGGCGCGGTCAGATGATGAGCATCAGAACTCGCGCCGTAGCCGACGATCTCCCCTAGGATCCTGGCGCCGCGTGCGATCGCCGAGGCCGCGTCCTCGAGCACGAGCACTCCGGCCCCCTCGCCCATGACGAAGCCGTCGCGGCGGGCATCGAATGGGCGAGACACACCGGTGGGAGAGGTGGCACCCATCGAGGCGAACGCGGCGATCGCGACCTCGGTCATCGCCGACGCGGAGCCGCCAGTGACGACAGCCTGCGCGGCGCCGGTCCGAATCATCCGTACGGCAGTGCCGATCGCGTGTGCCCCCGCGGCGCAGGCCGACACGACGCCAAAGCTCTCGCCTTTCAAGCCATGTCTCATGGCAACCGCAGCCGATCCGGCGTTGGCCATCATGAGGGGAACGGCCAGCGGGGAAACCGCCTTCGGTCCCTTCTCACGAAGTACCGATGACTGTTTCTGGAGGGACCCGATGCCGCCGATGCCGGTTCCGATCACGCAGCCGATCCGGCGCGAGTCGTACGGCAACTCACTCCACCCGGCTTCGGCTAGCGCCTCGTCCGAGGCGGCCAGGGCGAGCTGGGTGAAGCGGTCCGCCCGGCGGGTTTCCTTGCGACTTAGGTGTTCGAGGGGGTCGAAGTCACGGCAGCTCGCGTTCCC
>WBZM01002275.1_pt1 | contig 16715 bp, 22 predicted proteins | sample 5204271 | NCBI WGS metagenome assembly WBZM01 (sample SAMN12344346, study PRJNA552823) | activated sludge metagenome | biome: Activated sludge suspended growth; feature: Nitrification reactor; material: Wastewater; isolation source: activated sludge from nitrification reactor of wastewater...
TAAAAAATAATTTAAACAAAAAAATTAACTTGCAAGAAAACATAAATGCAGCTTAAACAAAATAATAAAAGTTCACTAACAAATCCCACCTAGATTTGGGACAAACTCTCACGACCTTCTATTGAAGAACGAATGTGCGAATACTTATACGACAGATTCAAAAAGAAAGGATTTTTGTTCAGCGATTTTCAAAGATTCGTGAACTCTATATCGGGACATACGATCTCACCCCGAACCTTGCGTAGCTGGATAAAGAATCTTCAAGATCAAGGTTGGGTTGAAAAATCAGGTCACACTCGGGCTGTGGTATTTAAACTTGTAATGGAGCATAGGAAGAAATAGGCCAGTTTCTGAACTGTTTTCAATAGTATATCGCAAACGCTTGGTGGTGATGTCGTGGTTAAACAGATACACACTCAGCTAACCGGAATACGCAAGTACCTTTTACCGTTCTTCTCTGGCTCTGGAAGATGGCCAGCATCGATGTTTACCTGGATTGAAGGCAACAACAACTTAGGTGCGGCAAGAGTACGGTCGCGCTCCGTGCGGAAGCGAACAAATTCTTCGAGAGAAGTCTGTTCTTTCAGCTGAATGTTCTCTTTTTTCTCCTCGGCAATCGTTGCCATAAATTTTAGTGGACGACCGTTTGGCAGGTAATCATGGCAGGTGTAGACTTTCGTGCTTTCAGGAAGTTTGTAGAGTCGATCGTGCACAGAGTGATAAAGTTCAACAGCACTCCCTGCCGGAAAGTCACACCGGCCAGTTCCGTAATCAGGCATGAAAAGCGCATCACCAACAAATACGGCTCCTTCGATAGAGTAAGAAACGCATGCAGGTGTGTGGCCCGGCGTAAAGAGCGTTTTGATTTTAATTGATCCAGCATGAAACTCTTCGCCATCTTTTAGCAGTCGATCAAACTGTGAACCGTCAGTTTTGAAGTCTTTGGGTAATCCAAAAACATCTTTAAAAATCTCTTGAACTTTCGTGATCTTTTCACCGATGGCAATCTGAGCAGTCGGAAATTCTCTTTTAATTATTTGTGAGCCGCTCAAGTGATCTGCGTGAGCATGGGTTTCTAAAATAAAATGGAGCTTGATTTCTTTTGCACGCAAAAACTCAATAACTTTTTTTGCTGACTCTTCACTCGTCTTCGATGCCGCAGGGTCATAGTCCATCACCGGATCGATGACGATGGCATCTCTGGTCCTTTCATCCCAAACAACATAAGTCAGCGTCCATGTGTTCTTATCGAAAAATTCTTTAATTTGTGTCATGGTATTTCTCCTCTATCAAAATGAAAAGTGACGAAATTGTTCAATTAAGATGGTGAACCCCATAATGAGTACGAACCATCCAAAAGCGGTTTTTAGCTGTTGTTCCTTGATCTTGTGTGCAGCGGCGGAGCCAACAATAATTCCAACTACAGCAATCGTTGCTATAATTCCTAACTTTGCCCAATCTGCAATCGCTCCTCTCGCAATATCCCCCGCGAAGCCAATAAGTGACTGGAGAGCAATGATCATAAGCGAAGTTCCTATGGCTACTCTCATTGCGAGTCCGGCCAAAAGAACAAGCGCTGGAATGATCAGAAAACCTCCACCGGCTCCAACAAAACCTGCAATCAGCCCAACAACCAAGCCCTCAAAAGCGATGAGAGCCACACGCATTAAAGGGTGCGCATCCATTGGCTTCCTCTCGCTTTTCTTTTTGATCATAGAGTAGGAAGCGGCAATCATCAGCGCTGCAAACGTGGCCATAATAAGAATCTCTTTAGTGAGAGTAAAGCCAGTGAAGTTAAATAAAGTATGCGGAATTTTTGGAATGATCAGTCCGCGAGAGATATTCACCCCAATCACGCTTGGGACCGCAAAGGAAAGGCCAGTTTTAAAATCAACATCTCCTTTTCGAATATACAGGGCGCTTCCAACGAGGGCCGTCAAGCCAACCACGAACAGCGAATTGCCTGTAGCCACAGTTGGCGAAAGGCCAAAGAGATAGACCATGATTGGAACTGTCAGAATGGATCCACCTCCGCCCATAAGGCCTAGGATGATTCCCATTACAAAACTTGCGAAGTAGCCGAGAGTTTCCACTGTTACTCCCTCAACCTTAAGTAAGGTTCTGTTTTTTTAAATAAAAGCATCCCGAGATTTATAGATCCGCCAGCTTCTAACATAACAAACTGAAGACCCGCAAAGAATGAAACTCCATTTTGCTCTATAAAATTTGATTTCATGTTAAACCAAGCGCGCCGCCAAGCAGAGAATTGAGGTCTGGATTTAGATCCATCGATTTGCTCCTTACTTCCGTTTTTCAACTGGAAATTTTCGTTCATTCCAAAGAAGCATTCCCCCTTGGAGATTCACACACTTTGAAAAGCCCAGTGATCGACCCTGCAATGTGGCTCGACCTGACCTGGCCCCGCTTCGGCAAACGAACACGATTTCATCGTCCATGTCATGGGTCTTGAAAAAAGCGTCTAAATCGGGTCCAAGGGTAACAAGCTTTGCTCCTGGAATATGTGATAATTCACCATCAAATTCATCTGGCCGTCGTACATCAATAAGAGTGACTTTCCCATTATGGCCTTTTAACTCATCTGGGGTTATTTCTGGTACATCATCAACCAGTGTTGGACTAAAAATTTTCTTGATTCCCAAAATAAGCTCCTATTTTTTATCTTGATCATTACTTTAACACATTATAATATATTAATATGAAAAGTCAAGGTGTAATTAGGTCATTTTCCTCTTTGAAACGACAAAGTGAAGAGGTTTCTGCATTACTAAAGCAGCTTTCCCATCCTCAACGGTTGCTTATTCTTTGCAGTATGGCAGATGGCGAAAAATCAGTGAGGGAATTGGAAGAAGACTGTGAAGCTTCCCAATCTGCTGTTTCTCAATTTTTAAAAGTAATGAGGCTGGAAGGCCTGATTGAGTCTCGACGAGAAGGCAAACAGGTTTTTTATAAAATAGTGGATAAAAGAGTTTTGGATCTGATTAGGTCTTTCCATCAAATATTTTGCCGTTAGAGATTTCCAGAAAATGGAAGCTAAAATGGAAGCTAAAATGGAAGCTAAAATGGAAGCTAAAATGGAAGCTAAAATGGAACAAGCCCCTAGGGGATAGGGATTTCATGAAGGAGGCCTTCCATGCCTCCTTCAATCCATTTCTTGGTCTCAGTCTATTTACCAGGAACTGAAACACTGGCTCCTTCGGCCATGACAAGGTCTTCAATGTGGCCATTGATTTTTTGTCCGCTTGGGCCGGTATAAACAACATGAGCATGAATTGATGTTGCAGGGTGAGTGAGGTCGCCGACGCGATTCTTTGCAAAGACACCAATAATTTGTACGTCGCTCATTTTTAATTTTGCTTCAAAAGGTTTCTGAGCATCAGAAAGCTCTATTTTTTTCATGCGGGCATGCATGGGACATGCTCCACGAATAACATGGAGATCTGCAGTTTCTGCCTTTCCCTCAATCTTGAATAAGAAAGGTTTCCCTTTAGGAAGTTTGTTTTTTGAAGCTGTTTCTTCAATCAGCTTCTCAAGTTCAGCTATCGTTGAACTTTTCCCAGTCAATGTGGTTTTCCAAGAATCGACATAATCGCCCACAAGGTAAGTTGCTTTTGTAGAAGGGGTTTTGGATGTGTCATCAATTAAATTTGAGTTCGTCGCTTGAGTGGTGATAACATGCCCATCAATAACCGCGATTTCACCTTTAAGCCCTTCTGCTGCACCAACTGCATAGAGATGGGGTTTCTTCGTTAGATCAGTCAAATCCACCCGAGCTTCAGATTTACCTTGAGCAAGAGCTTCCCTCATTTTCCCATACTGAAAAATATCAGCTTGGGCAGAGCCGAAAAAGAAAAGGACAATAGTCGAAAGTCGCAAGATATTTTTTTGATTCATAGAGTCTCCTTTAATCAGGTCCAACGGTAACCTCGAAGAGTTGAGATATCAAGATTGGATTCATAGTGCAGAGCCCAAAGAACCTTACTCAAGATTGGCGTCCCCATGTCGATTTATCCAGAAAAATCGTTATCCAACAAGACAAGAATAAAGTGATGGAAGAAAAATAGCGATCAATGTCTAAGGTTAAGAAGATCGATTAAGGCATCGCGCGTATGGATAAAAAGACTATTCAAACGCCAGAATTAAGTGCAACATTGTTGCATAATAAAAATAAAAAAGGAAGTCGTATGAAAAAATCATTAGTACTATGGTTAGTTCTAGCAAGCACGGTTGTTTATGCAGGAAAAAAAAAGGAACATCGCCATCATGAAGCTCATGTTCATGGTGGAGCAACATTAAGTGTCGCTTTTGACCAACTTAAAGGAAAAGTTGAGTTTAAAGCCGCCTCGGAAGGTGTTCTTGGTTTCGAGCATGAAGCGAAATCTGAAAAAGACAAGAAAAAGCTAAGTGATACAATTGCAAAATTTGAGGCTTCAATTAGTTCGATGATTAAATTTGATGATTCAGCCGGTTGTGTTTTTTCAAAAGAAAAAATAGAAATGCTCACAGAAAAAGAAAACCATGATGAAAAAGAAAAAGACCGTGAAGAGCATAAAGGTGAACATTCAGACTTTGTTGCTAGTTTTGCCATAGATTGCAAAAAAGAAATTAAGGGCACAAAAGTGACTTTTGATTTTGCGCCATTCAAAGGTCTTAAAGACATAGATGTAACATTACTTGTGGATGACTTGCAAAAATCAATCGAAGTAAAAAGGAAACCTGTTACAATCGATTTGAAATAATTCATTCTATGGTCAAGATTGAAAATCCGAAGATTAAATACCCCTCTTCAGCCATCCCCGATCTGTATTTTTAGCTTCATTCTAAGGACTTTCTTTGATCTATTAACTTGCGCAAGATTGACAAATTCCTTTTAGAAAAACAGCTCGATTTGCGCTTAAAAATTGAAAACCTCCCATGGCTTCAAAAAATGAATTTAACTTTTCGTGATCCTTAACTTCATTGTGCTTTTCGCAAGACTGACAATACAAAAGCACATGTGCATGCTTTTCGCAGTCGTGAGAGCAGCTGACATATCTATTGTTTTCAATTTCATGAACAATGCCAGCTGCCTTCATCTGATTCAGGTTTCGATAAATCGAAACACGATCGACAGGCTCGGCTTTCTTCTCGAGTTCATGAATAATTTCTGCTTGCGAGAAAGATTTTCTGTCTTCTATAAATAGCCCAATCAGTTGAATTCTTAAGTCCGTCTTTTTAAGTGAAAAACGGTTCAGAATTTGTTCGACTTTTTTTTTGGTAAATTTATTCATTGACGACCTCTTTGTGCTGTTTTGTTCATTAAATGGCCTTTTCAAGTTCTTTGCAATCGAACACGCCTTCTTTAAAAGAGCGTCCTCTTAAAATACTCTTTGGAGTGACTCTTGTGAGTTTTTGTATATTCTTTTCGGTTGTTTTAACCTTCTCAATAGTATTTCTATGAAATTCATATTTTGAAACTTGCGAGCTAACCCAAGCTACTTTGAAATTATCTGGCATCTTGCATTTGTGAATCTGGAATTGAAGATTTTTACAGGCTTGGCAGTCTTTTGATGTCAGAACAACAAGATCAAAATCTGACAACAAATCTGCATAAGTGTATTCTGTGTTGTCTAAAGTTGAATAAAATGAGGCATCAGCTCTAGTTGAGCCTAAAATGAGCACTATAAAGAATGCAAAGTTAAGTCCATTTTTTAGCATGACATTTTCTTACAGCTAAATACTTGCAATTGCAACTATGTTGCAGTAAACAGACCTCATATCAATGCAACTTTGTTGCACAAAGATAAAAATAAACAAAGACTATGTATCATAGCAGTCTTCATTTTGGGGGTATTAATGGGAGCGAGTTTTTTAAAATTATTTAGTGTATTGATTCTTTTCATTGGGGTCCAGTCCTTCGCGCATCAAAGTCATGATGATGACCATCAAGGTTGGCCAGAAAATACTTTATTAGCCTTGGAAGGCCAAGATGCTATTGCCAAAGATGAATGTTTACTTTTTGTAACAGCAGTTGGATATGCGGGTCCCGAGCAGACTGCTGAAAAGTTTTTTGCAGTTGTCGAAACAAATTACGCTCATGGAAGTGATCATGCAGCTCCTTTCACCGTAAAAGCGGTAGCTAATAAGCCTGGCGTTCTATTCGGATTGGGATCTAACGGGCAAGATCAAATTGCTATTTTCGTAGAACCGCAAGTTTTAGATCTTCGAAATGTGAAATCGTTCAATCTCAAATGGCTCCACGGAAACCATTTTCATAATAACCGTTGTATAAATATGACCGTTCATACTCATTGAAACTGATGAAGACCATGAAGACAATGAAGACCATGAGCACTATGAACACGAAAACCGAAACTAGAGCTTAGGAACCTTATAATGTCAAAAGTGATTGTTTTGAAGCAGATGAAGTGGTTTTAATTATTGATAATGGCAATTTCATAAACAGCGTGCCGAGTGTTTATAACGTTAAGTGGTTGCATGGAAATCATTATCACGATGAAGTTTGATGGAATTTAAAATGAAGAGACTAATAACACAGTTTTTAAAATTGATGGTGGTATCACTGAGCTTTGTACTGCCGAATCACATCTCTGCAGCTTTTGAAGATTCGTCGAACATGAATTCAAGTGAGATTGACACTATCGTAGTTGGAGTCAAATCTCAAAAAGCAAAAAGACAAATCAAAAAAGAAGAAGTGAATCGCGTTGAAAGCTTGAGCAAGTCAGCAATTCAAGAAAAGAACGCGACGACATTTGCGCAGGCGATAGACAACGAAAAAGGAGTTGATTCACAAACGTCTTGCGCGTTCTGCGGGGCTAAGCGAATTTCAATCAATGGACTTAAGGGTGAACACACGACGATCCTTGTTGACGGTATTCCACTACATTCAACTGTTTCAGGTTTTTATGGAATCGAAGCTATTCCCTTAGATGGCGTAGAGTCCATTGACATCTATCGCGGGGCTGGTGCCTCTCTAACGGCTCCTGAGTCTATAGGGGGTTCAATTAACATTATTTCGGTAGATCCTTTTGTTCCCGTAAAGAGGGCCACACTTTTGTACGGTAACAAGGGAACTTTCTCGGTCAATTTGGGTACTTCTGCTAAAATATTGAATAATGCAGCTGTTTTCATTGGGGCACAAAATTCTAACAATGCAAATTTTGATGTTGATCAAAACGGAGTCACCGAATCTCCGCATCAAAAAAATACAAATGTACTTATGAAGGGCTCTTTTCGCCCGAGTGAAAAAGATGAAGTGAATCTTAAATTGACTTACGCGAAATTGAATTCTTTTGGTGGAAATCCGAATGATTTGGATTTAAGTAAACCAGTGTCTTTGAGGGCAGTTTCAAGTGACTTTGAAAGCTATGACGTGCGAAGGAAGTACGTCGGCAACCCCGATAAAATCACAGATAACATCATGCTACTTCGGAAAGAAGCCACGTTAAATTATCAAAGACAAATTCATGAAAATTCAAACCTTAAGTTGAACTTGGCTCGCGCAGAGCAGGCACAGGATGCGATATACTCCCATGGTTATGATTATAACAATAAGGACACGATTGACTATTTAAATTTTGAGTATCAGTACGTAACAGATACACATCTCTATTACTTGGGGTTTGATTCAAAAACTCAAAAGATGAGCTCAACTTCATTAGTACTTTATGATCAATTGGGTCTAAAGAAAGACAATCTTGTTCATATTGTGAACGGAATCTATTTTCTGGATACTTGGTCAATTAGTGCAAATAATGAAATTTCTTGGGCTGTTCGCGGAGATCACATTAAAGTCGACTGGTCAGATTTAAACAAGAATATTGATAAGACGATGTTAGCGCCAAGATTTTATTATAAACATACTCATAATCCAATTTGGACATCAAGACTAGGTATGGGAATCGGTTACAGGTCGCCTTTAACTTTGTTTGAAAGTCAGCATGGAACCGATCACTACGGATTTTTAGTCGATATCGCAAAAATTGAAACAGCAGAGTCTTTTGTTTATGCTTTAGTAGGTCAAAGGGAAAGAGATGCTTTTGAAATTTCGTCGCATTTTACGAACTTAAAAAATATGGCTTTTGGAATTGATCGCGCATCGCAAAGCTTGCCGACAATTTTTACGAATTCCAATGAGGATTATTTGATTTCTGTCTTTGACCTTAGCTATGGACGAAAGCTCACGCACTCTTATCAACTCGAAGGTATTGTCGAATTTTTTCACTACCCAAGTGGGTATAAAAGCAAATTGCCTGTGGCTGCGCAAGAGCGCAGGCTATCTTTAAAATCAACCTTTGAAGATGACAATTGGACATTTGTGCAAAAATTGAATGTGGTACTTGAGCAGGACTTGTCGGCCTATGGATATGCTGACCATTACAATATTGCGTACACTGATGATGATGTAATGAGTCCCACATACCTTGAGACTTATTACCGAGACCAAAAACGACAGACGTCTCCGGCCTATTTTACTTTAGATCTTCAGTTTAAAAGAAATTTAAATAAGTGTTGGGATTTTGAATTTCAAGTCGCCAATATTTTTGACTATACTCAAACAGGAGCTGGTGATAGTCCTCTGACATGGGCTAAGCATGGCAACCATTTTCACTTAGATAATTTTCATATTTGGGGTCCACTTCAAGGGCGCCGTTTTATCGTTTCGTTGGTCGGTGATTTTTGATGGATGAGTTGAGATCGTTTTTGCAAAAAAACCGCTTCTTTTTGTGGAGCCTTGGAGCACATGCCCTCATTTTTTTAATTCTTTGGGCTTCAAATGATCATAAGAAAACAATTAATACGCCTTTTGATATAGAGGTGAGAGAAAGTGTTCGTAGTGAACTGAACCAAAGATCAGCTGAATCTGAAAATAGAAAAAACCTTCGGGCTAAGGCAAAAAGAGAACTGAAAAAGTCGAAGAATCATTTAGCCCAGGACAATGGAGTTCGGAATCTAAATGATCTGCCTGTTCAACGACACTCCGATAGAAGCGAAGTCACAGAAGGTTTTTCTGATGTTTCGAAAGAGGGAAATTCTAATCAAAGCTATCTCGATAGGATAAGATCAAAAGTTGAATTCCACAAAACCTACCCTAAGGCTTCTAGAGTTTTGAAAGAGACAGGACTAGTTAAAGTACGGGTCAAAATTGCAAAAAGCGGTCATGTTCAAAAAATTGAAGTTGTTGAATCAAGTCATTTTAAACGCTTGGATGATGCCGCGATTAAAGCTGTTGCAGATGCATCTCCATTTGACGAGTTTCCAGCTGGTGTCATGTTTGCTGCCTGGTCAATCTTAGTACCGATGAGATTTGAGTTAAATTAGTCAGCGAATTGTTCTTTCGAGTGCGAACGTCCATAAAAAAATTATAAACATTCCTTTAGTTTGTACTTATTGGTATTAAGAAATTGAATACATTCCTGCGGAAGCATACGGCCTGAGGCAATTGCAACATGAAATAACTCCCACCAGCGCTGCGCGCGGGCCCATTCTGAAAGTAAGTTGACCTTTAACGAAATTTTTAGCAAATCCATGAAACCTCGGCTCTTAAATTGGAAACCAAATGGGTGCCACTATTCATCCGATGACTTTATGTCTAAAAGCTGGTTTCCACAGAAAGGATAAAGTCTTATCTGTGGAAAAATTTTGGAATAGTTTTTCTGTCTTTATATGACGGAAAGGATTTGCTTTACCAAAAAATGAAGTTCAGTTTTGCCAAAACAAATTTAGGTGATTCCCGTAACTCTATCTTACTGGGCAAAATGGAGAGCTATTTATACTCAGTTGAAAAATAGTGAAATAAATATTGTAACTATTGAGGAGGTAACGCCACATGACTACCGCACGAATTAAAAAAATTAAGTACGGTCTTAAGGATATGGAGAAGGATTTTTGTCCACTCACTTTTGGTTAACTTCTTGAATCGTACCTCTTGGCAGAAGGGATCTCCCAAATTGAAATGGCCAGAAAACTAAAAATTTCCAGTCAGAAACTCAATGACTTTGAGTATGAGCGAAGATTTCAGCAGCAGATATGGCCGAAGCGCTGGGTGCTTTATGAAGCCTTCGAATAGACGTATTGGTATACTTCTTAACGGAATAAAATTTGGGTGCGCAAATTTTCTGCGGCTACTTTTTCCGGGTCGTCCAAATAAAGATTGAGATACTCTTTTGCCTTGGGCTTTTCACTCATGATTTTTTTATAAGCTTTCCCGAGCGTCTTGTAGGGGCCTTTATGCTCGTAAACATCAAAATCCCCGTAGACATGGATAACATCAGCTTTGTTTTCAGAAGGTTTTTCGACTTCTACGCCAATCCATCCAAAGCCAAACATTTTACCTTGTTCGAGTATTGGGCCGAATTCCTCTTTCTTCTTTAGGCCAGCGGCATTGGCCATTCCATAGAGCTGCTTGTACGGAACCTTAACGGGAATATGAAATACATAAAATCCCTTGGCGGTGTAAAAATATGCGTCGATGTTTTTCTTTGTATACATTGATTACTTCGCTTTCTTCTTGGCTGGTTTTTTTGCAGCGGTTTTAGTGGCTGAACTTTTCTTCACCCTTTTCTCAAGCCTTTGACAGAGACTATGCGCCTTAACGGCCCATTTTGTAATTTCGCAAGGTTTTGTATGAAATGATTCTGGAACAAAAACCCAATGAGCCATTTTCATAGGACCAGCTTTCCAAGGCTCTGCCCCAGTTACTTCCATCAACGAGTCATACTGATTTGCTTCGGGAAGTTTGACGGCGATACGACCGTGCTTCCAAACCAAGGCAAACACATTTCCGTCGGCCCAGAGGGCATAACAGCCGAACATCTTTTTAGATGTGAGCTTGGGTAAGCCTTTTGCGGCTGTATTCAGAATCTCTTCAAGTTCAGCGATGCTTTGCTTAGCCATGACTGCCACTTAAAATGCTTTCGAAAAATGCGGAAATCTATTTGCAGTTTCCGGAAGCTGAGAGAGCGTTCCAAAGTCACTAACGACGGCCATCGCTTCCCAAATTTTTGCAACTGCAGGATGGTCATGAGCTTTCTTCGCGGCTTCAGGGTTAGCCCATTCAAAGACTTCAATAATAGTTCCATCTGACGAGCGACCGATGAATGGCTCTTTGCCTGTGGTGAGGCCGTACTCTTTGAGTATCGGAAAATGTTTTTGAACCAGCGTCTCTAATTCTTTTGTTTTTCCATTCTTCGGACGGTACATCGCGATAACTACTTCGGGTTTACTCATGGATTTTTCTCCTCAAACCAGTTAAGCCAACCACCGACCACATGCCGGAGCTTTTGGCGATTTAAAAAATAATGTCTTTCGCGACCAATCTTCTCGACTCGAATCAGGCCAGCCTCTTTGAGAATCGAAAGATGCCGAGTCATCGTCGGCCAACTGCAACTAAACCGTTCAATGATTTGCCCCGCAGTCATCTCACCGTGTCTTCCTAGGAGGACAACGAGAACGCGCCTTCGTGCTTCGTGAGCCAGGGCCGAAAAGACCACATCAAATTCTTCTAGTTCTTTTTCGGCACGACTCTTCGACATGGAAACATTTAGCAAAATGGCTAAATAAAAGTCAATAGGAAATGTACAAAAATTATGGAAGCCCCTAAAGCCCCTGGGAAATAAATAGTAATGGTTTTTGTTAAGGTACTCGATGGTCTCGGAAGGAAAATTATTATTTAATAGGCATGCTTTCTTACAGAAGGCAACTCAACGACGAAATTTCCTCATTGGAAAAAGCGATTTCAAACTACGACCATTTTATAAAGCAAGGTAACTTTTCCGAAGCAATTGCCAACAGCCTAAGAGATGCCGAAAAAAGAATTGATGTGTTGAAGACCGAAAGAAACTATCTTGCGAAACAGATTGAGAACAAAGTCTTTATCATGCCCAAAGCTTTGCAGGATCTTGGGAAAGCGGATTCACGCTTCCAACGAAATCTTGAAGCGCTTATTAGTCGGAAAAATTATGCTAACTCCGAAGTCCCAGGGAACACGGAAGTGGTATGTCGCTTCGGGTGAGATAAAACTGTAAGTCAAAGACGGTGATTTTGCCATCACGCCATGTCTTAAATGCGACTTCAAGTTGAGCTACTTCTTTTTCCATCTCAGCTTTGTAAGCTTCGCCAGCCAGACGGCGCAGTTCTCGCTTTTCAGATTTGGTAAACTCAATCATGGCAGTTCTCGCTAAGCGCCCTTTTTATGCTTTGCAAGGCCCTCTGTGATGAACTTGCGCATGAGGGTCTGGTAAGGAACTTCCAACTGCAAGGCCAACACCTTGAGCCCTGTGATAACTTCTTCGGGCAGGTTGACGCTCGTAGGGTGTTTGCGCTTGGTCTTAGCCTTGGAATAGGCATCCTTGACTGCCTTTGCGTTAAACTTGACGCTCGCATAGCCCTTTTCATTCTTTACATAGTTCGGCATAAAGACTCCTCTCTTTCTTGTTCATTTTCCGAATGTGGATGATTCGGATTCCAGAGCCACGGATCGTAAAACAGACGAAAACATGCTTAAGGGTCCAAGTAAGGCCAAGGATTCCATATCTTGGTTCATTCACCTTGGGGCTTACCTGCTCACCAAGTGCCTTGATAGCCTCTGGCTGGTTAAATACCGACTCAGCTTCTTCAATGGTGATTTCGTGCTTGATGAAGTTCTTGGTGCGATTGCCGAGGTCCCATTCAAAGGCAAAATAGGGCTGATTTTCAATCCAATCTACCAGCCACTGAATAAATCTAAAAGCCGCCATAGTGATTTACACTATATTACACTATAGTTCACTATGTCAAGAAATTCAGAAGACTCAGTTCACAGATTCCAGAATAAAGCGAAATTTATCTTTTATATCAAAATGGAAGCCAGCTTTTGGAGTTTAATTTGAAATCAATGAGTTAATGTATGAAGAAGTATGTTACGCTTTCATGCTTTCTTATTTTCAATTTTCCTAGTTTCTGTGTGTCAGACTCCAACAAATCAAGTAGACCAATTTAGTCCTAAAAATGAACCTCTAGCGGTATATCCTTTTGAGTTCCTTGCAAATACTTTAATCGTAGTTGAGCCATCCATAGCGGCAGATCGCCCTCGCTTTCTCTTGGATACAGGTGCTGGTTTCGATGTCATATCAAGTAACCTTTGCCAAAAGCTAGGTTTTAGCAAGTTGGGCAAGATAACAGGTAAACGTATGAGAGGTGATGAAGTCACGCTTGATCTAACTCATCTTGAAACGTTGGAGTTTGCAGGAGTTAAGAAGACTAATTGGGCAGTTGGTGTAACAAATCTTTTCAACGAGATTCCTGCAGTTCTTGGGAAGATTGATGGAGCCTTATCGCTCAAATTTTTTGTTGATCATTCATTCACAATTGATTTTCCAAAAAGACAGATTTTGATGGAATCGACAGGCTCCTTCGAAGTGGATACAGGAAATATGACAACAATTCTTCCGAAGATGCACTTAAAACGCCTGAAAATTGACTTGGATTCTGCTCAAACCAAAGTGATTAAAAATGAAAATATGGATCGTGTATATTCTGTAGTAAACGGGAAAATTGGTCTTGAGAATGCCCCTAAAGTTACCCAAGAGAATCCCAAGATTTGTTCTGAAAATGTGATTTACGATGGAGTGATAGGGGGCGATTTTTTAAAAGACAAGATTGTAACGTTTGATGTACCAAACGCTAGAGTCATTTTTTCCAATAAAATAAATAGCTAAATTCTTCGGCCTCTTCGAGTTCGGCCCATCTTCAACCCGAAGCCCTAGATTTAATATTTCAGTTTTCGAAAAAATTCCGGTTAAGATTTTTTTGGGTAATTTATTATTCGCAAAAAATGTAGCCAGGTTTTATGCAAAGGTTGGCCAATATTCGATAGTGGGACGAAGTCTGGGATTGAGAGGGTTATTTCGGGATGGAGTTTGATCCGAAACGCTGAGCTTTATTACCTTCCTGGGTGTATTGAAATCCTTGGGATTTGTTCAAAAGTTTTCGATTGAATAAGGTCCACTTGATACCCTCTAGTTAGTAAAAGATTATATTAAAAACTTGGTTTTAATTTTCGACCATTTCTTAGTATATGATATCTCCAAAATGTCGATAAAACTATGTGTTTAAATTATGCCTTATTTCAGTTATTTCGTTTGTACTTTTGAAGACTCCACTTCTATTTGGTGGAGAGCTAGTAACTTTATCCTGCAATAAGGACGGCTTACTCAAAAGCTTCGAAAATTCTCAAATGCAAATTAATTTAGGAGGTCAAACATCGACAGAAGAAATGAAGAAAGGTATCCAAAAAATTTTGCGGTGAAAATAAAAAGTGTTTTCAAATACTGAGCGAACACGCCGTTGATCCCATTGATCTAATTAGGCAATTCTTATCAAACGTAAGTATCCGTGACGAACTTTGGAATAACCAATCGCGTAGTAGCACAACCCCAGCAGATTTACAAAATGAACTATCGCGTCTCTCGCTCAATCTAGACAAATGCCATTCTTTAATTAAACAAATTGATAATGAGCGATTCACAAATAATAAGCTTTTCTCTAAAATGGATGACTCGATGACGATAAAATATCCATTTAAAGGCATGAACCGAGCTCAAATTGGCTCCAACTATGATCCGAGTGCTATACGGGAGGTGGTCAGACTTTCCATCGCCAATGGAGTGGACCCCTATTTTACCATCGCGATTAAATTATTAGAAATGCCACCAACTAAATCAGCGGCCTATGGTGGATACCGAAAACTTTTCGGCGTCGTAAATATGGACGCAATTGCTGTTTATGATAATCTAAAATGCATTGTTCCTAGGTCAACATTCAGAAATTTCGTATCGGAACAGACACAAAAAAGAGCTAAAGACTTGAAAGCTCAATCGAGTGATTTTGGAGCCAGAGCGGCACGAATATCAAAATCACTACCTAACAATGCAAGCCCGCGATGGCCGGGCTTAATAAACCAATTCTTAACAAAAGAAGAAAATGGAAGTTTAGAAGCGTTTTGTAAAACAGATATCGCTGATGGTAATAATGAAAGAGATAATTTTTGTAAATTAAAAATATCTAATGAATATTTTGCATTGAAAAAAACTGCTATGGACTCAGATCGAGATCTTAATAATTTAATCGATGTTGAGGTCAAAAATGTTCCATCAGATAAGCAGGACCTTGTAAAAAATATTTTATCTTGCGCAGGTGGTTGTTATGGCCTCGTAAGCGATAGTAAAAGCAAAGAAACCTTTTCTATTGGGTTTCCTGATTCTGAATCGAGTGTATTTTGTTCAGATGAGAAAACAATTCCCATTGGTTCTGCTGCTAGATTTAGAAAAGGAAGTCCGACTTCAGAAGGTTGTTGTGCTAATGTCCTAGTACCTAAAGGAATGACAGATGTCGAGGCTATGGTGCAATTTAAAGGGGTTGGTTGCCTCGGTTGTACCGAGGCCGTCAATCCATGTTATTCTTTTCTTCATGCCTCTGATCGTCCTATTTATGGCGCTCGAGCCGCTGACTTAATGATCAATTCGGTAATGGCTAATACAGAAATCCAACAGATCGTTCGAGAAATACAAATGACAACAAAACAACCCATAAAAAGCGTTTTCTGCTCTCAATTAGGGGAGGGCAATCACTCCATAGATTCGGCCAAGTATTTTAACGAGCAGAAAAAATACCTTTTAGAAGGTCAGGATCATCTATTTAAAACCAAGTTAGGTGATGGTACATTTAATATTCCGCAAACACCAAACGATAAAAGCGTCTACGAAAAACGGGAGCGAGATCGCCAGCAAGCCTGTTTAAAATATTTTAATTAGAATTATATGCTCTCCAGGACATTTTCTATGAGACTCCTGTTTTCAGAAAGGCGGTCTTTTTGATCGATCTGGAAACTTCTACTGGCCTATATGTTGTAAAATACGGAAATCAGTTTTTTGTAAAAGCTAAAGACGAAAAAATCTCAGATCTCAAAGACGTAAATATTGGCGCCGAGCTCATCTCGTGTAATCAAAAAAAACCATTAGATATTTTAGAACAAGATATCTTGCCCTATGAAACTGTTTCAGCGAAAGAAGCGGCTCTAACTAACTTCACTCCAAACATTTTTCTTCGTTGGGATTTAACTCCTGGTTCAAAAATCGATTGTATATTCCGTAAAGATCAAAAAGATTTTAGCAAGTCACTTGTATGGAACGCGACTTCCCAATCATACATCAAGGATAACTTTCAACAGCCTTCATCAAAAGTTTATGAAATTGAAAAAACAGCGTATGGCCATTTCATAAAAATTAAAACTTTTTCTGGATATAATCGGCCTGACCCCCTAAATCTGGAGTCTTTTTGTTCGTAAAGTGAATTAAAAAAATCAAATATCCTAGATCGAAGTCGAGTTCAATGTTTTTTGCTTTAAGTTCTGACAGTTCCGTCTCGCAAAACCTGTGAGATTAAGGTCGTCCATGACTCAGGGCCTCTTAGCCGGCCCTGAAACCCGCCGTTTGCCGCTCATCGTGAGCGGCAAAACAATTTTAAAGCCTCACCTCCTTAATCCCAGTGAGTTGCCCCTTATAGTAAAGGGTAAGGCATTCCTCGGGGGTTCTGTCTTGAAACAGACGAGTTTGTCCCAAATCTAGGTGGGATTTGTTAGTGAACTTTTATTATTTTGTTTAAGCTGCATTTATGTTTTCTTGCAAGTTAATTTTTTTGTTTAAATTATTTTTTACATT
>WBZM01001999.1_pt2 | contig 16709 bp, 16 predicted proteins | sample 5204271 | NCBI WGS metagenome assembly WBZM01 (sample SAMN12344346, study PRJNA552823) | activated sludge metagenome | biome: Activated sludge suspended growth; feature: Nitrification reactor; material: Wastewater; isolation source: activated sludge from nitrification reactor of wastewater...
AATCGCAGCCTTGAGCAGCGCCTTCGCGTCGGCCGGGGTCGACGGACAGGCGACCAGGAGCCCGGGCACCTGGAGGTAAAGCGCCTCGAATGAATGGGAGTGGGTGGGTCCAAGCTGATGGCCGCCACCCCCGGGCATCCGGATGACCATCGGGACCCGCACATTGCCGTTGAACATGTAGGGGATGGCCGCCGCGTGATTGACGATCTGGTCCAGCGCGAGCAGGGAGAAGTTCACGGTCATCAGCTCGACCACCGGACGCAGGCCGGCCATCGCAGCGCCTACGCCGGTCCCGACGATCGTGTTCTCCGAGATCGGCGTGTCGCGGACCCGCTTGTGACCGAACTCGTCCAGCAGGCCCTCGGTCACCTTGAAGGCGCCCTGGAAGACCCCGACGTCCTCGCCCATTACGAACACATCGGGATCGCGGCGCATCTCCTCTGCCATCGCGTCCCGCAGCGCTTCGCGCATCCGCATCTCGGTCATTCCCGGACCCCCTCACGGGACTGGCGCTCCCTCGCCTCCTCGGCGTGTGAGGCACCGGACTCGGCGAGGTTCTTCGCGACTTCCGGGGCGTCCTCTCCGAGTTCGCCGCGATGAGGTTCCGGTGAACGCTCGTCCACCGCGTACCAGCCCATCGTCTCCGAAACGACGTAGAGCTCTTCGTAAAGTGACTCCAATGAGGGTTCCGGCGACTCGTCGGCGAACTTCACAGCGGCTTCGACCGCCTCGTCAGCCTCTCGCCTTGCGCCTTCGACGTCATCCTCACCCAGCACTCCGTCTTCGAGGCACAGCCGGATGAAGCTCTCGATTGGATCCTTGCGCTGCCATTCCTCGACCTCGGATTTCTCCCTGTACACCTCGGGATCAGCGGCCGAATGGCCGCGGTACCGGTAAGTGAAAGCCTCGACCAGGCTGGGCCTTCCCTTCGTGCGGACCTCCTCCAGGTGATGCGAGACCCGCTCCCGTACCTCGAGTACGTCCATCCCGTCGATGCGCTCACCTTCGATCCCGTATCCCTCCGCCTTCCGGGAGAGATCGGTCACTGCGGAGTGCCGCTCGATCGAGGTTCCCATCCCGTAAAGGTTGTTCTCGACCAGGAACACAACGGGCAGCTCCCAGAGGGCGGCCAGATTCATGGTTTCGCCGAAGTTGCCGGTGTTCGAGGCGCCGTCGCCGAACATGCAGACGGTCACCGTGTCTTCCTCCCGGTACTGCGAAGCGAGTGCGAGGCCGGCCGCCAGCGGCAGGTTGCCGCCGACGATCCCGTAGCCACCCATGAATCGCCTCTCCCCGTCGAAGATATGCATCGAGCCGCCGCGGCCGCCGCTGGTCCCGGTCTCGCGGCCGAACAGTTCCGCCATGACGGCATCGGGTGAGGTACCGCGTGCCAGCGCGTGCCCGTGGGTCCGGTAGGTGCCGATCAGGTAGTCGTCATCCCGCATCACCGACGTCGTTCCGACGATCGTTGCTTCTTCCCCGATGGCCAGATGGAGGAAGCCACCGGCCTTCGCGCGCTGGTACTGGCGCCCGGCTTCCTCCTCGAAACGCCGGATCAGGCACATCCGGCCGAGGAGTTCCAGACAGATCTGACGATCGGGAACCTTGGCCATACAGAGACCATAGCGGGGCGTTCCCCTCGGCTTTTTCGGCTTTCTACCTGAAGTTTCCGGACCTCGTCGGGCGACCTTGCGGCCCCCGCAAACTTTCCGCAAGCCCGCTGAAATGCGGCCGGGGGAAGCTGCCGCCGCATTCGATTCCACTTACCCCCGAACTTCCGAGGAGCAGCACCATGAAAAAGATCCTGACAATCGCGATAGCGGCCGTCGCCTTTCTCGTTGCCGCGCAAGGCGCGCAGGCCGCACAGGTACAGGGTGAACTGAAGGTGGTCACGTACGGCAAGGGCAAGGTCACCGCCCCCGGCATCGACTGTGGCAGCGGTGCCACCGACTGCACGGAGACCGTGACCTGGGACGACTCCCAGGTGCCACCGTCGACCGTGCTCGTCTCCACCGGCACCGCCCCCGGCTGGGCCCCCACCAGCTGGTCCGGGTGCACAAGGTTCCTCCCGGGAAGCAAGTGCGTGGTTGATTACGTCGCCGGGACCAAGACGGCCTATGTGTACTTCTTCGACGTCCAGGCCCCGAACGTCTTCATCGCGGGTTATTCGGACACGGTCAGTGAGTCGCTTCTCGTGAACCTGGCGGTCACCGACAACGAACAGGTGACCAAGGTCGAGTTCCTCATGAACGGGGAGGTGGTCCTCACCCAGACATCGAACTTCGGTGACGGCCTGATCGACACGAGCCAGTTGTCTGAGGGGCTGTACGACCTCCAGGTCCGAGCAGTCGACGGCAACCGGAACGTCGGAGAGAGCAATGTCCACCAGATCACCGTTGATCACACTGCCCCCGGGATTGAACTCGTGTCGCCTCCGACCCTGACCAACTCCGCAAGTCCCGAGTTCACCTTCGTGATTCCGACCGATGACGCATGGAACTCACATTGCGCCATCCAGAAGCAGGGCGAAGCAGTCGAGACCGAGTATTGCGGTCCCGGCGAGCCCTACACGGCGGCAGTCGATGCAGACGGGAACTGGGAGTTCGTGGTCGAAGCCAGGGACTCCGCCGGGAACGTGAACCGGGTGGTCCACAGCTTCGTCGTCGACCGGACCGCTCCGGTTGTCGAGATCACCGGAGGCCCGGATGACGGGTCTTCCCTTGATCCCGGGGAGGTTGACTACGCCTGGACGGTGGCTGATGCCCACGCGGTCACGCAGTCCTGCTCCTGGGACCAGGACCCCGCGGTCACCTGCGAAGCCGGTTCATCCAGGACCCTTGCTCCCGGCACGCACCGTTTCGATCTCACCGTGACTGACCAGGCTGGCAACGCGACAACTATCGAGCGGAACCTGACTGTCAACAGCGTCGACCCGGATCCTGATCCAGAGCCCAATCCGAACCCCGACCCGGACCCGGACACGAGTGACCGCACGGCACCGCAGGTCCGACTCTCCGCGCCGAAGCAGACGGTCAAGTCGATCCGCAACCGCCTGAGGCTGAACGTCCGCTGCGACGAAGCCTGCTCTGGTCGGGTTGTCGTTACCGGCAAGCGCGGTGTCCGGTTCACCGGCCGCGTCGTGCTCGCCCGGGCCGGACTGGCCAAGCTCAGGCTGCGTCCCGCCCCCAGGGTCCGGAAGCGTCTCGCCTCACCGGACCGTGCCCGCCGCTCCCTTGTGTTGAAGGCCAGGGCGGTGCTTTTCGACAGGGCCGGTAACGAGACCAGCTCAAGTCTGAGGTTCAGGGTTTCTCCCTGATCCTCAGGCGTGGGTGGCCCACTTGTCGACGGCCCGGGCCGCGTCGAGCACGGCCTCGGAGATCGTCGGGTGTGGGTGCATGATCCGCTGGAGTTCCTGAATCCCGCCCTCGAGCGCCATCACGGCGACAAGCTCCGCGATCATGTCGCAGGCGCTGTTGCCGACGATGTGGGCGCCGACGATCTCGCCGTACTCCTTGTCGACCACAAGCTTGACCATGCCGTCACGATCGTCGTACACGGTTCCGGCACCGACACCGCCTAGCTTCAGCTTGCCGGTCTTCACGTCGAGACCCTTCTCCTTGGCCTGGGCCTCGGTCAGGCCGACGCTCGCGACCTGCGGGTGGCAGAAAGTGGCCCCGGGAACCAGTTCGAGGTCGACCGGATGGGTGTCCTGACCGGCTGCGGCTTCGGCGGCCACCACGCCTTCCTCCATCGCCTTGTGGGCGAGGGCTGCGCCACGGCAGAGGTCACCGATCGCGTAGACCTTTTCGTTTGAGGTCTTCTGGTATTCGTCGACCTCGACCCGGCCGTTTTCGTCGAGCTTGATGCCTGCGGCTTCGAGGCCGAGGGCGTCCACATCGGGACGGCGTCCTCCGGCAATCACCAGATAGTCGACCTCGGCCGAGTTCTCACCGTAGGTGAACCTGACCGAGCTGTCGGTCACCTCGACGTTCTCGACCGGGGTTCCGGTCGAGATTTCGATGCCTTGCTTCTTGAAAGTCCGCTCGACTACCCGGACTACGTCCTTGTCCTCGGCGGGCAGGATCTGGTCGAGCATCTCGACGAGGATCACTTTTGTGCCGTAACGGATGTAGGCGGAAGCGATCTCCGAACCGGACGCACCGGCCCCAACCACCGCGATTTTCTCCGGCTGGTCGCCCAGCGACCATGCGCCCCAGGTGTCAAGCACCCGATCGGAGAACTCGACTCCGGGAATCGCCTGGGCGACCGAGCCGGTGGCAAGAATCACCTTGCCGGCACCGTAGGTCGTCTCACCGACCTTCACGTCACCATCGGCAGTGAGCGAGCCTTCGCCTTCGATGAAAGTGATCTTGTTCTTGTCGAACAGGCCCTTGACTCCGCCCGAGAGGCTGGCTGACACATCCGTCCGACGCTGACCCAGTGCCTCCCAGTCCAGTTCCGCGCCCTGCACCTTCACACCGATGTCAGCGGAATTCTTCGCGTCGTCGAACACCTCAGCGGTGTGAAGCATTGTCTTGGCCGGAATGCACGCGTAATTGAGGCAGCGCCCGCCCGCCTTGTCAGATTCCACCACCGCGGTGGACTTGCCGAGCTGGGCAGCCCGGATCGCGGCAACATATCCGCCGGGTCCCGCGCCAATAACGATTACGTCGAAGGATTCATCAGCCATGGTTAGGCGAGGTTATCGGAGCGCCGCGCCGGGTTTCAGCCGCGACCCGGTCGCTCCGGCATCTGGATGCGGGCCATTGCCTTGACCATGAACCAGAAAAGCACCGACAGCGCGACAACGAGAATCAGGGTGCCGAGGATCTGCAGCAGGGTTGGCGCGGTGACCATGCCCAGGACCCCGGCCATGATCAGGATCACCAACAGCATCTGGAATCCAAGCACGGCCCAGTAGCGGGCCTTCCACATTCCCCAGGCCATCACCGAGATGACCAGGGCGAAGAAGCCCCACTGGAAAACGTTCACTTCGCGACCTCCGGCTTCCGCACCGGTCACCAGGGCGTAGAAGGTCGAGCCCCAGAGAACCAGGGCGACGATCGCGGAACAGACCGCACCGACCGTGACGACCTTCGGCCGTTCACCTTCGGCAAGGGGAACAAGCGCTTCGCGGGCTGCCTGATTCTTGAGTTCGGCTTTGGCATATCCGGCCTTCATTGCGTCGGCCCCCGAACTCGGTTCCTCCGTGCCGTTCCGGTTGGCTACTGCGGTATCAGTGCGATTTCCCCGCTGCTTGCGGCGTGCCGGTTTCCCGGGTTCCCTTTCAGCCACCGGGTGCCACCTCGCTACCGACCGCCGCGAAGGCCCGTCTCAGGCTGGTCGCGACCCCGGTCGGATCGTAGGCATCGCGGATCGCCCTCACCACGCACAGCCGCCGTGCCCCGGCCTGCAGTACCTCGAGCACGTTCTCGGGATCGATCCCGCCGATCGCGAAGAAGGGAAGCGTGGATGTTGAGGCCGCGTAACGAATCAGCTCCAGCCCGACTGCTGGTCGCCCCGCCTTGGTCGGAGTCTCGTGGATGGGTCCGACACTGATGTGGTCGATCGGAATCCCGCCCCGGACGGTTTCGTGGGCCTCCTTGATCTGCTCTTCGGAGTGAGTCGAAAGTCCGAGCAGATGGTTGGGCCCGATGATCCTGCGGGCCTCCTCGACTGGCATGTCGTCCTGGCCGATGTGGACTCCGTCAGCCCTGACTGACATCGCGAGCTCGGGATCATCGTTGAGGATGAACGGCACGCCGTAGGTGTCGCAGATCCTGCGGAAGGTGTCGGCCGAGCGTTCGATCACCCTCGTGTCCGCTTCCTTGTCTCGCAGCTGGACGATGTCGACGCCCCCGTCCAGGGCGGCGCGAAGCAGCGGCTCGGGGTCGTCGCCGTTGGGCCGTGCCTCGCAGACGAAGTAGAGCCTCGCGGTCCGCAGACGCTCCCGCCGCAGGTTGCCAGCTCCCTCGCTCGGTTCAAAGCTCATGGCCTGAGGATAGAGGCCGGTAAGATCTGAACTACCTGCGGGAGCCCGTTGGCCGGGCTGAGAGGGCGGCGCCGAAGCCGCCGACCGCCTGAACCTGATCCGGGTAATTCCGGCGTTAGGGATGGGCAACCGGCCCCGCAGGGTCCGGATGACAGCAGCCAGCAAGAACATGAAACCAGACGCGATCGTGGTCGGTGCCGGCCTGATCGGCCTCGCCAGCGCCTGGGAGCTGGCCAATCTTGGCTTGAACGTCACCGTGGTCGAGAAGGACCGCCCGGGCTGCGGAGCGTCGGGTGTCGCCGCCGGGATGCTCGCCCCGATCGGTGAGCTTGACTTCGGTGAACCCGAGCTCCTCCAGATGAATCTCCGCTCCAGGGAGCTGTATCCGGATTTCGTTGCCTCTGTGGAGAGCAAGACCGGACTTGACACGGGTTACCGTCACACCGGCGCCCTGCATGTTGCGCTCGACCGCGACGAGGCGGGTGAACTACGCCGGATCATGGAATTGCAGCAGAGCCACGGGCTCGATTCGAAGTGGCTGGGTCCAATGGCGGCCAGGGAGCTTGAGCCCGGAGTCAGCCCTTCGCTTGCCGGGGCGATCCTGGTCGAGGAGGACGCGGTGGTGGACCCCCGGGCGTTGGTGGAAGCGTTGCGCGCGGGTCTGTTGGCGCGAGGTGTGGAGATCGAGACGACCGAGGTGGTCGGGCTCAATCGAAGTCCAGACGGTTCAGTCAGCGGGATCCGGACCGCATCCGGAAATCTCGATTCACAGATAGTTGTCGCCGCTCCCGGCGCTGAAGCAGGGAAGGCAGAGTGGATACCGGAAGAGGTTCGCCCACCGGTCCGCCCGGTCAAGGGTCAGGTGGTTGAACTTCAGGGGGATCCCGACCAGCCCGCCTGCGAACGCATCCTCGGCTCGGAACGTGTCTACATAGCCCCGCGCCCCGACGGCCGACTGATTCTCGGCGCGACGGTCGAGGAGATGGGCTTCGACCGCCGGGTGACCGGGGGTGGCGTTCACGAACTGCTTCGCGAGGCATACCGGCTGCTTCCCGACGTAGCCGAGATGGAGTTCCTCGGGGCGATCGCCGGCCTTCGCCCCGGCACCCCGGACAACCTGCCGGTGATCGGCCGTACCTCGATCGACGGCCTGATCCTGGCCACCGGCCACTATCGCAACGGAATTCTGCTGGCGCCGGTTACTGCCCGGGCGGTCGCCGGACTTGTGAGAGGGGAAGAACCCGATGTGATTGCCGCATCGGATCCCGGAAGGTTCACCAGACAGGAGGCCGGCTCGTGAAGATCGAACTGAATGGTGAAGTCAGGGATGTGGCGGAAGGGGTCACGGTCGATGAAGTAATCGGGATGGTTGCTGGCGGCCGCATCCCTCCGGACCGCGGGGGAGTGGCCGTGGCACTCGACGGAGAGGTAATTCCGCGCTCGGCATGGGCGAGCACCACCCCGGACCCGGGGGCCGAGATCGAAGTGGTCGCTGCCATCCAGGGTGGCTCGGGCCAGTGGGAACTCGGTGGCAGGCAATGGAACTCCCGTTTGATCGCCGGAAGCGGAGGCTTCCGGTCACTTGAAGCCATGGAAACCGCCCTCGCCGTTTCCGGCACGGAGATCATCACTGTCGCCCTTCGCCGGCTGGATCCGGATGCCCAGGGCTCCGTGATGGACGTGATCGAGAAGCTGGGGCTTTTCATCCTGCCCAACACGGCCGGCTGTTACACGGCGAGAGATGCCGTCCGGACCGCGAAGCTCGCGCGCGAAGCCTTCGGGACCGACTGGGTGAAGCTGGAGGTGATCGGTGATGACCGCTCGCTGCTACCCGACGCCCCGGAGCTGCTTCGGGCAGCCGAGGAACTCGTCGCCGATGGCTTCACGGTTCTTCCGTACACAAACGACGATCCGATCCTGGCGACCCGGCTGGAGGCTGCGGGCTGTGCCGCGGTGATGCCCCTCGGCGGACCGATCGGTTCCGGCGCCGGGATCCGCAATCCGTACAACATCTCGATCATCGTCGAGAACGCCTCGGTCCCGGTCATCCTCGACGCCGGGATCGGCACCGCCTCCGACGCCACTCTCGCAATGGAGCTTGGCTGCGATGCTGTGCTGCTTGCCTCGGCCGTGTCCAGGGCCGGCAATCCTGACCTGATGGCAAGAGCGATGAAGCATGCCGTAGAGGCTGGCCGGGCGGCGAGGGAGGCCGGCCGGATACCTAAACGCCTTTACGCGGAAGCGAGCACTCCGGACGAGGGTTTCCCGGGTCTGGGCTGATACACAGGGCAGGGCTCAACCTTTCCCCGGGCGAGTTCAGGCCCAAGCCCGCTCGCTTATGATCGGTCGATGAACGTTGAAGTCACCACGCGCGGTCCGGTTGATCACGAAGCGGTCGAGTTGGCCCAGGAAAAGCTCGGCGATCTCGAATCTGCCATCGGTCGGCCCCTTGAACATGCCCGGGTGGTTCTCCGGCAGGAGAAGGAGAGCATGCCGGAATCAGCCCGTGCCGAGGGCGAGGTGCAGTTGGGCAAGACGATCGTCCGGGGCCACGTGGCGGCGGACAGCATGTCGCACGCGATTCACGAGTTGGCGGACCGGATGCAGCAGCAGCTTCGCCGGCACGTCGATCGCCTGACGAGCCTCAAGCGGCAGCCGGTCGAGACTCCCGAGGGCAAGTGGGATCACGGCACCTGGGTGCCGGCCCGCCCGGCTGAGTCGCTGCATGCTCCCGGAGAGCGTGAGGTGATCCGGCGCAAGGTCTTTTCGCTGGTGCCGCTCGAGGCAACCGAAGCTGCAGAGTTGATGAGAGAGTTGGATCACGGCTTTTACCTCTTCCACGATTCGGATACCGATGCCGACTCGGTCGTCTATCTGCGCGATGACGGCAAGCTCGCGGTGATCGCTGCCCAGGGAGTCGCCTCCCCCGCAGAACCGGACGGCTCCGCCGGAATCCAACGGGAGACCAGCCGCTACTCCTCGGCCCTTACCCTCGAGGACGCGGTAAGCGAGATGGACGAACTCAACCACCGCTTCATGTTTTTCACGGATGCCGCCACGGACCGTGCCGCCGTCATTTACTTGCGCTACGACGGTCACTATGGCCTGATCGAACAAGAGGCTTGAGGTTCGAAACGGCTCTCAACGAAACAGTATGAGTGCCCCCTCTCGGATTCGAACCGAGGACTCACAGGTTAAAAGCCTGCAGCTCTAACCAACTGAGCTAAGGGGGCCCCGCCATATTAAGGATGCTTTCCGCTCTACGCGGTAACGGACAAGCGGAGCCCCTCCCATCCATCAGTTGTGTCAAGTGGGAGGGGCGGGTTCGACTTGGAGGGCGGGTTGGACCCCGCCCGACTACGGATGCCTAATGCCTGAAGTGCCGGTGCCGGGTGAAGACCATCGCGACATTGTTCTCGTCGCAGGCTTCGATCACTTCGGCGTCGCGCTTCGAACCTCCGGGCTGGATCACCGAGGTGGCACCGGCTTCGATTGCGACCATGGGTCCGTCGGCGAACGGGAAGAAAGCATCGGAGGCCATCGCGCAGCCGGCCAGCAGGTCGTCTGCAGCCTCGCCGTGGGCATCCCGGCATTTCTCTATCGCGATGCGGCTGGAGTCAACGCGGCTCATCTGGCCGGCGCCGATGCCGAGGGTCATGCCGTCTCTGGCCAGCACGATCGCGTTTGACTTCACGTGACGGCAGACGGTCCAGGCGAAGAGCATGTCGGTCCAGGCCTGCTCTGAGGGCTGCGCGTCGGTCACGACTTCCATCATTTCCCGCTGCTCGGGTTCGCCGTCCCGGTCCTGGATCAGAATTCCGCCACGGACCCGCTTGATGTCCCTTTCCTTCGGGTCCGGGAAGGGCGGCGCCTCATCGGTGAAGATCCGGATGTTCTCCTTCTGCTGGAGAACCTCCAGAGCCTCGGGTTCGTAGCCGGGAGCGATCAGCACCTCGACGAAGTTCTTGTGAAGTGACTCGGCGAGGGCGACGTCGACGACCTGGTTGATGCCGATCACTCCGCCGAAGGCTGAAACCGGATCGCAGTCCCGAGCCCGCTCGTATGCCTCGAGCCCGTTTTCTCCCAGGGCAACGCCGCAGGGGTTGTTGTGCTTGACGATCACGCATGCGGGACCTTCGAGGTCGGCGAGCAGTTTGCGGCAGGAGTCGAGGTCGAGCACGTTGTTGAAGGAGAGCGCCTTGCCGTGGTGCTTTGACATGCCTGTAAGGACGTTGCTGTCCAGGCCGACCTGCGAATAGAGGGCTGCCCGCTGATGGGGGTTCTCGCCGTAGGAGAGGTCGAGCTGTTTCTCGAAGGCCAGGACCCGGTGTTCGGGGAATGCTTCGTAGGACTCGGAGAACCAGGCGGAGATAGCAGCGTCGTACCGGGCGGTCTGGGCGAAAGCCTCGTTGGCGAGCCAGTGACGCGTGGAAGCCGAAACTTCGCCGCTGGTCTCGTTCATTTCCTCGATCACCGCGTCGTAGCACTCCGGCTTCACCAGAACCACGACGTCCTCATGGTTCTTCGCCGCGGCGCGGATCATGGTCGGGCCACCGATGTCGATGTTCTCGATCGCTTCCTGCGGTCCGACGTCATCGCGCGAGATGGTCTGCTCGAATGGGTAGAGGTTTACGCAGACCAGGTCGATCGGCGGGATCGACTCCTCCTCGAGAACTGCCACGTGGGCCGGGTCTGAGCGTCGGGCTAGCAGGGCGGCGTAGATCTTCGGATGGAGGGTCTTGACCCGGCCGTCCATGATCTCCCTCTGGCCGGTGAACTCGGAGACGTCGATGACGGTCAGGCCGGCATCGCGCAGGGACTGGGCGGTGCCGCCGGTGGAGAGGATCTCGACGCCGAGTTCAGCCAGCCCTTTGGCGAAGTCGGCCACTCCGGTCTTGTCCGAGACCGAGATCAGGGCTCGCCTGACCTTTACCGGTCCGTTGGTCGGATCCATGTTGTCCATATCAACCCTCTTGTTCGTTTCGAAGCGTCCGGGGACGGCCGGATTCACTTCCCGGAAGTCTGGTTCCCGACGTGCACCTTGCGGGGCTCGTCGTCGGCGATCCTAACCTCGCCACGGGCAATCATGCCGATCGCCTCCGGGTAGATCCGGTGCTCGACGGCGTGGATGGCCGCTTCTAGTTCGTCACGGTCCCAATTTGCGGGAACTTCCACAGCCTGCTGGCTGATCACAGGTCCGGTGTCGGTACCTTCGTCGACGAAGTGGACGGTCACCCCGGTCACCTTCACACCCTGATCGAGCGCCTGCCCGATCGCGTCCAGACCCGGGAATGAAGGGAGAAGGGCCGGGTGGACGTTGACGATCCTGCCCCGGAATCGCTCGACGAAGGCCGGCGAGACCAGCTGCATGTACCCGGCCAGCGCGATCAGCTCGGCGCCGGTCGATTCGATCCAGTCGGCCATCGCCGAGTCCCTGGCTTCACGGTCCGCGAAGTCGTCTCGAGAAAACACGGCCGTCGGCACCTTTGCCGCAGTTGCCCGCTCGAGCGCATAGGCGCCCGGTTTGTCGGATCCGACTCCGACTACCTCGACCTCGCCCTGACCGTGCAGCTGGTCGAGTATTGCCTGCAGATTGGTCCCGCCACCCGAGGCAAGCACCACGATCGGAAACGGGGAAGTCGAGCTCACGACCGCCATCTTCCCTGAAAGCGCCGGGGGGCGAGTCTTCAGGCTTGGCGCCTCAGCGCTGTGTGGGAAGGAGGCAGCGACACACCGAACTCATTTCTTATTCAGATGAAGAGGTGAAGGTCCAGGCACGTAACCGCCTCCTTGACCGGAAAGTCCGGCGGAAGTTCCAGCAGGAAGAGAAGTTCAGGAAACGGCGAAATCGCCAGAAGCGAAAGGGTTGAGGGGTACCATGGGAGCGAATATGTCTCAGGGAAAATTCAGATTCCGAACTCGCCTTCGCGGCTTTTTGCCCATGTGGCTCTCGTGGATTTCGCCCAAAGGCGCTTCTGATTGTGGTCGCCACGAGTGGTACTGCTCGGTTGGCGATATCTGGCGTTGCTACCACTGCGAGGTAGGAAAGGGTCAAGGCAACCCACTCTCGCCTGCCGAGAACCTGGAGGCAACGGTCGGCGCCATCCGCCTGACCGCCCAGCTTCCGTCGACTCCTCAAACCCGCGCAACGATCGCACGACTCGTAAGTGAACTCGATCAGTCCGTTCACCCCCTCGCCGAGCAACTCAAGTCAGACCCCGCTTCGGTCACCAGAATTCAGGACGCGCTTCAGGCCTGATGGCGCACTCATTTTTGTCGGTCAGGCCTACTTTGAGTTTGATCCGGTGGATCGTAAGGAGCCTCCCGTTGTCACTGTTGATCTGCGGCGCCCTTGGGGCGCAGGGTGCCCAAGCCACCTTCTACACCGGGCATCACGCCGGAAGCTGGGCCGAAATAGAGATCCGGAACGGGTTCATAAGGTCTTACTCGCTCGAGCTTCCCTCCACTTGCCGAAGCGGGAGCCAGCCATCCGAGACCAAGCCATCCAAGCTCACCATGCGGACGACCACGAAGCTCCGTATTCGCAAGCACGGAGGTTTCTTCCGTGAGTCGGTTACTCGATGGAGCAAGAGCGTTCTGAAGGGTCGGGTGATCGGAGGCAGAATCCGCGGTTTCGTCTGGTTCGCAGACATGGGTGATTACGTTCAGTGCTGGACCGGGACCGGCAAGAAACCGGATTGGGTTCAGTTCAACGCCCGAAGAATCAATCCGAGGTGAGCGCGGGCGGGGCCATGACCCGCCAGGATTCCGCGATCAGGTCTTCAAGGAGGTCTTCCTCGATCTTCTCGATGTCGATCAGGACCGCGTCGAAGTTCCGGAAATGAGAGATCGTGAATACGACCGGCCCTTCGTTCTCGCAGAGCACGTCCTTGGCAAGTTCGTCTTCAACCCGGACCCCCACGATTGGACCTTCAGGCGCCGCATCGCCAAGCTCGGCCTCGTCCTTGGCTCCCAGCGGGCGATCCCAGACGAAGGTCTTGCCGCCGACTTTCCATGCCCGGTTGCCGAACCAGGTTCCTGCTTCTGCCTTCGGGAGGGCGAGTGCGATCCGCTCGACGTCAGTCAGAGCGGCCAAGGGTCAGCGGGAGGCTGGGATGACGGCGATCTGTTCGAGGTCGAACTTGCCGTCGGCTTCGTTGGGGTCGTCGCCCAGGGGGTAGTTGCCGGTGAAGCAGGCGTCGCAGTGGACATCGGCCGGGGTACCGACCGCTTCGTAGACGCCCTCCATCGACAGGTAGGCCAGTGAGTCGGCGCCGATGTGCCCGGCGATCTCCTCGATTGTTCGCTCGTGGGCGACCATCTCTTCCCGGGCGGACATGTCGACTCCGTAGTTGCAGCCGTAACGAATCGGAGGGGCCGAAATCCGGAGGTGGACTTCCTTGGCGCCGGCATCCCGGAGCATTCCGACGATCTGGCGGGTGGTGTTGCCGCGAACGATCGAGTCATCGACCACAACCACGCGCTTGCCGGAAATGATCTCGGGCAGGGGGTTGAACTTCATTCGCAGACCGTGCTTTCGAAGCTCCTGGCCAGGCTGGATGAAGGTGCGGGCGACGTAGCGGTTCTTGATCAGGCCGTCATCCTGGGGAAGGCCGGAAGCGCGGGCGTAACCGCGGGCGGCCGGGGTGCCCGAGTCGGGGACGGAGATCACGAGGTCGGCGTCGGCCGGTGCCTCGCGCCAGAGGATCTCGCCCATCTGGCCACGCACTTCCTGAAGCCGCTTGCCTTCCAGCTTCGTGTCCGGTCGGGAGAAGTAGATGTGTTCGAAGACGCACATTGCGGTGCGCTCCGACTTGATCACCTGTCGGGATTCAAGGCCGTTCTCGCTGAGGGAGATCATCTCGCCGGGGCTCACCTCGCGGACAAGCTTGGCGCCGATGATGTCGAAGGCGCAGCTCTCGGAGGCGAAGACATAGCTACCGTCGGGAAGCTGGCCGAGCGAAAGCGGCCGGATCCCGTACGGGTCCCGGAAGGCGACGATCGCATGCTTGGTCATCACCACGGTCGAGTAGGCACCCTCGAGCTGCGGCATGACGTTGGAGACCGCATCCTCGATATAGCGACCGTAGTCACTTGAAATCAGGGCGGCGATGATCTCCGAGTCGGTGGTGCCGCGGAACTCGAGTCCCTTGCGACGCAGGCGGTTGTAGATCTCCACCGCGTTGGTCAGGTTGCCGTTGTGGGCGAGGGCGAGTTCACGACCGTCGTCACGCCAGATCGGCTGCGCGTTCTCCCATGAGCCGCCGCCGGTGGTCGAGTAGCGGACGTGACCGATCGCCATGTCACCGGTCAGGGCGCGAAGCTTGTCCTCATCGAAGACCTGCGAGACCAGGCCCGCGTCCCGCATGGTGGTGATGTGGCCACCTTCACAGGTGGCGATCCCGGCAGATTCCTGCCCCCGATGCTGTAGCGCGTACAGGCTGAAGTACGCCAGACGGGACACATCGTGTCCGGGGGCATACACGCCGAAGACACCGCATTCTTCTCGCGGTCCCTCGCGGTCCAGGTCGATCCGCTCAGTCACAGGTCAGGCCACCAAGAATGGAAAAGGACAAAGGCGCAGGCGGTCCGCCTGCATTGGCAGAGTAGCAGCGCCCCGGCCCGTAACGGCATTTTCAGCAGAAAACAGCCGCAAATCGCGAAGTTCGCCTCGAAGTGGTCTGAGAGGTATATTTCCGGCGTGGCGCCGGTCAGGGGAACAAAGCTCATCGCTACGGCGATCTTCGTATCGATGCTTTTCGTGGCCATGTTCGCGCTGCCCCACAACGCTGACGCGACATCAGCGGCAGAACTCCGCAAGTGCCGGAGTGCCGTGTACGCGGTCTTCAAGTTCAAGTCCGGTGTTCCCCGCCAGAAGCGCCGCGCCGCCGTCAACGCCATCTGCACCACGATGGAAGTCGCGGGACCACGCGGGCCCCAGGGCAAACCTGGAAAGCCCGGTTCCCCGGGGCAGCCGGGTAATCCCGGTGCGACCGGAGCCACGGGAGCGACTGGAGCGGGCGTCAGTGTGACTGGTCCGACCGGTCCAGCTGGACCAATCGGATTGACGGGACCGACCGGACCTGCGGGTCAATCGGTTACCGGTCCGACCGGGGCGACTGGTCTTATCGGACCAATAGGCATGACCGGTCCGACCGGACCCGCGGGACAGTCCGTTACTGGGCCTACGGGTGCATCCGGCGAGTCGGTCACCGGGCCAACTGGTGCCACCGGCATCACCGGACAGACTGGTGCGACGGGTGACAGCGGACCCACCGGCGCAACGGGGGCGACAGGATCGACTGGAGACACCGGCGCGACGGGAGTCACCGGAGCCACGGGAGCGACTGGAGCCACCGGCGCCGCTCCCACCGTACTGGCGGATATCTCTTCGTTCTCTCCCCAGGTCATGTCAGGCGCGGTCAACGACGTTCAGGGCTGGAACGAGGAATATGACCCGGCGGGATCGTTCAATCCAGCAACTGGAGTCTTCACGGCACCGGCGAACGGCAATTACCTGATCGAGCCGAGCGTAGTCACCGGTCCTTCCTCGGCGGTGACATTCAGCGGTGGTACGCCTCCTTCGCTCGCGACTGACGTCAACGGCATTGATGTTGAAGTCACGGGCTTCCCGATGTTCAACGTCGATCTGAATCTGGTCTTGACCCTTGACTCGCCCCTCCAGACTGCCCAGGCTTCCAACCAGACTTTCGCCTCGCTGGCTGCTGGAGACACTGTGGTCATTCAGGTCATCAAGGAGAACGGCGTGCAGTACACGACCTACGGCGACCTGAAGATCACCAGACTTCCCTGACGGTTCCAGTCCGACCGCTCCGGGTATCCGGAGGGCATGGGTTCCGGGACCGGCTTCAGCTCACAGGACGCGCAGAGCGATTTCAGCCGGGCCAGACGCGGTCAGGTACTCCGTTCCCTGATCGCAAAGATCAAGGGCGGCGGACGACCGATCCTTTATCTCGACGAGGTGACCCTCGCGCTCGGCCGAAGAGGCACCCGGCGACTCGGCCTCCGGTCGATACCCCTCGACTCGATCGTCGGAACCGTCGACAGGGGTCACGGGTTCGACGGCGAGTTCCGGCCGACGACCGGGAGGGTGCGGGGGCGCTGGGAGAGGATCGCCGGGGCAACCAGGCGCGGTGAACACTTCCCGCCGATCAACGTCTACCGGGTCGGGACGGTTCACTTCGTCGAGGACGGTCACCACCGGGTGTCCGTCGCGAGGCAGCTCGGCCACGAAGTGATCGAGGCGAGGGTCACCGAGATCCTGACCCGAACGCCGCCAAGCGAGATTGATCTGACAGCTTCGCGCTACCGGAGCTGACCGGTTCAGGCCCTGAGCCGCTCCCCGGTCTCGGGATCGAAGAGCAGCAGCCTGTCCTGGTCGACCCAGAGCTTCAGGGTTTCGCCACGACGCGCCTTGCTCTCGGGAGCTAGCCGGGCCACGATCTGGTTTGTATCCCCTCCGGCGAGTTCGTCCAGGCCAGCTTCCGAAGCGGCCTGCTCGACCTTGTCCACCTGGTCGCTGCCGGCATCGAAGTAGGCGTAAAGCTCGGATCCCATCGATTCGACGAGATCGATCTTCGCCTCGAAGGTGACCCCGGCCCCCAGGTGATCCCCGACCAGTTCGGCATCCTCGAAGTGCTCCGGCCTGAGACCGGCAATTACCTCGCGACCGTCAGAGTCACCAACCGCACCACGC
>WBZM01002277.1_pt1 | contig 16692 bp, 16 predicted proteins | sample 5204271 | NCBI WGS metagenome assembly WBZM01 (sample SAMN12344346, study PRJNA552823) | activated sludge metagenome | biome: Activated sludge suspended growth; feature: Nitrification reactor; material: Wastewater; isolation source: activated sludge from nitrification reactor of wastewater...
TCTCACCGATGCCGATCGCCGGTGGTGACGGCGCCTGGTTCTGGGACAACGAGGGCAACCGGTACCTCGACTTCGCCTCCCAGCTGGTGAACCTGAACCTGGGCCACCAGCACCCCGACATGATCGCTGCGATCAAGGCCCAGGCCGACACGCTGTGCACCGTCGCTCCACCGTTCGCCAACGACGTTCGCACCGAGGCGGCGCGCCTGGTCGCCGAGCACGCGCCCGGTGCGCTCAACCGGGTGTTCTTCACCAACGGCGGGGCCGAGGCCAACGAGAACGCCGTGCGGATGGCCCGCCTCCACACCGGACGCCAGAAGGTGCTGGCCGCCTATCGCAGCTACCACGGCGCCACCGCCACCGCGATCACGTTGACCGGCGAGCCGCGCCGCTGGGCGTCCGAGCCGGGTGCGCCGGGGGTGGTGCACTTCTTCGGGCCGTACCCGTACCGCTCCTCGTTCGGCGCGGCCACCGACGAGCAGGAGTGCGAACGGGCGCTCGCGCACCTGGCCGACGTCGTGCAGATGGAGGGCCCGCACACCGTCGCCGCGATCGTGCTCGAGTCCGTCGTCGGCACCAACGGGGTGCTGGTGCCGCCCGACGGGTACCTGGCCGGGGTGCGCGAGCTGTGCGACCGCCACGGGATCCTGATGATCGCGGACGAGGTCATGGTCGGCTTCGGTCGCGTCGGTGAGTGGTTCGCCGTCGACCGCTGGGGGGTGGAGCCCGACCTGCTGACCTTCGCCAAGGGCGTGAACTCCGGCTACGTCCCCCTCGGTGGCGTGCTCATCTCCGACGACGTGGCCGCCACGTTCGCCGAGCGGCCGTATCCCGGCGGGCTCACCTACAGCGGTCACCCCCTGGCGTGCGCGACCGCGGTGGCGAGCATCGGGATCTTCGAACGCGACGGCATGGTCGAGCGGTCCCGCCGGCTCGGCGACGACGTCATCGCCCCGGCCCTGGTCGAGATGGCCGATCGGCACCCGTCGGTGGGCGAGGTGCGCGGCATGGGGTGCTTCTTCGCCATCGAACTGGTCCGCGACCGCGGGACCCGCGAGCCGCTGGTCCCGTTCAACGCGGCCGGTGCCGATGCGGCGCCGATGGTCGAGGTTATGTCGGCCTGCAAGTCGGGTGGGGTCTGGCCCTTCGCCCACTTCAACCGGCTGCACGTCGCTCCGCCGTTGGTGATCTCCGAGGACGACCTGCGTTCCGGACTGGCGGTGATCGACGCCGCGCTCGACGTCTCTGACCGTCTGGTCGGAGGCTGAGGCACCCGGTCGCAGCGCACCGGCGAACTGCCGTGTGCCGCGACGTGACCGAGCCGAAGGCGGGACCGTCCCCGGTCTGGGGTAGGGTGGACGCACCGTCGGATCACCGGCGGGATCCGAACAGCGAACCGCTAGTCCTCGGGGTGCCGGAACCGTCGGCACCCCGTTGCGCAATCAGGCCCCGCTCAGCGGGGAGAAACGAGTCATACCGTGGCAACGGGAACCGTCAAGTTCTTCAACTCCGAGAAGGGTTACGGCTTCATCAGCCGTGACGACAACTCCGAGGACATCTTCGTCCACTTCTCCCAGATCTCCGGCAGCGGCTACCGCAACCTGGAAGAGGGCCAGAAGGTCGAGTTCGAGGTCGGTCCCGGCCGCAAGGGCGACGAAGCCCAGAACGTCCGCGCCGTCTGATCCGGCGCACCGATCGCAGCTCGACGGCGACACCCGACCTCGGTCGGGTGTCGCCGTCGGCGCGTCCGGGCCCGATCCGGTGAACGCGGATCCGACACCGACCGATCGCCACCTCACCCCGGCGGGGTGAGTCGTTCCGAGATGCCGTACGGGTAGCGTCGCGCCCATGGCCCAGGACGACACCCCGACATCGGAGCAGCCGGCGACCGGCGACGCCCCGGACAGCGAACTGGCCCGTCTCCGGGCCGAGAACGAACGACTCCAGCAGGAGCTGGAAGCGACCGGCTCCGCCGGTGCAGTCGCTGGGCCCCGCCACCGCGGCCGCTGGTTCGCGTCGTGGGTCCTGATCGTCGTCGGGTCGCTGCTGGTGCCGGTGTCGGTCACGTCGCTGTGGCTCAACCGGACCATCACCGACACCGACCGCTACGTCGAGACCGTCGCCCCGCTGATCCGCGACCAGGACATCCAGCGGGCCATCGAGGCCCGTCTCGAGAAGGTCCTCTACGCCCAGGTCGACATCCAGGCCGAGGTCGCCAACGTCCTGCCCGAGCGCGCCGCCCCGCTGGCCGCGCCGATCACCGCCGGGTTGAAGAACCTGATCAGCGAGGTGATCCACCGGGTGGTGACCAGCGACAAGGTCGCCGAGCTGTGGGACCGGGCCAACCGGATCGCCCAGGAGCAGGTCGAACAGGTGCTCACCGTCTCCAACGGGCGCAAGGGCGTGGTGTCGGTGGACCTCACCGACACCCTCAAGGAGGTCCAGAAGCAGCTGACCGACGCCGGGGTGCCCTTCGTCGGGAACATCGCGGTCCCCAAGGTCGACCTCGACGTCATGCAGTCCGACACGATCGCCCAGGTCCAGACCGCGTTCGGGATCTTCGACCGTCTGGCCGCGATCCTCCCGTGGCTCACCCTGCTCATCCTCGGAGCCGGGATCCTGGCCGCGCCCGATCGCCGCAAGGGCCTGGTCCACGCGGCGAGCGGCTGGGTCATCGGGTCCCTGTTGCTGCTCGTCGGTGTCGCTCTGGGTCGGATGCTGTACCTGAACGCGCTGCCGCCGGGGGTGTCGATTCCGGCCAACGAGACGTTCTTCGACACGATCAGCCGGTTCCTGCGTGGCGGCGGTCGCACCGTGTTGGTGCTGGGCCTGCTCATCCTGGTCGTCGCCCTGGTCACGGGGCCGAGCGGCCCGGCGGTCAGGTTCCGCACCGCGGTGTCCCGCCTGGTCGGGGCCGCGGGCAGCGGGGTCGACCGCACCGGAGTCGATCTGGGCCCGGTACCGGCGTTCGTCGGACGCAACCTGATGGCGCTGCGTGCGGTGGTCGGGATCGGGGCGCTGCTGGTGTTCCTGGTCATGGACCAGCCGTCAGCCGGCGCCGTCCTCTGGATCGCCATCGGCGCCCTGGTGGTGCTGGCGGTCATCGAGATCCTCGGTCGATCGGCGCGGACCGCGGCGGCTGCGACGGAGGGAGCCGACCCGGACGCCGCCCCCGGAGCCTCGGGGACCACTCCGTTGGAGTCGGGCGAGGTTCCTGAGCACGTCTGAGTCCGATCGCGTCGGGCCCTCCCAGCCGGGACGTCGGCGCCGGAGCGGAACCTAGAGTGGGTCCCAGGGGGTCCCACCGTGCACGACGAACCGGTCATCGACGCCGACAACCACTACTACGAGGCGCTCGACGCCTTCACCCGCCACCGCGACCCGGCGTGGGCGGACCGCACCGTGCGATGGTGCGACATCGACGGGCGCAAGTACCACGTGGTCGGCGGCCGGGTGAGCCGGGCGGTCACCAACGCCACCTTCGACCCGGTCGTCCGGGCCGGGGCGATGCACGACTACTTCCGGGGCAACCCCGACGGCCGTGACCCGCTCAGCTTCCTGACCGACCGCGAACCGATCCGACCCGAGTACCGAGACCGCGACGCCCGCGTCGCCACCCTCGACGAGCAGGGCCTGGCCGCATGCTGGATGTTCCCGACGCTCGGAATGATCTACGAGGAGCTGCTCACCGCTGACCCCGAGGCATGCTGCGTCACGTTCCGGGCGTTCAACCGCTGGGTGCAGGACGACTGGGGCTTCGCCCACCGCGGCCGCATCTTCGCCGCTCCGTACATCACCCTGGCCGATCCGGACTGGGCCGTCGACGAGCTGCAGTGGGCGCTCGACGCCGGCGCCCGGCTGATCGTCATGCGCCCCGCCGCGCCGACCACGGTGCTCGGTCGGGTCTCGCCGTTCGACCCGCGGTTCGCCCGGTTCTGGGGGCTGCTCGACGAGTCGGGGGTTCCGCTGGTCCTGCACGCCGGCGACGGCGGGGTCAGCTCCAACGGCTACGCCCCCGACGGGTTCTCGGCATCGTTCTCGGGCGGGTTCACCCCGTCGATCAAGTTCTTCGCCATCGAACAGGCCATCAAGGACTTCCTGCTGTCGATGCTGCTCGAGAACCACCTGGTGCGCTACCCGAACCTGCGCATCGTCTCGGTCGAGAACGGGGCCGAGTTCCTGCCCGACCTGTTCCGCAAGGCGCGCTCGATGGCCCACAAGGTCGCCGGGTGGTTCCCCGACGACCCCGTCGACATGTTCCGGGCCCAGGTGTGGATCAACCCGTTCTGGGAGGACGACGTCGTGTCGGTCGTCGAGCAGATGGGGGCGGACCGGGTCGTGTTCGGTTCCGACTGGCCACACATCGAGGGGATGCCGCGCCCGCTCGACTACCTGCCCGAGGTCAAGGAGCTGTCCGCGGCGGACCAGCGGCTCGTGCTGCACGACAACGCCGCCGGACTCCTCGCCCCCGCCACCCCGTAGCACCCCTATCGTTCTGTAGTGCGAGATCCAGGCGAACGTGTGGATCTCGCACTACAGAACGATAGGGGGACTGGTGTGGCCGATCTGACCATCCGCAACGGGCTGCTCGTCGACGGCGACCGCATCGTCGGGGTGACCGAACCGGGTCAGGGGTCCGCCGGTCACCGCGAGATCGACGCGGACGGCCGTCTGGTCACACCTGGCTTCGTCGACATCCACACCCACTACGACGGGCAGGCCACCTGGGACCCAGAGATGACCCCGTCGGGCTGGCACGGCGTCACCACCGTGGTCATGGGCAACTGCGGCGTCGGCTTCGCTCCCGCGGACCCGGCCCGTCGGGACTGGCTGATCCAGCTGATGGAGGGAGTCGAGGACATCCCCGGCACCGCCTTGGCCGAAGGGATGAGCTGGAACTGGGAGTCGTTCCCCGAGTACCTCGACGAGCTCGACTCGATGCCGCGGGTCATGGACGTCGCGGCCCAGATCCCCCACGGCGCGGTCCGCGGCTACGTGATGGGGGAGCGGGGCGCGGCCAACGAACCGGCCTCCGCCGAGGACATCGCTCTCATGTCCAAGCTGGTCGAGGAGGGGTTGCGGGCCGGTGCGGTCGGCTTCACCACCACCCGCACCGTCCTGCACCGGGCCAAGGACGGCGAGCTGGCCGCCGGCACCACCGCTGAGGTCGAGGAGCTCCTCGGGTTGGGCGACGCGCTCGGCGCGGCGGGCACCGGCGTGTTCGGTGTGGCCAGCGACATGATCGACCCCACGCCCGAGTTCGAGTGGATGATCGAGATCTCGCGGCGAACCGGGCGTCCGGTCACCTTCGGGTGCCTCCAGAACGACGTCCGACCCGAGCAGTGGCGGGAGCTGCTCGACCGGGCCGCGGACGCGAACGCCGCCGGGGCGCGCATCGTCCCGCAGGTCGCCGGGCGCCCGGCGTGCCTGCTGTTCGGCTTCGAGTCGTCGGTGCACCCGTTCATCACCCACAGGGCGTACCGCGAGATCGCTCATCTGCCCCTGGCCGAGCGTGTCGCCCAGCTGCGCACGCCCGAGCGACGTGAGGCGATCCTCTCCGAGGAGGTCACCCGGTCCGGCTTCGGCGCCTATCTCCTGTCGAGCTTCCAGAAGCTGTTCCCCCTCGGCGACCCGCCCGACTACGAACCTGCTCCTGAACGCAGCGTCGCCGCCATCGCGGCGCGGGAGGGTCGACGGCCCGAAGAGGTCACCTACGACCTGATGCTCGGCCGTGACGGCACCGAGCTCCTCTACTTCCCGATGCTCGGCTACTCCCACGGCGATTTCGAAGCCATGCGCGAGATGCTCGACCGCGACGACACGGTCCTCGGTCTGGGCGACGGCGGGGCCCACTGCGGCATCCTCTGCGACGCCAGCCTCCCGACCTACATGCTCACGCACTGGTCCCGTGACCGCGACCGCGGCGCCCGCTTCGCCCTCGAGCAGGTCGTGGCCATGCAGACGAGCCGGACCGCGGCGCTCTACGGATTCGACGACCGCGGGGTGGTGGCGCCGGGACTCCGGGCCGACCTCAACGTCATCGACCTGGACGGCCTGCGCCTGTCCCCGCCCGAGATGGTCCACGACCTGCCGGCCGGAGGTCGGCGGCTGATCCAGCGGGCCACCGGGTTCGCCGCCACCATCTGCGCCGGGGAACCGGTCCGACTCGACGACGAGTCCACCGGGTCCCGCCCCGGTCGACTGGTCCGCTCGGCTCGAGCTTGAGCGCGGTCCAGGTCCTGCCACCCCGCACGGTCGGGGGGTGGTGATGGAGGTGCTCGCCGCGGTCTACGGACTGGAGGACGCCGGATCGGAGGCCCGTCGACTCGAGGCTGCGGGCGTCGACGGGGTGTTCACCTTCGAGGGTCCCCACGACGTCTTCATCCCGTTGGCCCTCGCCGCAGCCGCGACCGACCTGTCGGTCATGACCAACGTGGCGATCGCCTTCCCCCGCAACGCGGTGCACATGGCCCACGCGGCCTGGGACCTGCACGTCCTGTCCGGCGGTCGCTGCACGTTGGGTCTGGGCACCCAGGTCCGCCCGCACATCGAGGGTCGCTTCGGGGTCGACTTCGACCGTCCGGTCGAACGGATGCGCGACGCCGTCGAGGCGGTGCGATCGGTGTTCCGCACCTGGCAGGACGGCGTGCCGCTCGAGCACCGGGGCCCGTTCCGGACCCACACCCGGATGTCGCCGATGTTCTCGCCGCCGCCGCACCCCGCCGGCCCGCCCCGCATCGCCGTCGGTGCGCTCGGTCCGCGCCTGACCGCGATGGCCGCCGAGGTGGCCGACGCGCTGGCGGTCATGCCGGTGACCTCCGAGGAGTTCTTCACCGAGGTCACCCTGCCGGCGGTGGATCGGGGTCGGACCGACCGCCCGAGTCGGCTGGAGCAGTTGGAGGTGCTCCCGGAGCTGATCGTGTGCTGCGGCCGCGACGCAGCCGAGCAGGCGGTCGCCGATGCCGGGTGCCGGGCGCTGCTCGGCTTCTACGTGTCGACCCCCGCCTACCGTCCGGTCTTCGAACGTGCCGGGCGGGGCGACCTCCAACCCCGCGCCCAGCAGCTGACGCGGGAGGGCCGCTGGGACGCGCTCGGCGACCTGATCGACGACGACCTGTTGTCCACGGTCGCGGTCCGGGGGACACCGGCGCAGGTCGCATCCCTGGTGCACCGTCGCTACGCCGGGGACTGCCGTCGGGTCTGCATCTACATGCCCTACGCCATGGCCGACGACCTGCTGGTCGAGCTGGTCGACGCCCTGCACGGGGAGGCCGCGGCTGCTGTCGATGCGGTGGCCCGATGAGCCTGACCTTGGCCGTGCACGTGCGACCCGGTGGTCGCCGCGACGCGATCGACGGCACGTTCGACGGGGCGCTGGCGGTCCGGGTGTCGGCCCCGCCGGTCGACGGTCGTGCCAACGAGGCGGTGCGTCGACTGCTCGCCGACGCGTTCGGGGTGGCCCGATCCGCGGTCACCATCGTCGGAGGCCACGGGGCGCGCCGCAAGCGGGTGGAGATCGATGGTGACGAGGCCGGGCTCCGGGCTCGTCTGGCCGAACTCGCTGATCCTGCGGGCTGAGCCCCGCGTCAGCTGACGGCTGGGCCGCCGCAGCGGGGGTCGCGCTCGGAGCGGTGGCCCGCTCGTTCCTCCTGTTCAGCTCGCGGGCATCACGGCCTGGGTCTGGGTGGTGCGCGCCGCCAGCTTGCCGTCGTCGCGGGTGAGGTCGGTCTGCACGACGATCGTCGTGCGCCCGACGTGGACCGGATTGCTCGTCGCGGTCACCGTCCCGGAGGCGACGGCGCGGATCATGTTGGTCTTCGACTCGATCGTGGACGTCCACGTGTCGGGCGGGAGGTTCTTGAACGCGCACAGCGCGCCGGCCGCATCGGCGAGCGCCATCATGTAGCCGCCGTGAAGGATCCCGCCCGTGGTGCAGTGCTCGGGCTGCCACGGTGCGCTGAGCACGACCTGCTCGGCTGTGCTGCTCAGCACGGAGAACTGCAGGAGCGCGCCGAGCGGCATCAGCTCGCGCAGCGATTCGGTGGCGACGGGATCGGTCATGGCACAGCTTCGCGCTCGTCGGAGCGTCGTCTCGGGACGGCCGGTGGCGCCTGACAGACTCTGCTCATGTCCGATCGACGCCCCGAGCCCCGTTCCGACGAACTCGACCCCAGCGGACCGGGCGGTTCTGCCCCGGCCGTGTCGGAGATCTTCGATCCCGAGGCGTGGGCGCCGGTGCCCGGCTTCGAGGACCTCGACGACATCACCTACCACCGGGCGGTCGACGTCGGGGTGGTTCGGGTTGCGTTCAACCGGCCCGAGGTCCGCAACGCGTTCCGGCCGCGCACCGTCGACCAGCTCTACCGGGTGCTCGACCACGCCCGCCAGAGCCCGGACGTGGGGTGCGTCCTGCTGACAGGCAACGGGCCGTCACCCAAGGACGGGGGCTGGGCCTTCTGCTCCGGAGGGGACCAGCGCATCCGGGGACGCGACGGGTACCGCTACACCGTCGAGGACGAGTCGGGCGACCCGGGCCTGACCGCCGAGGCCATCGACCCGGCCCGCTCCGGTCGGCTGCACATCCTCGAGGTCCAGCGGCTGATCCGGGTGATGCCCAAGGTGGTCATCTGCGTCGTGCCCGGGTGGGCCGCCGGCGGCGGCCACAGCCTCCATGTGGTCAGCGACCTCACGCTCGCCAGTCGCGAGCACGCCCGCTTCAAGCAGACCGACGCGGACGTCGCCAGCTTCGACGGCGGGTTCGGCTCTGCGTACCTGGCTCGTCAGGTCGGTCAGAAGTTCGCTCGGGAGATCTTCTTCCTGGGCGACGAGTACTCGGCCGAGGATGCCCACCGCATGGGCATGGTGAACGCCGTGGTCGACCACCAGGACCTGGAGCGGGTGGCGCTCAACTGGGGGAGGAAGGTCATGGGCAAGTCTCCGACCGCCCAGCGGATGCTGAAGTTCAGCTTCAACCTGATCGACGACGGCCTGGTCGGCCAGCAGGTGTTCGCCGGGGAGGCGACCCGCCTGGCCTACATGACCGATGAGGCGGTTGAAGGCCGCGACTCGTTCCTGGAGCGACGCGATCCGGACTGGTCGCCGTTCCCCTGGTATTTCTAACCCCCGGCATCCGAACACACGGGTCGGAATCGGCACGTCCTGTCGATTCCGCGCCCCGGAACGGGACGAGGGCGGGAGGATCAGGCCGCGTCGGCCAACGCGAGGGCCTCGTCGGCCAGGGCGACCGCCTCGAGCGCCATGTCCTCGGCCTTGCGGGAGCGGCGCAGGCGGCCCATCACCGGGAAGCCCCACACGAAGGTGGCCAGCGCCCAGCGGAACGGACCGGCGTCACCGCGGCGCCGGGCGGAGCGCCACACGAGGAGCGACTCCACGGAGTGCACGGCGAGCAGTCCGACGAGGATCGATCGGATCGTCGACCGCGGCACGGTGTCGCCGACGGTGTCCTCGACCTTCTCCCACACCGGGTCGCTGCACGCAGCGGCGGTCAGGGTCACGATCCCGAGGGTGACGAGGATCCTCCAGAGCAGGCTGGGCTGGCGGCGGACGGACATGTCGGGGCTCCTCGGGTCTCGGCCGAATCGGGTCGGGGTCAACCTATCGCCGGATCACCGAGTTGGGGCTGATCGGAACGCGAACGCCGGAACCGGTCGGGATCAGCCCGCCGTCGCGGGATGCACCTCGACGGCGGTGAGGTCGTCGGGGGCGAGGACGGTCCCGCCGAAGTGCGCGGACGCGATGTCGATCCACTCCTGGGCTCCGCCCGGTGGCGGTGCCGGCACCATGTGGGTGAGCACGAGCGTCCCGATGCCGGCCCTCGCCGCGGTCTGCGCGGCCTGGGTCACCGTCGAGTGGTAGTCGCACACGTCCTGGAGGCGGGCCAGGGGGATCTGGGCGATCACGTCCTCGCGGATCACGGTCTGCACGTAGACGCCTGCTCCCGCAACCAGGCGGTCGAGCCCCTCACATGGCACGGTGTCTCCCGCGATCACCGCAGAGCGACCGTCGTGTTCGATCCGGTAGCCGACGGTCGGGGTCACCGGACGGTGGTCGGTCGGCGCCGCGGTCACCGCGACGCCCGCAGCGGCCAGCGCCGGTAGCTCGACCGGACCGTCGAGCACCTCGATCACGTGCACCTGCGGTCCCTCGGTCAGGTCGTCGTGATGCGCGATGCGGTAGCCGATGTCGTCGCTCAGCATCTCGAGGGTCCGGTCGACGACGGCCTGCGTTCCGGGGGGACCGACCAGCGTGAGCGGGGACGGCGCCATGGACATGACCCACCGGGTGGTGATCACGTCGTTGAGGTCGGAGGTGTGGTCGGAGTGCAGGTGGGTGAGGAACACCGTCGCCAACGCCGTGGGACTCGAACCCGCCGCGGCGAGTCGCATGAGGACGCCCCGACCGCAGTCGAACAGCAGGTCCAGTCCTCCCGTCCGCACCAGCGTGGCGGGCCCGGCACGCTCCGGGTCGGGGAGGGGAGAACCGGTGCCGAGCAACGTGACCAACATGGCGGCCACGGTAGCGTGGCGGTCCGAGCGGCCAGGGGGGTCGCCGCCACAGGGGGTGCAGTCCGATGCCGTCGACCGATCCGTCCACGAGCGTGCGTCGTCGAGGGTCCGGGAGGCTCTTACGCCCCGCTCGCGGCGCCGTCGCCGTGCTCGCCGCGGTGGCGCTGGTCGGACTGGTGGCAGCGTGCAGTTCGGATGACGACTCGTCGCCGACCACGACCGCGTCCGAGAAGACGACCACGGCGGCGCCGAAGAAGCTGACGATCCTGGTCAGCAACGACGACGGCGTCGGGGCCGAGGGGATCGACGCCCTGGTCAACGCCCTGAAGAAGATGCCCGACACCGAGGTGATCGTGTCGGCGCCGGCGACCAACCAGAGCGGTGCCGGCGGCAAGACCACCCCCGGGGAGCTGACCGCCACGCCCACCACGATGATCAGCGGCACCGACGCCACCGGCGTCGCCGGGTTCCCTGCTGACTCTGTGGCGTGGGCGCTCGACGGCGGGATCGAGCAGAAGCCGCAGCTGGTGGTGACCGGCGTGAACTCGGGGCAGAACATCGGGGCGTTCATCGCCCTGTCGGGCACGGTGGGCGCCGCCCGTGCCGGTGCCCAGCGGGGGATCCCCGCGCTGGCCGTCTCGGCCGGGATCAACGACGCCGAGGGCTACGCCGAGGCGGCTGCACTCGCGGTGAAGTGGATCGAGGAGCACCGCGCCGCGCTGCTCGACGGGTCGATGGCCACGACGCCGGCGTCGGTGACCAACATCAACGTCCCGGCCTGCTCCGCGGGCACCCCCCGGGGACTGGTCGAGGTGCCGGCGTCGTCTCAGCCCCCGGCCGACCTGAACCCGGTCGACTGCAGCGCTCCGGCACCTCCGGCGCCGACCGACGACAACGGGGCCATCGCCGGCGGGTGGGCCTCGATCTCCGACATCGGAATGGGCTGACCGGATTGCACCACCCGATGCCCACCCTCGGCGGGTGGTCGGGGACGGTACGTGGGATCTTCGGGTCGGGGCGGGTGAATCGGCGTAGCCCCGACCCCGGAAGGTGTTGACCCTGGTTCAGGTTTGTGTTCTGGTGGATCCCGAGTTCGCGTGGCGATGCGAACCGCACCGTTGTCCGGTGCGAGCAGGGGCCTGGGGGCACCGGGGTGTCCGGAACGACGACGTGGTCGGTCCGGTTCCGACGGGAGCGGTCACGTGGTGACCGTCGACCGTCGGCACCTACGGCCACCCCGAGGGGGAGATGATCGACGACGGGGCCCTTTCCGGGCCCCGTCGCCGCGTCGCAGTGGCTACCGTGCCGGTCCATGACCGAACTCGGGGGACACGACCTGACCGGCGCCGCCGCGCTCGTCACCGGCGGCGGCAGCGGCATCGGACTGGAGTGCGCGCGGCGACTCGTGGCCGACGGCTGCGCGGTGACCATCATGGGCCGCAGCGAGGACCGACTGCGCGACGGCGCCGCCGCGCTGGAGGACGTCGCCCCCGGCCGGGCGCTGGTGCGCACCTCGCCCGGCGATGCCCGCTCCGAGGCGGACGTGGCCGACGCGGTGCGGACCGCCAGCGAGGCGACCGGAGGCCTCGACTTCGCCGTCGCCTCGGCCGGGCGCGGTGGCCTGGGACCGATCGTCACCACCCCGCTCGAGGAGTGGACCGACATCCTCGAGACCAACCTGACCGGCACGTTCCTCCTGTTCAAGCACGCGGGCGCCGCCATCGCCGCGAGCGGAGGCGGTGCGATGGTCGCGATCTCGTCGATCGCCGCTGCGGTCACCCACCCGTTCATGGGTCCGTACTGCGTGTCCAAGGCCGGCGTGGACATGCTGGTGCGACAGACGGCCGACGAGCTCGGCCGGGCCGGGGTGCGGGTCAACGCGGTTCGACCGGGCATCGTCGCCACCGACCTGGTGTCGATGGTGATGGACGACGCGCAGGTCATGGGCAGCTACCTGGAGAACATGCCGGTGTCGCGGTCGGGCACCGTCGACGACGTCGCCTCGGTCGTGCGGTTCCTGCTCGGTGGGGAGTCGTCGTGGGTGACCGGCACGTCGCTCAGCGTGGACGGCGGCCACCACCTGCGCCGCGGCCCGGACTTCGAACCGGCGGCCCGGGCGTTCTTCGGTGACGACGCGGTCGAGGGGAGGGTGTCGTGAACGGCGCGACGGCCGGCGGCGGGGCGACCGGTCGACCCGAGCTCGACCTGCTCGACGGCGACTTCTACGTCGACGACCCCTACTCGACCTACGCGTGGCTGCGCGACAACGAGCCCGTCTACTGGGACGCGGTCAACGAGCTGTGGATCGTCACCCGCTACGACGACGTGGTCGACGTCGAGAAGCACAAGGAGCGCTTCATCAGCTCCGACAAGGTCAAGGGCGGCTACCGCCCGAACCTCGCCGCCGACCCGGCGATCATCGGCCTCGACGATCCGCTCCACTCCCACCGTCGCAACCTGGTGTCGCGGCGCTTCACGCCCCGGGCGGTGTCGCGGTGGGAGGACCACGTGCGCTCCACCGTGAGCGGCCTCTTCGACGCCGCTCAGGCCCACGGCGGCCCGATCGAGATCGTCGGCGAGCTGGCCGCGCCGCTGCCGGCCGAGATGATCGGCCTGCTGCTCGGCTTCCCCGACGAGATGTTCCCCAAGCTCATGGAGTGGTCCGAACGCACGATCGCTCTCGGTGGCGGGCCGCGCTACCTCAACGAAGAGGGGATCACCGCGGCGATGGAGTTCGCCCAGGCGTCCGCCGACCTCTACGAGGAGAAGCAGCGCTGCCCCGCGGACGACGTCATGACCGTGTGGACCACCGCCGAGGTCCCCGGCCACGACTTCGGGGTGGACGAGGTCATCTCGGACTGCCTGCTGCTGCTCGACGGCGGCGCCGAGACGACCCGCACCGTCATCGCCCGGGGGATGATCGAGCTGTCCCGGCGCCCCGACCAGTGGGCTCGGCTGCGCGACGGGGCCGACCTGTCGATCGCCGTCGAGGAGCTGATCCGGTTCGTGACGCCGGTCCACAACATGTGTCGCGTGGCCGTCGAGGACACCGTGTTGAGCGGCACCGCGGTCGCTGCCGGAGACCAGCTCATGTTGATGTACGGCTCGGCCAACCGGGACCCGGCTCACTTCACCGACCCGGAGGCGCTCGACGTCACCCGCCACCCGAACCACCACCTGTCCTTCGGGTTCGGGACCCACTTCTGCCTGGGGTCGTCGCTGGCCCGACTCGAGATCCGGCTGTTCTTCGAGGAGCTGTTGTCGCGGGCGTCGGAGCTGCGGGTCGTGGAGGGATCCGTCGAGGAGATGCCCAACGCGTTCGTCTACGGGCTGCGGTCGGCCCGGATGGAGCTCGTCGCCGACTGAGACGGTCGGTGACCCGCGTGGGTCGGCGACGTCAGATCCCGAGCACCCGCCGCACGGCGGCACGCAGCTCGTCGCGCACCACCTCGGGATCGATTCCCTCGAGCGCCTCCTGGCTCCCCATGGGAGACATGGACATGGCGACTCCGATGGCGGCGGCCATCCGGATGCGACGCCGGTCGTCGTTGGCCGGGTTGCCGATGACGGCGTCTATCCGCTCGTGCATCTGCTGGTGGTCCGCGCCGTGAGCGTGGAGGGCCTCGAAGACCTCGAGGTTCCGCTCGAAGAGCTGGAACAGGCGCTGGTTGTCGACCATCCAGTCGGTCACCTCGCCGAGCGCGTCGGCCCAGGCCTCGTCGTCAGGATCGGTGCTGAAGCTCGCGAGCCAATCCCGCTGCACCGTGGTGAACGGCTCCCAGAGGGCGGTGACGATCTCGGACTTGCTGGCGAAGTGGTAGTAGAGCGCCGCCTTGGTCACCCCGACCCGCTCCGCGATCTCCCGCAGTGACGTGCCGTCGTATCCCTGCTCGGTGAACAGCTCGATGGCGGTGTCGAGTATCCGCTGACGTGTCGACGTCGTCGGATCCTCCCCATCGGTCGGTCCGCCTCCCGGGCTGCGTTGCGGGTCCGGACGGGTCACGACCATGCCCCGATGGTACCGCCCGCGGATCCCTACTTGACGACCGGTCAGGACGCGCTTACCGTCCGGTAGGTAAGTGCTGACCGGCCGGTCAGTCAGGATCACGAGCAGGGAGGTCCCGATGGACGGACCGATGATCGAGGCGGACGGGCTCCGCAAGCGCTTCGGCGACACGAAGGCACTCGACGGGGTGTCGCTGAGCGCAGCGCCGGGGACGGTGCTGGGGGTTCTCGGACCCAACGGCGCGGGCAAGACGACGACGGTTCGGGCGCTGACGACCCTGCTGGTCCCCGATGCCGGGACCGCCCGAGTCGCCGGTCACGACGTGGTCGCCGAGCCGCATCAGGTCCGTCGGCGCATCGGCGTGACCGGCCAGAGCGCCACCCTCGACGGGCTGCTCACCGGCCGCCAGAACCTGGTCATGGTCGGTGAGCTGTCGCGCCTGCGGCGAACCGACGCCGTCGCCCGCGCCGATGAGCTGCTCGAGCGGTTCGACCTCCGGGACGCCGCGGATCGGGTGGTGCGGACCTACTCGGGCGGCATGCGCCGCCGGCTCGACCTGGCCGCGAGCATCGTCGGACGGCCGCCGGTGCTGTTCCTCGACGAGCCCACCACCGGACTCGACCCGGCCAGCCGGGCCGGGATGTGGGAGGTGGTCCGCGGTCTGGTCGCCGACGGCGCCACGGTCCTGCTGACGACGCAGTACCTCGACGAGGCCGACGAGCTCGCCGACCGCATCGTGGTCATCGACCACGGCACGGTGATCGCCGAGGGCACGTCGCGTCAGCTCAAGGCCAGGATCGGAGGGGAGCGGCTGACCGTCACCCTCGGGGCTCCCAACGCTGCCGCCGCGGCGGTGCTCAGCGCGTTCAGCCGCGGCGACGTCCTCGTCGAGGACGGTGGAACGACGCTGTCGGCGACGGTCGATCCGGCGCCCGGCCTCGTCACCGCGATCGTGCGTGCGCTCGACGCCGACTCGGTCGGAGTCGACGACATCCAAGTGCAGCACCCGACGCTCGACGACGTCTTCTTCACCCTCACCGGTCACGGCGCCGACGACAGCGCCGCGACCGCTCACACCGAGGCACAGGAGGTGCCGGCATGACCGCCACGATCGCTCCCCCCGGTTCCCCATCAGGAACCCTCGACCCGTCCGGCCCCGGTCCGGATGCCACATGGACCCGTCGCCGCACCGGGTGGTGGCTGCGTGACTGCGCGGTGATGACCCGACGCAACCTCCTGCACGTGCGGCGCGAGCCGATGCAGCTCTCCGACGTCACCGTGCAGCCCGTGCTGTTCACCGTGCTCTTCGTCTACATCTTCGGTGCCGCCATGGTGCTGCCCGGTGGCGGGAACGTGAAGGCGTTCCTCATTCCCGGGCTGCTGGCGCTCAACCTGACCACGTCCGCGACGGGGACCGCGGTCGGGTTGTCGTCGGACCTCCAGACCGGGGTGATCGACCGTCTGAGGACCCTTCCGATGACACCGTCGTCGGTCCTGCTCGGTCGGTCAGCCGCGGATCTGCTGTCCGCTGCGTTGTGCACGACCTTCGTCCTGCTCACCGGCTGGGCAGTCGGGTGGGCTCCCCGCAGCGGGCCGTTGTCGACCGCTGCGGGGATCGGCCTGGCACTGCTGTTCGCCTGGTCGGTCAGCTGGGCGTGTGGTTGCGTCGGACTCCGCTCGAGCGATCCGGAGTCGGCCCAGGCGCTCGCCTTCCTGGTCCTGTTCCCGCTGGCCTTCGTCTCCAACGCGTTCGCTCCGACCCAGGCGATGCCGACGGTTCTGGCCACGATCGCGAACTGGAACCCGGTGAGTGCCCTCACCGCGGCGCTCCGCGAGCTGTTCGGCGCTCCCAACCCCTCGGCGGCGATCGACGTGTGGCCGATGCAGCACCCGGTGCTGGCATCGCTCCTGTGGAGCGTCGCCATCCTCGCCGTGTGCGTGCCGTTGGCGAACTCGATGTACAGGCGCCGCACCGCCGACTGATCCCGCGGCGGTCCGTGTCACGGATCGGACGGCTCGTACGTCGATCCGGCATGGAGCACATCGACACCGACGAACCGGCGACCACCCCGACCGACGAGGCCCCGCCCGACGGAGCACCGGAGGACGATGGCACCCCGCTGCCGGAGCGGGCCGACGTGGTGGTCGTCGGTGCCGGCC
>WBZM01002279.1_pt1 | contig 16677 bp, 14 predicted proteins | sample 5204271 | NCBI WGS metagenome assembly WBZM01 (sample SAMN12344346, study PRJNA552823) | activated sludge metagenome | biome: Activated sludge suspended growth; feature: Nitrification reactor; material: Wastewater; isolation source: activated sludge from nitrification reactor of wastewater...
GTGATCTTCTGCGGGATGTCGCCCTTGGAGATGCGGTCCACGTACTGGGCCGCCACGTTGAGCGGGCCGACCACGGCGTCGAGGGTGTCGTTGACGCCCTGGACCACCTTGCGGAAGTCGCCCTGGTGCTTCGAGGCGTCGGCGCGGGTGGCGAGGCGCCCCTCCACGCCGGCCCTGGCCAGGGTGGCCGCGTCCGCCACCAGCGCGTCCACCGCGCCGATGCACTGGTTGAGCGCGTCCTTGATGCGCTCGAAGTCGCCCTCGTAGCGGTCGGTGATGCGCGGCGGGATCTCGCCCCGGCCGATGCGGGTGACGTAGTCCACCGTCACGCCGATGGGGCGGGCGTAGGCGTCCATGGTCTCGTTGATGCCGGCCACCACGGGCTGGAACTCGCCCTCCACCCTGGTGAGGTCGCCGCGCTCGCCCAGGCGGCCGGCGGTCACCGCGTCGCGGAGCCGGCCCGCCTCGGCGATGAGGAAGCGGATGGCGCCGGCCACCCGGCCGGAGATGAAGAGCCCGAGCCCGGCGGCCATCGCGGCGGCCACCAGCATGGTCAGCCAGAGCTGCCAGCGGGTCGCCGCCACCACCGCGACGGCCTCCTTCCGCTCCGCCGACCCCAGCTCGTCCTGCAGGTCGATGAGCTTGTCGAGGGGATCCACCAGCCGGCGCTGCACCTCGCCGACGTAGCCCATCATGGCCGCCTCGCCCCGGACCGCGTCCCGGGCCTGGAAGGCCTCCCAGACCTTCCGGTTCTCGGCGCGGAAGAAGGCCACCCCCGGCTCGATCTCACGCCAGAAGGCCTTCTCGCGGTCGGACATGGGGAAGGTGCCGAAGCGCTTGAGGCTCTCCTCCAGCTGCGCCAGGGCCTTCTCGCACTTGGCCTGCTCGTCGCGGATGAGCTCCCACTTGCCCGTGCCCGCGTCCACGTTGCCGCGGGTGGTGGCCAGGCGGGCCTCGTAGAGCCCCTGCTGGGCGTCGGTGGCCGCCTTGAGGGCCGGCAGGAAGTTGTCGCCGATGGCGTCGAGGTGCTCCTCCAGCACGCCGGCCGCGCGCAGGCCGAGGGCGCCCACGCCGGCGGTGAGGAGGGTCAGCGCGCCGAAGGAGGCCAGGAGCTTCGCGCGGGTGGTGGTGAGGAGGGCCATGGTCGGTACCTCGGATCAGGCGGCGGGGAGGGTGGCGGGGAGCGCGGTGGGGAGGGCGGCCAGCTCGGCGGCGCCGAGGACGCGGGCGATGTCGAGGAGGAAGACCACGTGCTTCCCCGCCTTGCCGACGCCCAGGATGAAGTCGCCGTCGATGGCGGCGGCGCCCAGGTCGGGCGCGGGCTCGATGGCGTCGGCCTTCACGTCCAGCACCTCGAGGACCAGGTCCACCAGGACGCCCATGGTGAGGGGGCGCCCCTCCACCGCGACCTGCACCACGATGATGACGGTCTGCTCGGTGGCCTCCGCCCCCGGCATGCCGAACTTGAGCCGCAGGTCCACCACCGGGATGACGCGGCCGCGCAGGTTGATGACGCCGCGGAGGAAGCCCGGCGTGCGGGGCAGCCGGGTGATCTCCATCAGGCCGATGATCTCGCGCACCTGCAGGATGCGCAGGCCGTAGACCTCGTCGGCCAGCTGGAAGGTCATGTACTTGCCGGCCAGCGAGGCCTGGAGCGACTCGGGCCCGGCGGCGGCGGCTTCGGCGGTACGCTCCATGTGGTGACCCTCCAGGCCCCGGCGAGGGCCAGGCAGGGTGGGATCGCACGTGGGGTGCCAGCGCAGCCCTTTGCCAGCGGTGAAGGGCGGTGGCGCCGGGTGGTCCGGGACGCTGCGTCTATCCGGGCGCTGGGCCTGGGCAAAGCCGCCGCCGGCGCCCCTGGGAACACGCGGACCGGTCCGGTCCGCGCAGCGGCGCCGGCGACGGGTAGGGGCGCACCCGGGTGAGTATGCCTACGGGCAGGTTGCCCCAGGGGCGCGGACGCGACGCCCCCGGAGGCGGCAGGCCGGAGGGCTCAGCGGCGGCGCGCGGCCTTGGCGGGCTTCCCCGCCTTGCGCGCCGGACGCCTCGCCGGCGCGGCCTTGGCCCTGGCCGGCTTCGCCTTCGCCTTCGCGCCGGCCTTGGCCTTCGCCGGCTTCGCCCTCGCCTTCGCGCCCGCCGGCGGCGTGTGGATCACCGCCTCCATGTGGTGGCCGCTCGGGTCGTCGACGAAGGCGCCGTAGTAGTCCGGGTGGTAGTGGGCGCGCAGGCCCGGCGCGCCGTTGTCGCGGCCGCCCGCCGCCAGCCCCGCGGCGTGGAAGGCGTCCACCGCGGCGCGGCTCGGCGCGGCGAAGGCCACGTGCTGGGGCGAGGCGGCCTTGTCCTCGGTGAGCCAGAAGTCCGGCTTGCCCCCCACGCCCATGCCGAAGCCCTCGGGGAAGTCCATCACCACCGCGTAGCCCAGCGGCGCGAGCGCGGCGGTGTAGAAGGCCTTGGCGGCGGCGAGATCGTGGACGCGCAGCGTGATGTGGTCGAGCACGGCGGGCTCCTGGCTGGTGGCGGCAACGCCGGGAGTCCACCACCCCCCGCCCGGCCCCGCGAGGCCCCTCTCAGGGCGCGCGGCGGGCCGCCACCACCCGCCTACTTCGCCGGCTCGGCCACCGGAGGCGCCTTGGGGAAGGTCATGTACCCCTTGCCCACGGCCCAGGTGATCACCTCGGCGCGCAGCTGGCCCGCCTGGATGACCGGATCCTGCTCGGCGAGGGCCCGGGCCTCCTCCGGCGTCGCCACGCGGTAGATGCAGGCGCCGCGGAAGGCCGGGTCCTGCTGGTTGCCGAAGGGGCCGCAGACCACCGCCTTGCCAAGCTCGCCCATCTTCACGAGGTGGCCGATGTGCCTGGCCTGGAGCGCCTGGGCCTCGGCGTCGGGGAGCTGCTTCCAGGTGGGGGCCCGCATCAGGAGCACCAGCTGGAAGGTCTCGAACTCGAACTTCGGCGGCGCCGGCGGGGGCGGCGCCTCGTCGGCGCGGGCCGGCGAGGCCGACAGGAGGAGGGCGAGCGGGGCGAGGGCGAGCAGGGGAGCGACGCGCATGGTGGCCTCCGGGTGAAGGGAGGAACCTAAGGCGCGCCGCCCGCCCGGGCTACCCCACGCCTGGTGGCCTCCGCCCGGCCCACGGCCGCGCCGCCTCCACCTGGGCCGCCACCCGGAGCAGCGTGACCTCCTCGCCGTGGCGCGCCACCAGCTGCACGCCGAGGGGCAGCCCCTCCGGCGTCCAGCGCATGGGGACCGAGGCGGCCGGCTGGCCGGTCTGGTTCCAGGGCATGGTGAAGCCGGTGGCGTCGAAGGAGCGGTCGCCGATCTGCGTGAAGAGCTGGTCGAGGAGGCGCCGCGAGCCGAGCCGGCAGGCGAGGCGGATGCCGGCCTGCTCCCAGGGCTTCGGCTGCAGCTCGCCGACCCGCACCGGCGGCCGCGCCACGGTGGGCGTGAGGAGGAGGTCGTAGCGACCGAAGAAGGCGGCCACCTGGCGCGTCCAGGCGTGCATGGCCGCCGTGGCCTCGACGTGCTCGGCGGCGCTGAAGGCGCGCCCGCCGGCCAGGAGCCCCAGCGTCTCCACCTCCAGCGTGTCGGCGCCGGGGCGGCGGCCGGTGCGCCGCGCCAGCTCCGCCACGGTGGCCGCCACGCCGCCCGCCACCGCCACCAGGTAGGCGCGCACCATCGCCTCGCGGTCGAAGGGCGGGCGGTCCTCGGTCACCTCGTGGCCCAGCGAGGCCAGCAGCGCCGCCGCCTCGCGCAGGGCGGCGCGGCACTCGGGGTGGACCTCGTGGCCGAAGAACGGGCCGTCGGTGAAGGCCACGCGGAGGCGGCCGGGCGGCGCGGCCAGCTCCTCCGCGAAGGGGCGCGGGGGCGGCGGGAGGGCGCCGGGATCGCCGGGGAGCGGACCGGCCAGCACGTCGAGGAAGGCGGCCGCGTCGCGCACGCTCCGCGTCAGCGCTCCCTCGGCGGCCAGGCCGGCCCAGGCCTCGCCGATGGGGGCCAGCGAGACGCGGCCGCGGGAGGGCTTCAGGCCGAAGAGTGCGCCGTGGGAGGCCGGGATGCGGATCGAGCCGCCGCCGTCGTTGCCGTGGGCCGCCGGCACGATGCGCGCCGCCACCGCCGCGCCGGAGCCGCCGGAGGAGCCGCCCGGCGTGTGGCCGGGGCTCCAGGGGTTGCGGGTGGGGCCGCGGAGGGCCGGCTCGGTGTGGGCCAGGATGCCCAGCTCCGGCGAGTTGGTGAGGCCGAAGAGGACCAGGCCGGCCCCCTGGAGCCGCCGCGTCACCTCCGAGTCGAAGTCCGGCACGAAGCCGGCGCCGAGGCGCGAGGCGCCGCTGAGGGGGTGGCCCTTCCAGGCCGTCATCAGGTCCTTGAGGAGGAAGGGGACGCCCGACAGCGGCCCCGCCGCCTCGCCGCGGGCGCGGGCCGCGTCGTGGGCCCGGGCCACGCCGCGCGCCTCGTCGTCGAAGCGCGCCACCACGGCGTTGAGCGCCGGGTTGCGCGCGTCGCAGCGCTCGAGGGCGGCCTCCAGGGCCTCGGCCGCCGAGACCTCGCCGCGCGCGATGAGGGCCGAGAGCCCCAGCGCGTCCAGGTCGTCGTACTCGGGGAAGCGCATGCGGTCCTCGCGGGATGGGGTGCGGCGGCGGCCACCGTATCAGGAGGCCGCGAGCCAGGGAGGCCCGCCGCACGCCCACTCGTGACGGGCCCCCTCATGGAGGGCGGCGTAGACCTCGTCGCGGAGCAGGTTGGCCTCGGCGTCGGTGAGCGTCCGGCCGAGGGCCCGCAACGTGAGCCGGAGGAGGACGTTCTTCTGGCCGCGACCCAGCCCCAGCCGGGCCTGGGCCGCGGGCGGGAGCGCCGGGCCGGCCACCTCCGACAGCACCTCGATCCCCTCCACGTCGGCGGCGCGCGCCCCGAGGGCCTCGCGCACCCGGTCGCCCAGCTCCTCGGCGGAGCGCGCCTGGTCGATCGCCAGCGAGAGGTCGCGGCGCACCGGCGGGTGGTGCGAGACGGGGCGCCAGGGGGCGAGGTCGAGGAGCTGGGCGGCGACGCGGGGGTCCGGGTCGCGCAGGGCGCGGATGTCGTCGAGCCCCTTCGCCAGCATCACCAGGCGGTCGAGGCCGAGCCCCATGGCGAGGCCGGTCACCTCCGGCGGCAGGCCGGACTCCGCCAGGAGGCGCGGGTGGGCCAGGCCGCACTCGGCGATCTCCACCCACGCGCCGGGGGCGGCGGCCACCTCCACCTGGAGCCCGCCCGCCGTGTAGGGGTGGACGGTCCGCTCGAGGCGCACGGCGCGCCCCGGGGCGACCGCGCCGGCCACGGCGTGGAGCATCTCCTCCAGGTCGGCGCTGGCGAGGGGTTGGCCGCGTCGCAGCCGCCACAGGTCGAGCTGGTGCGGCTCGCCCACGTGGAGCCGGTCGATCCGGTCGCGGCGCCAGACCAGGCCGGGGCAGGCGACGAGCAGGTCGGGGCGGCCGGCCAGGGGGCCGGCGGGATCGGCCGCCAGCCTGCGCAGCACCGGCGGGATCATGGCCGAGGTCTGCGTGCGCAGCAGCTGGCCGGGGGCGACGTAGCGGGTGTACCGGGCGTCGCGGGCGGCGGCGCCGGGCGGGTAGAGGAGCCGGTCGTAGTTGTCGGCCACGGTGACGACCGGGTCGGCGCGCTCGACGTGGACCGCGCAGCCCCAGCGGGCGCGCAGCGCGGCGATGGCCGCCTCGACGACCCGCTGCACGGCGTGGGGACCCTGGGCCGGGTCGGTGAGATCGCGGAGGGCGCGGGCCTCGCGCAGGGCAGACGGGGAGATGATGGCGTGCGGCATGTCGGACCTCGTGTTCCGGTGGCCCGCGCGGCGCGGGCCGCGGGGCGTGGGCAGGGCGGTGGCTGGACGGGAGGGGTGCGGCTCCCCCGACGCCATGCCCGGACCGGATTGGAGGCTGGGACGAGCGGCTACCGAGGTACGCAGACTGCGCGAGGCGCGGCGCCACCCGGCCCGGGCAGGGGCCGGGGGCGGCGAAATCGACGCGGCTCGCAGCGAGGCAGCACGGATCGAAGATACCGGCGGCCCCTCGCCGGCGCAACCTCCCTCCGGTCGAGCCTTGACTTCCCGCGCCGCGGCCCCACCCTGGGGGGACACCTCCGGAGACCCCATGCCGCTCCAGCGCGACTACATCCAGCGGATCGTCGAGGCCCTGGCCAAGGCCATCGCCGCCATCGTCACCTTCCGCAAGCAGGGGGAGACGCAGGCGGCGCGCGACGAGATCACCCGCGCCTCCGGCAGCCTCTTCGGCCTCGACCTCGGCCTCATCGAGCTGATGGGCCCGGCCACCGTGGCGGCGCAGCTGGGCCACCCGGAGAAGGTGGAGGCGCTGGCGCGGCTGGTGGACGAGAAGGCGCTGGTGGAGCGCGAGGCGGGGGAGGCGGCGGCGGCCGACCGGTGGGTGCGGCTGGCGGCCGGGCTGCGGGCGGCGCTGGGCTGAGCCCGGCGGCCCTGCCAGGCCGCCTACGTCCGCAGGATGGACTCCAGCTTCTTCCCCTTGGCCAGCTCGTCGACGAGCTTGTCGAGCTGCCGGATCTTCCGCATCAGCGGGTCCTCGACCTCCTCCACCCGCACGCCGCAGACCACGCCGGTGACGAGCTTCGCCTTGGGGTTCATGCGGGGGGCCTTCTCGAAGAAGGCCTCCAGGGTGACCGTGCCCTCGACGGCGCGCTTCAGCCCGGCCGCCGTGTAGCCGGTGAGCCAGGCGATGACCTGGTCCACCTCGGCCTTCGTCCGGCCCTTCCGCTCGGCCTTCTGGACGTAGAGCGGGTAGACGCTGCCGAAGGACATGGCGAAGACGCGGCGGTGCTTGTCCATGGTCGGCGGCTCCGTCGAGGGCAGAGGGTGCGGCTCCCGACCCGATACACCAGGCGGATCGGAATGGGTACCGGCGCGGGTGGCGGCCCTGCCGGCCCCTCAGGGGACGTAGAGGGTGTTGGAGCGCGGATCGGCCGGGTCGTAGAGGACCACGACCTCGTCAGCCTGCCCGAAGGCCTCGAGCTCGAGCAGCGTCATCGACGTGAGGGAGCCCTCGACCACCTCCCCGCTCGGCCCCCGGAACTCCCATCGGATCATGAAGGGGTGGCGCCCGTTGAGCACGGTCGACTCGTCCTGGCCGCGGAACGTGACGCGCGCCAGCACGGGTCGCCCGAGCGTGAAGGCCCGCACCTCCCTGCGGTTGGCGCGCACGACCCGGACGATCATGGCCGCACCGAACACGGGGAAGAAGAATATGAACGCGACGAGGAACCAGGGCCACGTGTTGCGGCGGGCGCCGGCGATCCGGCTCCACCCCGGAAGCGCGGCAGCGTACTCGATCGTGATGGCTTGGCCCGACGGTGGTGGATCGATCAGGGCGTCGTAGCCGCCCCGCCACCTGACGCCGTCGACCTCGTACTCGTAGCGCACGGTTGAGGGGGGGACGCCGTCGTAGCTCGCGTTCCAGTTCCGCCTCGCGTCGAGCACGGTGCCGGTGGCCTCGCCCGGGCCCAACGCGATGGCGACGTCGACGGGCAGCCCCCATCCGAAGATGACCGAGAGCAGCAACCCGACGGCGAGGAAGACCATCCCCGCGGTGCGAACGATCCCCTGCCCACCCGCGTAACCCAGGACGAGCCGCCGCGCGCGGGGCGATGGGCGGCGCGGAGCGGGCGGGACCTCGTCGAGCCGGGGAATCGGGGACTCGGCGCCGTTCACCATGGGAGAGATGGTAGCACGCCGCCCGGTCGCCCCTGCGCTCCGCGCCCCCGCCAGCTCTGGTTCGGTAAGTCCGGCCAAGCTCATCTTCATCGACGAATCGGGCTCGCGGGTAAGCCATTCAACCCGCGGTTCTGGTCCGGGAAGGGACCTTACGGGAACTGATTCAGGCGGCCGGCACACCGGGGGGCCTGGAGCGCGCGTGAGCTCACCCGGGCGGCCTCGCGGGATCGGCGGGGCGACGGTAGACTCCGGCCATGGATCCATCCGCTCCAGCGGCGGAAACGTCAGGGACCTCGGCGCCACCGGCGGATCGCGTCCGGCGCTTCCTCGACGCGTCGCCCATGGGGGTCCACCTCTACCGGCTGGAGGGCGACCGGCTGATCTTCACCGGGGCCAACCCGGCCGCCGACCGGATCCTGGGCGTGGACAACGGCCGGTTCGTCGGGCTCGTCCTCGAGGAGGCCTTCCCGCCGCTCGCGGCCTCCGAGATCCCGGCGCGCTACCGCGAGGTGGTGCGCACCGGGGAGCCCTGGTCCACCGAGCAGGTCTCCTACGACGACGAGCGCATCGTGGGCGCCTTCGAGGTCCACGCCTTCCGGCCCGCCCCGGGCGAGCTGGCCGCGCTCTTCCTCGACATCACCCCGCGCAAGCGCACCGAGGAGGCGCTGCGGCGCAGCGAGGAGCGCTACCGGACCGTGCTGGACGGCCTGCAGGACCTGGTGGTGCGGCTCGATCTGGAGGGGCGCTACACCTTCGTGTCGGAGTCCTTCTGCAGGACCTTCGGCGTGCGGGAGGCGGACCTGCTCGGCCAGCCCTTCATCTCCATGGTCCACGAGGAGGACCGGGGCGCCGCCTCCGGGGCCCTGGCCGCGCTGCTCGAGCCGCCGCACGTCGCCTTCGCGGAGCAGCGGGCGCACACCACGCAGGGCTGGCGCTGGTTCGCCTGGACCTCGCGGGCGGTGCTGGACGACGCCGGGCGGGTGGTGGCCTTCGTGGGGACCGGCCGGGACATCACCGAGCAGCGCCTGCTCGAGGAGCGGCTGCGGCAGGCCGAGAAGCTCCACGCCATCGGCCAGCTGGCGGGCGGCGTGGCCCACGACTTCAACAACCAGCTCACCGCCATCCTCGGCAACGCCGCGGCGCTGGAGGAGGGGCTAGCCGACCGGCCGGAGCTTCGGGAGGCCGCCGGGGCCATCCGGCAGAGCGCCACCCGCTCGGCCAACCTCACGCGCCAGCTGCTGGCCTTCGCCCGGCGGGGTCAGGTGCAGCAGGCGCGGGTCGACGTGCACCAGGTGGTGGGCGAGGTGCTCCGGCTCCTGCAGCACAGCATCGACAAGCGCATCGTCCTGGTGACCGACCTGGCCGCCTGCCCCGCCTCGACCATCGGGGACCCGGCCCAGCTCCACCACGCGCTGCTCAACCTGGCCCTCAACTCGCGCGACGCCATGCCGTCGGGCGGCACCCTGCGCTTCTCCACCCGGGTGGTGGACCTGGAGGCAGGACGGAGGGCCCGGGTCCTCGTCGAGCCGGCGGCCGGCCCGCTCCTCGAGGTGGCGGTGAGCGACTCCGGCGTCGGCATGGACCGCGAGACGCTGGCCCGCCTCTTCGAGCCCTTCTTCACCACCAAGCCGGTCGGGCAGGGCACCGGCCTGGGCCTCTCGGCCGTCTACGGGACCGTCCGGTCGCACCGCGGCGGCCTGGACGTGGAGAGCCAGCCCGGGCGCGGCACCACGGTGACGCTCTGGCTGCCGCTGGCCGCCGACGAGGCCGGCGCCGAGGGCCACGGGCCTGCCGCCGACCCGGCCGGCACCAGGGCGCGCATCCTGGTGGTGGACGACGAGCGGCTGGTGCGGGACACGCTCCGCCGGATGCTGGCCCACGCCGGGCACGAGGTGCTCACCGCCTCCCTCGGCGAGGAGGGCGTGGCGATCTTCAGGGAGCGGTGGCGCGACCTCGACCTCGTCATCCTCGACATGGTGATGCCAGACCTGAAGGGGCCCGACGTCTACGCACGCCTGCGCGCCATCGATCCGGAGGTCCGGGTCGTCCTCTCCTCCGGCTACAGCGCCGAGGGGGAGGCGCAGGCCGTCCTCGACCAGGGGCAGGCCACCTTCCTGCAGAAGCCCTTCACGCTCCAGGCGGTGTGCGCGGCCGTGGCGGAGGCGGTGGCCCGGCCGCGCCGGCGCTGACGGCCGGTCCCGCCTCGGAGGGGGCCTGGGCGTGCCTACTGCTTCAGCTGCGTCTGCCGGTGCCCCTCGCCCTCGTCCTCGAAGCCGTGGGCCAGGAGGAAGTGGTAGATGGGGAAGGGCTCGTCGCCGCCGCCGATGACCTCGAAGAGGTGCTGGCCGGCCTCGCCCTCGGGGTCAGGGGTCACCTGCACGAAGAGGATCTCGCGCACCTCCAGCGCCACCTCGGCGATGAGGGCCTTGGCCTTCATGAGCTGCACGGTGGGGACGCGGTCGTCGTCCTCGTCGACGCGCCAGTGGAGGTCGTCCTGGTCGTAGAGGAAGGCGTCGGGCGTGCCGGCGCGCAGGATGCAGTGCGGGTGGCGCTTCAGCCAGCGCCAGAACTTCTCGAAGGTCAGGGTGGAGCCGGTCTCGACGGTGACGCTCATGGCCGGGACTATATCGGGCCGCCGGCCGCGGCACACCCGGAAGGGCGGAGGCCGGTGATGGGCGGCGGCGCCCGTGCTACAGATGGTGATCCGCCCCGGGCCCTTCCCGCGCCGCCCGGGCGCGAGACCGCCATGAAGATCCGCTACGACCTGAAGCCCGCCGCCTCCCGCCGCAAGGAGCCCTTCCGTCCCCAGGGCCCGCTCTCCTTCGGCCAGCTCCGCACCGACCACATGTTCCTGATGGACTGGGTGGACGGCGCCTGGACCGACGCGCGCATCGTGCCCTACGGCCCCTTCTCCATCGATCCCGGCGCCAAGGTGCTGCACTACAGCCAGGAGATCTTCGAGGGGGCCAAGGCCTTCAAGCACGCCGACGGCGAGGTCTACGGCTTCCGCATCGACAAGAACGCCGAGCGCATGAACCGCTCGGCGCCGGGCGTCTGCATGCCCACCATGCCGGTGGCCGACCAGGTGGAGGCCATCCTGGCGCTGCTGGACGTCGATCGGCTCTGGTTCCCGGAGCAGGAGGGGGCCTCGCTCTACATCCGCCCCTTCATGTTCGGCAACCAGGACTCGCTGGGGGTGAGCCCCTCCAACCGATTCGTCTACTGCGTCTTCCTCTCGCCCTCCGGCCCCTACTACCCCAAGGGCTTCTCCGAGCCGGTCAAGCTGCTCATCTCGAAGCGCTTCCACCGCGCCGCCCCGGGCGGCACCGGCGCGCTCAAGACCGGCGGCAACTACGCGGCCTCCCTCATGGCCGGCGAGGTGGCCCACAAGCTCGGCGCCTCGCAGGTGCTCTTCCTCGACACCACCGACACGTGGATCGAGGAGGCCGGCGCCATGAACCACTTCCACGTGACCAAGGAGGGGCGGCTCCTCATCCCCACCTTCACCGACTCCATCCTGCGCTCCATCACCTCCGAGTCGGTCATCGAGCTCGGCAAGGCGGCGCTGGGGCTGGACGTGGCCCAGGAGCGCATCCCGCTGGCCGGGTTCCTCGACGGCCTCCGGAGCGGCGCCATCACCGAGGCCGGCGGCTTCGGCACCGCCGCCGTCATCTCGCCGGTCGGCGCCTACGTCTTCGAGGACGGGACCGAGGTGAAGGTCGGCCAGGGCGGCATCGGCCCCCACACCCGGCGCATCTACGAGGTCTTCACCGGCATCCAGCGCGGCACGCGCGAGGCGCCGAAGGGCTGGCTCTTCAAGGCGAACAGAGTCGCCACGTAGGCCGGCGCCGGAAGCCCGGACACGACGACGCCCCGCCAGCGCGAGCCGGCGGGGCGTCGGTGCTTCAGGGTGCGCTGGCCTACTTCTCCGCCATGTGCGGGTAGGTGAACTTCGTCGGCGGGCCGTAGTTCTCCTTGATGGAGCGCGGGGAGACCCAGCGGATCAGGTTCCACATCGAGCCGGCCTTGTCGTTGGTGCCGGAGGCGCGGGCGCCGCCGAAGGGCTGCTGGCCCACCACCGCGCCGGTCGGCTTGTCGTTGACGTAGAAGTTGCCGGCGGCGTTCTCGAGGACCTTGGCGGCCTTCAGCACGAAGGCCTTGTCGCGGGCGAAGACGGCGCCGGTGAGGGCGTAGGGCGAGGTGCCGTCGCAGAGGGCCAGCGCCTCGTCCACCTGGGCGTCCGGGTAGACGAAGAGCGTCAGCACCGGGCCGAAGATCTCCTCCTCCATCAGCTTGTGGTGCGGGTCGGTCACCTGCACCACCGTCGGCTCGACGAACCAGCCCTGGCTGGAGTCGTAGCCGCCGCCGGCCAGGATGGTGGCGGTGGGGGAGCCCTTGGCGAAGTCGATGTAGCTCGTGATGGTCTTGAAGGCGCCGCCGTCGATGACCGCGCCCATGAAGCAGGAGAAGTCCTCGGCCGGGTTGCCCATCTTGATGGCCTTCACCTGCTCGACGAGCCGCTCCTTCACCGCCGGCCAGAGGCTCTCCGGGATGTAGGCGCGCGAGGCGGCCGAGCACTTCTGGCCCTGGTTCTCGAAGGCGCCGCGGGTGAGGGCGGTGGCCAGCGCCTCGGGGTCGGCGGAGGCGTGGGCGAAGATGAAGTCCTTCCCGCCCGTCTCGCCGACGATGCGCGGGTAGCTCTTGTACTTGGGCAGGTTGCCCGCGATGGTCTTCCACATGCCGTGGAAGGTGTTGGTGCCGCCGGTGAAGTGGATGCCGGCGAACTCGGGGGAGGCCAGGGCCGGATCGCCCACGGCGCGGCCGGCGCCGGGGACGAAGTTGATGACGCCGGGCGGCAGGCCGGCCGCCTCGAGGAGCTGCAGCACGTACCAGGCCGAGTAGATGGCGCTGGAGGCCGGCTTCCAGAGCACCGTGTTGCCCATCAGGGCCGGCGAGGTGGGCAGGTTGGCGGCGATGGAGGTGAAGTTGAAGGGCGTCACCGCGAAGACGAAGCCCTCCAGCGGGCGGTACTCGGCCCGGTTCCAGATGCCCGGCGAGGAGAGCGGCTGCTCCTCCAGGATGCGCTCGCCCCAGGCGGCGTTGAAGCGCCAGAAGTCGATGATCTCGCAGGCCGAGTCGATCTCCGCCTGGTAGGCGGTCTTCGACTGCCCGAGCATGGTGGCGCCGTTGAGCGTGGCGCGCCAGCCGTGGGCCAGCATGTCGGCCGCCTTGAGGAAGATGGCGGCGCGGTCGTGGTAGGGCATGGCGGCCCAGGCCGGCTTGGCGGCACGGGCGGCGGCGATGGCGGCCTCCACCTCGGCGGCGCCGGCCTGGTGGAAACGGGCCAGCCGCTGGGCGGTCTTGTGGGGGGCGCGGGCGTCGGCCAGCTGGCCGGTCTTCACCGGCTTGCCGCCGACGACCACCGGGATCTCGATCTCCTCGGCGGCCAGGGAGGCGATGCGGGCCTTGAGCGCGGCGCGCTCCGGGCTGCCGGGGGCGTGGTCGAGGACCGGCTCGTTGACCGGCGTGGGGATGCGGAAGCTACCGTAGGACATGTGGTTCTCCTTCTTCAGCCGATGATGAAGTCCTCGCGCGAGACGTCGCCGCGCGCGAAGCGGTCGAGGGTGAAGCGCTCGAAGATCTCGTGGGGCGGATCGCCGGCCATCCAGCCGGCCATCAGCTCGGTGACCGCGGGGGCCATCATGAAGCCGTGGCCGACGAAGCCGGAGAGCTGCATGAAGTTGCCGTAGCCGGCGGCGCCGAGGATGGGGTTGTTGTCCGGCGTCACGTCGTAGCAGCCGGCCCACTGGCGCATCACCTTGAGGCCGGCCGCCATGGGCACGGCGCGGGTGAGGGCGCGGGAGAAGCGGGCCAGGAAGCGCAGCGTGGAGCTGGTGTCGAGGCCGTGGGGCTCCTTGGGGTCACCCAGGCCGCCCACGATCTCGCCGCGGCCGCTCTGCGAGAAGTAGAGGCCGCTGCCGAGGTCGGAGACCAGCGGCTGGAGCCAGGGCTTGAGCGGCTCGGTCACCAGGATCTCGTGGCGCTCGGGGACGTTGGGGAGCTTGACGCCGGCCAGGGCCGCCACGTCCTTCGACCAGGCGCCGCAGGCGTTGACCACCGTGTCGCACTCGATGGTGCCGCGGTCGGTCTCGACGGCGGTGATCGCCTTCCCGGCCGTCTTGAAGCCGGTCACCTTGGTGAAGGTGATGATCTTCGCCCCCATGGCCTCGGCGCGGGCGGCGTAGCCCCAGGCGAAGGGCCAGGGGAAGACCACCGCGTCGTCGGGGTTCCAGGAGGCGGCCAGGAAGGCCTTGGGGTCGAGCTGCGGCACCACCTCCAGCGCCTCGGTGGGCGAGAGGATGCGGGTCTTCACCCCCTCGGCGTTGTGGATCTGCACGTTCCGCTCGATGCGCTTCACGTGCTCGGCGGTGGGGGCCAGGAACAGGTAGCCGCCGCGGCGGAACCAGACGTTGATGCCCATCTCCGAGGCGAAGGTCTCGCCGATCTCCAGCGAGCGCTTGGCCAGGCGGATCATGGTGGGCGTGGTCCACTGGGCCCGCACGCCGCCGCCGTTGCGCCCCGAGGCGCCGGCATTGACGTAGGCCCGCTCCAGCAGCACCACGTCCTTGATGCCCCGGCGGCACAGGTTGTAGGCGAGGCCGACGCCCATGATGCCGCCGCCGATGATCACCACCTGCGCCCTCTTCGGCAGGGGCTGCGACGGCCGCGGCTGCGGGCCGGGGGGCAGCGGCACCGGCACGCCGCCGTGGAGCGAGAGCGACTCGGGGTCGATGGAGGCGAGCTGCCCGAGGGCGGTCGGGTGGAGCGGCGGCCGCACCGTGAAGGGGGCCACCTCGCCCGGCGTGGCGCCGAGCCGGAGCAGCTCCTTGGCCGCCATGGCCAGGCAGCTCTTCCCCTGGCAGGGGCCGGTGCCCAGGCCGGTGTAGCGCTTCACCGACTCGAGGTCGCGGTAGCCGCGCTCGAAGGCCTTCTGGATGTCCTTGGGCGTCACGTCCTCGCAGGCGCAGAGGAAGGCCTTCTCGCTACGCATGGCGCACCTCCTCGGCCGCGGCGGGGGCGGGCGGCGGTGGCCGCCAGGCGGCGGCGGCCAGGCCGGCGGCGCGCCCGAAGCCGACCGCCTCGCCGGCGGTGCAGGGGCCGCACAGCTCGCCGGCCGCCCAGGCGCCCGGGGCGAAGCTGCCGTCGATGGCCGGGCGGACGCGGAAGGCGCCGGTCTCGGGGTCGAGCTCCAGCGGCGCGCCCAGCTCGCGGGCCAGCTCCGCGGCCGGCATGCGCGGCGTGGCCACGGCGAGGACGTCGCAGCGCACGCGCCGCCCGTCCTCCAGCTCCAGCCCCTTGAGCTTCGTCGAGCCGAGGGCCTTGGCCACCCCGCCCTGGACCAGCTGCACCAGCATGCCCGCGGCGGCCAGCCGTCCCACGGCGGCCTCGGCCTCGGGCGTGTCGCCCAGCACCGCGGCGTGCTGGCCCGGGACCACGCCGTCCTCGGCGAGGGCGGCCAGGAGGCCGCGGAGGCCGTGGATGCCGGGGAGGTCGTTGCCGGAGAAGAGGGCCGGCTGGGCCCAGCCGCCGCTCGCCAGCACCAGGCGCGCGGCGCGGACCACGCGCACCGCCGCCGTCGAGGCGCCGCGGGGCGTGAGGGCGGTGAGGACGTCCGGGCCGTCGCGCCAGACGGCGATGGCGGCAGCGCGCACGGCGATCTCGCCGCCGGCGGCGCGGACGGCGGCCTCCACCTCGGCGATCCAGCCGAAGGGCGGGTCGCCGGGCAGGTCGAGGCGGCAGCGGAGCCGGCCACCGGGGGCCCGCTCCTGCTCCGCCACCAGCACCTTGAGGCCGGCGCGGGCCAGCGCCTCGGCGGCGGCGAGGCCGGCCGGGCCGGCGCCCACCACCAGGGCGTCGTAGCGCTCCTGCGTGGCCGGCAGGGCCGGGGCGGGCGCCTGGTCGGGGAGGAGCCCCAGGCCGGTGAGCTGCCGCGAGGCGGTCACGGCCACCTTGTTGGCGAGCTGGCTCCAGGTGGCCATGTGGTGGTGATCGAGGCCACCGGGGGAGAGGAGGTCGATGACGCCCAGCAGGTCGTGGGCGGCGCCGCCCATGGCGTTCTGGGTCTCCACCCGCATGCCGTCGCGGCAGGGGGTCTCGCAGGCGCGGATGTTGGGGGCGCCGTCGATGCGCACCAGGCAGGAGGCGCAGGAGGAGGCCAGGCAGAAGGGGCCGCGCGGCCGGTGGTACTTGGCGCTGCGGGACACCAGGCTCTTCCCGGCGGCCATGAGGGCCGAGGTGACGCTCTCGCCGGCGCGGGCCGGGATGGCGTCCCCGTCGAAGAGGATGTGGCAGTCGGGGGCGAACTTGGGATCGGCGAGGCGGGGCATGGGTCAGGCTCCCCTGTTTCCGGCGGCGGCGGAATCGGGCTTTTTGCCGCCGAGGTAGGCGTTGAGGACCTTGGGGTCGGCGGCGAGGTCGGCGGCGGGGCCCTCGTGGACGATCTTGCCGACCTCCATGACGTAGCCCCGGTGGGCCAGCTTCAGCGCCGCACGGGCGTTCTGCTCGACGAGGAGGACGGTGACGCCCTGGGCGTTGATCTCTCGGATGACCTGGAAGATGGCGCGGACCAGGAGGGGGGCGAGGCCGAGCGATGGCTCGTCGAGGAGGAGGAGGCGGGGCTTGGCCATGAGGGCCCGGCCGATGGCGAGCATCTGCTGCTCGCCGCCCGAGAGGGTGCCGGCCAGCTGCTCGCGGCGCTGCTCCAGCACCGGGAAGAGCTGGAAGATCCAGCGGCGGGTCTCGTCCACGGCGGCGTGGTCGTCGCGGGTGAAGGCGCCGAGGTCCAGGTTCTCGAGGACGGTGAGCGTCCCGAAGATGCGGCGCCCCTCGGGCGACTGGGCGATGCCCTTCTTGACCAGCTGGTGGGCCTTGACCGCGTGGGCCGGCTGGCCCTC
>WBZM01002280.1_pt1 | contig 16671 bp, 13 predicted proteins | sample 5204271 | NCBI WGS metagenome assembly WBZM01 (sample SAMN12344346, study PRJNA552823) | activated sludge metagenome | biome: Activated sludge suspended growth; feature: Nitrification reactor; material: Wastewater; isolation source: activated sludge from nitrification reactor of wastewater...
GCGCAGGTCGGTGATGACGATCTCGCTGTGGCCCGCGGGGCCGTGCATCGTCTCGACCTCACGCACGTTGTTCCAACCCTCGGTCGGCAGGTCGATGATGAACGCGGTGTTGGCACCACGCGAGCCCTCGGGCACGTCCATCTCGGTGCGGGCGATCAGGATCGCGAACCGGGCCCGGTCGGCGCCGGAGATGAACCACTTGTGGCCGTTGATGATCCACTCGTCGCCGTCCTTGATCGCGTGCGTCTTGATCAGGGTGGGGTCGGAGCCGGCGACCTCGGGCTCGGTCATCGCGAAGCACGACGACGAGACGCCGTCGCACAACGGCTTCAGGTACTTCTGCTTCTGCTCGTCGGTGGCCCAGTGCAGCAGGGTGTGCATGTTGCCCTCGTCGGGCGCCTGGCAGTTGAGCACCCAGGGACCCACGCGAGTCTTGGCGGCCTCGGCTTGCACCATGGCGAGCGCGACGTGCCCGAGGCCCATGCCGCCCCACTCCTTCGGCATGTGCGGCAGCCACAGGCCGGCCTTGACGGCTTCCTTGCGCAGCGAGATCAGCGCCGTGACGTACGCCTTGCGCTCGTCGCCGCTCATCTCCTCGCGGTGGCCGTACGGCTCCATCGCCGGCTTGATCGTGCCCTCCACGAAGTCGCGAACACGGTCGCGGATCTCCTGGTGCTCCGGTGCGAGTGTGAAATCGATGGCCATGAGACGTCCCCCGAGGAGTCGATGTAAAGCGAACGCATGAAATCATATACAGTCGGCGGGCGATGGCGCCGAACCCGGAGATCACGCGCCGGCAGCTGATCACGGCGGCCGAGACGCTGTTCGCCGAACGGGGCATCGGCGGGGTGTCGCTGCGCGAGATCAACGCCGCGGCCGGTGTGCGCAACGCCACGGCGCTGCAGTACCACTTCCACGACCGGTACGGACTGCTGAAGGCCGTCCTGGCGAAGCACGCGCCGGCGGTCGACGCAGCCCGACACGCGATGCTCGACGAGTACGCGGTGCGCGGTGTCGACGACCTGCGTGCGCTGGCAGCGGCGTTGGTGCGCCCGTCTGCCGCCAAGCTGTCCGATCCCGACGGTGGACGCGCCTACCTGCAGATCCATGCGGAGGTGCTCAACCGCCCCGACGTACCGGCGTTCGACGAGTCGAAGGTCTCGCCCGACGACTCGATCCAACGCTGGCGGGCGATGGTCGGGCCGTTGCTGCCCGAGGTCGCCGTGCGGCGGTTGCACCACCGGTTCACGGCGATGCGAGTGAGCGCCACCGAACTCGCGCGTCGCGCCGCCGCGGCGCCGCGGCGCGACGATCAGCTGTTCGTCAGCCACCTGATCGACCTCGTCGCCGCGCTGCTCGCCGCCGAGGTGTCCGACGAGACCGCCGCACTGCTGCGTCGACGCGACCAGCGGCCATCCGCCGATCGCTCGTCGATGTCGGGCGAGCTCAGTACGGGTTGATGTCGACAACTGACCTCGAGGACGTCACGGTGCGGTGTCGGCCAGCGCCTCGATGAACGCCACGACGTCGGCGACTTCGTCCGCCGACAGCGCGTTGGGTGGCATCGCGACCGAGTACCCACGCACCTTCTGTGCGGACGGGTCCTGGATCGACCGAGTGAGGTAGGCGGTGTCGGCGATCACCGTCGAACCATCGGCGAGCTCCACCTGCGAGCCCGCCAAGCCGATCCACGTCGGCGCGACGCCACCTTGGAAGTCCGGGCCGTGGCACGACGTGCAGCCCGCCGCGTTGGCGAGCGATCGGCCGTTGGCAGCTGCCGCAGGGAGCGAGACGTCGGACGCGCCGCCGCCGTCGCCACCGCAGGCGGCGGTGACGACGAGGGTGAGCGTCCCGAGCACGCGGGCGGCCCTGCCGACGACCGCAGGACGGCGGATGCGTGGGATGGCGGGAGAGGTTGTGCTTCGCATGATGCTCTTCGGGTCGATGCTCGATGCGTCGAGGTTCCGGAGGAGCTCATCACATCTCGTCGGAACTCTCCGCCCGTTCCGGACGACCTGGTGTCTCGGAGGCCATGAACCTCCCTCTGATCGGGTGAGGCACCTCGATCACTCCGCCGCCACCGGTCTGCCCTGCTCGGTTCATCGGTGGCGGCGGAGCGAGGGCCGCTCGCTCACGGATCCCGCGATCAGGGGGATCTCGCGTCACGCCTTGTTGTCGAACGCGCGTTCGTCTAGGATTCATGCATGGCGGATCCGTTGGTCACGATGCACGAGCTGTTCGACCAGCTCGCCGCCATCGACCTGACGATCCTGTCGACCGATCAACTCGGTGGCCTGGCGATCGGACTCGGACGCGGGATCGACCGGTTGACCGCGTTCCACGGCAAGATCGTCCACGCCGCCGACGAACGTCGCGCCTGGACCGGTGACGGCGCCCGCGACGTCGAGGAATGGCTGTCGAACAACACCGGCACCTCCAAAGGACAAGCGAAGTCACGCAAGAAGCTCGGCGAGGCGTTGGAGAAGAACAAGAAGCTCGACGACGCCGTCAACGACGGCGAACTCTCCGCAGCGGCTGCGGAGCAGTTGCACGACGCGGTCACCAACCCGCCCGCCGGGACCGACGCCGACGACGTCGATGATCTGATCGACGCGGCCAAAGGGTCGAAGCCCCACGAGGCGAAGCAGACCGCGGACCGGTGGCGCGAGATCCACTCCAACGAGACCCCCGAGGAGCGGTCCGAGCGCAGGTTCGCGAAGCGGTCGCTGTCGTCGAAGCCGGCATCGGACGGGCTGGTCGAATCGACGTTGGTGTTGCCGGAGTTGGAGCACCGGCAGGTGATGAACGCGATCAACGCCGCCGCCGGCGCCCATGTCGATGGTGACGAACGGTCGCAGGCACAGCGGATGGCCGACGGGTTGATCCAACTCGCGAAGGCGTACGCGTCTGGGTCGGTGACCGGTGGTCGCGAGAAGCCGACGATCCTGATCGGCTGCACCGCCGAGACCATGGCCGGCCTCTCCGACGAACCGGGCTGGACGAGCTACGGCGACCGGATCCCCGCCGACGTGCTCCGCGTGTTGGCGGAGAACGCGATCCTGCGACGGATCGTCGATGCGGGGAACACGATCATCGAGCTCGGCGACAAGGTCCGTTTCGCGACCGACGCACAGTTCCAGGCGTTGATGATGCGAGACGGCGGCTGCAGGGTCGACCGGTGCTCGATCCCTGCCGCGTGGTGCGAGATCGACCACCTCACCCCGGTCTCGGAGGGTGGGTTGAGCGACCTCGCCAACATGGCACTGCTCTGCAGCTTCCATCACCACCTCAAACACAGCCGAGGTGTGCAGGTGATCGGCGACGCACACGACTTCCAGCTCCGCCTGCCCAACGGCCAGCTCATCAACTGTCCCGTCAAGGGCATCCACACACGACGAACCCAGGCGGCGGCCTGACGCTCGACACAACAAGCCACACCCCAGCCACACCGGGGACCACGTCGAGCAACCCACCAGCGGTGCAGCCACACACGGCTGCACCGCACACCCACGTCCCGACCTCGGCTCGTCACCCCGCCGGCGCCGCGAGCACACTGGCTCGATGACCGCAGCGGCGCCGAACCCCGACGACGAGCTCTTCCATCCGGTGGGCGACCATCCGGCGTGGAGCGAGAGCTACTACTTCAACTTCGTCGATCCCCGCACGGGTGTCGGAGCCTTCACCCGTATGGGCTTCCGGCCGAACGAGGGATGGGCCGACGCGCTGCACGCCGTGTACCTGCCGAGCGGGCGTGTGGCGTTCACCTACGGCCGTCGCACCGATCTCACGCCCGAGGTCGTGGCCGGACTCGGGCCGCTCGACCCGACGGTGGCGAACCTCACCCTGCGACGTGGCGAGGCGTTCCGCCGCTGGGACATCGTCTACTCGGGGGCGGCGCAGGACATGGACGACCCGACCGTGATGCTCGCCGCCACGAAGGACCGTCCCGAGGGCTGGCACCGCGAGGCCCGGCTCGACATGGACGTCGCCTTCGAGGCGATCAGCGAGCCGCACTACGCGGTCGGTGGCTCGCAGGGCCACTTCGAACAGACCGGGCGGGTACGTGGCGTCATCCGCCTCGACGGCGAGCAGTGGGACGTCGAGGGCTTCGGCGTCCGCGACAAGTCGTGGGGGCCGCGCACCTGGCAGGCGCCCAGCGGCAGCGCGGCGAAGGAGGCCGGCCCGAAGGTGGCCGACACCGGATGCTTCATCAACTGGTTCTCGATGAACTTCGGCGCCGAGCTCGCGCTCGGCGGCACCTGCGGACGCACGGCCGACGGGACCTTCCGGGGCAAGGGCTGGATCCAGCGCGACGGACGCAACCTCGACCTCGACGACGTCACGATGACCACCGTGTTCGACCCGAACGAGCCGCTGCTGCACCAGACCGTGCAGCTGCGCGGCACCGACAGCGAGGGCACCCCGATCGTGGTCGACGGCACGGTGTTGACGATCTGCCCCACCAAGGTGCCGCGGCGCGACGGCGTGACGTTCATCAACGAGGGCTTGGCACGCTTCGAGACCGACGCACCCGACGGCAGCCGGCTGACCGGCTTCGGGATCAGCGAGCACTGGCACGCCGTCGCCCGCTGAGCTCGGCGGCAACGGGTTCAGCCGCCCAGGCGCTGCAGCTCCTTCACCACGCGTTGGGTGCTGACCGGGCGGGCGGTGCCGATCGCCTCGGCGAACACCTGGATCCGCAGCTCCTCGAGCATCCAGCCGACGTCGATCACCTCGGGGGTGATCTCGTCGCGCGACAACCGCTTGAGCAGCTTGCCGTAGCGGCCCTCGAGCGCGTGCACCTCGGCGAGCTTGCGTCGGTCCTTGGCCGGATCGTCGGGCACCTTCTCGAGGCGCCGGGCGATCCCGCGCACGTACCTCAGTACGTCGGGGAGGCGCTGCGCGCCGGTGGCGACCACGAAGCCGGGGCGCACCAGCCGGTCGAGTTGCGCGAGCGCGTCCTCGGCCGACGCCCGCACCGGGTCGGCCTTGAGCCGGCCGAGGCGCTGCTCGACGTCGTGCACCGCGGCGAGGATGTCGGCGACGGTGGCGAGCGCAGTGGCGACCCGTGACGGTGCGACGTCGGCCGCCGCCTTCCGCAGCATGGCGAAGTCGGCCTCGTTCCACACGGCGCCGCCCGCATCGACCACGATGCGGTCGATCACCGCGACCGTGCAGTCACGCACCAGGTCGTCGAGCGCGAACGGCGACCGGGCGATCGCCAACCGGCTCGCGTTGGTGAGCTTCGCCTCCGCTGCACGCCGGCTGACCGGCACCGCGAGCAGCAGCAGCCGTCGCACGCCGAGCCGCATCACCTTCGACTGCAGATGCGGGTTGGTCAGCACGCGAAGCGACACCGAGTCGCCGTCGTCGACCAGCGCCGGGTGACCACGCACCACGTGGCCGTCGGCGGACGACTCGATCTCGCGAGGCAGGTCGCCCAGATCCCACGACGTGATGCCGCGCCGCTCCTCGATCGGCATCGCCCGCGCGACGGCCGATCGCACACGCGGGTTGAGCAGCGTGCGCAGCTGGTCGAGGTCCTTGCCGACCGCCAGGCGTTGGCCACGCTCGTCCTCGACGGAGAACGACACGCGCAGGTGCGACGGCACCTTCGACACGTCGAAGAGCTCGGGCGGCACGATCACCCGGGTGACGTCGGTGAGCGCCTGCCCGAGCTCGGCCGCCAACGGCCGGACCGTCGGCACGGCAGGCAGGTGCCGCCACGCGTCGGCAGTGACCTGCGCGATCGGGTGCAGTTCGCGTCGGTACTCCTTCGGCAGCGACTTGACCATCGCCCCGACGAGCTCCTCGCGCATGCCCCGGACCTGCCAGTCGAAGCCGTCCATGCGAACGCGGTTGAGCACCGCGAGCGGCACGTGGACGAGCACGCCGTCGTCGGGCGCGCCGGGGTCGAACCGGTAGGTGACCTCGAGTTCGAGGTCGTCCTGCCGCCAGGTGCCCGGGAAGTCGCGGGGATCGAGCACCGTCTCGGCCTCGCCGCGCAGGGCGGACAGCTTCTCGACGCTGAGCGTGAGCGCCTCGGGGTCGGTCGCTCGCACACCCTTCCACCACTTGTCGAACTCGCGGGCGTTGGTCGCCGTCGCCGGGAGCGCCCGGTCGTAGAAGGCGAACACCACGGCGTCGTCGGCGAGGTCGACGCGTCGCACGCGTTCGCCGAGGTCGCGCAGGCTCTCGACGAACGCACGGTTGGCCACCAGGAACGGGTGCGGGCTCTCCCACTCGCCCTGCACCAGCGCGTGCCGGATGAACAGCTCACGGGCCAGCGCCGGGTCGAGACGCTCGAGCCCGATCGCCCGCCCGGTCACGATCGGCAGGCCGAACAGCATCGCCCGTTCGGTCACGACCGCGGATCCGCGGCGCGCCTCCCACCGCGGGTCGTCGTAGGAGTACTTCACCAAGCGGCCGCCGAGGCGCTCTGCCCACTCCGGCTGGATCGGGGCCACCGTGCGCGCCCAGAGCCGGTTGGTCTCGACGAGTTCGCCCGCCATCACCCACCGTGGCAGCTTCTTCGCGACCGACGACTGGCCGGCGATCGCGAAGCGCGAGCCGTGCGCCCCGCGGTACTCGCGTCCCTCCTTGCCGTCGCGGCCGGGCGTGAGGTCGCGCATGCCGATCTGCGACAGCAGTCCCGACAGCAGCGCTTGGTGCACCCGGTCGGGATGGCCGGCCTCGCTGCCGTGGCGGATGTCGAGCTGGCCCGCCACCTGGCGCAGCTGGCTGTACAGGTCCTGCCACTCGCGGACGCGCAGGTAGTTCAGGTACTCGGCGCGACAGAGCTTGCGGAACTGGCTCGAGCCGAGTTGCTGCTGCCGCTCGCGCAGGTGATCCCACAGCCGCACGTAGGCGAGGAAGTCGGAGCCGTCGACCGCGAATCGGCGGTGCAGCTCGTCGGCCGCCTGGCGGTGCTCGGCCGGACGTTCACGCGGATCCTGGATCGACAGGGCGGCGGCGATCACCAGCACCTCGCGCACACAACCGTGGCGGTCGGCCTCGAGCACCATCCGGCCGAGCCGCGGGTCGACCGGCAGACGTGCGAGCCGCTGGCCGAGCGGTGTGAGCCGACGACGACCGTGGTCGTCGGGGTCGCCGATCGCACCGAGCTCCTCGAGCAGTGCGAAGCCGTCGCGGATCGCGCGCGGGTCGGGTGGGTCGAGGAAGGGGAACGCCGCGACGTCGCCGAGCCCGAGCGCGGTCATCTGCAGGATGACCGAGGCGAGGTTGGTGCGCAGGATCTCGGGCTCGGTGAATTCCGGACGGCCGGCGTAGTCGTCCTCGGCGTACAGCCGGATGCACACGCCGGCGGCGACGCGCCCGCACCGTCCGGCGCGCTGGTTCGCCGACGCCTGCGACACCGGCTCGATCGGCAACCGCTGCACCTTGAGCCGGTGGCTGTAGCGCGAGATGCGCGCCGATCCGGCGTCGACGACGTAGCGCACGCCGGGCACGGTGAGCGAGGTCTCGGCGACGTTGGTGGACAGCACCACCCGGCGTCCCGTGTGCGGCTGGAAGATGCGGTGCTGTTCGACCGCCGACAGGCGTGCGTACAGCGGCAGCACCTCGGTGTGGCGCAGGTCGAGCCGGCGGATCGCGTCGGCGGTGTCGTGGATCTCGCGCTCACCCGACAGGAACACGAGGACGTCGCCCGGGCCCTCGTGCGCCAGCTCGTCGACGGCGTCGATCACCGCCTGCACCTGGTCGCGATCGTCGTCGGGATCGTCGCCGATCGGCCGGTAGCGCACCTCGACCGGGTAGGTGCGCCCCTCGACCGAGATGACCGGTGCGGGAGCGCCGGGTGTGCCGAAGTGCTCGGCGAAGCGCTCCGTGTCGATCGTGGCCGAGGTGATGATCAGCTTCAGGTCGGGGCGCTTCGGCAGCAACTGGTGCAGGTAGCCCAGCAGGAAGTCGATGTTGAGGCTGCGTTCGTGTGCCTCGTCGACGATGATCGTGTCGTAGCGCCGCAGCATCCGGTCGCGCTGGATCTCGGCCAGCAGGATGCCGTCGGTCATCACCTTCACCAGCGTGTGGTCGGCCACGCGATCGGTGAAGCGCACCGAGTAGCCGACGGCTCCGCCCAGTTCGACGCCGAGCTCGTCGGCGACGCGTTCGGCGATCGACCGGGCGGCCACCCGACGCGGCTGGGTGTGGCCGACCAGGCCGTGCACGCCGCGGCCGAGCTGCAGGCACAGCTTCGGCAGCTGGGTGCTCTTGCCGCTGCCGGTCTCGCCGGCGACGATCACCACCTGGTGCTCGCGCACCGCCTCGGCGAGCTCGTCCCACCGCTCGGCGATCGGCAGGCCGTCGGCGGCACCCACCACGCCGGCGTCGACCAGGCTCGCGAGCGTGGCGGCGCGTCGCTCGCGCGCGGCGATCAGCGCGGGGCTGTCGACACGCGGGCCGCCGTCGGCGGCAGCGGAGCGAGGGCGGCGACGGGACACGTGGTGGACGGTATCGGCCGGGTCGGTCGAACACGGCCGGAAAAGCAAGCGAGCCGCACACCGGACGGGTCGGGGGAGACCTCGGACCGGTGTGCGGCTCGAACGTGCCGGGGACGCTCAGCTTGGGGGAACGAGCACCTCGCCCAGCACATGGATGACACCGTTGGTGGCCTGCACGTTGCCGACCGCCACCGGGATGCCGTTGATCAGGGTGTTGCCGGCATCATCCTTCGTGACCTCGAGGTCGATGCCAGCCACCGTCTCGAGCGTGTCGCCGTCCTGCATGTCCGACAGCGAGATCTTGCCGGCCACCACGTGGTACGTGAGGACCGTGGCGAGCAGCTCGGGGTCGGCGAGCACGGCGTCGAGGGTGGCCTGCGGCAGGTCTTCGAAGGCGGCGTCGAGCGGCGCGAACACCGTGAACGGACCGTCGCCCTTCAGCGTGTCGACCAGGTCGGCCTGGGTGACCAGGTCGGCCAGCGTCGCGAAGCCGGGGAGCGTGGTGGCGACGTCGATGATGTCGCCGACCGGCGGGACCAGCACGTCACCCATCGCGTGCACCACACCGTTGGTGGTCGACACGTCGGGCACGGCGATCTTGTTGCCGTTGACGTACACGTCGTCGCCGACGTGGCTGATCGTGAGCGGTGCACCGGCGAGCGTCATCAGCTCGCCGTCCTTCAGGTCGGCGGCCGTGTAGGTGCCCTCGACCACGTGGTAGGTCAGCACGGTCGGCAGCAGTCCACCGTCCTGGACGGCGTGGAGGATGTCGACCGGCACCTTCATGAACGCGTCGTCCACCGGGGCGAACACCGTGAACGGGCCACCGCGCAAGGCCTCGACCAGACCGGCCTGCACGACGTAGCCGGCGAGCTGCTGGAAGATCGTCGCCTCGAGGGCGGTCCCGACGATGTCGTAGTCCTTGTCGGGCATCAACGTCGTGGTCGGCGCCACGGTGGAGGCCGGGGCAGCGGTGGTGGGTGGTGCGGCGACGTCGGCCGGATCGTCGGAGCACGAGGCTGCGACGAGGGCGAACGCGGTCAGCACGGCGAAACCCGTGGCGACCTTCCGCGAACGGAGGACTGGGTTGTGAGGCACGAAACCGAACCTAGCGATGGGCTGTCGGAGCAGGGCAGGGGCGCAGGTCCCCGGGGCATGGGACCAAAGACCCACTCGGGCGTACGCGACGTTCGTTGACCAGGGGCGCTGCGGCTGGCTACGGTCCCGACGACGCCGATCCGAGGGGACCCCGACACCGGGGACGGAGCGAGCACGGCGGCCGGGGCCGGCCCGGTCGCGACCGAGGAGGGGACATGCGGACATCGAGGTTCGTCGTCGCGGCAGCGCTCGCGGCGGCATCGCTGGCGACGGCGGCACCGGGCGTGCCGGGCGGGGGCGTCGTGCACGCCGACGGTCCCGGCGCGGGCACGCCGTGGGTGGTGAGCCTGGGCGACTCGTACATCTCCGGCGAGGCCGGTCGCTGGGCGGGCAACTCGAACAACAGCTCGTCGAGCGTCGATGCCGGCGGGCCGACCGCCTACTACGACAACGCGACGGCCACGGCCGAGCAGATCAACCGCTGCCATCGCAGCACCGCTGCCGAGATCCACATCGGGGGCGGGGTGAGCAGCCTGAACCTCGCCTGCTCGGGCGCGAAGACCGCGACGTTCACCAGCTCGGACGGCTACTTCAAACCCGGCATCGACTTCTACAACAGCGGGGGCCAGAAGGGCCAGGCGCTGATGCTGCAGGAGTTCGCGGCCACGCACAACGTGCAGATGATCCAGCTCTCGATCGGCGGCAACAACTTCGGGTTCGCCGACATCGTCCAGCGATGTGTCACCAACTTCCTCACCTCGCCGTCGTGGTGGCCCAACTACTGCAACGACGACTCGGCGGTCACGTCGAACTTCACGACGACGAACATCACCAACCAGACCAACGCAGTGATCGGCGCGATCAACAACATCCGCACGGCGATGGCCAACGCGGGCTACACGAGTGCGCAGTACACGATCGTCGTGCAGACCTACCCGTCGCCGATCCCGAAGTCCTCCGGCTTCCGCTACTCGCAGTCGGGTTACACCCGGCAGAGCACCGGTGGCTGCGGATTCTGGAACGCCGACGCGAACTGGGCCAACGACCAGGCGCTCGTCAAGATCAACAACGCGGTCAAGAACGCGGCCAACACGGTGAACGCGACGGCCGGCAACGTGAAGGTCCTCGACCTCGCGGCCGCCTTCAACGGACGTCGGCTCTGCGAGACCGGTGTGAACCTGATGGAGAACAGCGGCAAGGCGAACTGGACCGTCGCCGGTGCGAGCGACGCCACCGAGTGGGTCGCACAGATCCGCACGCTCAGCACCGTGTTCGGCCCGTACTACGTGCAGGAGTCGATCCATCCCAACTGGTGGGGTGAGAAGGCGCTGCGCAACTGCGTCCGCCAGGCCTACAACGGCGGTGCGCCGAAGGGCGGCACCTGCACACGAGGCACGGGGCTCAACGCCAACGGCGAGCCCAACATGACGCTCGTCTGACGGTCGGCAACGCCACGTCTCAGGTCGCGAAGCCGTCCGGCATCGACGTCGCGTGCTCGTCCGGCACGGCGAGGCGTTCGATGTCGGCGGCTCGCGCGGGGTACGACGCGAGCAGCACCGACCGGTGGCCGCCTTCGAAGCAGTCGCCGGTGAACCCGGGCGCCATCGTGCAGCCGAACAGCGCCCACGAGCCGCCCTCGACCAGCTCGCCCGCCTGCCACGTCCCGGCCGGGATCACGTGCTGCACGGTCGCGCCCGCGGTCACGTCGCCACCGAGCACGACCTCGTCGTCGGTGCCGTCCGGATGCAACAGCACCAGCCGGATCGGGTGGCCGCCGTACAGGTGCCACACCTCGTCGTGGGCGAGCCGGTGGAACAGCGAACGGCTCGGCACCTCGCCGGGCTCGGTTGCAGCGGCGTACAGGCCGAGCATCGCGGTCCCGACCGGCGCCCCGTCGGCGAGCTCCGCAGGGCTGCGGTAGGTGCTGACGAACCAGGTGGCCTCGACGGGCAGTGGCGACATGCGGTGGTGCTCGACCAGCCGGCGTGCGATCGGGTGCATGCGCCCACGGTACGTTGCGATCCATGGTCTCCACGGACGTCACCGCGCCACCGCTGCGCCATCTGCTCACCGTCGCGATCGAGGCCGAACCACCGCAGGCGCTGGGCGGCTTTCCTGCGGGTGAGCGGCGGCTGACGGTGTTCCGCTCGGGCACCTTCGCCGGACCCGACGGGCTGTCGGGCACCCTGGCCGGGGGCGGGGTCGACTGGCAGACGGTGCGGGCCGACGGCGCGATCGAGATCCGCGCGCACTACTTGTTGCGCACCGACGACGGCGACCCGATCGAGATCGAGTCCGACGGCCTGCGCGTGGTCGAGCCGGCGGTCGCGGCGCGCATGGCGGCCGGCGAGGTGGTCGACCCGTCGAGCTACTACTTCCGCACCCACCTGCGCTACCACACGTCGTCGGCTCGCTGGGCCCGGCTCAACGGCGTGATCGGCCTGTCGACCGGCGAGCGGCGGGCGAGCGATGTCGCGATCCACATGTTCGAGGTGCTCTGATGGCGACCGTGCGAGCGACCACCGATCCCATCGTCGTCGTCGGGGCCGGCATCGGCGGGCTCGTCACCGCGCTGAGCCTGCACCAGGCCGGTCACGACGTGCACGTGTACGAGAGCGTCGAGCAGGTGCGCGAACTCGGCGTCGGTATCAACCTGCTGCCGCACGCGGTCCGCGAGCTCGACGCGATCGGGCTGCTCGACCGCGTGGCCGCCGCGTCGGTGCAGCCGACCCGGCTCGCCTACTTCACCAAGCGCGGACAGCCGATCTGGGACGAGCCCCGCGGGCTCGCCGCCGGCTACCGGTGGCCGCAGTGCTCGATCCACCGGGGCACGCTCCAGCAGCTGCTGCTGGCGGCCACGATCGAACGGCTCGGCACCGAACGGCTGCACACGAGCCATCACCTCGTCGACCTCGAGAGCCACGACGACCACGCCGTCGCGCACTTCGCGTCGCGGCGGGGCGGCACCGTCGAGCGGTCGGTGCGAGCGAGCATCGTGGTCGCCGCCGACGGCATCCACTCCGCCGCTCGGTTGCTCCGCTATCCCGACCAGGGCGCGCCCCGGTGGAACGGGTCGTTGCTGTGGCGCGGGCTCACCACCGCCGCACCGGTCTTCGACGGCCGCACCATGGTGTGGGCCGGCCATCCGGCGCAGAAGTTCGTCGGCTATCCCGTGGCCGACCTGTCCGATGGCCGCCAGGCGTTCAACTTCATCGCCGAGTTCCGCACCGACGGCACCGAGCTGATCGAACGCGAGGACTGGAACCGGGCCGGTCGTCTCGACGAGTTCATCGACCGCTTCGAGGACTGGACGTTCGACTGGCTCGACGTGCCGGCGCTCATCCGCTCGGCGCCGGGCACGTTCCGATTCCCGATGGTCGACCGCGACCCCGTCGAGCAGTGGTCGTTCGGACGCACCACGCTGCTCGGCGATGCGGCGCACCCGATGTACCCGATCGGTTCGAACGGTGCATCGCAGGCGATCCTCGACGCCCGCGTGCTGACCGGGTGTCTGCGCGACATCGACGATCCGATCGCCGCGCTCGCGCGCTACGACGCCGAACGCCGACCGGCCACCGCGGCGATCGTGATGGCCAACCGCGGCCTCGGACCCGAGCTGCCGATGCAGCTGGTCGAGGAGCGGGCGCCCGGCGGCTTCGACGACATCGCCGACGTGATCTCGGCCGACGAGATCGCCTCGGTCACCGAGGGGTACCGACGCACCGCCGGCTTCGCGCTGCAGGCGCTGTCGGAGGGCGACTCGCTCGCCGACCTCAGCTACGCCTGATCCGGTCGGGTCCGCGGCCCCGGTCAGGTGTCGTCGAGCTCGGCGTACTTCTGGATGCGCGGCGGACCGGCGGGCGAGAGCTTGAACTGGATCTCGAACGGATCACCGTCCGGCCGTTTCAGGAAGATGCGACCTGCCGCCCGGCTCGTCGCGACGACGTGGTCGATCTCGAATCGGCCGCCGCACGCGGCGAGCCATTCGCCCGCCTGGGCGCGCAGCCGGTCGTACGGCTCGTCGGGTGCGACGTTGTCGGCGAACAGTTCGTCGGCGAGGGAGTCGTCCCAGTCGCCGAGCAACGCGACCAAGCGGCGCGCGTACTCGTCCACGAGCGGCGCGTCGATCGGCGACGGGGTCGGGAAGGCGCCGTGCTCGAGGATCAGCTCGAACACGTCCTGGGTGTACTGCGCCATCGGCGCGTAGGTGACGTTCGAGAGCGCCACGACCGCGAGGCCGCGCTCGACGGCCCAGCGCATGTGCGAGCCGTAGCCCGGCAGGCCGCCGGAATGCCCGACCACGCGGCCCATCCGGTTGCAGTTGCGGATCCGCAACCCGTAGCCGTAGCCGTTCACCGCCGTGCGGCCCGGCAGCGGCATCGTGCTCGTGAAGCGGTGCATCTCCTGCATCTCGCGGCGCGACGCACGCGACAGCGGCCCGTCGTCGGCGCCGTCGCGCGACGGGAACGCCTCGGACAGGAACGTCACCCATCGGAGCACGTCGTCGACGGTGCTCCAGAGCCCGCCCATCGGCGCGATCTCGCCGTCGCCCAGCGGCTCGAGGCCTTCGGGGATCCACGCGCCGTCGCGCCAGCGGTACGGGCGAGCCCAGTCGTCGTGGTCGGGCTGCAGCCAGGTGGTGCGGGTGAGCCCGAGCGGCTCGAGGAAGCGCTCGGTGATCAGGTCCTGCACGCGTCGCCCGGTCGCCCGCTTCACCACGCGGCCGAGCAGGCCGAAGCCGAGGTTCGAGTAGTCGAACGAGGTGCCGGTCGTGCCCGACCACACGATGCCGTCGCGCACGATCGCGTCCATGCCCTCGTCGTCGATGTCGAGGTGGCGGTCGGCCCAAGGGTTGTCGGTCACGAACCCGGCGGTCATGGTGAGGAGGTGTCGGATGCGGACCGGTGCCGCGTCGTCGACGGGCGCTCGCACGGCGGCGAGCTCGGGTGCGTGGAGGTCGATGCGGTCGTCGAGCGACAGCGCGCCCTCGTCGCGCAACGACAACACGGCTGCCGCGGTGAAGCTCTTGGTCATCGAGGCGATGCGGTACACCGACTCGGTGGTCGGGTGGAAGCCGTCGTCGTGCAGCACCGTGGCACCGGCCGACATGAACCGGCCGTCGCACCACAGCCCGGTCGCGATCGTCGGACAGTGGTGCTCCTTCGCGAACGCGTTCGACGCCTCGGTGAGCGCCTCGACGAGATCGGTGGAGAGCTCGAAGGGCGTGTGGCTCACAGCGCGCCGGTGATCGCGTCGAACAGCTCGTCGTAGGTGTCGGTGGCGGGGAACTGCGGGAACTGTGCCTTGATCGAGTCGGGCGCGTGGAACCAGAAGCCGGCGTGCGCGGCACCGAGCATCGCCGAGTCGTTGTACGAGTCGCCGGCGGAGATCACCCGGTAGTTGAGGCCGCGGAAGGCGTTCACCGCGTGCCGCTTCTGGTCGGGCATGCGCAGGCGGTAGTCGACGATGCGATCGTCGCGGACGATCAGCTGGTGACACAGGATCGTCGGCATGCCGAGCTGACGCATCAAGGGTGCGCCGAACTGCTCGAAGGTGTCGCTGAGGATCACCACCTGGGTGCGCTCACGCAGCCGGTCGAGGAAGTCCTTCGCTCCCTCCATCGGACCGAGGCCGGCGATCACGTCGGCGATCAGGCTCATCGTCAGCCCGTGCTGGTCGAGGATCGCGAGGCGGTACTTCATCAGCACGTCGTAGTCGGGCTCGTCGCGAGTGGTGCGGCGGAGCTCGGGGATGCCCGTGCGCTCGGCGACGGCGATCCAGATCTCGGGCACCAGCACCCCCTCGAGATCGAGGGTGACGATGGTCTGCTGCGGGGCGTCGGCGGCGTCGGGCTGGCTCACGGGGGCACATTGTTCCCGATCGGCACCCGGCCGGGCCACCGGACGTCGCGCCGGCCCGCCAGACTGCCTGCATGAGCTTCGGTCAGCAGTCGGGTCCACCCGCGTCGCCCAAGCAGATCTCGTACCTGAAGTCGCTGCTGCAGGCGGCCGGGCACGACGACTTCCGCACCGCTCGTCACGAGTTCGGTCTCACCCAGCGCCAGGCCGGCGGCAAGTTCACCTCTCGTGAGGCGAGCGCGCTGATCGACCGCCTGCTCGGCAACGAACCGAGCGAACCGCCGGCGGTGGCCGGTCGCGCCGCGGCCGAGACGCCCGAGCGGGCCGAGCAGGCCGACCAGCTCGACCGCACCCGGTCCGACATGTTGCGCGGCATGCCCGCCGACCTGCTCGCCACCGAGCTCGAACGCCGCGGCTGGACCGTCTCCCCACCCTGATCCGTCCTGCCCGTCCCGTCCTGGGTGCCAGGGCCGGCTCACCGGTGCTGGTCAGGCGGGACGGCTGGCGCCCAGAAGTCTGGGCGTCCCGTCCTGGGTGCCGGGCTCGGCTCACTGGTGCTGGTCGTGCGGGGCGGCTGGCGCCCAGAACCGCCGTCGTGTCCTGGGTGCCGGGGCCGGCTCACTGGTGCTGGTCGTGCGGGGCGGCTGGCGCCCAGAACCGCCGTCGTGTCCTGGGTGCCGGGCTCGGCTCACTGGTGCTGGTCAGACGGGGCGGCTGGCGCCCAGGAATCTGGCGGTCGTGTCCTGGGTGCCGGGGCCGGCTCACTGGTGCTGGTCAGACGGGGCGGCTGGCGCCCAGGAGTTCCGTCGGACGGGGCGGGACTTGGGCCCCTGGTCGGCCGGAGCGGCGCCGGTGCACGCTGAGGACATGAGCAGGACGGCCCGAGCCCCCGATCGGCCGAGCCGTCCGGCCCCGCTGCCCGATCCGCCGAACCGTCCCGCCACGACGTCCGGGCGGCGTTGGCACAGCTGGGTGCCGCTCCTGCTCACGGCGGTGGTGCTGCTCGTCCTCGTGTTCCGTACCGGCGGCACCGCGGGGCCGACCGAGCTCGACTACACCGAGTTCCTGGCCGCGGTCGACGCCGGCGAGGTGGCCAGCGCCGAGATCGACACCGACGGCACCGTGACCGGCCACCTGGTGGGCGACACGCCCGACGGCGAGGGCGACGAGTACACCACCGTCGTGCCGGTGGCACTCACCGGCGAGGCACTGCTCGCCCGGCTCGAGGCGCACGACATCGATCTCTCGGCCGTCGC
>WBZM01002283.1_pt1 | contig 16645 bp, 16 predicted proteins | sample 5204271 | NCBI WGS metagenome assembly WBZM01 (sample SAMN12344346, study PRJNA552823) | activated sludge metagenome | biome: Activated sludge suspended growth; feature: Nitrification reactor; material: Wastewater; isolation source: activated sludge from nitrification reactor of wastewater...
GGGCGTCAGCCTCGCGGCCTCTTTCGGGAAGTCGGTTTGCGCCATCGGCAAGAACCTAGCCGATTCAAAAGAAAAAACCCGCCCGGCGGGAGCGCGGGGCGGGTCTTCAAAAAACGCGGCTTGCGGTCAGCGCCTCATGCGCTCGCTCGAGGGCCAGTCGCGCGTCGCGGGCACGGCCTCGCCGACGCGCTGGTCGCTGCGCCAGCCTCCCAATGTCGGCGCCGAAATAGGCTCATGGAAACGCGACATCGGGCTGGCCTTGAAGTCCGGTTTGGCTTCGGTCCGGGCGGCGGCCGGCCGCGCCTCGTTCGGCTCTTCCTGCGCGGCGTGCTGCTCCTCCCAGTCGGTCGACATGCGCGGCAATTGCGTCTCGTCCTGCAGAGCAAAGACCATGCGCATGGCCGTGGCGACCGCCTCGCCGAAGGCGATGGCTTCGCGATTGTTGAGAGCGGAGATGAATTCCAGCGCGCCCGCGGCATTGTCGGGGATCGCGGAACGCATGATCTGCTGGTCGGCGGCATTCGACAGGCGCATCGCGAAAACAGTCGAGCATTGCGACAGGATTGTCGGGTCGAGCTCCGCCGGGCGCTGCGTGACGATGCCGAGATAACATCCGTACTTGCGGCCTTCCTTGGCGATGCGGGCGATGGAGCGCCGCGTCGGATGGAAGCCGAGCGCATGGTCCGCCGGCACGTAGCGATGCGCTTCCTCGCAGAGGACCAGCACTTCCTGCCGGCCGCGATTGATGACGCAGAGGTCGAAGGCAAGCCGCGAGAGCACGGACACCGATGCATTCACCACATCGGCGGGAATGCCGGCCATGCGCAGGATCGTCACCGGCCGCGCCGTGTCGTGCAGGCGGAACAGGCTGCGCGTGACGAAGTCCATGCGCGCGTCGACCGCCGCCTTGCCGAACATGAAGCGGAAGTTCTGGTCGTTGGCGAGCGTTTCGAGGCGATGCTTCAGGTTGCGCAGCGAGATGCGCGAGTAGCGCGGCTCGAGACGCCCGATCTCGGCGTCGATCTGGGTAACGACATCCGCCATCCGGTAGGGACGCGGCGCCTCGGCGCAGCCCTCTTCCGAGCGATTGTTCCATTTCGCCAGTGTCGAGGAGCGCTCGACGCCCGAAAATTGCTCGCGCGCGTCGGCGATGGCCTCGCGGAGGAAATCGGATTCCTCCAGCGGCGCCGGGGTGCCGCGATAGACCACCTCGAGAAATTCCTCGAACTGGAACAGCCAGAACGGCAGTTCGAACCGGCTGGCCTCGACCGTGGCCGATTCCTTGCGGAACACGCTGGAATATTCGTTATGCGGATCGAGGATGACGATCCGCATCTTCGGCCGCTCCGCGATTGCCGCGCGCAGCAGGATGCCGACGCTCGTCGACTTGCCGACGCCGGTCGTGCCGACAATGGCGAAGTGGCGGCGCAGCATGGCGTCGATATCGACGGCGGCCGGAATCTGGGCCTGCACGAGATTGCCGATGACCGAGGCCTTGCGATCGCCGAGGTCGTAGATTGCGGCGAGGTCGGACTGGCGGATGCGGTTGACCGCCGATCCGAGCGAGGGATAGCTCGCGACGCCGCGCCGGAACGTCGGACGCCCGTCGACGTCGGTCACTTCGCCGAGGAGTTCGACATTGGCGTGGACGTAATGATTGGAGGCGGGATCCCAGATGCGGTCCTGCGCGACCATTTCCTGCACGAGGCAGACGACGCGGGAATTCTTGGCGTAGATCGAGACCAACTCGCCGACCGACCAGAACTGCTCGGCGTCCGAGATCAGGTCGGCCATGCGGGCCGCCACGGTCGCGCGCGAACCGTTGACGGCGACGACGACGCCGGACTTGCGCTCGCGCCCCTGCCCGGGATCGCGCCGATCCGCGTCAGGCCGCGCGGCTCCATTCGACAACGTCTCGTGTTCAAGCATGGAAACGCCCCATTGGAGCCTTCCAGTTTCGAGGACAATCGTTAACCGCGGGTAAGATTCCCGCGCGCGAATGTTCATATGTGAGCCTTCCCACGGGCAGGGTTAGCAAATCGTGGCCGGGCCGCCTGCAGGGGACCCGGCCACCGAAAAAGCGCATTTCCCCCGGACTTTTCCCCCAAATCCACAGGCGGCGGGACGTCGCAAGGCTTTTGCTCAGGCGCCAGACGCCTACCTTTGGCGTGAGGGCGACGGCCGGGCCTCAGAGGAGGACTCGCGGGCATGCGATCGTCAGTTCCGGCCGGAAAGCGTGAGGCCATGTCGGCGTTAGGCCCATATTCCCTTGGCGACGCCTGCCGGACGGTCTACGCCCGCGCGGGCGAGGACCACATATTGCCGCCGCTGATCCGCGACGCGGCCGATCCCGAGCCGCCGCAACGGGTTATCGAGGCGGCGGGCGAGGGTTTCGCTCTCGTTTTCCGCGTCTGCTACGACGAGCGCCCGCGCGCTGCGGCCGGGCGGTTCGAGCGGCCGCCGCTGCGCTTCGAGATGGACGCGACGGTCGGCCATGACAGGCGCCCGGCGGCGCTGACCAGGGGCCAGCGTTTCGAGCTGATCCGCGCCTTCATGCTCGGCGTTCGCGAGCCGGTCGTCGTGGAAACGCCATCCGACACCGCCGACTGGCGGCTCGCGATCAAGCTCGCCTCCCGTTTCGTCATATGGGCGCCGCGAGCCGAGCCGCTGGACGTCGGCCTGTCGATGGACGAGATCTGCGAACGGCTGGCCTGGCGGCTGATGGACGGCGCCGAAGGCATGTTCGCCACCCATGCGACGGGCGTGGACGTCTGGAAGACCAGACTGCGCGAAGAACTGTTCGGCGAGCCGCGTCTCGCCGCCGATGATCTCTGGCCGATCGAAGCCCCGGTCGAAACGGCCGACGCCCCCGCCCTGCCCCGCCTTCCGGCGGAGCCGCGCCGCCGCCTTCCGTCAATGTGCGTCCGCACGCCGGCGCGACCCGCTCCCCGCCGTCGCGCCGTCGCGGCGGCGATAAGCCTCATCGGCCTTGCCGCCCTCGCCGGCGCTCTCGCGAGCCAGGGAAGGCGCGGGGACGCCGTTGCTGTCTCCGAATCCGTCAGAATGTCAGAAAACAAGGCCGCGGCGCCCGTCGTCGAAACGATCCGAATGGTCGCCGAACCGCAATCGAGCCTGCATCTTCAGGTCGCGTCTCTCGACGACCGGGCGTTCTGGAGCCCGGCCGCCACCGACGCCCGCTTTACCGCGCTCGCCCCCACCGTTGCGCAGGCGACGCTCGCCCTGACCGCGCCCTCGGTCGCCGCGTCGGCGGCCCCGGCCCAGCGAATTCCCGCCGCACAAGACCCCAGGCCGGCGACGGACCGCAGCGCGAGCAAGGCTCCGCCGCCGCCTCCCGTCCGGCGCGCGATGGAAGCCCGCACGCGCGCCCAACCTTCGCCGCTCGCGAAGGTCGACGGCGCGGTCAAGAAGATCGTGAAAACGATCGGCGCGATCCGCCTCCCGCGCATCAAGCTGACGGCGCTGAATTCGCCGCACGCCGCCGGCCCGCGCAGGCCCTGAGGCGCGCATCGGCAGAAGAAAACCGGCGGGATAGATCCCGCCGGCAGGGTTGATCAGCTCTTGAGCGGCACCCGAGGCACGCTGCCGACGGGCGTTCCGCCTTCGTCGGGCGAACCACCGGACTTCTTCGCGCGGGCGCGCCGCACTTCCGGTTCGGCCTTCGGTTTGCGCTTCTTCGCCGCGCCGACAATCTCCCGCTCAGGCCGCGGCAGCACCGGGCCCTCGGGGTAGACGAACCCGAGCTTCCTGGCGCCTTTCTCGTCCGCTGTGACCATGACCCGCACCGTGCCGCCGTTCTTCAACCGGCCGAACAGCAATTCGTCGGCGAGCGGGGTCTTGATCGTCTGCTGGATGACGCGCGCCATGGGTCGTGCGCCCATCGTTTCGTCGTAGCCATGCTCGATCAGCCAGTCGCGCGCCTCGTCCGTCAGCTCGATCGACACATTACGGTCGGCGAGCTGCGCCTCGAGTTGCATGACGAACTTGTCGACCACCCTGGCGATGACTTCGCGCGGCAGATGGCCGAAGGCGACGATCGCGTCGAGACGGTTGCGGAACTCCGGCGTGAACATGCGATTGATCGCTTCCACGTCGTCGCCCGTCCGCTTGGTCGAACCGAAGCCGATCGCCTGACGCTGCGCATCCGACGCGCCGGCGTTGGTTGTCATGATCAGGATGACGTTGCGGAAATTGATCTGCTTGCCGTTGTGGTCGGTCAGCTTCCCGTGGTCCATCACCTGCAGCAGGATGTTGAAGAGATCGGGATGCGCCTTCTCGATCTCGTCGAGCAGCAGGACGCAATGCGGATGCTGGTCGACGGCGTCCGTCAGCAGGCCGCCCTGGTCGAAACCGACATAGCCGGGCGGCGCGCCGATGAGCCGGCTGACCGTGTGGCGCTCCATATACTCGGACATGTCGAAGCGGATCAGTTCGACGCCGAGCGCGACCGAAAGCTGTTTGGCGACCTCGGTCTTGCCGACGCCGGTCGGGCCCGAGAACAGGTACGCGCCAATCGGCTTTTCGCCGTCGCGCAGGCCGGCGCGCGCCAGCTTGATCGCGGCGGCGAGCGCGCCGATCGCCGCATCCTGTCCATAGACCACGCGCTTCAGCGTCTCGTCGAGATGGGCGAGCACCTCGGCGTCGTCCTTCGACACGGTCTTCGGCGGAATGCGCGCCATGGTCGCGACCGTCGCCTCGATCTCCTTGACGCCGATGACCTTCTTGCGCTTGGCCTCCGGTAGCAGCATCAGGCTCGCGCCGGTCTCGTCGATCACGTCGATCGCCTTGTCCGGCAGCTTGCGGTCGTGGATGTAGCGCGCCGAAAGCTCGACGGCCGCCTTGATCGCCTCGTTGGTGTAGCGGATCTTGTGGAACTCCTCGAAGTAGGGCTTGAGCCCCTTCATGATTTCCACGCTGTCGGCGACGGACGGCTCGTTGATGTCGATCTTCTGGAAGCGACGGACGAGCGCGCGGTCCTTCTCGAAATACTGACGGTATTCCTTGTAGGTGGTCGAGCCGATGCAGCGCAGCGTCCCCTGCGCCAGAGCCGGCTTGAGCAGGTTGGACGCGTCCATCGCGCCGCCGGACGTGGCGCCGGCGCCGATCACCGTATGGATTTCGTCGATGAACAGGATCGCGCCCTTATGGCCCTCGATCTCCTTCATCACCTGCTTCAGGCGCTCCTCGAAATCGCCGCGATAGCGCGTGCCGGCGAGCAGCGTGCCCATGTCGAGCGCGAAAACCGTCGACTTGGAGAGAACCTCGGGCACCTCGCCCTTCACGATCTTGCGCGCGAGGCCTTCGGCGATGGCCGTCTTGCCGACGCCGGGGTCGCCGACGAGCAGCGGATTGTTCTTCTGCCGGCGGCAGAGAACCTGGATCGTGCGCTGCACCTCGGACTCGCGGCCGATCAGCGGATCGATGCGGCCGTCGCGCGCCTTCTTGTTGAGGTTGACGCAATAGGCGTCGAGCGCGCTCTCCTTCTTCTTGCCCTCGCCGTTGTTTTCGCGCGTCTCGCGCGGCTCGTTCTTCTCGCCCTCGTCCTCGGCGCCGCGCACGGGCTTGGCTTCCGACATGCCCGGCCGCTTGGCGATGCCGTGGCTGATGTAATTGACCGCATCGTAGCGGGTCATGTCCTGCTCCTGCAGGAAATAGGCGGCATGGCTCTCGCGCTCGGCGAAGATCGCGACGAGCACGTTGGCGCCCGTCACTTCTTCGCGCCCGGACGATTGCACATGAATGACGGCGCGCTGGATGACGCGCTGGAAGCCGGCCGTCGGCTTGGCGTCGTCGCGCCCGTCGGTGACGAGATTGTCCAGTTCGGTGTCGATGTAGTCGCGCAGCGTCTTGCGCAGCGCATTGAGGTCGACGGAGCAGGCGCGCATAACCGCCGCCGCGTCGAGGTCGTCGATCAGGCTGAGGAGGAGATGCTCGAGCGTGGCGTATTCGTGCCGCCTTTCATTGGCGGCCTGAAGCGCCCGGTGAAGCGACTGCTCGAGATTTCTGGAAAAAGACGGCATGCCTCACCCTCACTTCTTTTCCATGATGCATTGCAGCGGATGCTGATGCTTGCGGGCGTAGTCCATCACTTGCGTCACTTTGGTTTCGGCGACTTCGTAGGTGTAGACGCCGCATTCGCCCACGCCCTGCTGGTGCACGTGCATCATGATGCGCCAGGCGTCCTCGCGGTTCTTCGAGAAATATTTGACCAGCACCGTCACAACGAACTCCATCGGCGTGTAGTCGTCGTTGAGAAGCAGAACCCGGTACATCGACGGCTTGCGCGTCTGGGTCTTGGGCCGCGTGATGACCTGTGTGCCCGAGCCCGGCGGACCATCGCCGTTGCGACGGGTTGGTGTGCTTGCTCGGATAGCCCCTGCGTTCATCTGTCTCCCGTCAACCCGTTTGAGAAGAACCGGATCGAACGCGCCGGGTTCCCCCGACACGACGCCAGCGCCCGCTTCGCGTCGCAGCCCTTCTCCATGCAGCAAATAGGCCAGTCGTTCTCCGCCGCCAGTTCGATCGGCGCCAGGGTGAGCGGGCGCCGCGAACGATTCAGTCTACGCACATGATCTTTCTTCGCCATCGCGGCGAAGGCAAGGCGCCCAAAAAGCAAAAAGCCCGGCGCGAGGCCGGGCTTTCCACATGGCGACCGAAGCCGCCGATTTCAATGTCGGGCGAAATTACTTCGCGGAGGCCTGCAGCTTGGCGATCGCGCCTTCCACCGGCTTGAAGGCTTCCTTGGCGACAGCCTGGTACATTTCGCCGAACTTGGTGGCCTGGGCGACAAAGCCCTCGTACGAGGTCTTGGCGAATTCCGTCTGCAGCGAGATCGCCTCGTCGAGCTTCTTCACGCCGACGAGCTTCTCGACGTACGCCGAGCCGTCCGCGAGGGACTTCTTCGAATAGTCGCCAGCTTCCGTGGCGATCGCCTGCAGGCCCTTGGCGACTTCCGTCAGGGCGACCTGGGTGGCGTCGAACTGCTCTTTGCCGAACTTCTGGATAGCTTCAAAATCAAAAGCCATGTCTGGATCCTTGAATTTCGCCCGCATCCCGGGGCGGCCGGGGGGACCCTGCGAGAGGCCCGTGACAACGCCCCTTCTTATGTGCACTGCACAATAGATGTCAAGGAAATTTTTGCAGTGCAAAATATCTCAATTTTTCATGATTTAACCGGAGGGTAACCCAACCCGCCTACGCTTTGATCCTGTGTTTTCGCGGCAACGGCCAAAGAGTCCGCGAATGAAACTGGGACAGGATGCGAAGCGAGGCGTCGCATGGGGTTGCGTAGCGTTGTATCCAAGCGTCTGGGCCTGCTTGCAGCGGGCGCCGCACTCGTTCTGGGCATGTTGGCCGCCACCGCGCCGGCCGAGGCCCGCAGCCGTCACCGGCATTATTCCAAGCATCGCGTCCACGCGAGCTGGCACGTCAAGCGCTACGTCCACATCCGCAAGCGCCACGTTCGCGCGGCGCGCGTCGCCGCCGGCCCGATGCCGGCGGAATTCGTCGTGGACGTCAATTCCGGCCGCGTGCTCCACGCACACAACGAGAACGTCGAGCGTCACCCCGCCTCGCTCACCAAGGTAATGACGCTCTACATGCTGTTCGAGCAGATGGAGGCCGGCCGCTTCAAGCTCGACACGGAAATCCCGATTTCGGCGCATGCCGCCGCGCAGGCCCCCTCCAAGCTCGGCCTGCGCCCGGGCTCGACGATCGAGGTCGAGGACGCCATCAAGGCCGTCGTCACCAAGTCGGCCAACGACATAGCCGTCGCCATCGCCGAATCCGTCGGCGGCTCGGAAGACCGCTTCGCCGAGATGATGACGCGCAAGGCCAAGGCGCTGGGCATGTCGCGCACGAATTACGCAAACGCCTCCGGCCTGCCCAACGAGGACCAGATCACCACCGCGCGCGACCAGGCCACGCTCGGCCGCGCCATTCAGGAGCGCTTCCCGAAATACTACAAGTATTTCTCGACGCGCGTGTTCAACTTCGCCGGGCGCAGCATGCGCAACCACAATCACCTGCTCGGCCGCGTCGAAGGCATGGACGGCATCAAGACCGGCTATACCGGCAAGGCCGGCTTCAACCTGCTGACCTCGGTACGCCGCGACGGCTACCACATCGTCGGCGTCGTGCTCGGCGGCCGCACCGCCCGCGCCCGCGACAATCGCATGGCCTCGCTGCTCGAGAGCAAGATCGAGGAAGGCGCGACGGGCCGCACCGCCGTCGCCATGGTCGAAAAGGACGAGGACGCCCGTCCCGCGATCAAGGAAGAGGCGCGTCCGGTCCAGAAGGCCGAGCCTGCGCCCGTCCGCGAACCCGTTCGCGTCGCCGCGGCCGAGCCCATGCGCCTGATGCCGGCGGCGCAGATCGAATCCGTCCGCGCCCAGGCCGAAACGCCGCGCGCCGAGGCGCCCGCGCCGCGTCCCGCCCGCGCCGAAGCCGGCCTGTTCCTCGGCGTGCCGCCGGCCCCGATCCCCAACCGCCCGTCCGAAGCCGCCGAGCGTCCGCGCCCCGCCTATGTCGCAGGCGCCGCGCGCGTTGCGGAAGCGCCGATCCCTGCCGAGAAGATCAAGCTGCGCGCCGGGTCCCGCGCGCCGGTCGTCGCTGAGGGCACGACTGCCCGCGCCCCCCTGGCGCTAGCCACCACCACGCCCTCTTCGCTGCGCTGGGTGACCGGCGCGCCGCCGGCCAAGGCCGGCGAGGGCAAGGAGGCCGTGAAACTGCCGGCGAGGGAGCCCGCGAAGGCCGGCCAGACGCAGGTCGCCAAGGCGCAGCCGAAGAAGGACGCCGACGACGAGGCCCCGACGGCCGCGCGCTCCGGCTGGATCATCCAGATCGGCGCGACCGACGACATCGCCAAGGCGAAGGAGCTTCTGTCGCGCGCCAAGGACCACAGCCGCACGATCGCCAAGGCGCAGCCCTTTACCGAGAAGGTGCAGAAGGGCTCGGAAACGCTGTGGCGCGCCCGTTTCGCCGGCCTGCAGGAAAACGCCGCCGAAAGCGCCTGCCGCGAGCTGAAGCGCTCGGGCATGGCCTGTTTCGCAATGAAGAACTGAAGCGCGCAAGCGCGATGGAAGAACTGAAGCGCGCAAGCGCGATGGAAGCACTGAGGCGCGCAAGCGCGGTGGAAGCGTACGAGTTGGAGTCTCAGAGATGACGGCGCAGCAGGACGTCCTTGGCTTCGTTGACCCGGGCCGCCAGATCCGTCGACCCCCCCTGGTCGGGATGCAGTTTCTTCATCAGCGTCCGGTGCGCGCGCGAGACGTCTTCGCGGCTGGCTCCCTTACGAAGGCCGAGAACCTCATACGCTTCATCCTCGGACATGGCGGGAGCGCGCGCGCGCCGCGTCCGCGCGCCGCCGCCCCCCGCATCGTCCTCTCGCTCTCCTGTCTGACGCCAACCGGGAAACCGGCGGTCGAAATAAGCCTCTAGAAGCCGCGCCCCGTCGGGGTCGTCGCCCAGGCATTGTCGGTAGAGCTCCTCGCAGGCCGGCCGCGCCAGCGTGTCGAGCGAACGTCCCTCCTGCGCGCCCGCCAGAACCGTGCCCGACATGGCGCCTGTCGCGTGATCGAGCTCCATTTCGATCATCGCGGAGCGCACGCGCGACAGGCCCGGGCCTCTGGACCGGCCGAAGCCCCAGTCCTTCGGAAACCGTCCCTGCCCCAGAATCAGCGCGCCGAGGGCGGCGATCGCGCCAGCCGCCGGGAACGATCCGCGCAACAGCAGCAGCAGGCCCGCGCCGATCGCCGAAGCGCCGCTGACGCCACGGATCCAGCGCGCGATCACCGCCGGCGGCGTGCGCGCGAACAGCCGCAGCAGCCAGTAGCCGCCGACCAAAATCGCTATCGCCAGGATCAGTTGCGGCACGTCAGCCTCGCTTGCCCATCTGCTCGATCAGCAATCGTGCGTCGGCATTGCCCTTTTTCGCCTGCGCTTCAAGCGCCGTAAAGCCGCCCGCCGCATAGGCGGCCGCAGCGCCGAGCAGCGAGGCGAGCTTCTTCGGCGCCCCGGAGTCGAAGGCCGCATAGGCGCCGCCGGTCAGCCGCGCGATCTCCTGGAAGGCCGCCGCCGCCTGCCGGTCCCCGCCCTCGTGGAACATGAAGGCCTTCACGCCGCGCAGCGCCAGTTCGCCGGCGATCTTGCAGAGACGGTCGACATTCTCCTCCATGGCGTCGCCGACGAAGACAAGGGCGCCGACGGGCGCGACCTTCGCCTCGTCGCGGGAATGGCGAAGAACCTTCTCGATCTGCGTATTGCCGCCGCGACAGTCGATCTTCGACATGACGGCCGCCAGCCCCACGCCCTGCGACACGAAGCGCGAGGCCCGGCATTCCATAAGGCCGCGAAAATAGACCAGTTGCACGTCGAGCCCGCCGAACGCCTCGGCTTCCTCGAACATGCGCTGCTGCAGGGTCTGCGCCATGTCCCAGGTCGGCTGGCGGCTCATGGTGGCGTCGAGCGCGAAAATCAGGCGCCCGCGTCCCTCAGAGGGCGCAGGAACCTTCGCCGCGCGCGAGAGAAATGAATCGACCTCCGCGCTCGACTTGCGCGCGCTGTCGGGAAGCTGGCTCATGAGACTGGTCCGCATCCGGCCGGGACCCATAAATCGTATCGGCGCGCGCGCCGCGCAAGGGGCGCAGGCCCGCGTCTCACAGCAATCCGAGCTCCCTCAGTTCCCGCCGTAGTTCCTCGGGCATTTCCGCAATGGCGCCGGAAGACTTGCCGAGATCGGGGGGCGCGTCTTTCGCCGCGAGATAGCGCCAGCCCTGGAACGGGCGGCAGGGCCGCGGATGAACGGGCGTGACGTTCGGCTCCAGCACGAGATGGCAGCGCCCGATGCCGTCCGCGTCGGTGAACGGCCTGATCTCCAGCAGCTTCTGGCGCGCGGCGATCTGGCCCTTGATGACCCAGTAGAGGGAGCCGCCGTCAGTCAGCTCCTCCACGCGCTTGGGGACCATGCGCGTCGTGTGGAACTGCTCGGGCTTTTCGCCACGCTTCTTCTTGTCCGCCAGCCGCTCGGCGATCCAGCCCTCGAGATCGGATATCGATTCCGCGCCGACGCAGAGTTTGAGGAGGTGCAGGGGCATCGTCCCCTCACCCGCGCCCCACGAACGGCATCTTCGTGGCCATGACCGTCATGAACAGGACGTTGGCGTCGAGCGGCAGGCTCGCCATGTGCACGACGGCGTTCGCCACATGCTCGACGTCCATCACCGCCTCAGGCGCGATCTGGCCGTTCGCCTGCGGCACGCCGGCCTTCATGCGGCCGCCCATGTCGGTGTCGGCGTTGCCGATGTCGATCTGCCCGCAGGCGATGTTGTACTTGCGGCCATCGAGGGCCGTGGATTTCGTCAGGCCGGTGATGGCGTGCTTGGTCGACGTGTAGGGCGCGGAGTTCGGCCGCGGCGCGTGCGCCGAGATCGAGCCGTTGTTGATGATGCGCCCGCCGATCGGGTTCTGGTCGCGCATGATGCGAAACGCATGCTGCGTGCACAGGAAGGGGCCGGTGAGATTGGTGTCGACCACCGCCTGCCACTGCGCGTAGGCGAGGTCTTCCATGTTGATCGGCGGCGCGCCGACGCCGGCGTTGTTGAAGAGCAGATGCAGATGGCCGAACTCGGCCATGACGGAGTCGAACAGCGCCTTCACGGAGTCGGGTTGGCCGACGTCGCAGGCCACCCCGATCGCCCGCGCGCCGAACGTGCGCGCTTCTGCGGCGACGGCCTCGAGCAGGTCCTTCCGGCGGCCTGTCAGCGCGAGGTCCCAGCCCGCCCGCGCCAGCGCCAGGCCCGACGCCTTGCCGATGCCGGCCGAAGCGCCGGTGATGATAGCGACCTTGCGTTGCGACATGTTTCCTCCGATGCGTCCTATGCCGGCCCCGGCTCGAATCGCGCGATCCGCCACGTCTCGCTCGCCGCGCCCGCCATCCACTTCTTCCATGCCGGCGTCGCGGCGATCGCGTCCATGTAGGCGCGCGTCGCGGCGCTCACGGGCGCGCAATAATTGTCGAAGCGCACCACGATCGGCGCAAACATGGCGTCGGCCGCCGAAAAGGCGCCGAACAGGAATGGTCCGCCATTGCCCCACCTCGCGCGCGCAGAAGCCCACATGGCTTCGATGCGCGCGATATCGGCGAGCGCGTCGGCCGTGAAGTCGGCCGGCGACCTGGGGCGATGCACGACCATCGGACAGAGCTGACGCAAGGCCTGAAACGAGGAGTGCATCTCTGCGCTCATGGAGCGGGCAAGCGCGCGCGCGGCCTTGTCTTTCGGCCAGATCGCATGTTGCGGGAAGGTCTCCGCGACATATTCGCAAATGGACAGCGAATCCCAGATCGTCACGTCGCCGTCCACAAGCGCGGGAACCTTTCCCGACGGCGATGCCTTCAGGATCGTCTCCTTCGACCCGTCGACATAGAGCGGAATGACGACTTCTTCGAACGGGATGCCGAAACCCTCGAGCAGCATCCACGGCCGCATCGACCAGGACGAATAGCTCTTGTTGCCGATAGCGAGGACGAGGCTCACGCGTGCCGGTCCATCGCGCTGTCCTTCTTCGTGTCGCGCATCGAGGCGTAGACGAGGAAGGAAAGGAAGATCACGGCCGTCAGATACCAGTAATACCAGTCGGCGTGGCCGATCTCCTGCATCTTCAGCGCCACCCAGTCGGCGGTGCCGCCGAAGGTCGCGACGGTGACCGCGTAGGGCAAGCCGACTCCCATGGCGCGAATGTTGGTCGGGAAGAGCTCCGCCTTCACCACGGCGTTGATCGACGTGTAGCCCGCCACGATCAGCCAGGCGAGGCAGACGATGACGAAGGCGATCCACGGGTCCTTGGTCGATTGCAGCCAGGTCAGCAGCGGCACCGTGCAGAGCGTGCCGAGAATGCCGAACATCATGAGCAGCGGGCGCCTGCCGATCCTGTCGGAGATCGCCCCGTAGATCGGCTGCAGGAAAGTGGCGAACACCAGCGAGCCGAATACGACCGCCGTCGTCTGGTCATCCGTCAGCTTCACCTGCAACTTGAGGATCTTCTGCATCGTCGTCGTATACGTGTAGAAGGCCGTCGTGCCGCCCATGGTCAGGCCGACGACGAGCAGGACTTCCTTCGGATGCTGCAGCAATGCGCGCAAGGAACTCGTCTTCTTCGCGATGGTTTTCGCCGCCTCGAAATGATCGGTCTCGTGCATGTTGGAGCGCATGTAGTAGGCGATCACGGCAAGCACCGCCCCGATGAAGAAGGGCACACGCCAGCCCCAGCTTTTCAGCTCGTCGGGCGTCAACAGCAGCTTCTGCAGGATGAGCAGCACGATGATCGCGGTGAGCTGCCCGCCGATCAGCGTCACGTACTGGAAGCTCGAATAGAAGCCGCGCCGCCTGGGATCGGCCATTTCGGAAAGATAGGTGGCGCTCGCGCCGTATTCGCCGCCGAGCGACAGGCCCTGCAGCATCCGCGCGATCACGAGGATGGCCGGCGCCGCAATGCCGATCGTCGCGTAAGTCGGCGTCGCCGCGATGACGAGCGAGCCGAAGCACATCAGCAGCACGGAAATCGTCAGCGCGTTCTTGCGCCCGTAATGGTCGGCAAGATGGCCGAACAGCCAGCCGCCGATCGGCCGCATGATGAAGCCGATGGCGAAGACGGCGGCCGCCGACAATTGCTCCGCGACCGGGTCGCTCTTCGGGAAGAACGACCCCGCGAAATAGAGCGCGAAGGCCGAATAGGCGTAGAAATCGTACCATTCGACGAGGTTGCCGACAGAGCCGATCAGGATCGCCTTGATGCGACGACCCATGTCGGAATAGTCGATCGCGCCGTCCGGCGCCTGCACAGCATCGCTCATTCGCCCGATCCGTTCTTGTTGACCTCGATCGCGCTCAGCCGCCCTTGCGCGCCTTCGGAACCCAGGCTTCGGTCGGTCCGCCAGCCTTTTTCCACGCGCCATATCCGCCCTCGATATGGGCGACGGGCTTCAGCCCCATTTTCTTGGCGGTGTGGGCGGCCAGCGCCGATCGCAGGCCGCCGGCGCAGAAGAACACGAATTTCTTGTCCTCCTGGAATTGCGGCTTGGCGTAGGGGCTGGCCGGATCGATCCAGAATTCCAGCATGCCGCGCGTGCAATGGAACGTGCCCGGCACATGGCCGTCGCGCTCCATCTCGCGGGGATCGCGCAGATCGACGAAAGTGACATCGTCGCGCCCGTGCAGCGCGATGGCCTGCTCGACCGTCAGCGTCTCAATCGCGGCGTTCGCCTCCTCGATCAACTTCTTGATTCCGACCGTGATCTCTTGCGCCATGAGGGTCCTCCTGCCACAGATTGACGGGACCGCGCCGCAAAAATCAACTGCGCGCGAAGCCTGCCAGACCGGACCTGCCGACATGCTTCCCTATTCCGCAGACGCCGCCGCCTTGCTCGCCTTTCTCGTCGCATGGATCGGCTATGCGCGCTTCGTCAAGCTGAGGCACGACAGAAGCCCTGGCCTCAACGCGCTGATGAATGCGGAACGCGGCGTCTGGATGAGCGAAATGGCGCGCCGCGAAGTCCGCATCGTCGACACGGCCATCACATCCACGCTGCAGAACGGCACGGCCTTCTTCGCCTCCACCTCCCTGCTCGCCATCGGCGGCGCGGCGACCGTGCTGCGCTCGACCGACGACGTGGTGCGCCTGTTCGCGGAGCTTCCCTTCGCGCCGTCGATCACGCGGAGCCTGTGGGAGATGAAGACCATCGGCCTGATGGCTATCTTCGGCTACGCTTTCTTCAAGTTCGGCTGGTCGTACAGGCTCTACAATTATTCGGCGATCCTGATCGGCGCGACGCCCCCGACGACCTCTCCCGATACAGCGGCGCGTGAAAAGGCGGCGCGGCGCGCGGCCAGCATGAGCGTCGTCGCCGGCCGTCACTTCGCCGACGGGCAGCGCGCGCTGTTCTTCTCCTTCGCCTATCTCGGCTGGTATCTCGGCCCGGTCGTGTTCATGCTCACGACCCTGCTCATCATGATCGTCATCTATCGGCGGCAATTCCATTCGGACGCTCTGGAGGCGCTCGTGCGCGAAGCCGACGACGCGCCGAAATCTTGACGCAGGGGCGCCGCGCGCGCAATCAGCGGATCATGCCGGACAAGAAAGATTCGAGCGCCGACGCCGACATCGTCGCCGCAGCCATTTTCGCCGAGATTTCCGCGCGCGGGACCGCGAAGACGATTTCGCCGGAGGATGCGGCCAAGCGCATCGCGCAGGAGCGCGGCGAGGACGAGCTCGGCTGGCGCAAATGGCTGCCGCGCGTCCGCTCGAGCGCCAAGGGGCTCGCACGGGAAGGCCGTCTTGTCATTTATCGCAAGGGCAAGCCGGCCGACCCCGACGACGTGAAGGGCGTCATCCGGCTGGGATTGCCGAGAAGCGATTGAGGAGCAGGCGGCGGCAGGTTGGGCCGCCTGCCGAACGCCTGATGCCGACCGCCCTCTCACGGCCCCGGCAGTAATTCCGAACTCTTGCCGGTCAGGTAATAGGACACGAGCCCGATCCATTCGTGCGTTGCGTTTTGCGCCATGCGCGTGGCGTCCATCGGCTTGCGGAATCCGAGAAAGTCCCCGGCCACGCCGCCGGTCTGATAGTCGACGGGATACGGGATCACGTCGAAGCCGATCTTGCGGAATATGCCGACGGAGCGCGGCATGTGCATGGCCGAGGTGACGAGCAGCCAGCGCTCGCCGGGCTTGGGCTGCACGAGCTCCTTGGTGAAGACGGCGTTCTCCCACGTATCGCGCGAGCGGCTTTCGAAGCTCATCCGGTCATCGGGCACGCCCATGCCGCGCCAGAACATGCGCGCCACGTCCGCTTCCGTCCATTGGTCGGGCGTCATCCGTCCGCTGCCGCCGGAGAAAACGAGACGCGCGTTCGGAAAGCGCCGCATGAGCGCGACCGGCTCTGTCAGGCGCTCGGCGGCGTCATTCAGCGCCGGCATGTTGCGCGCGCGCGAAACGCCTTCGTCCATTGCGCCGCCAAGCACGATGATTCCTGTCGGCGCGACGCCGAGATCGGGTTGCGGAAAGCGATCCTCGAGCGGCCGCGCGAAGAAGCTGCTGGCCGCAGACAGCGAAAACACCGCGATCGCCACTGCCGAGACGCTGGCGAGGATACGACCGGCGCGGCTCCATCGCGTCCAGAGCAGAACGACGCCGACGAGCAGCGCTTCGATGAATATCTGCGGCGCTTCGGCCATCACCCCGAGCGTCTTGGCGATCAGAAAGAACACGACGTCTCCTCGGGAGCTTCCGTCCGTGGCCGCGTCGCCCCGTTTGCATCGCTCACAGTTTGCGCGCTCAAGACGCCGGCCTCGTTTCCTGCGGCCGCCGCGCCCAGATGAGGTGCGCCGCGGAAGCGCGCGGCGGGCTGGAGCGCGGCGCGCCGAAATAACGCGCCGCAATCTCGGAAATGTCGATGTCTTCCTGCTCGGTCATGCCGAGTTGGCCAAGGTCGCGCGCGAGCTCGCGCGGATCGAAAAATCCGACGATGGGCTCCCCGAGCGCAGCGACGCGCTCGAGCAGCCTGTCATGAAATTCCCGCGCTTCGCCTTCGTGGCGCTCGCGCCGCTGCGTATAGTCGAACGCGACTTCGGCGC
>WBZM01002285.1_pt1 | contig 16642 bp, 12 predicted proteins | sample 5204271 | NCBI WGS metagenome assembly WBZM01 (sample SAMN12344346, study PRJNA552823) | activated sludge metagenome | biome: Activated sludge suspended growth; feature: Nitrification reactor; material: Wastewater; isolation source: activated sludge from nitrification reactor of wastewater...
CATGTCCCGCGCCGCCCTGCCGTCGTTGCGCGAGCGTCGCGGCGTGGTGGTGAACACGTGCTCGATCGTCGCGAGCGTCGGGCTCGTGCAGCGAGCGGTGTACGGCGCGTCGAAGGGCGCCGTCCTCGCGCTCACGAAGGCCATGGCTGCCGACGAGGTCGCCCACGGCGTGCGGGTCAACTGCGTGTCGCCCGGCACCGTGCAGAGCCCGTGGGTCGAGCGGCTGATCGCCGACACGCCGGATCCCGAGGCCACCTACGGCGCGCTCCGCCAGCGCCAGCCCCTCGGCCGGTTGGTCGCGACCACCGAGGTCGCCGAGGCGATCGCCTACCTCGCCGCCCCGACGACGTTCACGACCGGTGCCGACTTCCTGCTCGACGGCGGCATCTCCGGCGTGCGCATCGTCACCGGATCGTGAGCCCGGCATGACGCTGCGGATCGCCCTCGTCGGTGGGCCGATGTACGACCACCTGTACCGGCTGCTCGACGCGCCCGACACCCCGGACGTGGAGATCGTCGTGCACGCCGACCACCCGACGCTCAACGCCGAGGTGGCCACCCGGCTGGGCGCCGGCGAACGGCTCGACGTGATCGCGACGCACAGCAAGTACGCCCCGTCGCAGGCCGCCTGGTTGCGGCCGCTCGACGGTCTGGTCGACACCTCCGAACTCGCACCGCTCGCGACCGATCTGTGCCGCTTCGACGGCCGCCAGTACTGCGTGCCGCGCCTCGTCGACGTGCGAATCCTGTGGGCGCACGCCGACCGGCTCCCGAACCCACCGGCCGGTTGGGACGGGTTCGTCGACGGCACCGCCGTCATCGGTTTCCCCGGACGCGAGTCGGGGTTGTTCGGCACGTTCTTCGAACTGGTCGTCGGGGCGGGTGGCCGACTGTTCGACGACGACGGTCGGCCCTGCATCGAGTCGCCCGAGGCGGTGTCCGCGGTCGGGACGTTGTGCGCGCTCGCGTCGAAGGCACCCGCCGATCTGCCCGACTGGCACTACGACCAGGTCGACCGGGCACTGCTCGACGGCCGGGTCGACGCGGCCGGCGCCTGGCCCGGCGGTTGGGGTTCGATCCGCGAGGTCACCTCGCTCGAACCGCACCCCTACCCGGCCGGTCGGCGGCGACGCGTCAGCTACGCCGGCTGCCACGCGTGGGCGGTGCCGAACACCTGTGCCGACGTGCCCGGCGCGCTCGAACTGGTCCGCCGGCTCACCTCGTACGAGGCCGGCGCGATCGACGCGGCCGGTGGCAGCGTGTGTGCCCACGTCCGTGCGTTCGCCGACGTCGAGCCGGTCGACGACCGCGATGCCCGACGGCTCGCGATCACGGCCGACACGATCGCCTCGGCGATGATCACCTACCCACCGCACGTACGGTTCCCCGAGGTCGAGGACGCCGGGTGGCGTTCGATCCGGGCGGCGTTGCGCGGCGAGGTCTCCCCCGCCCAGGCGGTCGCCGACGTGCAGCGGATGGCCGAGTCCGTCCTGGGCGACGCCTGACAGACTTTTCCGCTGCGCCGGGTCCGCTCCCTACCATCGGGACCGATCCCACCCCGACGAGAGCGAGGCAGTCATGTTCGAGTGGAGCGACGAGCACCGGATGATCCGCGAGGCGGTGCAGCGCTTCGTCGACGAGGAGGTGCGACCCCACGTCGAGGAGCTCGAGCACGGCGACCTGCCGCCCTACGACATCCTCCGCAAGATGTTCGCCACGTTCGGCATGGACGCGATGGCGCGCGACCGCTTCGCCAAGCAGATCGCCCGCGAGCAGGCGGCGGCCGAGGCCATCGCCCGCGGCGAGGAGCCGCCGGCGCGCAAGGAGTCGGCCGGCGACGGTGGCGGGCTGTCGCTCATCCCGATCATCGAGCTGTGCCGCGTGTGCCCGGGCATGGTGACGGCGATGGGCGTGAGCATGGGCCTCACCTCGGCGGCGATCATGTCGAAGGGCACGATCCGCCAGAAGCAGCGCTGGGCGCTCGACCTGTTGACGATGGACAAGGTGGGTGCCTGGGCGATCACCGAACCCGGCTCGGGCAGCGATGCGTTCGGGTCGATGCGCTCGTCCGCCCGCAGGGACGGCGACGAGTACGTGTTGAACGGCTCGAAGACGTTCATCACCAACGGTCCGTACGCCGACACGATCGTGTTCATCTGCAAGCTCGACGAAGGCAACCCGCCCGAGCAGCGCAAGGTGCTCAGCTTCGTGCTCGACCGAGGGATGCCCGGTCTGGTGCAGTCGAAGCCGCTCCGCAAGATGGGCATGCACTCGTCGCCCACCGGCGAGCTGTTCCTCGACGACGTGCGCGTCGGCATCGACCGTCTGATCGGCGAGACCGAGGATCTGCCGAGCGGCGGCCGCGACGGCGCCAAGGCGACGTTCCAGCAGGAGCGTTCCGGGGTGGCCGCGATGGCGCTCGGCATCATCGAGGAGTGCCTGCAACTGAGCGTGCAGTACGCGAAGGACCGCGTGCAGTTCGGCAAGCCGATCGGCGAGTTCCAGCTCATCCAGGAGAAGCTCGCTCGCATGGAGGTCGCCCGCATGAACGTGCAGAACCTCGTGTTCCGCACCATGGAGATGGGCGCCGCCGGCCGCACCATGACGCTGGCCGAGGCGAGCGCGATGAAGCTCTACTCGGCCCGCGCCGCGACCGAGGTGGCGATGGAGGCCGTGCAGCTCTACGGCGGAAACGGCTACATGAGCGAGTTCCGCGTCGAGCAGCTCGCCCGCGACGCCAAGGTGCTGCAGATCTACGCGGGGACCGACGAGATCCAGATCACGCACATCGCGAAGGACCTGTTGCGCAGCTGACGCGGTTGCGTCCGCCCGTCTTCGCGTCGTACAGCGCACCGTCCGCGAGGCGCACCATCGCTGCCGCGTCCACCGGCGGCGTCGCGCTCACACCGACCGACACGGTCACCGCGGGCACCGCGGGCGCGCCGGCCGCACCGTCGGTGACGATCGGGCTCGCCGCCACGGCGAGCCGGACGCGCTCGACCACACGCCACGCGTCGTCGAGCGGCGCATCGGGCAGCAGCACGGCGAACTCCTCACCGCCGTAGCGGTAGACGAGGTCGCCCTGGCGCACGTTCGCGGCGATGACCGCGGCGACGTGCCGCAGGACGAGGTCGCCGACCGGGTGACCGTGGGTGTCGTTGACCTGCTTGAAGTGGTCGATGTCGACCATCGCCAACGCCACCGGGCGATCGCGCCCTGCCGGACCGATCAGCTCGCCGAGGTCGCGGTCGAACCGGCGACGGTTGCCCACCCCGGTGAGCGCGTCGTCGAAGGCCAGGTGTTCGTGCTCGACGCGGGTGCGCAGGCCCTGCAGCGCGGCGCCGACGAGCGGCGCGAACACGCCGAGCACCTCGCCCGCACGGTGATCGTCGGTCCAGGCGACCAGCGCGCCGACCACACGCCCCCCGGCCACCACGGGCACGAGCGTGGCGCCGTGGGCACGCACCTCGCGGCCGGTGCTGAGGACGCGCTCGAGCGTCGCGGTGTCCGGGAAGGCACGGTCGCTCGGGGCGAAGGGGCGCCCGTCGACGAGCGCGCCGCCGGGTACCCCGACGAGGCGGGTGACCTGCGCGGCGACCGCCCACCCGAACCCGTCGACGTCGACCGCCGCCATGATCGTCCGGCCGGCATCGAGCACCTCGTCGCCGACGGCTCCACCGCGGCGAGAGCGCCCGGCTCGGCGGCGCGAACGGAGGGTCAGCGCGACGACGAGCGCCACCGCCCCGGCGGCGAGGCCTGCGAGCGCGAACGGGACGGCCGACCCCGCCGAGGAATCATCGGACACGAGCGGTGCCTCGGTCGCCGGGGTGGTCGCCGGGGTCGTGGCCGAAGCCGTCGCCGGGTTCGTGGCCGGGTTCGTTGCCGGGATCGTGGCGGTCGCCGACGTCGCCGACGTCGCCGACGTCGCGGTGGTGCCGGCGGCGAGGGTGACGGCCGGGCCGGGCGCTGGCTCCGTCACCGTCGGGCCGTTGGCGGGCGGGACGGCGACGCTCGGCACGATCCCCGCGTCGACCAGCTGCGACCAGGGTCCGAGCAGCAGGTCGTAGGCCTGCAGGTACACCCCGGCACCGATCACCGGATGGTTCTCGGCGTGGACGGACACGTTGGGGGACAGCACCTGGTCGACCTGTGTGGGCACGCGCTCGCCGATCGCACGCAGCTGCTGCAATGCAGCGGGACCGCGCTGGCCGTCGAGATACGCCAGGGCGTCGACCATGTCGGCCGTGTCCATCGGTTCGATGCCGATCGCGGCCGGCAAGGTGCGCGCACCGTCGGGCACCGGCTCCTTCACCCAGCCGAGCAGCACCAGGTAGGAGAGCTCCTGGGTGAGTGCCACGAGCGCCTCGTCGTACGCGGCGAGCCGCTCCTCCGCGGAGGGAGGCTGCCGAGCGGACGCGGCGACCGTCGCCGGGCCCAGGGGCGCGACGACGACGGCACACGTGAGCACGCCGAGGCATGCGAGGGTCTTCGTCAGACGCGACGACACGTCGACGACCGTCCGGGTCCGCGGCCGCCGTGCATGCGGGTGCGGCCTCCCGTCGGCTCGGCACCGACCGTGCGGCCGCGTCAGCGGTTGCGTCAGCGGTTGCGGACGGTGACCGTCGGCATCGACTCGAGCTCGACCGTGTCGACCGGGTCGAGGCCGAGCATCGGGCGACGCACCCGTGTGAACGGCAGGGTCGACAGGTGGGAGGTGAGCGTGCCTGGCCCGTCGCACCTGACCACGTGCGTCGCGAACTTCCCGAAGTCGTTCATGAAGTGCTGAGTGCTCTTCACCACGAGCAGCCGCTCATCGGCTGCGTGCGCGCCTGCGACATCACCACCTCGATCCCGCCGGCACCGCCGATGCGGATGGCGGCGGTGCGTCCGAGCGGCATGTTGGGCTCGCCCTTGCCGTACAGCGCCTGCGCCGCGTCGTGGCGCACGCACACGACCTCGGCCTGCACGTCGAGCGGCTCGCCCGACATCGGCCCGCACTTGCCACCGATGCGAAGCGGCAGCAGGGTGCCGACCCCGGCGTCGTGGCACATGTCGACGGCCACGCGATCCCAGAGCAGCGCGACCGCCGTGTCGCGAGCGCCCCGGCGGATCAGCTCGGCGAGCACGAACGTCGAGTCGCTGGCCGCGCCACCGCCGGGGTTGTCCGCCCGATCGGCCAGCACCACCGGCCCGTCGGGAAACGCGAGTGCACGATCCACCGACTCGACCACGCCGGGACCGTGCCAGGACCGGCTGAGCACCACGGCCCGGAAGTCGGTCGCGATCTCGTGTGCGTACGACGCGGCGAGTGCCGGATCGCCGTCGGTCGTGACGACCACGCTCGCCGACACGTCCGGCTGGTCCGACCCTTCGAAGCCGTGGTTCATCGACACCATCAGCACACCGGGCCGCGCCTGCACGGCGTCGCAGCGCTGGTTGAACGAGCGCATCGGCTCGTCGGGCGTCGGGTACGCACCCGGCGCCAGGAACCGCACGGCCGCGGTCGTGGGCTGCACCTCACCGCGCCGGATGCGGGCCAGCACCGGCAGCATCTCGCGGGCGCGCTCACCGAAGTCGATGTGCGGGTACTCGCGGCAGGTCACCACGAGATCGCACGCGTCGAGCATCCGTGACGAGAGGTTGGTGTGCAGGTCGAGGAGGCACCCGATCGCCACGCGATCGCCGACCAGCTGTCGCGCCGCCGACAGCAGGTCGCCCTCGCAGTCGTCCTGCAGGTCGCTCATCTGCGCTCCGTGCAGACAGAACCAGACGATGTCGACGTCGCCGGCCTGCCGCAGCGCGTCGAGCACCCCCTCGCGCAACTCGGCCCACACGTGGTCGCCCGCCGGCAGCGACGGTTGCGCCGACCAGAACGGACCGGCGACCAGGTCCCAGCCGAACTCCTCGACGAGCTCGCAGCTCTCGCCGTACCCGAGCCCCATCGTCGCCGGGCGCTTCGACACGCCCCACTGCGCCTTGAAGAACGATCGGAGGGAGGTGGGCACGGGCGAGAACGAGCTGCACTCGTGCTGCACCCCGGCGACGAACACACGCATGGTCCGTCACCCTACGTTCGGTGTCGCAGCTTCGGTGCAGTGCATGATGAGCGTCATGACCGCACTGCTCGACGAGCTCCGCTCGCGACTGCCCGACGAGTGCCTCCAGACCGATCCGGACGTGGTCGCCGCGTACGCGCAGGATCGCGCCCTGTTCGAACGGGCCGGCACCGCGGCCGTGCTCGTGATGCCGCGGCACACCGACGACGTGGTGGCGGCGATGGCCGCGGCACGAGCCGCAGGGGTCCCGGTGGTCACGCGCGGCGCGGGCACCGGGCTGTGCGGCGGGGCGAACGCCGTCGACGGATGCATCGTGCTGTCGCTGCACCGGATGGACCGGGTGCTCGACATCGACACCGCGAACCGAAAGGTGCGCGTGCAGCCAGGCGTGCTGAACGGAGCGTTGAAGCGCGCCGTCGCCGAACACGGCCTGTTCTACCCACCCGACCCGGCCTCGTACGAGATCTCGAGCATCGGCGGCAACGTCGCCACCAACGCCGGCGGGTTGTGCTGCGTGCGCTACGGCGTCACCCGCGACTACGTGATGGGCCTCGAGGTCGTGCTCGCGTCGGGCGAGGTGATCCGCACCGGCCGGCACACGATCAAGAGCACCGCCGGGCTCGACCTCACCGGCGTGTTCGTCGGCTCCGAGGGCGTGCTCGGCGTGATCACCGAGGTGACGTTGAAGTTGGTGCCGCTGCCACCGCTGCCGTGCACGATGGTCGCCTACTTCCCCGACCTGCCGTCGGCGGGTCGGGCGATCCTCGACGTCTTCCGCGCCGGACACGAGCCGAGCCTGATGGAGATCGTCGACCGCACCTCGCTACGGCAGGTGAACGAGGTGTACCAGATGGGCCTCGACACCGACGCGGCGTGCCTGCTGCTCGTGCAGTCGAGCGGCGACCGGGCCGTCGCGGCGATCGAGGAGATGGCGCAGTGCTGCGTCGCGCAGGGCGCCACCGAGGTGCACCACGTGACCGATCCCGCCGAGGGCGACATGTTCGTCGAGGTTCGGCGTCGGGTGTGGCCCGCCTACGAGCGCCGCGGGAAGTCGATGCTGCCCGAGGACGTCGCCGTGCCGCGTGAACGGCTCGCCGAACTGCTCGAGGGCATCGTGCTGATCGGCGAACGCCACCGGATCGAGCTGCCCACGGTGGGCCACGCCGGTGACGGCAACATGCACCCGGTGCTCGTGTTCGACGGACGCGACCCCGACGAGGTGGCCCGGGCCGAGCAGGCGTTCGAGGAGATCGTCGAGCTCGCGCTGTCGCTCGGTGGCACCATCGCCGCCGAGCACGGCGTCGGCTCGCTGAAGCGTCGCTTCCTCGAACGCGAGCTCGATCCGGTGCACCACGCCTGGCAGCGTCGTGTGAAGGACACCTTCGACCCGCACGGGCTGCTGAACCCGGGCAAGGCGATCTGACGGCGGGCCGCTCGAGGCGCCGGGCGAGTGGCGCCCTCGCCGGACCGTCGGTAGGGTCGGCCGCATGCTGACCTGGGACGAGGTGATCCGCCGTGCCGACCACGGCAACGTCGAGCCGCCGCGGCGTGTGGAGAAGACCGACGACGAGTGGCGGGCCCAGCTCGACCCGGCCGCCTACCAGGTGACTCGCCATGCGGCGACGGAGCGGGCGTTCAGCAGCGACATGTGCAGCCTGTTCGGGCCCGGCCGCTACGCGTGCGTGTGCTGCGGCGAGTTGCTGTTCGACGCCGCCGAGAAGTTCGAGTCGGGCACCGGCTGGCCGTCGTTCACCCAGCCGATCACCGACGACGTCGTCGCCTACCACGTCGACCGCGCCTACGGCATGGTGCGCGTCGAGACCGTGTGCGCCGTGTGCGACGCCCACCTCGGGCACGTGTTCCCGGACGGGCCGCCGCCGACGGGCATGCGGTACTGCATGAACGCCGTCGCGCTGCACAAGCTCGCCGACGACTGAGTCCCGGCCGCCCGCCGAGGCGTCCCCGCCTATGCTGCCGGTCCGGGGAGGACCATGTCGTCGGGCAGCAACAGGGTCGAACTCATCGGTCGGATCGCGCGTGCACCCGAGCTCCGGCGCGTCAACCTGGCCTTCCTCGGCTACTCGATCAGCGAGCACGCGACCTGGCTGGCGATCGCCTTCTTCGCCCTCCGGGACGGGGGACCGGCGACGGTCGGCCTGGTCAGTGCGCTGCAGTTGCTGCCGGGCGTGGTGCTCACCCCGTTCTCCGCGTACGCCGGTGACCGGTTCCGCCCGCAGCGGGCGTTGGCCGCCGGCTATGCCGTGCAGTGCACCTCGATGGCGCTCGTGGCCTGGAGCATGACGGCCGGGCGGCCGGGGCTCGCGTACGTCTGCGGTGCGATCGCCGCCACGGCGATCAGCTTCACCCGGCCCGTGATGGGCACCTTGCTGCCCAACGTCACCCACGCCCCGGCCGATCTGGTGGCCGCCAACGTGGTGACGGGGATCATCGAGCAGCTGGGCCTGTTCGCCGGGCCGCTGCTGGCCGGCATCCTCATGGCGGTCGGGTCGCCGGCTGCCGTGTTCTGGCTGGGGGCGGGGCTCACCGGCGCCGGGTGCCTCGCCGTGGTCTCGCTGCACGCCACCCAGGACGAGCGCAGCTCACCGCCGTCCGGCCGCGACGCGGTGGCGCAGTTGTTCGCCGGGTTCGCGGCGCTGCGCGACGCTCGCCTGTTGAGGTTGCTGCTGGTGTTCGTCGTCGCCGCCGGTCTGGTGCGTGGCGTGGGTGACGTCATCATGGTCACGTTCGCCGACGAGCGCCTCGGCGGCGGCGGTGGCACATCGGGCTTCCTCGGGGTGGTCTACGGGGTGGGTGGCCTGCTGGCGGCCACCGCCGTCACGCGCCTGCTGGTGGGCAGCCGGATCAGCACCCCGTTCGTCGTCGCGGGGGTCGTGTCGGCGGTCGGCCTGCTCGGGCTCGCCGTCGTGTCCGGCTACGTCACGTCGACCCCGGGCTTCGCGCTGCTCGGCGCCGGCGACGCGCTGTTGATGATCACGGCCGTGGTCACCATCCAGCGCGTCGCGCCGACGGACGTCCTGGCCCGCGTCTTCGGCATCGTCGAAGGGATGCAGATGGGAGCGATCGCCCTCGGGTCGTCGCTCGTGGCGGCGATCAGTTCGTGGTGGTCGCTCGGCACCTCGCTCACCTGGTTCGGCCTGGCGGTGGCCATGATCGTCGCGGTCGCCGTGGTGCAGCTCCGCCGTCACGGCGATCGGCTGCCGCCGGTCGACGAGGCGGTGGTGCACCGTCTGCTCGCCGACCCCGTGTTCGCGCCCTTGCCGGCACCGGTGATCGAACGGCTGGCTCGCGATGCCGACATGGTCCGCGTCGAGCAGGGTGCCCGCATCGTCACCGAGGGCGATCACGGCGACCACTACTACCTGGTGGTCGACGGCGAGGTCGAGATCACGATCGGCGGCCGCCACGTCCGGCTCCTCGGGCCGGGCCGGTCGTTCGGCGAGATCGCGCTCCTGCACGACGTGCCGCGCACCGCGTCGGCCACCGCCGTCACCGACGTCGAGCTGCTGACCGTGCGACGTGACGAGTTCCTGACGTCGGTGACCGGCCACCCGAGATCGCTCGGCACCGCGTCGTCGGTGGCCGAGACCTGGCTCGCGGCCGACTGAGCGGCAGGCTGCCGTCGGTCAGGGGAGGGCGTGCAGGCCCCACACCGGATTGGCGTTCACGACCCAGCCCTCCTCGCAGCGCACGTGCACGTCGACGAAGTCCGTGCCGGCGAGCTGTGCGCTCAGCGTGTAGTCGCCGGGCGGCACGTTGGGCCACAGCACACCACCGTCGATCGACGTGGTCTGCTGCGCGGCGTCGGGCAGCACGTCGGCGTTGAAGTAGATCGGGACGGCGCCCGCCGGGTCGATCGACACCGTGGCGCCCTCGACACCGTGGGGGTGGAAGTCGATGAACTCGTCGAAGGTCATGCCCACCATGCGCGCGTCGCCGACCGTGGTGACGATCACACAGCCACCCTCGAACGGGTCGCGCCCGGTGAAGCCGGAGACGAGGGCGCGCAACCCGTCGTAGATCGCGTCGGCCGGCGTCTGGAAGTTGACTCCGTCGAGCTCGGCCCCGTCGTGTTCGTCGTCGACGACGAACGTCTGCACCGTGATCGAGTGGTGGCCCTCCGCCTCGACGTACGGCGTGACGGTGGCGCCGAGGGGCACCTCGAGCTCGTAGCTGCCGTCGGCGCCGGTGGTGGCCGACACGTCGGGCAGTTCGTGCACCCGCACCGTCGCGCCCACGATCGGGTCGGGGGTGTTGAAGGTGTACGCGGTGCCACGGATGTGACCGACCCCGGTGGTCGTGTCGGTGGTGGCGGGCTCGGTGGTGGCGGGCTCGGTGGTCGCCGGCTCGGTGGTGGCGGGCTCGGTGGTCGCCGGCTCGGTGGTCGCCGTCGGCTCGCTCGCCGCGGGCTCGGTGGTGGCCGACGCGGTGGCGTCGATCGCGTCGCTCCCGCCACTCCCGTCGCCGTCGTCCCCGCAGGCGGCGAGCACCCCCGCGGCGAGCGAACAGGCGAGCGAACAGGTGAGCAGCAGACGGACCGGGTGACGCACGGCCGTGACGGTAGCCGTAGGGGGTGGAACGGACCTTGGTCCCTGGGACCGCACCGCGAGCCACTCGTAGCCTTCCCGCGATGGACGACGCCACGATCCAGCAGCTGCGCGCGGAGCTCGCCGAGCACACGATGTACGACCTGCTCGGTGCCGAGACCGGTCTCCGGGCCCTCGTCGACCGGTTCTACGACGCGATGGACGCCGACCCGGCGTACGCACCGATCCGCAGCATGCACCAGGCCGACCTCGGCTCGATCAAGCAGGGGTTGTTCGAGTTCCTCTCCGGATGGCTCGGTGGCCCGCCGCTGTTCGCCCAGCGCGAGGGTGGTGTCTGCATCAGCGCGGCGCACGCGCCCTACGCGATCGACGCCGAGGCGCGCGACCTGTGGGTGCGGTGCATCGATCGGGCGATGACCGACAGCGGGATCGCCGACCGCTACCGCGAGGCGCTGATGCCGGCGCTGACCGGCATGGCCGAGATGCTCCGCAACGTCGACTGAGACGTGCCACCGGCCACGCGGCCCGAGCGGACGGCGAGCGCCCGAACGGCCAGACTGGTCTCGTGCTGCAGGTCGACGCCATCGACAAGCGCTTCGGTGACGTCGTCGCGCTCGACCGGGTGAGCCTTCGCGTGCGCCGCGGCTCGATCGTCGGCTTCCTCGGCCCCAACGGCGCCGGGAAGACCACCACCATGCGCGCCGTCATGGGCCTCATCGGTGTCGACCACGGCGCCGTGCGCTGGGACGAGCGGCCCGTCGACGACGCCGCGCGACGGCGCTTCGGCTACATGCCCGCCGAACGCGGCATGTACCCGAAGATGCGCGTGGGTGACCAGATCTCGTACTTCGCCCGCCTGGCCGGGCTCGATGCCGGTTCGGCTCGTCGCGCCACCGACAGCTGGATGGAGCGCCTCGGCATCGCCGAGCGCGCCACCGACGAGGTGCAGACGCTGTCGAGCGGCAACCAGCAGCGGGTACAGCTCGCGATCTCGCTCGTGCACGACCCCGACCTGCTGGTGCTCGACGAGCCGTTCTCCGGGCTCGACCCGGTGGCGGTCGAGACGATGAAGGAGGTGTTGGTCGAGCGGGTGCGCGCCGGCACGGCGGTGCTGTTCAGCAGCCATCAGCTCGACCTCGTGAGCGACCTCACCGACGAGGTCGTGATCATCGACCGGGGTCGGGTCGTGCTCGACGGCGACGTGCGCGACCTGCGCGAGCGGTCACCGCTGCGGCACGTCTCGATCGGCTTCGCCGATCGGGTCGCCTGGCCGCCCGCGGTCGACGGTTGGACGGTGGTCGATGCCGACGAGCGCACGGTGCGGCTGCGGGTGCCGGCCGACACCTCACCCGCCGACGTGCTGGCGTTCGCAGGCCGGGTCGGCACCGTGGTGGCGTTCGAGTTCGTGCCGCCCGATCTGTCCGTGGTGTTCGTCGAGACCGTTCGGGGCCGGTCGTGAGCCGTCGTCCTCCTGGCCGCACCCCGGTGCCGCTCGTGATGATCCGCGAGATCCGGCAGCGGATCCGCTCGCGCGTGTTCGCGGTCAGCACCGTCCTGCTCGTGCTCGGCGTGCTCGGCGGTGGCGTCGCCAACCGTCTGCTGTCGGGCGACGACGAGCCCGAGCGGATCGCGTTCGCCCTGGTGGGCGACGCCGCACCCGACGGTTTCGACGACGCGGTCGCCGCCACACGCGGGCTGGTCGACGTCGACCTCGAGCAGGTGACCCTGCCGGACCCGACCGACGCCGGCGCCGAACGGGCGCTGCGCGACGAGCTCGTCGACGCCGTCGTGCGGGTCGACGGCCAGCCTCCCGACCGGACCGGCACGATCGTCACCGTCGACGACGCCCCGACCGACGTGGTGAGCGCGCTCGACCTCGCGTGGCGCTACGCGTCCGCGCACGAGGCGGCCGTCACCGCCGGTCTCGACCCCGACGAGGCACGCGCCGTGCTCGAGCCGTCGCCGCTCGGCGTCGCCGCGCTCGACCTCGACGAGGGCGACGATCCGGTCGCGCTGTTCACGGGCACGATCGTCGCGATCCTGCTCTTCATGTCGATCAGCATCTTCGGCGGACTCGTGCTCACCGGCGTGGTCGAGGAGAAGTCGACCGGCGTGGTCGAGGTGCTGCTCGCTCACGTGCGCCCGCACCAGCTGCTGATGGGCAAGGTGCTCGGCATCACCGTCGTGGCGCTCGTGCAGTTCGCGGCCACCCTCGCGGCGGGCACGGTGGCGCTGTCGATCTCGGGCCGCGAGGTGCCGAGCGACGTGTGGGTCGCGCTGCCGAGCGCGATCGGTTGGTTCCTCGGCGGGTTCGTCTTCTACACCACCCTGTTCGCGCTCGCCGGTTCGTTCGTGTCGCGCCAGGAGGACGCTCAGGGCGCAGCGGCGCCGGTGTCGGCGGTGATGTTCGTGGCGTACCTGACCGTGTTCTCGCTCGGTGCCGATCCGTCCGGCACCCCGACGCGCGTCGTGTCGCTGCTCCCGCCCTTCGCCCCGCTGCTGATGCCGCTGCGCATCGCCACCGGATCCGCGGGCGTGCTCGAGATCGTCGTCGCCGTGGTCGCCCTGGTCGCGGGGATCTACGGGATGCTGCGCCTCACCGGTGCCGTGTACGGGCGCACGCTCCTGCACCGTGGGGCGCGGCTCACCTGGCGCGACGCCGTACGCATGGCGCGCCGCGGCGCCTGACCCGACCGGCGCCGACCGTTCAGGTCGCCCGGTGCACGACGCGCCCGTTCACCACCGTGCGGTCGACGCTCACGTCGCGCGCCTCGTTGCCGTCGATCGCGGTGATGTCCGCGGCGAGCACCACCAGATCGGCCGGCGCCCCGACCCCGAGCGTCGTCCGGTCGTCGTCGAACGCCTGATGGGCCGAGCCGGCCGTGTACGCGGCGATCGCCGTGAGCATCGGCACCCGCTCGTCGGGGCACCAGCCCTCGACCGGGCGGCCGTCGGCCGTCTGGCGGGTGACGGCGACGCCGAGCCCGTCGAGCGGGTTCACCGTCGTGACCGGCCAGTCCGAGCCGAAGCTCACGCGTGCCCCCGACGCGACGAGTGATCCGATCGGGTACTGCAGCACCGACCGGGCCGCGCCGAGCCGCGGGATCGTCAGCTCGAGCATCACCGGGTCGAGCTGTGCCCACAGCGGTTCGAAGTTGGCGACGACCCCGAGCGCGGCGAACCGTGGACGGTCGTCCGGGTGCACCAGTTGTGTGTGCGCGATGACGGGTCGACGGTCGGCCGGGCCGTTGAGACGGGCGGCGTGCTCGATCGCGTCGAGCGCCATCCGCACCCCACCGTCGCCGATCGCGTGGATGTGGATCTGGAAGCCGTCGGCGTCGAACATCCGGACCGCCTCGTCGAGTTCGGCCGGTGTCCAGTTGGGCAGGCCGCAACTGTGGGGCGCGTCCTCGTACGGCTCGACGAGGAACCCGGTGCCGGCCTCGATCACACCGTCGGCGAAGAACTTCACGGTGTTCGCGGTGACCCATCCGCTCGCGGCCTCGTGCGTGCGCACCCGGGCGCGAGACGCCACGAAGCGGTCGCGCTGCGCGAGCCACCTGCCGGGCTCGGCCCGGAACGCTGCGTTGAACCGGCACGTCAGCTCACCCGCCTCGGCGCCCGCCAGATAAGCGGCGAGGACGGCGTCGTCGACGATCGCGTCCTGGACCCAGACGATGCCGCGAGACGCCAGCTCGCCGAGCGCGACGTCCAGGCCGGCCCGGGTGCGCACCGGGTCGGGGGCCGGCATCACGCGCTCGACCAGCTCGATCGCGCCGAACTCGCGCAGGGTGCCGATCGGTGAGCCGTCGGCGCGACGTACGATCTGGCCGGTCGCCGGCTCGGGGGTCGCGGCGTCGATCCCCGCCAGGGCGAGCGCACGGCTGTTGGCCCACATCACGTGGTGGTCGTTCGAGAACAGCGCGACCGGACGGTCGGGACAGATCGCGTCGAGCCACTCGGCATCGCCGACGCCGTCGGGCAGGATCGACGAGATGTAGCTGCCGCCGACGATCCACTCGTCGCCGGGAACCGGCGGATGGCTCGCGGCCCAGTCGCGCACGGCCGCGATCACCTCGTCGACCGTGCCGAGCGGGGCGAGGTTGAGCGACAGCAGCTCCTCGCCCGCGTGCACCGGGTGCGCGTGGCCGTCGCGGAACCCGGGGACCACGCAGCGGCCTCGCAGATCGACCACCTCGTCCCAGTCAGCGGACCACCCACGGGCTTCGTCCCCGATCGCGACCACGCGGCCGTCGGCCACGGCGATCGCGTCGGTGACCGGCAGCGCGGCGAGGTTGGTGACGACGGTGCCGCCGGCGTAGAGGGTGCGGGTCATCGAGGTCCTCCGGTCCCGTGTCGGCCTCCTGACCGATCACGGGCCAATTCTGCACGAACGCTTGAGGATCGACCCGCCGCTGCCGATCCAGCCACCGGCGTGTCGAGCTCGACCGGCCCATCGTCCACCATGTCTGCATTCCCCCACCGCTCCCACAGCTCGCGCCGCATCGGCGGGCCCCGCGTGGCCGTCATCCTCCTGCTCGTCGCGATCGTGCCCCTCGCCGGAGTCGGGTGGGTGTCGTGGCGGGCCGTGCGCGAGGCGCGTGACGTCGAGGCATCGGCCGCCGTCACCGAGCAGTACGCCGAGGCGGCCGCCGACCTCGCCCGACTCGACGGTGCGATGTTCGACGAGATGGTGTGGCGAGCGATCGGGGCCCTGGTGTCGTCGCTCGAGGCGCCGCCGGACGTGGTCGCCGCGTTCCTCGGCGCCGATCCGGTCGCGGAGATCGATCGCACCACGGCGGCCACCGACGCGGCGGTCGCTGCCGCCGGTGCCACCGAGGTGGCCGCCGCGCTCGCCGGTGTGAGGGGCTCGGAGCTCGACATGCCGGGCGTGCTCGCCGCGCACCGCCAGATGTCGACGCTCATCGGCGACGACCTCGCCTCGCTGCTCACGGCGCTCACGGCGTCGCCGCTCGGGTCCACCGACACACGCGCGCTCGTCGACCGCGTCGGCGACGTGCGCGACGCGGTCGGCGCGCGCGGTGCCGTCGCCCAGATGTTCTACGGCTACTTCGCCTCCGTGTTCGACCTGCGCGACACACCCGCCGTCGAGGTGTCGCGCCTCGTGTCGCAGCGCACCGAGTTCGACCAGGACATGCAATCGCTGCGCACCTCCGCCGAGACCGACCCGACGGTGCGTGGACTGCTGGACGCACTCGAAGCCGACGGGCATCTCGCCTCGTTCGTCGACGCCATCGACGCGCTCATCGACGCCTCGTTCGCGAACGGCCTGCCGGCCACCGCACCTGCGATCTCGCTCGACAGCGTCATGGCCAACTACGACGGCTTCGACACCATCTACCGGTCGGCCGACGGAGCGTCGAAGGCGATGCTGGCGCTCGTCGACGGCAGCGCGGCACGGGTGATCGAGGCGGTCGCCGACGTGCAAGAGGACGCCACCCGGGACATCGACGAGGCCTACCAGCGCGCCGCGCTGCTCACGTTGATGACCCTGCTGTCGGCGTTGCTCGCAGCTCGGTTCATCGTGCAGCCCCTGAGCGATCTCCGGCAGGCGGCCAGCGACCTCGAGTCGGGCCACGAGCAGCTCGCGGGACGGATCACCGGCCCGGTCGAGGTGAAGGCCGCGGCGCTGGCCCTCCGTGACGCCTCGGCGCACATCGACCTGGTGACGCGCCAGGCCCGATCGCTCGCCGTCGGCGACCTCGACGCCGAGGTGCTCGACGAAGCGGCCCCGGGCGGGCTGGGCGACGCGCTCCAGGACGCGGTGGCCACGTTGCGTTCCGCTCTGGCGCAACAGGACGAGTTCCGGCGCCGGCTCGCGCACGAGGCGGCCCACGACGGACTCACCAAGCTCCCCAATCGCAACGCCTCGATGGCCCAGCTGTCCCGGTCGCTCGCGCGCACCACGCGATCCGGCTCGAACCTCGCCGTGCTGTTCATCGACCTCGATCGGTTCAAGGACGTCAACGACCACCACGGCCACCAGTCCGGCGACGCCGT
>WBZM01001198.1_pt1 | contig 16619 bp, 12 predicted proteins | sample 5204271 | NCBI WGS metagenome assembly WBZM01 (sample SAMN12344346, study PRJNA552823) | activated sludge metagenome | biome: Activated sludge suspended growth; feature: Nitrification reactor; material: Wastewater; isolation source: activated sludge from nitrification reactor of wastewater...
TTGTAAATTACTCCATTTTAATTACAAAAGCTTGGCTGCTGATTGTCCTATAAGGATATCCCAGCAATTAACCGAATTTATACTTCGCAAGGCTTCACGAAGTAGCACCATCATTATGTTCAGCATAGTTCGTTAGACTACGCCCGTCTATTCCTTTAGGCAGCTGTATATTACTACACAGATCAGACTATATCATCACCTTTTTGGTGGAGTGCGCTTCGAGTCACTTGACTCTATTAGTCGTTACACCTTCAACGTCATAAGACGAAGCTTGGCTCGGTATTGTCCACGGCGAATGGATGTCCACCGAATTCACACTCTTTTAATTCCGCTTAGCTTAACGGAATAGTCATCACATTCATTAGTGTTACCAGCTATTCGCTAGATAGCTGTTAATCTAGTCTTGCGAGTTCACCAAAATATTTTTCAGCAGCTTTACAATATGCTGCATAAGCTTTTTCTTTACTTTCAAAATAACCTAATGCAAACTTTCTTCCTTTATAGCCTATTGCAGCTCTCCATTTTTGTGTAGCTTCATCCCAATAAACACCTTTATATCCACTAGTATTATTGCTATATATCCTTTTTCCAAAATATGTTTCGCTAAATTTACATAACATTAAATTTTCAATTTTATTATTTGTTTTGTTTTTATCTAAATGTGTTATAGTCATACCTTCAGGTATTTCACCATTCAGCATTATCCAAATAATTTTATGTACTGGATGACGCTTATGATTAATACTTACTTTAATATAACCAGTCTTTGTCAAAGTACCCACTTTTTGTCCTATAGCAATTTTACCAGACGGTGCTATGCGCCAGTATAATTCTCCATCAATATAATTAAACATTTCTTTAAAATCCATAATTAACCTCGCAAGATTCGATTACTACGGATCACTCCGTAGATCAGACCATATCATCACCTATCGTTTCACTCAAACGGTTCAGTGGAGGGCGCTAAGATCGCTTGATCTATTTGGTCGTTGCACCTTCAATGCCATAAGCAAAGCTTGGCTCAGGATTGTCTCATAAAGATGTCCCCTGAATTCACCCTCTTTTACAAGCGCCATGTAATTAACGCTTAACTATCTTTCTTTTTTGCTTGTCATCAGTAATTCTATTCCAGAATACTGGTGCAGCAAGGTCTAAAGTTAATTCATGTCTTTGTTTTAAATTTTGAATATCCTCCACAAAATCTTTTCTTACTTGTGATTTAGGCTCAGCTTGATTGATCTTCTTTTTCATTTCAATCAAGTCATCTAAAAAGCCTTCAACTTCTTCAATCTCTTCTTTAGAAAAACTCTCGAGTTCTTTTTTGATGTTATTCCAAACGCTTGTAGCTACATATGCATAAAGATCTCCAGGATATTCCGATGGTACTAAATTAACATATGGTGCAGTAGTTTCATCTCGAGTCAATGCACAAAGGTGTTGAGATCCGTTAGTCGTTCCATCGAGATAAGCTTCTGCACTACTTTCATAGCCATACTCATCAAAATCTATACCTGTAGCTTTCATAGCAGTTTGCCATTTTCTGAACTTATTTAGTTCAATACAACCTGCTAAGAATTGCCAAGGTTTTTCGGCTTTCATCCAACCTTGATTTACTTTAGGATTTTCAGCATAGGCAATAAATAATTCTTCATTTTCTACAGACCATTCATAACGATCTTTCAAAGGCAATTTATCAGTTTTCCTATTGTCATCTCTTGCTGTAGACATTGCTGCATTACTAGCAAGATTAACCATTAACCAATAAAAGCCATCTTTTGTTATCGGTTTTTTATCTACTCTTTTGAGTAATCCTTTTGCTGCATCTGAACCTGTCTCATTTAGATAAGCTGTATTGGTGTATTTCCTTCCACGGAAATCGAGATAATATTGATGATAAATTGGTAAATCTAGAAACTTAGTAGCAATATCATAAATAGTCCTAGCTTCTCTGAGCTTCGTCTTTAATGCTTCTGGATTTGTTTGCATCCATATTTCATTGAATGCTTCAGTCTTATTATTCAAAGCCCATAGAAAGATATTGTAAATTTCTCTATTTATTCTCCAAGCTGTTTGTTGAGATTTATTTAAACAATCAAACAATATAGGATGCTTTTCTGGAGATATTGACTTTACTACATCTCGATTTCCTGTCTTTATTCCTAATAGACCATTCTCATGTTTATATGTTGTCCATTCAGGGTATGGGATATCACTCGGCATTTTCTCAATTTGATGAGGATCAAGTTTACTCCATAGCTCTCTTAATCCATCATCATTAAGAACTTCAATCACATAAGATTGATGTCCATTTAATCCCTTACTCATTACTACGCGTAAAAATTCTAAATCTTCGAATACATGTAATACTAATGCACCTGTTCTAGCTGCTATTCCTGAATCTCTACGTTCCTTTAATCGATTTCTAATTGTGTTACCAAGAGCAACAACAACTTCTGTGAAAAAAATAGAAGTTATCTTGTTCTTCTTGGGTCGAGTATATAAATATAAAACAGAAATTACTGAATCTAAATATTTTTCTATATCATGCTTTTTTAAATATGCAACGGAAGAGTTTGCTGGAGCATCTAAAATGCTTTCATAAAGAATTGTTTTTACTAAATTTCGCATTTATGCCCATTTCCAAAATAAATAAATTGCAAGAATTATACCTAATGGTAAAGCAATAGAAGTAGCGAAATATATTAGAATCGCTTTAAATAAAAATGGAATTAAAAGAAAAACAAAAATAGTTAAAATACTGCTCATCAATTTCCCCATAGCTTTCGCTATGAGGATTTTTAGCGAAAGCTTGTTTGTTAAATGGATATAATATTATGCGTTTGCAATAGTCTATTAAAGTTAATATACATATTATAACATTATTACCTCAAATGAAAAAAATAAAAAGGAAGATCCGGTCCCCGAAGGGACCGGTTAAGATTAAAGTTGTTTTATTAGAGTATTCAATACTCTCAGAAAACGAGCTTCATTCTCAGGCGAATATTTCCATTTTCGAGCTAGTTTCCTCACTCGACTCATTCCTAATGTATCCTCAGATTTCTCTTCACCAACTCTTTGCCATCTCTCTAATTTGGCGTATAACAGAACTGTTTGCATTTTTATTACCTCTTGGTAAATTGTTTATATACCCAAACAAATACAACTGCCATCCCTAGCATTGCACTTATTTGAAATAAACCAAAAAGAAGCGGTAGCAAGAAGAACGCTATAATAGCCATTAAAATAGCTTATAAGTCGCTATACTCCAAGATATGTTGCCTCACCTTATTCAATAAGACTTCGTCGCCTAATTCACTCAGATCTTCATACATCCATATGTAAGATCTTGTTTTCTTTATCATTAAATCATTTAGAGGCTTTACAATATTATAACAAACCTCTACTGGGAACTTTCCCCAATCTTCATAGAGGCCAAAACCCCTATCAAGAAAAAATGAAACTATGGATATTATGCTGATTTCTATTGCTTTCATTTTAATCACCTCTTAGTTAAATTTTCTTCATGAGTAAGCCTTAAGGCTCTTCATATAAGATATTACTATTTGCGCAGTTTTTCACTATATTCTTTATAAGGTTTTATTGACTATAAAACTTTAATCTTTATACAGCCTTCCTAACTCATTGATTTAAAACGAAATTTTTATTACTCAAAAAATGAGTAAGAACAACGTATTACTGCTGCCCTCCACAGAGGCCCAGAGTGCCCCGCTAGGCCACCCCAGTTGCGGCTGATACTCCCGTAATGCCCTGCCCCCAGCAGTGTCACCTCGTACCAGTCTACTGCCCCAGGGGATGCCTGGCCAGTCCTGTCGGGCAAAACACAAAAAGAGACTTCAAGAGCATTTCCTTATACTCTTGAAGTTAATATTTATGTGCTAAGCTTTAATCGCTCTTTAATTGATAATTTAGTTGATTCAATTAAATCAGGAACATAAGCTACAGCTTGATATCCATGTCTTTGCCAACCGATCTTTTCAAGAATTCTAGATAGAGTAAAACGAGTATCATCAAATCTACAACAAGACATACAATATTTTATATTAGATTTTGAAGCCTCTTTTATCATTTCGTCGTGAAGCATAATAAGAAATTTAGTGGCTAATATACCAAAATAATTTGAACAATAATAATGCTGTATAAAAAAGATTTCATCTGAATGAAAGAATTTGTGCTTATCTGCAAATATCCAAGCAACTATCTTTTCATTTCTTCTAATTACACGAAGAAATTTTTTACGTTGCCAATTATATTGAATATTTTTAAAGCAACTATCATAATCTATCGGGTAACTATTTGCCCAATTGAAATACATTTGAATACAGGTATGAAGATCTTCTTTATTACGAGGAATACCTATATTAATCCCATCCGATATTGATATCATAATTTTTTAATTCTATATAATTACTAATAGCATCTATATTAGCTTTATGTTGCCAAGACTTTTGATAAATTAGTGTACCTTTTTCTGTAATTGCCTTACTTAAATTAATAATGAAAGTTTCATCTACTAAATGATCTATATTATTTGTATCTCTCCAAGTGAAATTTTCGGGGAGTATTACTCCACTTAAAATTTGTAAATGCCAATATGAAATATTTCTTAGAGATTGTGCGTCAGTATCAAAATAAATGTTATTAAAATATATTGGTTTACATAATTGTAAAGATCTTAAATTATTTACCTTTTCTTTTAATTCTTCTTTAATTTCTTCTAAAGATTGTTTGGGTTTAGGTTTAATTATCATTCTATTATTATTGTAAATTCTTTTGGTTTATATTGTAAAAAATTTATTGAAAAAGTATACTCGCCAGGCTCTTCAAATATATATTGTAATGTAAGATCTTCAATATCTGTCAAAAGAAAACATTGATCATCATTAATGCTTACCATATCAAAAAGCTCTCTTTGACCAAAATCAATTACATTATTTTGCAAAATATTAGAAATATCAAATTCTGCTTTTTCAATTAATTGATTGTCTGATAAATAAAAATCTCTAAGATCCCCTTCAAAAACTCTAAAATCTGGATTATTAAGGTATAATGGCTGTAATCCCATTAATTGCTCAAAGTGGATTGCACGCCCTTGTTTATCAAATGTTGTATATATATTCATTTCAAAAATAATAATGTTGTTATAGATGTATCATTTGGTTTTGTTAGGAAGTTAGAACCAGTAGTATAATTCCAATTCCAACCTGTCCAAAAATTTGACTCTTGGCTTCTACGTTTCATATAAGCATGTATCCAATATTCCCCAGTACTAGCAAAAGTTATTGGAAAAATATAAGTACCACTAGAAATTATTGTTAAATTTTGATAATTTGCTATTCCACTACCACTGTCATATGCGAAATAATTATAAGAACCATCTACATCGAAAGTTTGAATAGACTCTAGGCGTTTCATCTTAGCATTTAAAGCTAATGCACCACGCATAGAAAAAACAGAGCCATTTACAATACCTCTAGGATTTAAATTGCCAGACCCATCTTTTTGAGCATTCGCACCATTCAATATAGTAGTATTTACAGTTCCAAAATCAACACCATTATAATTAGAAAGTTTACCTAAATAACCAGCAGCACCTTGAGTAAATAAAATTTCCGATAATACTCTATAAACTTTAACTCGAAATCCCCAAAAACCTGCAGAATCTGGTCTATTTGTTGATAGTATTATAATCCCTTTAGTATTAGCTTGAGTAATATTTATAGATGTTCTACATACATCCCAAAAAAGTACTCTATCAGTAGCAATGTTCGTTTGTATAAGATATGTCGCGTCATTAATTCCTGGCCAGGGAAGGTATGTACCCGCGAGTAATGTAGTTGGTGCACTTTCATTATAACCATGTGGACAAGAAGAGCCTGTACTTCCTAAAGCAATAGAATTGTCTGCAATTTTAATAGTATCTACTGCTAAGTTAGCTATTTTAGCTGTAGTAATTGCTGCATTATTAATTAATGCTGTTGTAATAGCACCATCTGTAATTTTTGCAGTACCTATTGTAGCATTTTTTATAAATGCAGTATTTATATATACTGAAGAACCTTCAGTAAAAAATGGTTTAGCAGCTGTTGCTGTAGCTCCTGGAACAGCAATATAAAACCTATCTGCAATTACACCAAAAACAGCTCTAGTTCCAGTAGCTGTAAAACCAAATCCTGAAATTCTATTATTAACATCAGCAGTAACTGTATAGCTCGCATATGCAGTATTTGTATAAAAACGCTCTTGAATAATACTATATGTATCTGCAGCCTTACCAGAATCCCAAGGTGTTAATAAATCACTTGCTTGAGCAATTGTCTTTGTTATAAGAACATTATACTTATCTTGAGAAATTTCACCTACAAATGGTCTTACAAACTTAACAACAGACGAAGCAGTAGCATTGGTCTCCATAAATTGTAGGCTAGTAATTGATGTTGTTGTTGCTTGAAAAACTTTAAAAATACGTGTGTAGTCAGATAATATAGCACCATCAGTAGAAGTTTTATTATTTGTTACATTATCTGTTGTTCCCCAACCACTAATTACACCTGGACTATAGATTACAATACGAGCTGTTGCAGAGGCTGCTATTGCATAAATAGAGACTTCATAATATTTACCAATTTCTAAGGGTATTGTAGTTTGATAAATAATACCAGCAGATGTACTTTCAGCTATAGTAGTGCTTATTTGTATAGTTCTTTCACTACCATTAGTATCTAATATTGGTCCTTTAAAGGCATAATTATTTATTGTGTATTGACTACTAGTTCCTCTAGAAACGACCCAATGAGTATAGTCTGCAGTAAAACCGGGGTCTGTAATAAGATTTTTAGATGCTTTGATACTGGACACTTTAGTAGATAATAATGCATCTACAGTACTATTATTAACATAAGTATTTGCGATAGTACTTACACTTGCATTTAATGTATTATAACTGCTCTGCATTATATCTATTTTTTGTGCCTGAGTAGCATCATTCGTTGCTAATGTATTTAATCTTTGATTGATAGTAGAATAATTATCATTAAAAGTGCTATTTAATGTTAATAAAGCTTGCGCTTGAGTGGCATCATTTAAAGCTAGTGTATTCAATCTATTAGTAATAGTACTATTATTATCATTAAAAGTACTATTTAATGTTAATAAAGCTTGTGCCTGAGTAGCATCGTTTGAAGCTAATGTATTTAATCTTTGATTGATAGTAGAATAATTATCATTAAAAGTGCTATTTAATGTTAATAAAGCTTGCGCTTGAGTAGCATCATTAGTTGCTAATGTATTTAATCTTAGTTCTATTGAAGATGTTTTAGCATCATAATCAATACCTGGAGACCAAGCTGCAAAATATTTTTCTGGATTGGCTTTCTTTTCACTTACTGTTAATGTATTTAAATAGTCATATTGTGTTTTACTTAATACACCAAAATAAGGTCTTACAATACGTGCTTTAGCTGTTGTATAAATTGTTCCATCATTTACACCCTGAACGCGTACTTGTAAAGAAACTCTTGCTGTATTAGCTGGTATTGCACCATAAACAAAAATTCTTTTAAAATTATATAATTCACTACCTACATTAGACATGCTTTGAACATTACCGCCAGAATCTGACCAACTATCTGAATAACCTAATAAAGTATTTGATGCATCGATAAAAGTAGTAAATAAAATTATTTTACAATTATAAGCTACTACATATACAGTAGCTTGATAGTATTCTGAAGCTGCTGTAATCGGTATATTTATTTGACTAATATCTAAATAATTTGTAGAACTAGATATTACACCTACTTCTATTGTATTTTCTTCAGTATTTGATATTAACTTATAAGCTGAATTTAAAGTGAAATTATAATTTGTAGGATTAGTAAAAATCCAATATGAGTTAATTTCATTATTGCTATCTGCATCATTTTTTCTAAACATACTATCTATTAATAAATTTGTAGCACCGCTAAGTGAAGAACCAAAGGAACTACTTAATGATAACAAAGATTGTGCTTGAGTAGCATCATTGGTTGCTAAAGTGTTTAACCTCTGTTCTATATTAGAAAAATTAACACTATTAAATGCGCTATTTAATGTTAATAAAGCTTGTGCCTGAGTAGCATCATTCGTTGCTAATGTATTTAATCTTTGATTGATAGTAGAATAATTATCATTAAAAGTGCTATTTAATGTTAATAAAGCTTGCGCTTGAGTGGCATCATTTAAAGCTAGGGTATTCAATCTATTAGTAATAGTACTATTATTATCATTAAAAGTACTATTTAATGTTAATAAAGCTTGCGCTTGAGTAGCATCATTAGTTGCTAATGTGTTTAATCTTTGATTGATAGTAGAATAATTATCATTAAAAGTACTATTCAATGTTAATAAAGTTTGTGCCTGTGTGGCATCATTAGTTGCTAATGTATTTAATTTTTGATTGATAGTAGAATAATTATCATTAAAAGTACTATTCAATGTTAATAAAGTTTGTGCCTGTGTGGCATTATTTGAAGCTAAAATATCAAATCTATTCATTACATAAGCATAATTATCAGAAACATTCAAGCTTATACCATTTATTAAACTACTTTGTATTGCAGCATTATCATATAGTAGACTTAAATCTTGCTCAAGAGCCGCAATCGTCTCCATTGTTGGTAATGAATTTATCATTTCCATCGTTGGTAAACTATTTATAATATCAATAAAATAAGGTGAATTAGTAATAATTATAGGTACTTCATCTGAAAAACATTTAAATAAAATATCTAGATCATCACTAGTAGATGCAAACACAGGAGCTGTTGGTACGCTTTCGGCATCGTTTATTTTTACCCAAGTAGCCCAAAATCTTCCGCCTTTACTATATCCTACAACTAAAGAGCTAAACGTTCCGGAAAAGGTATGCAATACTCCATTGTTAGGCATTTCTAAAACTTCTTCAAAAGAATACTCTGGATCTACATTTCTGACACATTTTTGTGTTTCTTCATCAAAGATCAATGTATCATATAAATATCCATATATCTTTGTTACTTTATAAAAATCAAAAGCAGGAGGATCTGTTTCGAAAAATAATACATTAGTCCCAGATGTAACTTTAAATCCAGTAGGAACTCCAGAAGGATCTTCTGGGCCACCATTATCACTATTCAAAAGAATAGGCCCAGCAATATTCGAATAAGTTCCAAAAGTGTTTCTATCTGAAAATAATCGCATACTATAATAATAATTTATATTGAAAAGCAATGCTGTATCAAGATCTATATATGTTGTTTTATCTGCTCCTACTTCAGCTATTTTAGCCATATTAGCAGCTTCTGCTGTATCACCTCTATAAATATAAGCGCCAGCATGATTATCATAAATAGAATCATCAACTCTTTTTTCAGGAATTGTCCAAGACAAATTAATAGCTTTTTGATAATTACTATTTTTAGTAACAGCTAAATCTGTTACAGCTGGTGGATATACTGGAATAGGAGGCTTTATAGGATTTTCATCAATAATTGTGGTAGTCATTCCAGAGAGTTTACCATCTTTAGATCTAGCTCTAATACCATATTGAATAATTTCAGCACTAATATACTTAACTATAAAACGTTCATCATTTGTACTTGCATTTCCTAATACATTAAATTTAAAATAACCTTGATCATCTCTTTCTAAATTAATATTATAATAAAGAATATAATCCAATAATATTGGACTATTTACTTTAGCCCATGTTAAATATCCAACAGTGTTTTGGGAGGTATCATCATATTCTGTAAAATTTAACCAAGCAGGTGCTGGGAGGCCTTTTTTATAAGTAGGGCCAGGATAAATATATTCATTATCAGCAACATTCCAAGCAAGTTGTGTATAATCAAATCTATCAGCCACTATATCAAAAGTATAATCATCATTAATTTTAACTTCACTTACACGTAAAAACACACCCTCTTCTAAGTTTAATACTTCTGATTGTATTTTAATAAAATCTGCAGGTTCTAAATATTTATTTTTTAAATTACATGTAAATTTATAAGTAGCAGCTGATCTAGATGTTCTTACATACTCTTCTGCTTTTGCTAATGCATGATAATAATCTGTAATACCTTCAACATAAACCTCTTTTTCTAATTCTACATTACTATCCTCTAATAACATCGTATTATATACTTGTAAATCATCTTCTGTAATTTCTTTTCTAACAAACCCAGTATAAGCTATATCAGTTGTTTTCCAAAAAGTTCTCTTATTTGCTACACCAATTTGTGCCCAACAATCAGTACCAAAATCATGATTAGCGCCAATATCAGAACTATTCCATAAATATGCTCCAATACCCTTTTTGCCTTGAGCCTCCCCGACTGAAACATGAATAGTAATTTTATATAAGCAATCTCCAGGCAAATTACCACAAAATATTGTACCAATACAACCAGTTCCGTCATCCCAAGTATTATTACAGCTATATGGCCATCTATCAGCGCCATTAGGCCAATTAGGCCATGTATGCCAATAAGCTAATTGTTGATTAATAGTTTGATTAGCACTTCCAGGTTCTGAAACACGAAATAGTTGTATTTCTGCTAAATCCGCATAAGCAAATGTTAAATAACAATTATTAGCAGGCTCTTTTATATAAAAAATCCAGGATAAATCACCTACTGTGCTACCATACTCAATATTTGCCCAAACCCCCATGCTATTCAATAATTGCCCACAAGGTCTATTTGAATCAAAACCATCTTGTTGAGAATATCTAGAAGCACCTAATCCCATCCAAAAAACACCAGATTTTTTAGGGGGCCAACCTATAATACTTTCAGAAAAATTGTTCACTTCATTATGATATTTTATTAGACAATGATTAAGGCGTTCACTAGCAGAAGGCCATGCAATTTGAACTTCTTGATTTAATATCAAATCATCATCAGTTAATATAGTAGCTAATTCAATCTCATCATTAGTTGTAGGATATTGTAGACTTAATTTGTATTTACCTTGTGACCATACTAATCTAGCGTCCCCCATCGAAGCAAGTATTTCTTCGATATTTTCTCTAATAGTTTTTTCAGAATTGATAATTATATTACATTCATATAAACGAATATCTTTAACTCTAGCTGTACCTAACGGACCACTATCAGGATCTAATACAGGTAAATATAAATTACCACCAATTGGAATATTTTGTAAAACAATTCTATCACAAATCTGAGCAGCATTATAAAATGAGACTAAATCTATTTCACTTACATTTAATCCTTTACCAATAGTACTATCTAATAAATAATCTAATAAACACCAGGCTGGATTATTAGAATAAATTCTCTCAGTAGATAGTTGATAATTTTCACCAACGGTTTTTACTTTCTTACCTTGTACAAAAAACTGAATATTTGGGATATTATTGAATTGAGGGTAATCTCTTTCTAAGCGAATTACTACAGATGCATAGGCAATATTATTAAATACAGCATTTGCTCTTTCATAAAAATTTGCAGCCATTATGGCATCAGCTCTTGCCTCATTACCATAATGACAATCAATTCTAATACCAGCTTCTTTCTTTACTATTTGAGTGTCACCATCCTCATCAATCCTATTTTCAGTTTCATTACCTAATTCAACATCATTGAGAAATCTAGAATCATCAATTACGACATCATAAATACCTTCAATAGGACCCTGACATAAAGCTTGTTGATAGAATAGAAATTCATTTTTAGTTCCAGCAATACTAGTACTTAATCCTGTGCTAGAATAACTAACTTCAGGGTAAACCCATATAAAATCGTAATTGTCATATGTTATAATTCTTTGTAATTTTATAGTAGATAATTCGTCTTTAGTACATTTTAGTAAAGATGCAAAAGATTCGGGATATTGTTCTTCAAATTTATCAATTATTGCCTTATCTTCAGCAATATCATAAGGCAATAGTCCAACATAGGGAGTCTCAGTTATTTCGGCTAATTGTACTGTTTGGTATGTTATAACTTGTTTGAAGTAAAACCAACTCCATTCAGATGTATGTGGTGGATATCTTTTCCAAACATAATCTATTTTTGAAATTGGACCTCCAGGATATTCTTCCTCTTCTGTAGCAAACAACTTAGCTATCATTGCAGCTGCTGTTGTTTTATAAACTTTAGTAGAAGCGTATTTCCCTAATGTTTTATCAGCATTAGATTCAACATAATTAAAATTACCAGAAACAGCATGAAATACTCTAGCACCACCTATCATTGCCCTGCCATATATAATAGGCAATATAGTAGAGTCTCCCTCAATTACTTGCTCAAAACCTTTTCTTGCATCTTCTGCTTTATCTCTTGCTTTTTGAGCAGCTTTTTGTTGTGCTTTTAGTTTTTGAGATTGATAGACCTGATATGCAACAGATGCTGCAGTTAAAGCTAAAGAAATACCAGCTAATATTGCTTTTAATGGCATTAAGTCTTACCCCATTTTACAGCCAATGTTGCAGAACCTTCACTTATTTGATCACAACAAGAGTCTTCAGGAAATTGACTACGGACATAGTCTTTATTCAAGAAGTATTGTCGCCTATGATCTAAATTAAACATCGGAGATCCACAGGTAATAATAAGCAAAGATTCGCCTAATTCTTCGGTATTTACTTTATATGAAAAATTATCTATTTTGCCTTTATAGATTAAAAGAGTATCCACTATATTAGTTAATGGAATATTGGTAAGAGTGTCTAAAAAACCTGCCCTAATTTCCACAGAATTACCTATTAATGTTGATTCTAAAGTTCCTAATAATTCGAAATTAGGATCTGCAAATATAATTTCAAAAGTAGATTTATCCACAATACTTTCTAATTTTGGTGGAGATATAGATACAAGAATACCATCGCTCTTAAATGTCCTATTATCGGATAATGTGATATCAGAATAAAAAGTTGTTGTTAATAACCTTTTATCCGATTCTTGTAAATAAAAATCTTCTATTTGTAGCATATAAAAAATATCTATAGTATCCTTCTCTAAAAGATCGCTTATATTTTGGCTTAAAGTTATCATAAAGCTTCAACCAATTTAATAGTTCCATTATCCATCAGAATACCGTCTGTAAATACCATACCTCTAATCGTATCCAAGTCATATCTAAAGCTACCGATTACATTATTATGAATATTAATTGTTACATTAGATAATGCTGTATACATCGGGGGATAAATTCCAACAGAGTTATTTCCATTACAATCACTTGTAGTTATATAAACCTTCTTATTTGTACCACCAGTAATATTAAAGAAAGTACCTTTTGGAATAAAATTACCAGTATTACTTGAAATAATTAAAGTATTTACATCAGTTTTAGAAGCCACAGCTGTTAATCCATTACCTCTTTTATTAATAACAGCTATATTTTGTGGCATTTTTATATATACAATCTCATTATACCCTTTCGTTGTAATATCCACAAAGAGTGAATTAGCATTACCCGTAAGAGGCTCTAAATTGGTTTCAATTTCCCAACGTTGAGCACTCCTACGAGTAACTTGGCGCTTCAATGAAAGGGTATCTGATGAATATACAGGTTGATTGCTACGAACTGTCATTGGAGCAACAAAACGTGCAATCATATTCCCTGCTGAATCACAGATACCAAACATATTTATCCTCTATAATTTCTTGATTTATTTACAGTGTTAACACCAGAAGTTATTTCAGGTATCATCCTATATATTTCTGATTTTGTTTGACGTGAAATATCACCAGTAATATTAATATTAACCACTTGATTAGAATTATTCTTACTAAGATTATTATTTTCAATAGGTATTGGTTTAATCATAACAGATTGCCCGCCTATTAAACCGCCTGTAGCAAAGCCTTTTGCTATATTTTTAAATCCACCACTATTTATTGAGTCTAATAATGGTTTAAATTGTCTAGTAGCTTTAGCGTTTATTACATATTCACCATTAGAAAGCATAGCTGGAATACTATCTGAAGTTCCCGTTCCAGGACCACTTACAAAACCACCAGTAGCAAGTAAACTTCTACCTGTATTAAATGCAATTAATGGTAAAAATGTTCCAAGTAATGTAACAATAGTTGCAACTGCTCCAGAAATAAGCAAATCTGTGCCAACAGATGTTAGCTGTATACCAAACATACCAAGAATTGGTGATAATAATTGAAGACCTATTCCAAGTAATCCAGAAAAACCACCTTGAAAAATTCCAACAATACCAGTAAATATTGATGAGAGATTTGTTGAGAATCCTGTAAAAAGTTCAGTTAATGTAGTAGATAATTCTGCATTAGGATCTGCAACTCCACCAACAGCTACAGCACCAGGCTGTCCATTTGATTTTTCTTGACTAAACTGATTAGATTCCCAACTATAAAAATTATCATAACCACCATATTTATTTGGTATAAATTCTTGCATAGAACCTTGCATTGTATTTAAGCAAGAACACATTTGTGATTGCATTCCAGCAAATCCGGCAGCTATTGCCTCATTACCCATAAATCCAGTAGTTTGAGCAGTAACCTTACTTGCTGCAATAATTGAAGATTCTGAAGAACTAACTGAAGGTACATTAGCTTGTGATATTCCATCTCCAAACAAATTAGCTATCCAATTACCAATATTAAAACCATTACTAGAAATATTTTTACCAATTCCTTCAAAAGTATTGGAATCTTTTAAAGGTTTAAATAAACCATCAATAAATGTTGTAATTATACCAGTTGTAACATCATCTAATAATTTATCTGTAATTTCTTTCCCAGTTCCTTCACCTTTAATAACACTAGTTAGGCTGGTTGCAAGACTATTATAGATATTATCACTAAAAGATTTACCTTGTTGTCTTAAATATTCAGGCAATTCTGCCATTCGTTTAAATTCTTCTCTAATATTTTCTAATTGATTATAATATTCTTTTGCAGAATCTACATCTCTAGCTTCTGCTAATTTTGTTTCTATATCAATATATTCATCAAAAATCTTACTAACATAATCTAGATTTTCTTTACCTAAATTATACAAAGAATAATCTGAAATAGATGCACCAATGCCTTGGTAGCCAAACATACCCTTAATAGCAGTAAGTTGATCAAAAGTTGTTTTATCTGCTTTACCTATGATTTTAGCACCAAATTTATAAAGATCTGCCCATTTTTGTAAAGTACTTAATTTAGCTATTTGTATACTTCTTAAAGTAGCATCTTTTAAATCTGCCATATTCTTTGAATTAGTATCTAAAGATTGACCAAAATTTGTCAGAACACTATCACTTAATATATTTTGATTAGCAGCATTTGCTTTACGAATTACTTCATCACCAGCTTCTTTCTTTGTAATTCTTTCATCATTATCTCTATCTAAACTTGTTTTATTAGCAAAATACTCTTTAGAAGGCGCTGCATATAATGTTTTATCAAGAGATGCGCTAACATTTCCTGGAGATAACACAGCTGCATACATATCATAAAAACTTTTTATATTTTTAGCATAAGGTTCAAAATATTTTTCTACATAATCTAATTGTTCAACATTAGTCATTTTACTTAAGGCTTCTGTTGTAGTATTTAAACCTTTAGCTGTCTCTTCCAAGAATTGTATTAAACCTCTTCCTGAAGAATTACCACTCTTTATGCTAGGGCTAAATGTACCTATTGTTTCAAAATTTATGATACCCATTAACCAATTAGCAGCTTCTTTAGGTAATTCTAAATTTTCAATTAATTGCAAAAGTCTCTTTACAAAAGCCTCATCTACTTTATCCTGAAATGCAAGGCCGCCTGTAGCAAATCCAGGAATTTTATAACCTTTATTTATTGCTTCTAAAATTGGTAAATTTTTAGCGGCAGATTTAGCATTTACTACATATTCACCATTGGATAACATTGTTAAAATACTATCAGAAGTGCCGGTACCCATACCACGGATAAAACCACCATTAGCTTTACCCGGAATATTAGAATCTTCAAGAGGTGCTAAAGCACTTATACCAAACTGATCTCCTGAATTATATTCAACTAATTTTTTATCAGTAAATTTGGATAACGCTAGATTGCTCCAATTATTCAAAGTAGTAGTCATTGTTTTTAACATTCCATCTAAAGAATCTAAAGTATTACCTACTTTTACTTTAGTAACTTCTTCAAGAGGTGCTAAAGCGCTTATACCAAATTGATCTCCTGAATTATATTCAACTAATGTTTTAGATGCTGAATTCATTATCCTATTTATAGGCGCTTCATATAAACTTGGGTTAATTACTCCCGAATTTTTTAAAATATCTTCTGTATTTAAATTAAATTTTTCATTAATTGTTTTTAAAAATTGCTCTAAGCTTGCTCTTTGATAAGGATCTAAAATATCTGTTTCAAGCAATTTTGAAAAAGATAGAGACATTGCTTCTGGAATATCATATTTATTTGTTAAGAATGCATTATAAAGTTTTTTAAAATAGATAGATATTTCAGGATAATCTTTACCAAATATTTGTAAAAAATCATTAGACATTTTATTTAAAGATTCAGAAAAACGCTCTTTTTCACTAATTGCAATAAGATTATCAAAGTAATTAGATAATGGCGAATATAATTCAGTACCAA
>WBZM01002286.1_pt1 | contig 16618 bp, 18 predicted proteins | sample 5204271 | NCBI WGS metagenome assembly WBZM01 (sample SAMN12344346, study PRJNA552823) | activated sludge metagenome | biome: Activated sludge suspended growth; feature: Nitrification reactor; material: Wastewater; isolation source: activated sludge from nitrification reactor of wastewater...
GATCCACACGGTGGGCGACGCCCTGCGCTCGCTTCCTGGCGTTGCGGTCAGTCAGCAGGGCGGAGCGGGCAGCCTGTCCCTGGTCCGAATTCGCGGCGGCGAGAGCCGGCATACGCTGGTGCTGATCGACGGCGTCGAGGTCAACGCGGCGACCGACGGCCTCATGGACTTCGCCAATCTCTCGACCGACGACGTTGCACGCATAGAGGTGCTGCGCGGCCCCCAGAGCGGCATCTACGGCTCCAATGCGCTCTCCGGTGTCGTTAACATCATCACCAACTCGGGCCGCGGCCCGATCACCTTGCGCCTGACCGGCGAAGCCGGCTCACACAATACGCAGGGAGGGTCGTTGCAGGTCTCGGGCGGCACCGACCGCGCCTGGGGCTCGGTCACACTCTCGGGTCGGCATACGGACGGCTTCAACATCGCGCCTCTCGGCCACGAAAAGGACGGCAGCCGGCTCAATACGTTCACGTTCACCGGCGGCGTCAGGCCGATCGAGGGACTGCAGATCGACGCCACTTGGCGCCGCTCCGTCCTCACCTCGGACTTCGACGGCTTTGAAGGCTGGCTCGGTGGCTTCCAGGTGGCGAACGACAATGCATCGACCTCGGAGCGGGCCATCACGCTCGGCCGCCTCGCGGCGACGCTGGAGCTCCTGGACAAGCACCTGATCACCACCGGCTATGTGACGCAGGGCCGCAACAACTATTTCGCCGACGACCGCGGCTCGTTCGCATCGATTGCCAGGACGCGCGATGAGACGACGACCTACGGCGCCACGAGTACCTATCGCCTCGACGGCCCGGCAGGGCTGCCTGTCCGCCATTTCTTCACGGGGCTGGTCGAGCAGAGGCATGAAAGCTTCGACCAGACGAGCCCGCTGGCCACGGCCAAGGACCACGCGCGCACCAGCTATGCCGGCGAGGCTCGCGGCGAGTACTGGAGCCACTTGTTTCTCGGTGTCGGGCTCCGGCATGACGACAACGACGTCTTCGACGATTACACGACGTGGCGCGCGCAGGGCTCGCTCAAGGTGCCGGGCACCGTCGTCCGTCTGCACGCGAGCGGCGGCACCGGCGTCAAGTACCCGACCTTCGCCGACCTCTACGGCACCTACTCACGATATGTGGCCAACCCGCTGCTGAAGCCGGAAACCTCGCTCGGATGGGACGCCGGTGCCGAGGCGACCCTGTTCGGCGGGGCCACGATTATTGACGTAACCTACTTCCAGGCGACGCTCGAGAACGAGTTCAAGGCCAACTTCGACATGTGGCCCATCATCACGACCGAGAATCTTGCGGGTACCAGCCACCGCCGCGGCATCGAGGTGTCGCTGAGGCAGAAGCTCGCCAATGACGTTGTCGTCACCGCGGCCTACACGTTCACCGACCCGCGCGACGACAAGGGCCTACTGGAGACGCGGCGGCCGAAGCATTCCGGCAAGGTCAATGTCGATTGGGCCTTCGCCGGCGGGCGCGGACGGCTCGGAGTCGGAGCGTCCTACAACGGCACTATGAGCGACATCGCGTTTCCGGCATGGCCACTGCCCTCGACGACCGTCTTCCTCGAGGACTACTGGCTCGTGAACCTCACGGCGTCCTACAAGTTGACGCCCAGCATGGAGCTGTACGGTCGCGTCGAGAATATCCTCGACCAGCACTACCAGGACATCTTCGGCTACAACGCCACGTCCGGCGTGACAGCCTACGCCGGCGTGAAGCTCACCTTCGAGGACCCGTCGACCGCGGCGTGGGCGAGATACAGGGAGTGATGCAGGCGTGAGAATGCGTGGGCGAGCGGCACTGGCAATGATGGCAGCGTGGGGTTGCGCCGCCATGCTCGCCGCGCCGCGCGCCGACGCCGGCTCCGCCGGGCCCCAACCGCCCGCGCGCATCGTCTCGCTCAACGTCTGCACCGACCAGATCCTCGTCGATCTGGTAGCGCCGTCGCGCATCCGCGCGCTGAGCTGGCTGGCGGCCGACCCGACCCTGTCGGCCATCGCCGATCGCGCCGAGGCCTTCCCCGGCGTCCGCGACCAGGCCGAGGAGGTCCTGGCCCTCGACCCCGATCTCGTCATCGCCCAGGAGTATTCCGCCACCGCCACCGTCTCCATGCTCGAACGGCTCGGGCGCAAGGTGCTGATGGTGCCGCTGGCAACGGATTTCGAAGGCATCAGGAAGGCCGTGCGCACCATCTCCGCGGCGGTGGGAGAGACGGCGCGCGGTGAGGAGATCGTCGCCCGCTTCGATGCCCGGCTGGCGGCCGTGAAGCCGCCTGCGCGCGAGCACCGCCCGACCGCCATCGCCTGGGAGGTCAACAGTTTGACGTCGGGACCGCGCACGCTGCTCGACGAGGCCATGACCGCGGCAGGCTTCGACAACTTGGCCCGCGGGGAGGCGCTGGGCGCGGGCGGCCGGCTGCCGCTCGAGTCGCTGGTGGCCTCGCCCCCCGACCTGCTCGTCTACGCCAATGGCCCCGACGAGTTCCGCACCGTGACGGCCGACAACCTGCGCCATCCGGCCCTGCGCGAGGTCGCGCGCCGCCGGCCCACCATCCACATTGCCATGCCGCAATGGCTGTGCGGAACGCCCGAGCTGGCCGGCGCCGTGGAGCGTCTCGCCGACGCCCGAAAAGCGTTGCTCGGTATCGCCGGGAGAGGCGCAACGAGTTCCCCTCCCCCGCCGGGGGAGGGGCCAGGGGTGGGGGGGCGCCACGCGAAGGCGCTGCATGGCGATGCTCCCGCCGCCGCATCAGCCGCAGATTCGAGCCCGCCACCCCGCCCCCAATCCCTCACCTCGAAGGGCAGGGGAGAGGCGGCGGCACTTGCGGTTGAGTTTGCTGCTTCCCGTAGCGGAGGCGGGCGATGAGCTCTGTCGCCGACGCCGCCATCCCCAGCACCGGAGCGCTCGCCGGCCGCCGCGTGCTACTCTGGCTCGGCCTCGCGGTGCTCGCGGGCTTCACCGCATCCATGCTGGTCGGACCGGCCGGGATCGGCTGGCCGGCCGCCGATGCCGCCGCGGCCAGGCTCATCGTCGTCGAGATCCGCCTGCCGAGGGCGCTGCTCGGCGCGCTGATCGGCGGCGCTCTGGGCCTCTCCGGCGCCGTGCTGCAGGGCTACCTGCGCAATCCGCTCGCCGAGCCGGGGCTGATCGGCATCTCGGGCGGCGCCTCCCTCGGAGCCGTGACCGCGATCCACACGGGCCTCGCCTCGATGCTCGCCCTGGCGCTGCCCCTCGGAGGGCTCCTGGGCGCCGTCGCCGCGATGCTGGCCGTTCTCGCTCTGGCCGGCGCCGCCAGCGGTCCGATCACGCTGATCCTCGCCGGCGTGGCGGTCTCGAGCGTGGCCGGCGCGCTGACCTCGCTGGCGCTCAACCTGTCGCCCAACCCCTTCGCCTCGGTCGAGATGCTGTTCTGGATGATGGGCTCGCTCGGCGACCGCAGCCTGCTCCACGTCTGGCTGGCGGCGCCGATGATCGCGGCCGGCGCGGCGATCCTGCTCTCGACCGGGCGTGCGCTCGATGCCCTGACGCTCGGCGACGACGCGGCACTGAACCTCGGCGTCGACCCATCCCGCCTGCGCCTCGCCGTCGTCGCGGGCACGGCGCTGGCCGTCGGTGCCGCCACCTCGGTCGCCGGGACCATCGGCTTCGTCGGCCTCGTCGTGCCGCATCTCCTGCGCCCGTTCGTCGGTCACCAGCCGAGCCGGCTCCTCTGGGCGAGCCTCCTCGGCGGCGCCGCCCTGGTGCTCTCAGCCGACGTGGTGCTTCGCCTGATCTCGCCCGCGGGTGAGATCCGCCTGGGCGTGCTGACGGCGCTGGTCGGCGCGCCGTTCTTCCTCTGGCTCGTCGTTCGCACGCGCCGGGAGCTCGGGCCATGACGGCGCCGTCGGAGAGGCTCTGGCGTATCCGCCGGCGGCGCCCTGCTCCCCTCCCCTTGACGGGGAGGGGTTGGGGGTGGGGTGATGACGCTCGGGAGCAGCCATGACGGGATCGCGGCTGTCGCAATGGGTTGGGCTCGCATCGCAGCCCCCCACCCCTGACGCCTCACCGCAAGGGGGAGGCGAAAGAGCGGGGCCACGACCGGGAGAGATGGGGCACGTCCCACTCGAGGCGCGCGGCGTCTCGGTGCGGATCGGCTCGCGCCAAGCGCTCGAAGGCGTCGACCTCGCGGTGGCCCCGGGCGAGCTCATCGCCATCGTCGGCCCGAACGGCGCCGGCAAGTCGACGCTCCTGCGCGCATTGGCCGGGCTCGTTGCGCCGGACGATGGCCGCGTGGAGTTGGGTGGCCGCGCCATGACGGCGCTCGACGTCAGTGCGCGCGCCCGCGCCGTCGCCTACCTGCCGCAGGACCGCATCGTGCATTGGCCGCTGACCGTCGAGGCGGTGGTGGAGCTTGGCCGCCTGCCGCATCGCGGCTTGGCCGATCCGGCCCGCGACCGGCTCGCCGTTGCCGCGGCGTTGCGGGCCATGGATGTCACCGCCTTCGCCGGGCGCCCCGTCACCGCGCTCTCGGGCGGCGAGCGGGCCAGGGTGCTGCTCGCGCGCGCCCTCGCCCAGGAGGCGCCCATCCTGCTGGCCGACGAGCCGACGGCAGGCCTCGACCCGGCGCATGCGCTGGCGCTGTTCGAGCACCTCGCGCGCCTGGCGAGGGAGGGACGCGGCGTCGCCGTGGCGCTGCACGACCTGTCGCTCGCGGCGCGCTACTGCTCGCGCGTGCTGATGCTCAAGGCCGGCCGCGCGGTGGCGAACGGCTCTCCGCGCGAGGTGCTCACCCCGGAGACCCTCGCCCGCGCCTATGGCATCCACGCCACCCTGGACGACATCGGCGGCATTCCCGTCGTCGTGGCGCGCGAGGCGCTGTCCTGAAGCACGGTTTGCCGCTATCACTGCGGCTTCGTTCGGCAACGGTGGTGGGGACGTTTGCGGCGGCACGAGCGCCATGTCGGCTTGAACCTCGCTCTGCAAGGGGGCGGCGCCCACGGCGCCTTCACCTGGGGCGTGCTCGACCGCATCCTCGAGGACGAGCGCATCGACCTCGGCTGGATCAGTGGTACGAGCGCCGGTGCGATCAACGCCGTGGCGCTGGCGTCCGGATTCGCGACCGGGGGCAGAGACGGCGCCCGCGAGAAGCTGCGCCAAGTCTGGCATGCGGTGCATAAGGCGGGCGTCACCGACCTCCTGCGCCTCAACCCGTTCCTCTACAGCCTGACGCGCTCCCCGGCCATGGCCCAGGTCGCCGGGCTGATGTCGCCCTATGACTTCAATCCCCTCGGCTTCGACCCCCTGCGCCGTCTGCTCGAGGAGTGGATCGACTTCGATGCCGTCCGCGCCGGTCCGATCGAGCTTCTGATCGCCGCGACCGAGGTGGCAACCGGCCGTCCGCGCCTGTTCCGTCGCGCCGGCTTGACCGTCGACGCGGTGCTGGCCTCCGCCTGCCTGCCGACGCTCCACCACACGGTGGTCATCGACGGCGTCGCCTACTGGGACGGCGGCTTCTCCGCCAACCCTGATCTCGTCAACCTCGCCATGGAGAGCCCTGTCGGTGACACCCTGCTGGTCCAGATCAATCCGCTGGCCCGCCATGAGCTGCCGACCGGCGTGCGCGAGATCGCCGGTCATGTCAACCGGCTGACCTTCAACGCCCCGCTGCTGCGCGACATCGAGACCATCGAGACCGTGCGTGCCTGCTCCAAGGGCCTGTTCGGCTATCGCGGACCCTGGGCGCCGCTGGCCCGCCACCGCTTCCACCTCATCGAGGCCGGCCGCTACACGGCGAGCCTCAGCCCCGACAGCAAGATGAAGCCCGACTGGGGCCTCTTCACCTACCTGCACGGCGCCGGACGCACCGAGACGCACAAGTGGCTCGACCGTCATCGCGCCATGATCGGCCGCCGCTCCAGCGTCGACCTGCCCGAGCGCTTCCGCTCGGCGGTGGCCGCCGTGCCGCCCTCCGATCCTCCGCGCCCCGCCGTCACCGCCGGTGACGAGGCGCCGCCTACCGTGACGCGCTGAGAATGGCGAGCGGGCTGAATTGTCCCCGCGCTTGCGACCTATGGCAGGTTGCCTGTGTTGCCTTTTGCGGCAGGGCGCTGCCCAACCTCTGTCCCGCTTGCTAGCAGCTTGCTGGGCATGCTGCTAACACAATGATATGGCTTACGATTTTTCTTTTCTTGGAACGATTCGCAGGTATCATCCTTATCAGTCGCATGGGTCTTTGCGACGGAAAGGAGAACCCCGGATGGCCCACGATGACTTCACGAGAATGCTTGCGGGCTTCAGCCTCACGACGGCCGAGATCCTCTACCGGCTCCCCGATCACCCCTCGCTCCTGCAGAGCTACGTCTGGCAGGACTACGACCTCCACCCCCGCTTTCCCAAGCTGAAGGCGTTCCTGGATTTCTGGACGGCGAAGCTGGAGGGCAAGCTCTTCAAGGTCACCGTGGCGCACAACGGCCTCATCCGCCCAGCCGAGCTGAAGCTGGTCGGCGCGGAATTGAAGCTGCACTGATCCCGCAGCACCGCGCAGGAGACAGGCGCTGGCCTCAGCCGGTCATCGTCTCGGTGACGGCGACCAGCGCGCTCTCGAACATGCGCCGCCCATCGGTGCCGCCGAGCGGCGCCTCGAACAGCCGCTCGGGATGCGGCATCAACCCGACCACGCGGCGGTTGGCGCTGCAGATGCCGGCGATGTTGCGCTGGGCGCCGTTGGGATTGGTCGCATCGGAGACGTTGCCGTTCTCGTCCGAGTAGCGGAACACGACACGGCCTTCGCCTTCGAGCGCGTCCAAGGTCGCCGGGTCCGCAAAGAAGTTGCCCTCGGCGTGCGCGATCGGCATCCGCACCACCTCGCCCTGGCGGTAGGCGCCGGTGAAGAACGTGTCGGACCGCTCGACCTTCAGCCACACGTCGCGGCAGATGAAGTTGAGCGAGCGGTTGCGCATCAGCACGCCGGGCAGCAGACCGGACTCGCACAGGATCTGGAAGCCGTTGCAGATGCCGAGCACGGGCGTGCCCGCTTTCGCCTTGGCGATGACGTCGCGCATGATGTTGGAGTGCGCCGCCATGGCGCCGCAGCGCAGGTAGTCGCCGTAGGAGAAGCCGCCGGGTAGCACGATCAGGTCCGAGGCCGGCACGCTGGCATCGCCGTGCCAGACCATGTTGACCGGGAATCCGGTGATCCGCTCCAGCGCCACCTTGACGTCGCGGTCGCAGTTGGAGCCGGGAAAGACGATGACGGACGCGCGGATCATTCTGCTGGCTCCTCGGACGCTCTTCGTGACAACCGTATAGCGGGTGTCGAGGCCTCCCGTCACGCCGCCGATTTGGACCGGCCGTTCACTTCAGCATCAGCAACACGGCAGCCGCCGAGGCCACGACGGGGATGCCGATGAAGATGGCGGCTTTGATGACGAGGAAGCGGATCGCCTTCGCGCCGTCGTCGTGGTTCCGTTGCTGCTGCGACATGAGAAAGTCCGTCATTCTGCACCACCGCACCCTTGCCACAGAGTGGTGCTCAGGTCCATGCAACCCTGCCCTGCGCTTGCCCGGCAAATTGAAGCAAGCTGCGATCGGCCTTCAGCCGCGCAGGGGTGTCACGCCGGGAGCACCCGGCCTTAACGTGCCTATGCGAGAGTGTCGGACCGTAGCCACCCATCGAAGAGGGCGCACCCCGTGCTCGAAAGTCTCGCTGCCCGTCTGAGAACCTTCGGCTTCTTGGCTCTAGCCGGCGCGGCATACCTGGCCGGCGGCGATATTTGGCGCGCCAGCAACCAGCAAACGGCACAGGCGCGCGTGGTCGCCGTCTCGCACAGCTGCTGGCTGATCGGAGCCGATGGCCGCGTTCGTGGGCAGCAGATGGCCTGCGCTGATGCCGAGCGAGCCAAGGCGGCCCGGCCCGGCGAGGCCCTGCGAGTGAGCCGTGGCGGCTCCTCCGCGACGCTCGAGTTCAAGACCGCAAGCGGCCAGGCGGTCCGCATCGAGCCCAGCACGACGGCCTTCGGCCTGGCCCGCGCCAAGCCCGGAGACGTGGTGACGCTCGCCTATGATCCGGCCAAGCCGACCAGCGTCCGCACGCCGGCGAGGCTCGACAATCTCTCGAATGCCAAGTGGGTCGGAATCGCCGGCATCGTGTTGCTGTGGCTGGGCGGCGTGCTGCGCAAGGCCGGCGGAGCGGCAAAAGGTGGGCTCGCCGACCTGGCCGCGCAGCTGCGTAGGGCCGCCGAGCAGGTCTCGGCCGAGAATGCCCGGGGGAAGGGCGGCTTCGCGACCCTGGATAGGCTGGCCACTGGCACGGGTCTGAAAACGGCGACCGTGGGGAGCACGCCCCCGGCCAAGGCCGCTACTGTCACGGCGAAGGCGGTCAAGTCCTCCGCAGTGATGGCACAGGCGAGCCGTCTGGCCCGCCCCCCGGCCAAGCCGCTGCCGAAAGGCACGCCTCGCGTCGTATCCCCGCGCCGCCACGGGCTGCTAGGGTTGTTCCGGTAGGCCCCTGCCGTTGGCCTCAGGCCGTCAGCTCGTAGCTGTAGTTCTCGATGACGGTGTTGGCGAGCAGGTCCTTGCACATCCGCTCGACCTGATCGCGGGCCTTCGCCTCGTCGGTCTCGGAGAGCGCGACCTCGATGTACTTGCCCTGGCGAACTCCGTCGATGCCGCCGAAGCCGAGCGAGCCGAGCGCGTGCTCGATGGCCTTGCCCTGCGGGTCGAGGACGCCGTTCTTCAGCGTGATCTTGATGCGTGCTTTCATTTGAAGCGAGGCAGTAGGGAGTAGGGAGCAGGGAGTAGGGCGTCACGGCACCCCATCTTCCCTATTCCCTACTCCCCACTCCCTATTCCCTTTCCATCAGTTCGGCTTGCCGTTCGGGTTGGACGCCACCAGCACCGGGCCGGTGCCCTTGGGCGGGCGGGCCTCGGTGAGCACGCCGAGACGCTTGGCCACCTCCTGGTAGGCCTCCAGCACGCCGCCGAGGTCGCGGCGGAAGCGGTCCTTGTCGAGCTTGTCGGACGTGTTGATGTCCCACAGCCGGCAGCAGTCGGGGCTGATCTCGTCGGCGAGCACGATGCGCATCTGCTGGTCGTTGTCCCAGAGACGCCCGAACTCGACCTTGAAGTCGACGAGGCGGATGCCGATGCCGAGGAAGAGGCCGACGAGGAAGTCGTTGATCCGCAGCGCCAGCTGCATGATCTCGTCGATCTCCTGCGGCGTCGCCCATCCGAACGCCGTGATGTGCTCCTCCGACACCATCGGGTCGTTGAGCGCGTCGGCCTTGTAGTAGAACTCGATGATCGAGCGCGGCAGCGCCATGCCCTCCTCGAGCCCGAGCCGCTGCGACAGCGAGCCGGCGGCGACGTTGCGCACCACGACCTCGAGCGGGATGATCTCGACCTCGCGGATCAGCTGCTCGCGCATGTTGAGCCGCTTGATGAAATGCGTCGGAACGCCGATCTCGCCGAGCTTGACGAAGATGTACTCGGAGATGCGGTTGTTGAGCACGCCCTTGCCATCGATGAGCGCGTGCTTCTTGGCGTTGAAGGCGGTCGCGTCATCCTTGAAGTGCTGGATGAGGGTGCCCGGCTCGGGGCCCTCGTAGAGCACCTTGGCCTTTCCCTCGTAGATGCGGCGCCGCTTGTTCATGCCTGGACCTCTGACAATCGAGCTCATGCTGTTCTTTTTTTGCTGACGGGCAATACGCCCCGAAAGTGCCGACCCCTTGATCTTGCGACGTGTTTTCACCTTGCACGGTTTGGCGCGGGGTGGCGACGGATGACCTATGCTGGCCCGGACACTAGCCGATGGTGGGGTCGGAAACAATCTTAACGATGGGCTCGGCTGCTGGCATGGTGACCGTCCGAAGTGAGCGTTGATTTGACTGGGCGGGCGCGATAAGCGTCGCCCCGGACAGCCGCCCAGCCGGGCGCCATATGCAACTTGTGCTCGTGGCCCCGGCAGGGGCGGTACAACCAGTCGTGGTGGAGAGGGCTGATGACGACGTTCGACGACCGGGAAAAGGCGTTCGAGAAGAAGTTCGCGCACGATCAGGACCTGCGGTTCAAGTCCGAGGCGCGCCGCAACAAGTACCTGGGCGAGTGGGTCGGCGGCCTTCTCGGCCTCTCGGGTCCGGCCCTCGAGGAGTACATCAAGGCTGTGCGCAAGGCCGACCTCCAGGAGAAGGGGGACGATGACGTTTTCCGCAAACTGCGCAAGGACTTGGACGACAAGGGCGTGGCCGTTAGCGACACCGACCTGAGAAAAAAGATGCACGAGCTGCTGGCCAAGGCGGTCACCGAGCTCGAGTCGAAGTAGACCTGCAACCCAGGCGGCAGCGGCACCGGGGCCGCTGCCCCACGCGGCTGAGGCCGCCTCAGCCGAGCCGCTTCAGGAAGCCGCCGAAGCGCAGCACGCCCTCCGGCCATGGCCCGTGTCCGGACGACACGTTGATGTGGCCGGCCTCGCCGGCATCGATCAGCGACGCGCCCCACCCGGCGGCCAGGGCTTCCGCCCGCTCATGGCGGCAGTATGGGTCGTCGCGCGACGCCACCACCGCGGCCGGAAAGGGCAGGGGACTCGCCGGCAGCGGCAGAAAGCCGCCCTTCGCGGCATCGAACGTCTCGCCCTGGGTAACCGGCCAGTCCGCCGAGCGCTCGATGTCCGCCGGCGCCACCAGGAAGGCGCCGAGCACCAGCCCTTTCGGCAGCTTGGCCGCCGCATGCACCACCGTCGCGCAGCCGAGGCTGTGGGCCACCAGCACAGGCGGGCGCGTCGACCGCGCCGCTTCGTCGATGAGGCGCCCGACCCAGCGGTCCTTGTCCGGGTTGATCCAATCGTCCTGCTCGACGCGCCGCGCCGTCGGCAGGCTGCGCTGCCACCGCGACTGCCAGTGGTCGGGTCCCGAGCTCGACCAGCCGGGCACGATCAGGATATCGACGTCGGCGGTGCGCATCAGAGTGCTTCCGGATAAGTGGGGACCGGTTTTCCGACGAGAAGAACGGAAAACAAGACGGCGGCTCAGCTCGTCCCGATGCCGCGATAGATATCCGCGAGCGGAAGGGAGATGCCACGTCCGCTCAGCTCGATCGAGGCCTCGCGGCCCTTCACCTCCGCCGGATCCTTTGGAAAGCCGCCGCTCGCCTCCCGCTGCCAGACCCAGCAGATCGGCTCGTCCTGGCTGGCGACGATGTAGGCCTCGAGCGAGGGCAGGCTGGTGTACTCGGCGGGCTTGATGCGGAGATCGAGCGCGGGCGAGCTGGTCGAGAGAACCTCGACGAGAATGATCGGATCGTCAGCCGCAAGTCCCTTACCGGCGCCTCCGGCCTTCTCCACCAGGACGTCCGGATAGCGAATCTGCTCCCCAATCTCGACGGCGAGATCCGCGGCGCCGACGAGCCACTGCTCGGTATCGAGTCGGGCGTCCAGGGCACGAACGAAGGCCATCATCACGCGCCAATGGTCGCGCGTGGCCCCTGTCATCATCACGATCTGTCCCCGGTCCAGCTCGTACCGGCCTTCCCGCCCTTGCACCCAGGCGTAGAACGCCGCCTTCGTTACGGGGGCCTCGTAGGCAGTCGCGGCGTCTTCGGCAAATCCGGTCATGGGAGAATGCTAATACAGCTTCGGCTCGACCAGAAGTGGGGCATTCTCGGCGGTCACGCCTCCCCGAACACCCGCCGGAAGATCGTGTCGACGTGCTTGAGGTGGTACTCGAGGTCGAACATGGCCTCGAGCTCCTTCGCCGGAAGCTTCGCTGACACATCGGGGTCGGCCTTGAGCTCGGTGAGGAAGTCCTTGCCGTGCTCCCACGTCTTCATGGCGTTGCGCTGCACGATCGCATACGAGTCCTCTCGGCTGACGCCGGCTTGGGTCAGCGCGAGCAGCACGCGCTGCGAGTTGTGAAGCCCGCCGAGCCGGTCGAGGTTCTTCTTCATGTTGTCGGGATAGACGACCAGCTTCTCGATCACGCCCGCGAGCCGGTTGAGCGCGAAATCGAGGGTGATCGTGGCGTCCGGTCCGATCATGCGCTCCACCGACGAGTGCGAGATGTCGCGCTCGTGCCAGAGCGCCACGTTCTCCATCGCCGGCATCGCATAGGCGCGGACCATGCGGGCAAGGCCGGTCAGGTTTTCGGTCAGCACGGGATTGCGCTTGTGCGGCATCGCTGACGAGCCCTTCTGGCCCGCCGAGAAGAACTCCTCCGCTTCCAGCACCTCGGTCCGTTGCAGGTGGCGGATCTCGATCGCCAGACGCTCGACGGACGAGGCAATGACCCCGAGCGTGGCGAAATACATGGCGTGGCGGTCGCGCGGGATGACCTGGGTCGACACCGGCTCCGGCTCGAGGTTCATCTTCGCCGCCACGTATTCCTCGACCCGCGGGTCGATGTTGGCGAACGTGCCGACCGCGCCGGAGATGGCGCAGGTCGCGACTTCCTGGCGGGCGCACACGAGGCGCTCGCGAGCCCGCGTGAACTCGGCGAAGGCCTGAGCGAGCTTGACGCCGAAGGTGGTCGGCTCGGCGTGGATGCCATGGCTGCGGCCGATCGTGACCGTGCGCTTGTGCTCGAAGGCGCGCGCCTTGAGCGCGGTGAGAACGCGGTCGATGCCGGCGATGAGAATGTCGGAGGCCCGCACCAGCTGTACGTTGAGGCAGGTGTCGAGCACGTCCGACGAGGTCATGCCCTGGTGGACGAAGCGCGCCTCGGGGCCGACGTGCTCGGCGAGATGCGTCAGGAAGGCGATGACGTCGTGCTTGGTGACCGCCTCGATGGCGTCGATCTTGGCGACGTCGAATTTGGCCGCCGAGCCCTTGTCCCAGATGACCTTGGCCGCCTCCTTCGGGATCATGCCGATCTCGGCCATGCCGGCCGCCGCGTGGGCTTCGATCTCGAACCAGATGCGGAACCGCGTCTCCGGCTCCCACAGCTTGGCCATCTCGGGGCGGGAATAGCGTGGGATCATGGCGGCCTCGTCTCAGGGCTGGGCGTGCGTATGTCTTTACTCGGCCGGTGAGCTAGCAAGCGGATGCCTCGCCGGCAACCCATCAGTTCGCCATTGCACGGGCGCTCATGGAGAAGATCGTGTCTGGGGCCGCGACCAGCCCAACCGCGACGCGGATGCACACGGCAAGCACCAGGAGCGCAAGGAGCGCGCGCAGCTGCTCGCCCTTCAGCGCCGAGCCCGCCCTGGTCCCGAGCTGGGTTCCGATCACCCCGGAGACGATGAGGATCGTCGCCAGCAGAATGTCGACGCTCTTCACGTTCACAGCCTGCATCAGTGTAGCGAAGGCCGAGACGAAGACGATGTTGAACAGCGACGTGCCGACCGCGAGGATGGTCCGCATGCTCAGCAGGTAGACCATCGCCGGCACCAGCACGAAGCCGCCGCCGACGCCCATGACGGCGGTGAGCACGCCGGAAAAGGCCCCGATGGCGATCGGCGGGATCGCCGAGATGTAGAGGCGCGAGCGCGGGAAGCGGGTCTTCAGCGGCAGGCCGTGCACCCAGGTATGCCGGCTGGACTTGCCCGCCGCGCCTGCACCGGTGCTGGCCTTGCGCATCGTCGCCAGGCTCTCGACCAGCATCAGCGAGCCGATGATGCCGAGCAGCACGACGTAGCAGAGCGCCACGAACAGCTCGAACTGGCCCATGGCGCGCAGCACCTGCACCAGCTTGATGCCGACAGCCGCGCCGGCGAGACCGCCGCCGAGCAGGTAAAATCCCATTTTCGCGTCGACGTTGCCGCGCTGCCATTGTGCCATGGCCCCCGCGACGGACGTGGCGACGGCTTGGTTCGATCCGGTGGCGATGGCGACCTCGGTCGGAATGCCGAGGAACATCAGCAGTGGCGTGATCAGGAAGCCGCCACCCACCCCGAACATGCCCGATAGGAAGCCGACCGCGCCGCCGGCGCCGATCAGGGCGAAGGCGTCCGTCGAGACGCCGGCGACGGGAAGATAGATGTCGAGAGCCATCTCACCTCGCGGCTGATCGGCGATGGGGACGGTCCGCAGCCGGAGCTAAACCAGAGCTTCCGGCTCGGGACGGGCTCCTTTCAGACACCCGCTGGCGCCGGAATACAACCCCGCTCAGGAGCGCCGAATGTCGCGGTGCAGCTCGACCGGCGGCAGCAGCCGGCACTTCCAGCCGCGGAAGGTCCACTGCCCGCCGCTCTCCCGGCAGCGCACGATGCGGTCGGTCAGTGCCGTCATGGCCAGGAGCCACGCCAGCATCAGCACCGAAAGGCTCCACAGGAGCTTGTTGCGGCTGCTCATTGGGGGCTCCGGGGAAAGAGCGTGCGATGCGCGGGCGGTCCGCTCCAGCCGGGCGGCGCCGCGTCGGCTTCGTAGATGCCTCGCGCGACGGCGCGCGCCAGCGTGAGGGACGCCATCGCCCCGAGCTGGGCGAGGTCGTAGACGGGATCGCGCAGGGTGATGTCTCCCGTGGCCAGTGCGATGACGATATCGCCATCGAGCGGTGTATGCACGGGGTGGATTGCGCGCGCTAGGCCGGTTTGCGCCATGACGGCGAGACGATGCGCCTCGCGTTTGGACAGGCGGGCGTTCGTCGCCACGACGGCAAGCGTCGTGCTTTCACCCGGCTCACCTTTCAGGCGCGGCGCAAGGGCTGATTCGGGAATCGCCGCCGGCCAGCCGAGGCCCCCGCTCTCGCCCCGCTGCTCGAACGGCGCCGCCCAGAAGTGAGGACCGCCTCCGATGGTTGTCGAGCCGACCGGATTGACCGCCACGAGGGCGCCGACCACGACGCCATCGGGTGTCCGGGCGCTGGCGCTGCCGAGCCCTCCGCGCAGATTGCAGGTCGTGGCACCGAAGCCGGCGCCGGCGCTGCCGATGGCGAAGCCGGGCCCCGCGCTCTCGCAGGCCTCCCATGCCAGCCGCTCATAGGGCGGCGTCCGTCCCCAGCTCTTGTCCCCGCCATTCAGCAGATCGAACAGGATGGCTTGCGGCACGATCGGCACCGTCGCGGCGCGCACCTTGAAGCCGCGCCCCCGCTCGGCGAGCCAGGCCTGGACCGCGCTGGCTGCCCCGAGACCGAAGGCCGAGCCGCCGGAGAGAACGACCGCATGCACCTCGTCGACCGTTCCCGCGAGCCCGAGCGCGTCCATCTCGCGCGTACCCGGCCCGCCGCCACGAATGTCGGCGGCGGCCACCGCGGCCCGCTCGGGCAGGATGACGGTAACCCCGCTGAAGGCCGCCGCGTCGTGGGCGCAGCCGACCATGAGGCCAGGGACATCGGTGATCAGGTTGCGTTGCGTCATTTTGCGCCGCCGTCGAATTCGCGAAGCAGGGTAGACGCCGAACCGCGCGCCGGGTCAACGGGGCGTTGCGCTGCACACGTCTCGCGAGGTGGGTTTTCGTTGACGTCGAGCGACTGTCTCTTGCGGCGCAGCAACGTGAATGAGACATGAACGAGCAATATTGCGGCGCAAAATAGATCGCGGCAGTGAACAAGATCAGGACATAATTCGATGTTTGAACCACTGCGTTGCCGCAGTGCGGCGTGAACGTCTACCAGTGCGAATTGTGGACATTTGACCGCACTCGGCAACAAAATCATAAACTAGTCTTGTGCGACCTTCGTGGATGTACGAGATTTATTCTAGTGGTGGAGTCTTGGCCGCTTCGACGAGGAAGTGCGGCCCCGCCGTGAGACACACGAGATAATCAGAGGGCAAGACGAAGATGTCGGACCAGATGCAGGCGGAGATCGCCGATCTCAATGTGCGGCTGGATCAGATGGACGATCCGCGGCAGTGCTGGGTTCTGCTGCAGGAGAAGATCGGCCAGATGAAGTCGGCGGGATGGGTAATCCCCGAGGACATCAAGATCATGGAGCGGCAGCTGATGGCCGAGTGCTTGGCCGAATCGCAGGGCCGCTGATCCACTCCGGATGAGAGCATTGCAAGCGCCCCGGACCACCGGTCCGGGGCGCTTGCCGTTACGCCACCCGGAGTTCCGTCGCTATCCCTTGGGCAGCGGCGCCGGGAACCTCCGCACCTTGCCGTCGCCGGCGGGCGTGTTGACGTCGGCCTCGGGCAACGAGGCGGAGGATGAGGCGTCGCCGGCGATCGCGCTCATGCCCGGACCAGTGATGGCGCGGGCAGCGGTCGCCACCCCTTCCGCTGCAATCGGCGTGGCGGGCTGCGCTGCCATCTCGCGGGGCTGCCGGCTCACCGGCGCGACGGTGTTGGCCCAGCCGTAGGCCAGCATGGTGATGAGCGCGCTGGCCGCGAAGAAGTAGACGCCGGGCAGCACGGTCGCTTCCGTGTAGCCGCTCGAGTTGACGTAGAAGATCATCAGTGCGAGCACCATCACGTCGGTCATCGAGTATCGGCCCAGCCACTCCATCGTGGAGATCGACTTCTCCCGGAATTCGGGGCTGAGATCAGGCGACGTGACGAGCGTCAGGAGATAGAGCAGCTTCAGGAACGGGAAGAAGATCGACACGGCGAAGACGACGCCGCACAGGAAGAATTCCTCGTTTTCGTAGAGCGCCCAGATGATGGTCGCGATCGAGTGCTGGTTCGACCACACGAACACCGTCGTGAAGCGGATGACCGGCAGGATGATCCCGAGCGCGAAGAACACCGTCGCCACGATGATGAGGAAG